>FTIZ01751940.1_pt1 | contig 13255 bp, 10 predicted proteins | sample 1658381 | NCBI WGS metagenome assembly FTIZ01 (sample SAMEA3914822, study PRJEB12502) | metagenome | biome: forest; material: soil | place: USA | collected 2012-03-12 | depth 0.1 m
GCCATGCATCTGAAGCCGATGATCGCCGGCGCGGAGGTCGTTGAAGATTATAATAATGTCGGCCTGACACTGGGTCCGCATCCACTCAGTTTCCTGCGCAGCGAGCTCGACGAGCGCGGCATTATTAGCTGCCGAGACGCCATGCGCTCGAAGGACAAGCGCCACGTCATGGTCGCCGGCATGGTCTTGGTCCGCCAGCGTCCGGGTTCTGCCAATGGCGTCGTCTTCATGACGATTGAGGACGAAAGCGGTGACGCCAATGTTGTCGTTTGGGAAAAGACCGGCCAAGAACACAAGACCGCTCTCTATGGCTCTACCATGCTGCTGGTGACTGGGTACATCCAACGGGAAGGCGAGGTGGTCCACCTGATCGCTAGGACCTTGATCGACATGTCATCCATGCTTTCCTCGGTTGGCCGGCGCGATGTCGCGCTCAAGGCTCCGCGGCAGCCGGGGGATGAATTCCGCAATGGCGGACCGAATTGGGATCACCGAGTGCCGGGCTTCGTGCAGGACGGCAGCCTGAAGCACAGCAGCCGAGACTTCCGATAAGGGCGATCATACTAAGTGGGCTGCTTTTGCCCACGACCGGATGTTCGCATACCGCTTCCATAGGGTATGTCTGCATTATGACGTGGAGCGGTATGCCGACGTTATCACGCAATTGCGAATTCACTGGACGAAGGGAAGTGGTACCATAACGCTGAAATCGAAGCCGGGGGATAAAATGGCTGGGGGTTTGAGCTACATCGATTTCTTCGATGATGCGTATTATAAATTTCGTGATGCCGAAAACGGAAGTCTGGAAGATTATCATAGTCTAACGGACCACATCCGTTTAGTAATTCTTGCCTGCTTGATTCAGTATAAAACTCTCGTTGTCCCGGAGGAATGGGCGGTGTCGTCGGCCGCATGCGTCGAGGTCCTTGGAGAGATTGCGCAGGCGACAATTGAACTTTTTGGTACCGCTCGGTTAGACCCGGCGCCATTTGAAATAGAGACCTGCGTCAGGAGCGAAAACTTCAAACGCGCCGACGCGACGCAAAAGCCGGAAATGCGATACGTTCTTGCCGCTTGGGAAAGGTCGACCAATCAAGATCGTATTAGATTATTCGAAAAGTCACGACGAAAAGGGAGCAGTGAACGTTCGTCACTGGCTCAGGCGTTTTTCGATGTTTCGGAAAATTTAAGCGCGGCGACGTCCACCCAGCAGATTCAAAATCGACTTGAGGGGAAGCTGCGCGACTTTAAGCATGTGGACGAAAAGGTGCCGTTTCTCGAAAGACTCGCCTCTCTGATATTACATACAAGTTATCATGCGGGCTTACACCCCGAGCGAGATCTCGCAAATTCTCAGGGGCAAAAAAAGACGGGATTAGGAATGTTGCGTTCAGAGTTTGAGCGCCGTCGCCGAGATGAGTTCAATTTATACGATCCGTATGTTCGCCTGTTTAATGAGATGCGGCAACGTAACATTGAGCTCAATGAAATCGGGAAAATTGTTAATTTCTTTGGGGAGGTAAACTCATCTGCGTACCCGATGTTCAAAGAAACAGCGACGATTTCCAAGCTGTATAGAGATCAGGTGCACATGATTATAGCGGGTGGGACTCGATCAACTGAAGAATACTATTCCCGCAGCTATTACGACTTTGCAGCACCCGATTCAGTTGTAATGGAAGCCGTTGCCGGCATCTACGATCAGCCCGGCGGTGTGAAAAACGACGGGCCAATCTTCGGGTTGCGAATGCCAGCTGAGAAACTATTAATCGCGCCGAGCAAACGGAGACAATATCGAGAAAGTGTCAATTGGGTAACCTTTTGGAAAGAAGCCCTCATGATGCAGAAAAACAAGAAATTTTATGCTGTTTCGAGCGAACTGACGCGTGCTAAAGGCAAGGATAAGGAAGCTCTGGCAATGCATTTGTGCGACAAAATGCTGAAGGCAGTTCCATACGTCACAAAGCTCGACAACAACCTGACGTTCGACTTCGGAGATGGCGCCGCCGTTCTGAGAAACGTGGCGCACGGGACGGAAATCTTCAGCAAAGCGGCGACACTTGTCTTGCCGGCTCCCTTCAGTCTTTTCTTTCGTGGGCTGGAAAGCGCGGCCTCAAATGCGAAGGATGGGCTTCAGGCGATAGCGCCTTACATCAGCGGCTCATCATTGGGCGTCGTAAAACTCAGGAAGTCGGATAAGTTAAAGTGAAGATTTTTGATATCGTTCGAGACCACGAGGTATTAACCCTCGACGGCTGCATTCTGCGGGGCGACTTGTATAGGCCATCGACGACGAGTCCAGTCCCGTGCGTGATTTACCGGACCCCTTATGGCAAAGAAAAGCTTTGGAATGAGATATTTGGGCCAAATGACTGCTTAGAGGCTGGATTTGCGGCCTACGTCCAAGATTTGCGTGGCTTCTATCGGTCGGACGGGCTTCCTAACGTTACGAATTGGGAGCAAGAAAACGAGGACTCGTACGCCACAATTGAGGCACTAAGCAAAGAGGATTGGTGCGATAAGCAATTTTGCCTGGCGGGCTCGTCGTTCCCCGGGATTGTCGCCCTCAGCAGTCTGAATAAGCGGCATCCCAACCTTAAAGCTATTGCGCCATCCATGGTCAGCTTGGAACCGTTTGAGTCCGAGCTGACGAAACCATTGATACGATTTGAAGAGATCGTGGTTTGGATCGCCCATATGACCGTTCTCAAAGCCAGACGGGCCTGCGGTAGCGACATTGACGCATTGAACCCTTCAGTCAAGGCTCTGGGCGCCAGTCTGATGGACATACGAAAACTCTTTGAGGAAATTGACCGAACTGGAATTCCTGAGGTGCTGCTCGATCTCGAGGGGGAAACGCTCTTGCGATTCCTAGACAGCGGTACGAGCCCGTTTCCGTCGCTCGAGCTGGAAACACTGTCGAAAATTCCGTCAATTTTCGTGACAGGATGGTACGACACTTTCGCCAATACGACTGTCGAAATATTCGATGCAATCAAGACATACCGAGGTGATCACGAAAGCTCGCTTTTTGTTGGTCCTTGGTCGCATTCAAATCAGCTTGCAACGAACGTGGGTCAAATAAATTTCGGGCCACGCGGTACCGGTGCGGCAATGGGGATTCCCAACAAGCACGCGCAATTTTTGCGGAAGCTGTTTGCTGGCGAAAGCGTTAAGGCTTCGCCAGTTTCGGAGTTTGAGCTTTTCAACAATAACTGGAGCATCGAGCCCGGTTCGGGCGTACGCAAAATCGCTCTCAAATCAGTTGGTACAGCGGCTGAAATTCAGCTCATGGCGGAAGCGACCTTTACGCCCACTTGGGGCGGCCAGACCCACTTCACGGCTGGAGAGGTACCTGGGCCTATCGATCAAAGGCCGTTGCTACACCGGTCGGATGTAGCACTGTTGGAGTCGGAAACCTTCGAAGAAGATACGACCGTTGCCGGCGAAGTTCTGGTCCATTATGAGGCAAAAGATGACGTAAGCCACTTCGTGTTCGCCAAACTGGCACTCGTGGACCGGTGGGGGCAGATTTTGCCAATTCAGGAAGCCGTATTCCCCGCTGGTGGATTGGCACAGGGCAGTTTCCCAAGAACACGGTTTCGCGTAAGCGCGGGTGAAAAGCTGGCGATCATATTTTCGCTGGACTGCTATCCGAGATATTTTCACCCAGGTATGCTTAAAGATCGCGATGCGGTTCGGTTAAGGAAGGTCGATATTGGAGGTGTTGTGGACTTAAGGTTGCCAGTTGTGTAACACTTTCATGTCACTTACCTACCGACGCTTCGCATCCTCAATTGCGCTTGTTGTTTGTTTCCGCTTCGGACGCAAAGCAGTAGAATTTTGAGGATGGAACTGCCTGTCTCACCCCGATACGAATAGCCGGCGTTTTGGTCGTACATAAGGGTAATATGAAATTTCCCGACGCTCCCTGATCTTGTCTCGCGTAAGCGGCGCCCTGCCGCGTAACGCGGACAAGGCTCGTGACGCCCACCAAACTTCTTCTCGGCCAAATCCTGATCGTCCTGGCGATGGTCGTGTTGGGCATCTGGTTGGCAACCCAATGGGCGGCACTCCAGTTGGGCTATCAGCCTGCACTTGGCGCCCCATCTTTCTGGGCCTTCGGCGTTGCGATCTATCGTCCCTGGCAGCTATTCATCTGGTGGTTCTCTTACGACGCATACGCGCCGGCGGTCTTCTGGCGCTCCGGCATCCTTGCGGCATCGAGTGGACTGCTCGGCTGCCTGACGGCCATTTGCGGCTCGGTTTTACGGGCGCGCCAGACGCACTTGGTGACGACCTACGGGTCGGCGCGCTGGGCGACCGTGAAGGAAATCGAGACGGCCGGCCTGTTACGCGACGCCGGCGTCTTCCTTGGTCGTTTGGGCCCGGACTATCTGCGCCACGATGGCCCTGAGCACGTCATGGCCTTTGCGCCAACCCGCTCCGGCAAGGGCGTCGGCCTGGTCGTGCCGACCCTGCTGTCCTGGACGGGCTCTGTCATCGTCCACGACATCAAGGGCGAAAACTGGGAATTGACGGCCGGCTGGCGGTCGCGCTTCTCCCATTCGATCCTATTCAATCCGACTGATTTCCGCTCGGCGCGTTATAATCCGTTGCTAGAGGTGCGCAAAGGCCCGAACGAAGTCCGCGACGTTCAGAACATCGCCGACATTCTGGTCGACCCCGAAGGCGCCCTTGAACACCGCTCGCACTGGGAAAAAACCAGCCATTCGCTCCTGGTCGGCGCCATCCTTCACGTGCTCTATGCCGAGGAAGACAAGACCCTGGCGCGCGTCGCCACCTTTCTCTCTGATCCGCAGCGCGGTTTCGTCGATACCCTGCAGCGCATGATGGCGACCGACCATCTCGGCTCAGGCCGGGCAGGCGAGGGGCCACGCGTACATCCCGTCGTCGCCTCGGCCGCGCGCGAGCTGCTCAACAAGTCGCCGAACGAGCGCTCCGGCGTCCTGTCCACCGCGATGTCGTTCCTGGGTCTCTACTATGACCCCGTGGTCTCGGCTGCGACCTCGACCTGCGACTGGCGCATTGCCGACTTGGTCAATGCCAAACGCCCTGTGTCATTGTATCTGGTCATCCCGCCGTCCGACATCTCACGCACCAAGCCCTTGGTCCGCCTAATCCTCAACCAGATCGGCCGGCGCCTGACTGAGAGGCTGGAAGGCGATCAGTCCAAGCGCAACCGCCACCAGCTACTGATGATGCTCGACGAGTTTCCAGCACTCGGGCGTATGGACTTCTTCGAGACGGCCCTGGCCTTTATGGCGGGCTACGGAATCCGCGCCTACCTGATCGCCCAAAGTCTGAACCAGATTTCCAAGGCGTACGGCGAGAACAATTCGATCCTCGAAAACTGCCACGTCCGCGTCGCTTTCTCGTCCAACGACGAACGCACCGCGAAGCGCATCTCCGACGCCTTGGGAACCGCGACCGAGCAGCGCGCACAACGCAACTATGCCGGCCACCGCCTGGCACCCTGGCTCTCGCATGTCATGGTCTCCCGTCAGGAAACCGCCCGCCCGCTGCTCACCCCCGGGGAAGTCATGCAGCTTCCGCCGGTCGACGAACTGGTCCTGGTATCCGGGCTGGCCCCGATCCGCGCCAAGAAGCTGCGTTACTACGAAGACCGCAATTTCTTAGTCCGTCAGCTACCGGCGCCTGCTCTCTTTTCGTCTGGTTTTCAGGATCGTCCCGTCCTGCGTCCCAATGATTGGGAAGGCCACGTCCGTGGAACGGACCAGCGACTGCTCGCGGCTGTGATTGGCGATGAGGACGACGCCGAATCAGCCGGCGGTCTTCAGCAACAGCTCCTGCCCGAAATCACCGAAGGCGATCCAATTCGGGTTGATCTTGCCGGGACGGGCGCAGACCTCGCCTGCGAAGACGACAGCGATGTAGCCGCCGACAAGCGCGTCCTCGACCAGTTGCGCCCGGCAAACACTGTCGCCCGTGCCGATTTCCTCAACGTCGAAGCTCACGAGACCGGCGCGCCCGGCCAGGGCCGCGACCTCTTCCGCGATTTTTGAGGAGCGCGCTGATGACCCTCAAGACCCGCAAGATTCGCTATCAACTGTTCCTCGAAGCCTCCGCCAGCGAACGTCTCGAAGCCCTTGCCACCAAGCCCGGCATGAACAAGTCTGCCGTGCTGCAGGACGCATTGATCGCCTTCCTCGATCATCGTGGCGCCAGCGAGCTCGATGACCAGTTCGCGCAACGTCTCAATCGCCTGTCGGCGCAGCTCAACCGGATCGAACGCGACCAGCGCATTCTCCTCGAAAGTCTCGCCCTGTTCGTTCGCCTGACGCTCCTGCGTGACGCCCACCTGCCAGACCCCGATCCAGCGACACGCGCCCTGGCGCGTGACCGCTTCGAGCAGTTCGTCGCCCAAGTCGGCCGTCAACTGGCCAAGGGCACCCAGTCGCTCAATCCCGTTTCAGCAGAGGAGGGCACCTGATGGACTTTACATCTCCATCGAGCCAGCGTTTACGCGCGATGCTGCGCACAGCCATGGGCGAAGGCCTCGCCGAAGCGCTCGCCAACCCCCAGGTTTTTGAAATCATGGTGAACCCCGACGGCTCCGTCCGCCTCGACCTGGCGGGCGAGGGCAGGGTGGTTACCGGCGTCGTCATGCCGGCTGCGGACATTGAACGCGTCATCCGTCTGGTCGCCACCAATGTCCGCGCCGAAGTTCACGCCGACAGCCCGATCGTCAGTGCGGAACTGCCTTCGGCGCCGGATGGCTCCGGTGGAGAACGCTTCGAAGGCTTGCTGCCTCCCGTCGTTGCCGGTCCCTGCTTCTCTATCCGCAAGCCGGCCTACCGCCTGTTCGGTCTCGAAGACTACGTGGCCGCCGGCATCATGACAGGGGACCAGGCGCGTACGCTCGGCCGGGCTATCATCGACCGGCAGAATATCCTGGTCGTCGGCGGCACCAGCTCCGGCAAGACGACCCTGACCAACGCTCTGTTGGCCGAGGTCGCCGACCTCGAAGAGCGCGTCATCCTGATCGAAGACACGCGCGAACTGCGCTGCGCCGCGTCCGATGTCGTCGCCCTGCGCACCCGGCCCGGCTTCGTCACAATGGCGGACCTGGTCCGCTCGACCCTGCGTCTTCGTCCCGATCGCATTATCGTCGGCGAGGTTCGTGGGCCCGAGGCGCTCGACCTTTTGAAGGCCTGGAATACCGGCCACCCGGGCGGCATAGCCACCCTTCATGCCAATTCTGCTCTTGGCGCCCTGCATCGCCTTGAACAGCTGATCCAGGAAGTCGTCGTCAATGTCCCGCGGCCCCTTATTGCCGAGGCTATCGACCTGATCGTCTTCATTTGCGCCGCAAATCCTCATACCGGCGCCCCGCGCCGCATCGCCGACATCGCCGAAGTGCACGGGCTCGGCCCGCGCGGCGACTACGATCTTCGTCCGCTGATTTTCAACGGAGAAGACAAGCCTGACCCTGGCACCAACACAAAGGAGACCTGAATGCGTACACTCGCTTTCGATACCGCCGGCCCCGCACGGCGTTTCAGGCTGCCCTATCGGCAGTTGCTCGCCCCGGCCATTATTGGGATGGCCCTGGGCTTCGCAACCGCGACCAGTGCCGCCGGCACCGGCATGCCCTGGGAAGCCCCGCTGCAGCAGATACTCGATAGCGTCCAGGGCCCCGTCGCCAAGATCGTCGCCGTCCTGGTCATCGTCGTCACCGGCCTGACCCTAGCCTTCGGCGAAACGTCCGGCGGCTTCCGAAAACTGATCCAGATCGTCTTCGGCCTGTCGATCGCCTTCGCAGCGTCGAGCTTCTTCCTCAGCTTTTTCAGCTTCGGCGGCGGAGCGCTCATCTGATGTCAAATCGCGTCGAGGGGTTTGACGTCCCCCTGCATCAATCCCTCACGCAACCGATGCTGCTCGGCGGTGCGCCACGGAACCTTGCCATAATCAATGGCACCGTGGCCGCCGCCCTCGGCCTCGGCCTGCAGATGTGGCTGGCGGGCCTGGTTTTTTGGCTCGCCGGTCACACGCTTGCGGTCTTCGCTGCCCGCTACGACCCCGATTTCCTCGCCGTCACCCTGCGCCACCTTCGGCAGAAAGCCCATCTGTCATGCTGAACCTGCGTCAATACCGCAAAACCGCTGACCGCCTCGCCGACCATTTGCCGTGGGCGGCCTTGGTCGCGCCCGGCGTGGTGCTCAACAAGGATGGCAGTCTGCAGCGCACCTTGCGCTATTACGGCCCGGACCTCGACAGTGCGACGCCGGCCGAACTGGTCGCGATATCGGCGCGCGCCAACAACATTCTGCGTCGCTTCGGTTCGGGCTGGACGCTCTTCTTCGAAGCTGCCCGAGGGCAGGCCCAAGGCTATCCTGGCCGTGGCGCCGAAACGGGAACCGCGCAATTGATCGATGAGGAACGCCGCGCCGCGTTTGCCGGAGACACTCACCGTCATTTCGAGACGCACTATTATTTGACCCTGGTCTTCATGCCGAATGCAGACGTGGTGACCAAGGCCGCCGATACCTTTTTCGAGCGGCCTGACGATGAAGCTGTGCGGCGCGACTGGCGCAAGGAGGTCAAGACCTTCATTGCAAGGACCGACAGCGTCGTCGACATGTTTGCGGCCTTCATGCCCTTTATCAAGGCGCTCGACGACTCCGAAACTCTGACCTATTTGCATACCACCATTTCGGAAAAATCACATCCGATAGCGGTGTGTGATACCCCGATGTATGTGGACGCCATCCTGGCAGATACAGCGGTTACGGGTGGTCTTTCACCTACGCTGGGCGAGCAGCATCTCCGCAGTCTCACGGTGATCGGCTTCCCGACCCACACCCAACCCGGTTTGCTTGACGACCTGAACCGACTGGACATGGGCTATCGATGGATGACTCGGTTCATCTCACTCGACAAGGAAGAGGCGACGAAGGCCCTGACAAAGCTGCGTCGCCAGTGGTTCAATAAGCGCAAATCGGTCACCGCTCTGCTGCGAGAGGTCATGTATTCTCAAGCGACGGCCCTGACCGACAGTGATGCCGACAACAAGGTCGCGGATACCGACGCCGCACTCCAGGCCGTCGGCGGCGACCACGTCAGTTTCGGGTACCTGACCACGACGGTCACGATCATGGACGCGGATCCCCGCGTGGCGGACGAAAAGATCCGTCGTATCGAGCAGATCATCAATGGCTTGGGCTTCAGCACCATCCGCGAGACGATAAACGCCGTCGAGGCCTGGCTGGGATCGCTACCCGGCCACCTGTACGCCAATGTCCGCCAGCCCTTGGTGCACACCCTGAACCTGGTCCACCTGATGCCGCTGTCGGCCGTTTGGGCCGGGCCGGAGCACAATAGTCACCTTGACAGGCCGCCGCTATTCTACGCCGTCAGCTCGGGCTCAACGCCGTTTCGCTTCAGCACCCATGTCGGCGACGTCGGCCACATGCTGATTCTCGGGCCGACGGGCGCTGGCAAGTCTGTCCTCCTGGCTTTCCTGGCGTTGCAGTTTCAACGCTACCCCGACGCCCAGGTCTTTATCTTCGACAAGGGCGGCTCGGCGAGGGCTGCGACTCTGGCCATGAACGGGCGTCACCATGTGCTCGGTCGCAAGGCCGATCTTGCTTTCCAGCCCTTGCGCCACATCGACGACGCCATTGAGCGCGCCTGGACGGCGGAGTGGATTGGCCTGTTGCTCGGCCAGGAACACGTCATTGCGACGCCGGAGGTGCGCGACGCCGTCTGGCTGGCGCTCAGAAGTTTGGCCGCTGCCCCGGAAGATCAGCGGACCCTGACAGGCCTTTCAGCGTTGATTCCTTCCAACGCCATCAAAGCGGCCCTACGTCCTTTTACGCTGGAAGGCGCCTTCGGCCAAAGCCTCGACGCCGAAGCCAATAGCCTCGACTTGTCGAGCGTCCAGTGTTTCGAGACCGAGGATCTGATGGGGGAGGCGGGTCTGGTCATGCCCGTGCTCACCTATCTCTTCCACCGCCTGGAGGCGCGCTTCGGTGGCCGCCCCACACTGCTGATCCTCGATGAAGCGTGGATATTCCTGGATAACCCGCTCTTTGCTGCCCGCATTCGCGAATGGCTGAAAGTCCTGCGCAAGAAGAATGTCAGCGTTGTGTTCGCCACTCAATCCTTGACGGACATCGCCGACAGCCCGATCGCGCCGGCCATCATCGAGTCCTGTCCGCAACGGCTCTTCCTGCCCAACGAGCGCGCGCTCGAACCACAATCTCGTGCCGCCTATGAGCGTTTGGGACTCAACGAGCGCCAAATCCAGCTGGTCGGCCAAGCCATACCGAAGCGCCAGTACTATCTGCAATCCCGCCGCGGGAACCGGCTCTTCGAATTGGCGCTGGGCCCGATCGCCCTCGCGTTTTGCTCGGCCTCATCGCCCGAAGATCAGACCGTGATCGATCTGGCTCTTTCAGATCACGATCCCGCTGGCTTCGCTGCGGCGTTCCTGCGCCGGCGGGGTCTCGACTGGGCTGCCGATATCTTGGCGCCGCCCTAGGCGTCTCTCCCTCCCGAATTCCAACCGCCTCAACGCCCGCCTGTCCGGGCGAACGCCTTTCCCTTGTCCAAATCGGAGATTTCCATGCCCCGCAAATCCCTTCGCGCCATCATTGCCGGCGTTTCAGCTGTTGCAATTCTCGTTGTCGGCAGGACCCCCGCGTCCGCCCAAATGGCTGTGTTCGACCCCACCAACTATGCGCAGAACATCCTTCAGGCGACGCGCGCGCTCCAGACGGTGAACAACCAGATTCAGCAGCTTCAGCACGAAGCGCAGATGCTGCAGAGCATGGCCACGAACCTGAAGACCCTGAACGTCAGTTCGCTCCTGAAAATCAACACCGACCTCACCGCCATCAACCAACTGATGGCCCAGGCCAAGGGCATAGCCTTCACGATTTCCCAGACCGAGGCCGCGCTCAGGGCCCAGTTCCCCGCGACGTACAGTCTCGGCATGTCGACCAATGCGCTCGCGGCCGAGGCAAAGACGCGCTGGGACAGCGCCATGCAGGCCTACCAACAGACCCTGCGTGTCCAGTCCCAGGTCGACCAGTCCATGACGACGGACGCCGGCACGCTCAACCAACTTCTCCAGGCGTCCGAAGGATCACAAGGCAGCCTCCAGGCCCAGCAAGCGGCCAACCAACTGTTGGCCTTGTCCACCAAGCAGCAGCTGCAGATCGAAACCTTGATGACGGCCCAATACCGGGCAGACGCGCTCGACGCCGCACGAAAGGCACAGGGCGAGGCCGCCGCGCGCGTTGCCACCCAGACCTTCCTCGGAACCGGGACGGCCTACACCGACCACTGAGCTAGCCGGCCCATTTTACCAAAAGTCAGGTGACCCGTGTCCGACCTCAACATCATCGACAATTTCCTGGCGACCTTCATCGCCTATATCGACTCTGGCTTCGGCCTGTTGAGGGGCGACGTCGGCCACCTGACGTCGATCCTGATCAGCCTCGACGTCACTCTGGCAGCCATCTTCTGGGCGCTGGACGGCGAGGCCAATGTTCTCGGCAAGCTGATCAAGAAGGTCCTCTATGTTGGTGCCTTCGCCTTCATCCTGAATAACTTCAAGATGCTGGCCAACGCGATCTATCAGTCTTTCACCCAGCTGGGTCTCGATGCCAGCGCCAGCACGCTTCAAGCTGGTGATCTGCTGAAGCCCGGCAAGCTCGCCGGCATCGGCTTTGAAGCCGCGCATCCGCTCCTTCAGCAGGTCGCGGACATTCTGGGCTTCGATACCTTTTTCTCCAACTTCCTGACGATCGCGATCCTCTTGATCGCTTGGCTGATCGTCCTGCTGGCCTTCTTCGTCTTGGCCATCCAGGTCTTCATCACTGTCCTCGAATTCAAGCTGACGACCCTGGCCGGTTTCGTCCTCGTGCCCTTCGCCTTCTGGAACAAGACGGCCTTCCTGGCGGAGCGGGTCCTCGGCAACGTCATTACCTCCGGCATCAAGATGATGGTCCTGGCCGTGATCATCGGCATCGGATCGAGCTATTTCGGGCAGTTCGTCGGCGCCCTTCAGGGCAAGGAAGCCGACGTCGGTCAGGCCATGTCGCTTGTCCTGGCGTCCTTGACTCTGTTGGGTCTCGGCATATTCGGGCCCGGTATCGCATCCGGTCTTGTCTCCGGCGCCCCGCAACTCGGTGCAGGTGCGGCCCTCGGGACAGTCGGCGCTGCGGCGGGCGCCGGAATGCTGGCCGGCGGCGCCGCCATGGGCGCCGTGCGCGCCCTGGCAGGTGCAGGGACTTCCCTCGGCGCCGTGAAGGCAGCAAGTGCCGTCGGTGGCGGGAGCGGGGGAGCCGGCGGCGGCTCGGCTGGCTCATCGCCTTCAGGTCCGTCGGCCTCGCCAACACAAGGGTCCGGTCCGTCTGCCCCTTCGCCATCTTCCCCTAACGCTTCTCGGGCTCCTTCGCCTTCGTCCTCCACCAACGACCAGCCGGAATGGGCCCGGCAGATGCAGTCCGAGCAGCGGCTTCGCGGCCACCTGCAAACGGCCCACGCCGCCATCGCCTCTGGCGACCAACCGATCGGCTCCGCCAACCCCGATATCAGCCAGAAGGATTAAGCCATGCTGTTCAAACGAACGGTGCAGCGGTACGGCCAGACGCCGGACCCCATCACCCCCTATCAGAAGGCCGAGCAGGTCTGGGACCAGCGTATCGGGGCATCAGTGGCTCAGGCTAGCAATTGGCGCGCCCTGGCATTTTTGTCCGCAGCCGTCTCCTTGACCCTGTCCGGAGGCATGGCCTGGCTTGCGGCCCAGAACCGCGTGACGCCCTACGTCGTCGAAGTTGATCACCAGGGCGAGGCGAGGGCGCTTGGCCCTGCGACGGCTCCGTATAACCCAAGCGATGCCCAGATTGCCTGGTTTCTCTCGCGCTTCATCACCAATGTCCGATCGCTGTCGATCGACCCGGTCCTGGTGCGCCAGAATTGGCTCGACGCCTACGACTTCGCCACCGACCGCGCCGCGCAATTCCTGAACGCCCAGGCGCAAACCAACGATCCCTTTGCCGGCGTCGGCCAACGCAGCGTGACAGTCTCAGTCACAAGTGTGGTTCGGGCGTCGCCGACCTCGTTCCAGGTCAAGTGGACAGAACAGACCTTCGTCCAGGGCGCAATCACCACAACCGCTCATTGGACTGCGATCCTGACCGTGCAGCAGACACCTCCGAAAACCGAAGTTGTCCTTCGCAAGAACCCGCTCGGCCTCTAC
>FTIZ01033988.1_pt1 | contig 13229 bp, 15 predicted proteins | sample 1658381 | NCBI WGS metagenome assembly FTIZ01 (sample SAMEA3914822, study PRJEB12502) | metagenome | biome: forest; material: soil | place: USA | collected 2012-03-12 | depth 0.1 m
CAAGAAGGTCAAAAAGGACGAAAAAGAGAGTCCCCTCGACCGGAATCGAGCCGGTGACCTTTCGGTATCAATAAACGCATTTACAGCCGAACGTGATAGCCAACTACACCACAAGGGGATTGGTTTATCCGAAGCTGTTTTTGTCTCAAGCAGCAGCTGCAGCTTCGAGTCCCACACAATGCAGCATCGTCCTCAACCAGTCCAGAGCATCCTGATGTTGGCTCAACACCATGCATGATATCATATCGAGCCGGATTGACATCTTCGACGCTCCGTTTCTTGATCCAGTTTGCTCAGCCCCTACCCGACCCATCCATGTTCCTACAGGCTCACCCACGCTCAACATGCCTCCACAACGTTTGGATGACAAAACGGGTTGCGGGTGTTCGGGCCTGTGCATCGGGCGAACCACTCGACCTGGGGACAAATTAACAGCGGATTCGGGGCCGCGGGCCTTGGTTTACCGGGTTGCCGCCGATCGCTCTATGGCTCGCTGCCGCCTCAAGAGGTTGGCCGTTGCCAGGCGCCAACAACGCACCAAGATGCTGTCCAACTCTGCATGGTTGCCGCGCTGCGTTAAAACACACCTTAGCCGCCACGGCGATTTGGTTTCCGTGTTGGATGGGAAGCGTGCCCTCATGTGGAGTTGGAAGGATTGGCGTGGAATATCGGCCCGTTTGCAGTTCCCTCGAGCGGACGGCACGGTTGAAATCGGCTGGGACTCTAGATCTTGTAACATGCAGTTATGTACTGTGTATAATTATTAATAGGCTCGCACGTATGACAATGACGGGCGGCATCCTCGTAGCACGGTTGGGAGATTAGCGAATCACTTCCTCAGCAGCAGCTTGGGGACCGATCGAGATGGCGCGCTTCGCAGCCTTCCTACTCTCCGCCCTCTCGGAGCTAACGTTGTCGTCTCGCTCGGCCAAAACGCAACAATTGCATTCGACGACGCCCCGGGGCGCCTCCTCCTCGGCGACAAGAGCACGGCAGTGAGGATCATTGTCGACGACACCGACTGGAAGGGCGTCAAGAGGGTTGCGCAAGACCTCGCCCATGATTTTGGCCGGGTCACCGGTATCAATGGCTCCGCCACTGCTGTTGGAACGTCGTGCCTGGCCAAGGGCCCGGGAAACGGGACAGCAGATGGCGGTGTCATCATTGCGGGGACTCTGGGCAAGTCGAAGCTGATTGATGATCTCGTGAGCGCCGGCAAGGTCAATGTTGGCGCTGTCAAGGGTCATTGGGAAGCCTTCTCGTCGCAGATTGTAATCTCGCCGTGTCCTGGTGTCGACAAAGCTTTGGTCATCGCTGGTGAGTTGCAGTCTTTAGTCTCTCCTGGAAACTAGAACTCTACTCTAACGCTGTCTAGGCGCCGATAAGAGAGGAACCATCTACGGCCTTTACGACATCTCGGAGCAAATCGGCATCTCCCCTTGGTACTGGTGGGCTGACGTCGCATCCAAAGCCCACCCAGCCGTTTACGCTCTCGACACGCAGAAGATCCAGCCCTCACCTTCAATCAAGTACCGGGGTATTTTTATTAACGACGAGGCGCCGGCCTTGACGGGGTGGATCATGGCCAAGTACCCGTCAGCCAAGTACGGGCCCGGGTACAACGCGGAGTTCTACGCCACCGTCTTCGAGCTCCTGTTGCGATTGCGCGCCAACTACATCTGGCCCGCAGGCGCAGACTGGGGCCAGACCTTCTTTGTCGACGACCCGAGGAACCAGCCCCTAGCAGACGAGTTTGGGATTGTCATGGGCACGAGCCACACAGGAGTGGGACCTATTCGGGAACGGGCCGTGGCAGTGGAATGTCAACAAAGCGTCCATTATACCGTTCATGCGCGAGGGTGCGCTACGTTCACGACAGTATGAGGGGATCTTGACCATGGGCATGCGCGGGTCCGGCGACACAGCGCTCAGTGCGACGATCCAGACCGAACTCCTTGAGGACATCGTCACCACACAGCGCAAGATCTTATCCGAGATCTACGGCGCCGAGAACGTTAGCTCAGTGGCAAAGGTATGGTGCCTCTACAAGGAGGTGCAGGGCTACTACGAGGCCGGCATGACTGTTCCAGAAGACATCACGCTCCTCTGGGCCGATGATAATTGGGGCAACATCCGCCGTCTACCGACACATGACGAGCGAGGCCGTACCGGCGGCGCGGGCGTCTACTTCCATTTCGACTACGTCGGCCTGCCACGCGACTACAAATGGGTCAACACAATTCAGCTGCAGAGAACATGGGAGCAGTTAAACCTCGCATACCAGCGCGAGGCCCGCCGGATCTGGGTAGTCAACGTCGGCGACCTGAAGACGCTCGAGATCCCAATGAGCCATTTCTTTGACCTCGCGTACGATTTTGAGCGCTGGGGCGTGGATAGCAGCCTCGAGTGGCTGAAGCTCTGGTCCGCACGGGGGTTTGGTGACGCGAAAGCTGGCGACATCGCATCTGTGCTGAACCAGTACGGCCGGCTAGCAGGCCGGCGGAAGTTTGAGCTGTTGGAGCCAATAACCTATAGCACCTTCAACTGCGAGGAGGCTGACCGTGTCCTCGCCGAGTGGGATGCTCTCGCAGCCAAGGCGCAGGCCATCTACGATAGCCTCTCGGTTGACCAGCAACCTGCGTTCTTTGAGCTGGTTCTCCACCCTGTTCTGGGCGGCGCCATTGTCCACGATATTCATATCAGCTCGGCGAGGAACTACCTCTTCGCGGGCCAGGGTCGTAATAGCGCTAACACTGTGGCGGCGCATATGCTGGCCCGCTTCCGGGATGACCACTCCCTTACCGTCCGGTACAACGAACTTCTTGATGGAAAGTGGGCTCACATGATGGACCAAACTCACCTTGGCTACACCTACTGGTACGTTCCATCCTCCCTATCCCATATCTTAGGAGTGACTCGTAACTTTGAACCAAGGCAACAACCCATGCGACAAATATCCCCACCCGTCCAGTTCGTGCAGACCGCCGAACGCTCCTTGCGAGGCGATCTCGCCGTCTCTACTGGGGGCACTAACGCCTCTGTCCCTGGCGACGACCACTTCTACGCCCTCAGCTCCAACAGCATCACCATGGTTCCCATCGATCCCTTTGCCGTTTCTAAGCACTATATCGACATCTTCAACGTCGGCACCAAGTCCGTCACGTGGACTGTCCAAGCTCCGCCGTACGTCAAGGTCTCCGAGACCACAGGGACTCTTGCGTTATCCGACCCGGACGCAAGGGTCTATGTCACTGTGGATTGGGCCTCGGCGCCGACAGGGAGCTCCCTCGCCACGATAAACGTGACTTCATCCAACGACTACGGCACCCAAGTCACCATGCCGACGCTCGTCCTCCCGATCAACCACACGGTAATCCCCGCCTCCTTCTCCGGTTTTGTCGAGTCCGACGCGCACATCTCCATCGAGGCAGAACACTACGCCCGCGTCGTCAACCCTTCCGCCTCGGTATCCTACACAACCCTCCCGGACTACGGGAGAACCCTCTCGGGCGTGACGCTCCTCCCCGCAACCGCCCCCTCACAGAGCGCCCCCGACGGCCCTACCCTCGAATACCCCTTCTATACCTTTACCAACCCCAACGGCCTCGCCAAAATCACCGTCATCCTCGGCACGGGACTCAATGCCGACCCGGCGAGGCCGCTGCGCTACGCCGTCCAGGTGGACCAGCAAGCCCCGCAGGCGGTCAAGCACATCACCGACCAGGCAGGCGGCGCGACGCCTGTGGGCTGGGGCGCCGCTGTTACCGATGCGGCATGGACGAGCATTATCACTAACGTGACTCTCGGTCCTGGGGAGCACACTTTGCGGTTCTGGGCGCTGGAGCCGGGCGTCGTGCTGCAGAAGATTGTGATTGATCTCGGAGGCGTGCGGCAATCGTATTTGGGTCCGCCGGAGAGCTTTCGGAAGTAAATCTGGTTGGTTGGTTGGAGGCTGCCCAGGGATAGACTGATACGCAACCTACCAATAGGAATGGCTGTGATGGGGAGAAAGCTGAGGGAGTATTCTATGTTGAAATGCAGCCAACTATCGTGATATGAAGGATTGATATGAACAATATTCTGCCCTTCTTGAGCCGGTTCAGCTGGCCAATGGACAAGAACGAGAAAAAGAAACCGGTTCGTCGCCCCATACCTAAACGCCTGTCATTCCACCATGTCTTGCCTCCCAACCATCTTTTGTGGAAAACCAAAGAAACCAAGAAAAGTATGCCAAAAGGATTACACTGGAATTTGTATGTCGAAGCCTGAAAATGCGCTGCACTGCCCTGGAGCGCGCGTGTGAAAAATGCGAGGAATATGGTGTGCCCGTCCATCCAACCCGGTCGCGTGATGGACGAAGGAGGGAATATATACGGCGTCTCTGCGTGCCTCAAGTTTGTGGTTCTGCTGTTCCCCGTGGATAGGACTAGGTCCGGCCTCCGAAACCCCACTTCTTCTTTTGCGGCTTCTCGCCGTACACGCCGGCGGAGCTGATCGGGGCGGGGTCGGTAAAGCCGGCGCTAGGCACGTGTATCGAGCCGGCGCTGCTGGCATTGGGAACGACTCGACCTGACCCGGTGGATCGCGCGAGGTTGTTGCCGAGAGCATAGACGCGGTCCTTCTTGCGGACGTAGCGGCGGCGCCACACGCAGGCACCAACCCAAATGCCGATGATAGCGACGACCATGATGACGAGGAAGATCACCCACTGGTAGTGGTTATCGAGCCTAGCGCAAGGACGTGAGGTCAGTACTCTGCAACCGAGAAACCGCGAGGAATGGGGTGGCGGCAAGCCACATCCACGTGGGGGCAGACTCCCGAGACAACGAGGGGTCATGCATACCAAGTCTTGTTTCCACCACCACCCTGATTACTCGCCCCAGATGTAGCCGTAGATGTTGATGACGATGATGTTGTCGTCGTGGCTGCCGCGGGGTCAACCGTGGCAACATCATTGCAAAAACTTGTGAACCAGTTTTGGATGCTCGCCGCGTCGGTAGTCGCCGCGCAGGCGGCACTGCAGAGTCCAGATGGGCTGTCCCTGAACGAGGACAAGCGTGGATCGTTGCAAAAACAGCTGTCGTAGCTGCTTGCATCCGCTGTCGCGGCTGCTGGCGGGACGCAGCCACCGTTGACATCGTACAAAACACCGCACGCGGTGTAGCAAGACGGGAAGGCCGCTGTGGGAAATAATGTTGTCACAGGAGTAGCTACAAATACTCTCCGTTAGCTAGGCAGTCTGTCGGAGATGCTGCATGGGAAATTGGGGATCTGGACCTACCCATCTTGGAGGAAACTTGGGTCTATGCGGCAATGATTAGGTGCAGCTGCGAGCTGGCGCCTATGCAAGGCGCGAGGGCAACGTCAAATGAGTGCTGAAGTCCACAGCGCCGATCGTCGCCGGCGTGATTGGTGAAGGTCGCTTGATCCAGCTGGATCAACCGCCGAAGACCAGAGTTGAGCGTCTTTTGGCGATGTTGTCCCAAAAAGCGAACAAAGAAGCGATGCACCGGAAGCAGGAGCAACTCGTCGATGTCACAGCCCCGTGGTCTCAAAGACCGCCTCCACCTTTTTCCTTTCCTCTTCGGGTTCGATTGTGTCGGTCCGTTTCGTCTCGTCGGCACGCTCGGCAGGCGCCTTCGTACTCGTGTCTAATGGAATCCTCCCGCGCCACGCTCAGTCCGATATTCCGCCGTTCAAACCGCTCGTTCTCGACGTCGTTTCTGCCGAGGTGGAAGGCCAAGAGGCTGGTAGTGTCGTCGTTGCTTGCTGGATCGAGGTTCGTCGCGTCTCGCCCGGAATTCGATTTTGCAGGCGCTTCTGGGCGTGCGTAATGGGTGGTTCAAAAAACGAGCGGAAGGGGTCCGAGGGCTGTGCAGAGGCTTGAAATTCAGCTTTGGCGCTCTGAGCTCTCTAACCGCAACGACCAAGCGGGCAGTGAGCGAGCGACAGGTGCAGCGTCGAGGGAAGGAGACCAAATACAAGGAGACGAAACGAGCGGAAGAGGTGACGACAAAGTGGGAGGGGAGAGACGAGTGTTGGCAAAGGTTGGCAAAACGCTTGGGTTGGGTGTCCTGTGACTCCACCACCAGACCTGGTTGTGCAAATGGGCGGGTGTGCCGTGGTTCCTTGGGCTGAGTGAGACCCTCCGGGCAGTGCGGGCACCGAAGCAAGACCCCCAAAAATCAGGTCGAGCAGGGGATTGGGCGTGGCAGGCGGAGCCCAAATTGGGGCATCTCGTCCGGGCTGACGAGCGCGGGGCCCTGGCTCGAAGAGTCCATGCGATTGGTGGTGTGGTGGGATTTGCAACTCTGAGCCAGCCAAGAGCCAGGACCCCACCCAGCACAAAGATACGAGGAAGGATGAGAATTGGGCAATTCGGCTTGCCAGCTGGTCTCCACGCTTCATCTCGCCGTGCCATCTCGCCGTGCACGCAGTCATTATAGCCGCAGCCGCAGCGACTTCTAAACGAGTTCCGTTCCCGAAAGGACCGCCGTGGCGGGTGGCTTGCCGAAGCAGCTGGATAAACAACCCGACGGCCAAGAAAGAATCAATATTGCGGCACAAAAGACGCACAGACCAGCGAATTCATGCACCGGACCATCGTTGTTGATGAACGGGTAAAGCAGGATCTCGGTACTCCAGCGGGCGCGACCCAAATGATTGGTGGCGTGGTGGGTAATTGTGGACCCATCTCGGCGCCCACATGGCATCCCCACCGCGAGCGGAAGGAGTGGGGCCATGACCCAGTCCGATGGGCGATGGGAATTCGGCGCCATCAATCATGCGACAATCATGCCCCAAACTCTGCCTCATCCTCCTTTTCTGGGGGCCGATGGACCTCGTGACGGTGGTGCCGCGTTCTCGGCGACGCCTGAGCCACTTCGCCAATATGGAGGTCGTTCCGACACGAACGGACCGAACTCGCGTTGAATGCTGGCTCAAAAGGGAAAAGTCTTGAGGCCAAGCGTCCTTGAAAGGGAATTCCTGCCTCTCGTGAATGTCCTTCCGTCCAGATCGGGGCGCAGGCAGCACAGCACAGTCCACCTCTCCCACCTCGTATGGCTTCCAAGCAGACTGTTACACCGGATACAACGGTTCTATAATTATCCCTCCGCCGCTGGCAACTGACAACACGCCTGAGCATCCCCCCCCTGGGTAGTCTCTGGCTCTCCTCCCACTGTCGAAAAAGTACATGAGGAACAACGGGAATCCATCCACGATGGGGCGGGTCAGGCCTGCAATTCGGCTCAACACTCTGTTTCTCGGGCAGGAACGTCAATTCTCATTCTTATACCATACTAGTACAGAGTTACCCCCGATTCGCCGCCTGCTCTGCCGACGTTCGTTCCACGGTTGCCTCCGCCAATCCCACCGTTGAGTGCTATCTGATTGGGCCCGACGCTGACGAGTTGCTCCCCGTCTTTTCCGAAGCAAAGTCGTCATGAAGGTGTGCTGGACCGGGAAACTGGAGCTCCGGGTCCATGCCGAGGTCCCTTCCGCCGCGACGTCCTGCTCTCGCCTCAACCCACCGCTCGGGCACAAATGACAGCTGCGAGTTGTACTCGACGATGGAGATTCCGATCCGGCGTAGGAACCGCTCCAGCGGTCCTTTGAGAGATGGGCTGCAAGCGGCCAGCACGGCAAGCAGCTGCTCGATCATGGTCCAGGTGGCGATCGACATGGCCAACGCCCAGGTGTCAATGTCGCTCATGCCCCACTGCCGTACAATAACAGCCTTGACGATGCACGAAACACTGGCGAGCAGGCCGATCCCCATCAAGCAGCACACCAAGATCCTCTCCCTGAGGGGCCGGTGGAGATTCCAGAGCAGGACCATTGGTGCCAGCGACAGGCAGACGTCGGTTGTGATGTTGATGGCAGACCCGACATTGGATGCAATGCGAGACGACTCTGGGCCGATGCAGTAGCCGTCTGTGACGCTGAAGTCCCAGAGCGCCTTCAGTGGCCGGCACGCCAGAAAGACGTAGACGGTGTTTCCGATAAAGTAGGCCACCTGGATCGCTGTGACGGTATAGAGGAAGCCCGACCAGAGTCTGTTCACGGGGATGCGAAGGAGCGACAGAGCGACCGAGATCTTGATGCAGGTCATGGCGCCGCCCCAGACTGGGATGGCGAGGTAGGAGAGCTCCATGGCGTTTGTCATGACCGAGAACGAGAGGAACTGGGGCGTCAAGAACATCTCGGCCTGGAGAAGGGCCCAGTCGGCGACCGCAAGCATCTTTGTATCGGGAGATCTCGCGTCAGCTTGGCACCGACACACACACCGTCGTCTTCTGGCCGGGACTGGGCACCAAGGAGGGAAACCTACCAGACCCAGGATGATAAACAAATCATCCCACGCGAGCCTCCACACCGGCCGGACGCGAACATACATCCGCGCACAGAATGGGATGAGACATAACGCGAGGAGCGGAATCGTGACGCCGACGTGCACTCGGGCAAGGTAGGCAGCCTCTTCCGAGATGGGGAACTGAAACCCCTCGAATGGGTCTGGTGTCGCCATGAAGACGGCTCGTCAGGGACTCAAGGCGAGTATGCTGATAACTGTCGTTCCAGAATATCGTAGTGGATAACACCCCGCTGCAACCAACAACAAACGAAGTGTGGTTGAGGAGGCATGGCAGTTAACGGGTTCCCACCCTCTGGTTTTCACAAGGTCAGGCAATGAATAAAGGGGTTCCAGACCCCTTGCCCCCGGGACCATCTTCCCCGATCTTTCTCAGCTCCAGGGTTGCCACGATGTTGGAGGGGTTGTTAGCGCGTCCCAGACCGTGTTACTGCGCTAGCGCTTCGCAAGACCCGACCAGATTTAACAGGGTGGCTGATCCTCGGACAGTCCGCGGCAGTCGTCGATGACCCGATTCGCCGATCGACCGGGGCACGGACAGCAGACCAGCAGACCGGTTCCGTGTTGGGCAAGCCCACTCACAATAACTTCAGAATAATTACAGAATACCTACAGAGTATTACGATGTATTCAATCCAGCCACACATCTCATGCAAGCCAGAAAGTCATCCCTCCAGTGAGGCCGATGGGTGGCTTAGCCGTGCGGACACACAGTTGCCCGTCAGAGATGCCCGTCAGAAATGGGCTGAGGTTTTTGGCATACAGTCAATACCAGTCGCCAAGAGGGTCTAACCAGCACATGGAGGTGGCAAGGAGAACACGAGATTACTCCCTCCGCTCGTCCCTCCAACAAGGGTTGATCCAAGTTCCAACTGCGCACCCATTGAACCCTTTCGCAGCCTTGGAGATGTTTTACCCCCGACTCTTCACTCACGGACAACTCAAAATTCCCTTGAAGATAACGAGAACTGGGCTAAGAAGTATACATGCGGCCGTGGCCAACGAATCTCATCGCTTTTGATGGATTCTCAGCCAGTGACTAAGATGGCATGACTGGTCAATGGTGAGGCAGCTGTCTTAGATGAGTCAGATTCCACAGATAAGCCCTCGTGCGAATATTCATTTGTGGCATCATGTCTTGTTCGCAACAACAAAAGCCGCCGCCACCTCATCAAGCTTGCCTTCGTCAGGTTGCAACTACCTATCTCAGGTCGTCATACCCCAGCCCTCACCTCCCCTCCTTATAATAGCGGCAGGTTGGCAAGTTGGTATGGAAGCACGTACCGAGCCCCCCACCCCATCGAGAGCGCAGTCAACGCAATCTCCACACGTCGTCGATAGTTGAATGCTCAATTTCAACCTTCCGCGAAAAACCAGGATAGTTGGGCATTCATGTCGTGTTTCACGCCTCGGTGACAGACTCAGTGACGGCACGCACCAAAAGCCACCTTTCCATCGTATCATATTACTCGTAGTAATAGTGCCGACACGTGGTTATGCTTTGACTATTTCTAAGCATGAGGTGGTGGTAATTCATTGAAAACCGAACCCGCTACGGCTGTCAAGTGGGGAGAGAAATCTGCACTGGCAGTTTTATAGTCACACAACTTCACCCGGCATCGGTCCCGCGGATCAGCTTCCGCCAACTGCATGAGTTCGCCATGGCATTCCTGCGCCTCTGTCTGACTCCGAGTCTCCGTCTGCGCCAGTCTCGGCGCAGCCGTCCGTCGCGTCCACAACCTGCCGGTGCTTCCCCGGAAGCCTTGCTCTCTGTTTCTCCCGCATGGCACCACCTACGTACCTTGCGGACCGGTCGATGTGCCATCACGATTCCCGCCTCGTCCCCGAAAATGACGCAAGATTAAGCAAGCTTGGGGCTCTTTTGAGTCCACAAAAGGTCCTCCCACGGGAAAATGGCGGTGAGAGACACAGTCAGTGGAATGGGAGGCAGGTGTCACTGAGACTCGTACCGCAGCGCAGAATGGTCCGAGGGATCGACAACTTGAGACGAGGCGACCTTACCACCGTGCCGGGCCTAAAAGTTTGCTCAATTCGGCCGCCTTAATGCCAAGATGAGGCAACTGACTGCCGTCGGTGGTGGTTTTGGGTTTTGTGTGCCATCGGACTGGCTCTCTCGGCCGAGAAGGATGAAGAGGGCACTGAAGAGGGTACCGCATGAGTTAGTTAGTGGGCAGTGGTGGCCCTCACCGTTCCAGACAGAGTAGGTGTGCTGGTTGACTCGTGTTTGTTTGTTTGGCGTTGTGATGACGGCGGGATATCGCGCAAAGTGGTTTGAGTATCGCTTAGACTTGTCGAATTCGGACCACATGCCGTGAAACGTGACCACACGGGTTGTGGGTTGTGAGATGACGGTATATTCCCCGTCTGGTTACCCACTCGCAAGTCGAGTCCTCACCGGTAGCACCGTCTCGGGATGTATCCGGGGGGCTGGTGACGCTGGCTGGCCTTGGAGGGTGAGCTGACATGTGCAGACGAGATGAGAACCCTCGTGGATACCGGAAAGCCAGTTCAAGGTATGCGGCCCGGTCAGGCTCTTAGGCCACTCCGAGTTAAGGGGCTCACTACCTGTCCTCAATGTGTCCGATCTCGGAACCTTCACCGCATTGTCCTCTGGAGAGTTTGGGGCGTTGATCCTAAGAGTGTTCCACGGAGCTACTGGAGAACGGTCGGGTACTGCTCCCAAGGTGCCAGCTGAGCAGGTCTGACCATGGCTGAGGGAGGAAGATCCGGTGCACATGATGTCAGCCAGTAGGGAGGTAATATGCCCCTGGCAGCGGGACATCACATCACGTGCGTGAGATGCGATGAAAGCCATCTGGGGGATTGCAAGGTCTGCTGTCTCGGGCCAGCACTTGACACCACCCTGTTGCCCATGGTGGGTGGCTGACTCGAAACAGCCCGAGGCCGCCACCAAATGACAGCCGACGAACTCCGGTCATGGGGCGACTGGCGAATGCTGTCCCACCCACCATGATTGGCAGCTGGCGCCTTCCGGATGCCCAATTTTAGCTTCCCGAGGGTTGGACTCTCGAAGAAATCAACGGGACGGGTGCGGGCGCCATGCGGCCAGCGTATCATGAGTGTCTCATCCCAAGTGCCGCACGTCACTCGGGCTGGAGACCCCCTACATCGACAGCTCGGGGGATGCTCTCCGACTTCCACGCACGACGCCGACATGCTCCGGACGGGTGTCTGCATGTGCGATCCAGTCGCTCCCCTATTCACTTCTCGACTTCGATTGGTCCTCCTGCACGTCTACTCTGAGGCCTCTCAGCAATCAGCCATTCGGAAACACACGCGGCATGCAGGCGTTCTCCGCCGTTGCCGCAGATCAAGAACCCCTTACGCAGTACTGCCAGACTCAAGTCAGTCCGGTAGGGTGAAGACGCGCTGCATCTCCAATCCCATGACCTGACGCCGGCCGAGTGAGATCAGTATGCGCTGCACGTAACCGAGCTCGAGTTGATGCCCATCGTCGCCTCATTGAACAACACCCTCGGTCCCTCCGGACGTAGGGGCAGCCAGAATCAAGTTTTCATCCTGGTTCAGACCCAAGGCAAGGCAACTCAACCGGTCCTCAATAATTTTGTGCCACCACAAGCGCAGCAGGCTTTCGTAACTACCCTTCGGGCCGTCGATGTTCGGAAGGTAAGCGAAGGAGATCGATGCCGGAGGATGGCGGTGAACACTCGAGCATCCTCCTTGGACAACGGGAAGACGGTCGTACTTGCTGGGTCTCTCAGTTCCTCGGAGGTTGTGAACAGGGAACCCCCTGGTGACGTGCAGGAGAGTCGGCATGCTTGACAGGCGTGGCACTCCCATACTAGACCCATCGGGGCCGTTCGTTGGCCGTCGTACAAAAGTCTAACCGACCCAGCCGAGGAATCAGCTCCCTTTTAGCGGTCTATGTACCGCCCTCGCTGATACCCGAAGTTCTTGACCATGGAACGAACTCATGGCCACCCACGCGACGGGCCTGCATGTCAGTTGAGCTATCCGAGACAAGCCGGATGTGACCCTTCGAGCGATACCGATATGACATGCGGCCGCGGAGGTGGCGGTAATACCTCATCTGAGTGGAGATAGTCTGGGTTCCGGGGAAGTTGAGTGTCGCTAGGTTCGGGAGGGCGTCCCCGACGGATGATAGGATGGCCAACAATGTGCTCTGTCCTCCCATCTTGACAATAAAAGGACATGGCCACCCCTGAGCTTCCGAACCCCAGACCGCACAGATCTCTGAACTTCGATCAAGCTCAGCCCCATCCACAAACTCAAACCTGGACCATATCGTCCTAGTCCTACCTACAAACTCAAGCCTCCACCACCACATCACCACCTCAAAACAACATGTCCAACTCGGCTGCCGGCCACTCACACAGTCAGCAGCCCCTCTCCATCCATCTCGTACAAGCGCCAACCATCTGCTGACGTGGGGCTGCTGAAGACCAGGGAAGCGGCTCTAAGTCCAAAGGCAAGGGCAAAGAGAAGTCGGACAAGAGGGGCGGCTCCAGCAGCAGCAAGACCAAGTCGGGCCACAAGACCAACCCGTATTCGGGACTCAGCGACCGCACGGGTCTGGACAGATTCGTGCACGAGCCGGCCTATGAGTCTGCCTGGAACGCTTATGGGGCAGCGTCCAGCAAGAAGTGAGGAGAGGGGGCTGGGGTGGGGGTGGCCTTTGGCTTGATGGGGAGGCGGTGGTGGACTGTGCGGCATGACAGCCGGCGTGGGATAAGCACTTCTTGGAAGCTGAGTGATTGGATGGTCAAACTCTGCTGGTTTCGCGGTGGTGCCGTGTCAATGGTGGATTTTCTCTATTTTCCTTTTTTTTTTTTTT
>FTIZ01096836.1_pt1 | contig 13225 bp, 12 predicted proteins | sample 1658381 | NCBI WGS metagenome assembly FTIZ01 (sample SAMEA3914822, study PRJEB12502) | metagenome | biome: forest; material: soil | place: USA | collected 2012-03-12 | depth 0.1 m
TTTGGCATGATAAGCTCCAAAATGTTGGTTGACGGTGGGGCATATCAGCCAGGCATCAACTTTTGAATCCGACCTGCAGATTCATTTTCCTCTGCGTGGTGGAATCGCGAATGGCAATACCACCTACCTGAGGGAGGTAAGTTGGCTCGTGGCTTATCCAATTAGAACCGACGCTCTGCCATCCGAGATGAGACTACTCGAGATTCAAGGCTCCCTTGGCCTATCGTAGTTCAATCCTCCGGTCGAGTAGGTCTCTTGAAGGGACGGAAGCAGCGTGCGGAGGGCCAGATCTGGGTAGGTAATGGCTGGCACTTAGTAACGCCCCCCCTTGTATGGCCCACGATGTCACCCTTGACCCTTGTCAAGTAAGCTGACATGAACAGAACATACTCGGCAAAATCGGACGTCGTTCCGCCACCCCTCAGCTTTACCTGCGCGCCGACCCATGATGCGCATGCGCGAGAAATACTGAGCGCATGTGCGTTTCATTCGGGGATCGGGCCCACGGCCTTAGTCAGGAGAGAAGAAGCGGGTAGACGTTGAACCCGATGCTGGGGCTTCGTCGAGTCAAATTTTGCTGCCTAATTCTTGACCCAGTCTGCCCCTCGCCATGGAGCTGTAAAATGCCTATCCTGCATAATGTCCAGGTACAAGCGCCGAGGTACTACTTTCCGGGTTGTCAAGCGTCAAGAGGTTGTTGATTCAGCCATGGTTGCATAAGAGCGGCGAATCTGCCTGTTCAAACGGGTTGTTGATTGGAACTCCTTTTTACAGCCATCGTCGGGAGGCCTTCATCCTTCTCCCCTTTACTCGCTTCAACATGGCCAGGTCTCGGTCATGGTCTCCCATTGCCGGAAACGGCCTGGGGCTGTTCATGCTCCTGGTAGCGACTTGTCTCTTTATCAACACCGTCTCTGGGCAGGCGGGCGACCCTGACTACACTTGCTCGGCAACCAAGCCTTGCGCTCTCGGATGCTGCGGTAAAAACGGCGTGTGCGGCATGGGCCCCGATTACTGCAGTGCTGCGAACTGCGTCAACTCTTGCAATGCTAAGTCTGAGTGCGACCCGTCGAGCTGGGGCCCCCAGTATGCCGCCAGCGAAAAGTGTCCCCTGAATGTACGATCCAAACTCCAAGGCCTCAAGCCGGAATAACGAGCTTCAGTGACTGACGGGAAATTATCAGGTTTGCTGCTCCAAGTTTGGCTTCTGCGGCACTACAGAAGAGTTCTGCGGCAGCACGCAGATCGCTACTCCCAGCTGCCCTGGTGGGAAGTCGGCAACGCTGCGGACCATCGGATACTACGAGGGCTGGGGAGTTGGCCGGGCTTGCGATGCCATGCTCCCAGAGCAAATACCGGTGGCGGCATACACGCACATTAACTTCGCCTTTGCTATGATCGACCCGGTCACGTTCGCTGTTGCTCCGATGAGCGACGGCGATGTTGCACTGTATCCCCGCCTGACCGCTCTCAAGGCTCTGTACCCGAACCTCAAGGTGAGTCTGGCGCCGTGCTGTCGTTGTCCCATCTGTCTCGGACTGCGCTTTTGGGACAGCCTTTTGACATTCTCCAGGTGTGGATCTCGATCGGAGGGTGGTCCATGAACGACCCTGACCAACCCACCGCCACGACCTTCTCGGACCTCGCAGCATCTACCGCGAACCAGCAAAAATTCTTTGCCTCGCTCATCGCCTTCATGAGCCACTACGGGTTCGATGGCGTCGATATTGATTGGGAGTATCCCGTGGCCCCTGAGAGGAGTGGTCGGCCCGAGGACTACCAGAACTACCCTACTTTTCTGCGGAACTTGAAGAATGCATTCCAAGCCGCAGGAAAAAGTTGGGGCTTGACGATTACCATGCCGAGCTCGTTTTGGTATCTCCAGCACTTCGACATTGTCAAGCTGCAGCCCGTTGTCGACTGGTTTAACATGATGGGTTGGTCTCGGTCCCTTTACCCAGACACTCGTGTCATTACTTGCCTGCTGGGAGCTGACGTGTATCCTACAGAGTATGACATTCACGGCACGTGGGATGCCACGAGCGTGTGGGCCGGCCGTGAGTTGAAATCCATCCCCCCAAAATATAGAAATCTGTGCACGGTGCGCTTCCGATGCTGATACTAGAAACACAGCCTACGTCGCGGCTCATACCAACCTAACCGAAATCGACCAATCCATGAAGCTTCTCTGGCGAAATGGCATCAATCCGGCCAAGGTGGTTCTTGGTCTCGGTTTCTACGGCCGGAGCTACACCCTCGCCAACCCCTCGTGCAACAAGCCCGGCTGCGTGTTCACTTCCGGCGCGCCTGGCGGCCCTTGTACAGACTCAGTCGGGACGCTCTCCTATGGTGAAATTCAACGGCTGATCGATGCTGGCGCGAAGCCGGTCCTTGACTCAAAGGCCGCGGTCCAAACGCTGACCTATGGGGGGAACAACTGGGTTTCGTACGACGACCAAACAACATTCAAGATGAAGATTGACTACGCAAACAACAACTGTCTAGGCGGCACCATGGTGTGGGCTGCTTCAACTGACGATTCCAAGGGCTCGGCCGCCGCAGCGCTCTCGGCGGCCAATGGCAACAGCATCGGCCCTCTAGGCACACATATCGGCATAGTCATCCCTGACAACCCGGGTCTATGTTCGTGGACCCAGTGTGGCGGGAGGTGCCCAGCCGGGATGACCGCGGCGGCTTATGTCCTCGATGGCTGCCCACAGCCCAACGCCAGCCCCTTTACCTACCGGCTCTTCTGCTGTCCGTCTAACGACGTGCCGGACTGTAACCTGCGCGTCCAAGACATTCAGGGTCAAACTTGTGTGGCAGGGAGCTGCCCAGCGGGGACACAGCTGCTGACGACGACGCAATTCATTCTCGTCCCCTTCGAGCTGTGCCCAGCTGGCGGGCACATCAACTGTAAGATTTCACCCCCTATACATACGTATTCCTGTGCTAACCTCTATCGATGTCTTAAGGGTGCTGTTCGCAAAGCAAATCCCTGACAAGCACGCTCGGCCAGTGCTCGTGGACGGGCTGCGGGGGCAGCTGCCCCAGCGGCACCACCGCGCTGACCCAGACGCTGACCGGGGACGGCGGAGACTCGCCGTGCACGAGTGGCCGGCGCAGTCTGTGCTGCCCAACCAGCGGCGGCAGCGGGTTTATCTCCAGCACCTGCAGTTGGTATCGCAACGCCTTCCACAACACGTGCACGCCAGGATGTCCGCAGGGCAAGGTGCAGCTCGCCGTCGACTCCGCCGGAGCAAATTGTGTGCGAGGCTACGGCTCGTTTTGCTGCGACCCTCCGGTTAACACGCTCGCCGGTCGCAGCGACCCCCAGATGCAAGACTTTCAGCGTTATGCCCATGCCTTCATGCTGTACGGTACCTGTTCTGTAAACGGCGGAGGGGCCATCCCGCGCAAGAGGCAGCTTTCCTCACTACTCAACCCCGGCAGTCACGACATGGCCCTCAAGCTAGGGCCGCTGCTTTACGACTGGGTTTGGTCGTCGAGTGAAAGACAGTACCTCACCCCTTTTCAGCAGATCTGGGACGACGAGGTGAGCGCGACGGGCAATGTCTTTCCGAAGTTTGATGCCTTGGCCAACGGCCTGGTGGACTACAACCCTATCGAAGGAAGCTCGATTGATTACCTCGATAACATCCTCTGCTACGGAAAGGTAGGTGCCGACGCCATCAGCGGTGCCAAGGCAACCTCGTCCCACCTATGTGTCGTTATCGGAGGCGGGGCGAGGAAGCGAGGCGAGGTCATCGAGTTCGCCCCCCGGCAGCATGCGCAAGTCCGATCAGATCTCGGCGCTTTCAACAAGACACACAGCAACATTAAGCGCTGGTTCTTCGACAACTGGAGCGGGGATCCGGCTACGAAAGCTCCTTACAACCCAACCACCGGGAATGCCTTTGATCTTCTCGCCAACGGCGTGTTGCGGCCCGAGTTTTACAACTTCTTCCGGTACCAGAACAACGAGATCGAGATGGAAAGTAAGCAAAACACTCTAGCCGAGACCGCCAGATTCGTCAGTCACTAACAAGACCTCTCCTTCGCAGTCGTCTGGCTTCTCGGCCCCAACCCCGGCGCCTTGTCCACGTTCCTACAGGCGACCCCCAGGGACCGCTTCCTTGTTATGCACATACACTTCAACAGGAACGGCCTGATCAATGGCAGGCTGGCCATTGATCAAATCAACATACGCCACGCCGAGCGCATCCAGGCCCGGGAGAACCCCCCCGTTCCCGGCCGAGTCCGGGCGGCCCTAGTTGACCCCCCCCCTGGAACACAGTGTTTCGTGTGCGAAGATAGAAACACGGGTATGGATCCGGAAACAACAATACCGCCGGCGAGCCTGCAACAGGAGCTGGTTCTCGAGGTAGTCCAGACCATCAATCGGTTTGGCGCCAACAGAAACCTGTTCAACCAGGCGAACCCGGACCCCTCGACGCTCCGGCGTGTTGAAACAGGCCCGAACACAGGCACCCTCGTGATGCAGAATGGGAACACGGTTCCCATGTTCAACGGGGCCAACTTTGCCAACGGCGCCGGGGGTATAGCTTTCGCTCCGGACGGAACCCTGTACGACCCCTTCACGAGAAATGGAGGGGATCTCATCAGGGAACCTGGCTTTTATGTACGCCTTGACGGGACTCCGCAGCCATAGCTGCGAGGAGACTAGAGCCGCACGGGTCTTGCCATGTACCTACTAGAACAATCAGAAAATTTATCATTTAGCGGCCCTATGTTGCACAGTAGAGGCTGACATGAAGCTTATTTCTTATGGAAGAAAAAAGAGAGAAGGAGAGAAATGCAGCTCATAGAGCAATGATGCAGAATCGAGGTATGCTTCGAGCCGTGCGACTACTATCCTCACGGGACAAACGAGAGACTCGAGTGAATATTGCTTCAGGGATATCAATTTGTGCCCATAAACCAGTGCCGGACATGACGCGTAAGATGACCAACAAAACCATCTGTAGTACTTCCATCCAGGAACCGATTTACCCAGCCAGCTCTTGAAAGCGAGCTTTCGCAATCAGTCCCCCGAGAAGCTCCAATACGGCACCACGCTGTCCAAGTAACGAGAGACCTTCACCTTCCGCCCCAGCTTCCGCCTCGCCAGCCGGGGTAAACAACTTCAACCTCATCTCCGACACGGCAAACCCCCCACACGCAATCTTGAGGACACGCACCGCGGGGTGAAACAGGTTCAGACCAAGGTGTTCCTTCAAATAGCACGCCAACGCCTCCGTGAATGGATGAGAACCACCGTCATCGGGGCTCGTGGTATGCCACTCCCAGCCCTCCTCGCCCAATCGCCCCGCAAGATTCCTCCGCTGCTTTAAGTCATTCTCCCACCCCCACCCCGCCACCGAACCCGTTAGCTTGTTACTCATTTCAGCAAGCCCTTTGCCCGCAGCGATAAACTTTTGCAGCTCTGTGGCGGGAATGATGACATCGATCGTCTTGAGACCGAGGGGCTGCTGGTGGTCACCGGCGGCAACTGCCTCATCTGGAGTTTGGACTGGCACGGCGTCAAACGGGAGGTGGAATCCCAAGGTGAGCACTACATCTTTCGCCAGCGGCCCGCGGGAGGGCAGGCCGGCGGACCGTATCCAGGCTTCCCAGCCGCGAACCAGGCTCCGCGTGCCCAGCCGCATCGGACTGACGCGGCAGTCAAAGGTTTCCGACAAGAACTCGCTGACAGTAGTCTTAAGCGGCGTCGGCATGCGTAGAAGGAGCAGCGGCAGGGCGAGGAAATGGGACAGGTTGACTGCCCGTTCCCGGTCCATGTTGTTGTGTCCACCACCAACCATAAATCGTGTCTTCGTCGCATCCCTCGCCACCTCTCCCTCTTCCCCAGCCTGTATCAAAGGTGGCAGCATAAACCCCGAGCAGGACGCCATCTCATACCGCAACGAAATATGCAGCGCCCTTCTCCCCGGCAACCCCCGCCACATCCCGTCCTCTTCTCCCTCTAGCGTCTCCAACACGCCTCGTGGTATCCCCAACATCTCGGCCACACCAACCCAGCTCATCTCGACAGCCTCCAGCGCGCCACCCTTCCCAACAACTCCATCCTCCCCATCACCGACCTCGACGCCGCGAACGACGTCTCCCACCAGCCTGTCCCGCAGGCGTTGCGACAGCAACTGCAGGCGGCCTTCTGTCAAGGACTCTTCGTTGCTGCCGAGATATAGCGGGGAGACGCGGTGGGCGGAGAAGGTGGTGTTGTAGAACGGGGGGATGGGGTGTTCAGCAGGGGAGACCTCGCTGTCTGCTTCCAAGTGGGACTCGTCGCGATCGGCAGAAGGAGAGGGCGAAGTTGGGCGGGGGGAGGAGTGGTCTGGAGGAGGGATTCGACGTCGTTTTGGAGGCATTTCGCGCTGTGGTTTCCGGGGGGTGAAAAGGTGTCTGCTTGATTTGGGTGTTTGCGGGCCACTGATGTGTTGCAGTCGGCGGACTTTGGCGCGTCGAAACGGGGTGAATAGTGCAGCTTATCGCAAATTTTCCGTAGTAGCGGGCAGACCGGGTGAACTGGCGCGTCGGGCAACAGTCAATTCCCCGTTAGAACGCTGTGTTGATTAGAGTAAGGCGCTTGCGGTCGGTGGTTGAAGGCGTGTTCGTTCAGAGGCCGTGTGATGGTGGGGTTGGACCAAGGACCCTAACCCTGATCCTGTCCCCTTGGTTCCTGGCCGGCCGGCCAGGGCCGCTGGGCGTTTACGTTGCACATACGGAGTAACACGAGTGGCCGAGTCAAACAACGGGGAGTGATACGAAGCGCGATCCATTTCATCGCCTCTGCCCCATAACCATATCTATCTCAAAGTTCGTCACCGGTGTCAACCCAGATATGGCGCTGCCCCAAACTCCATGCAATGCGTGTGTAATCCCGTTGGGCCTGAAAAACCTTCCGTCCAGTCCGAGGCTCATGCATTCCCGACGAAAAGACCCTCCCACCTCTCCTCAACCCCCGCAACAAGCCGCTTGGAGCTCTCAATCTCCCTGTCCAGCTCCTCTAGGTTCTTGGTCAGCGCGCTCGCCTCCTCAAACCTCCTGGCGCCCCTTGCCGCGCTGAGCATCTCCTGCACCATAAACCGCTGCTCCTCCAGCACGACGAGCTTCTCCCTCGCCTCCTTCTCCTCCGTTTCCAGCGCCATCGAGACGGCCGTGCTGACCTCGCTGGCGCCACCCAGACTGGACGTCTCGGCATCGAATCCCGCCGACTCGCCGTTGCGCAGCGGGGAATGCGACGACGGCCCGTTTTTCCCGCCCGAGAGCAGTCGCCGGTGGTTCGAGCTGTGAGACTTTAGCATCGCAGGCACGCTCTTTAGGGGGATTAGGTTGATGTGTAAGAAAGTCGAGGCGGAGGCGTAGATGGCTTTTTGGAGGCGTAGCTGCGTCGGGCTGTCGGTTTTCATGTCGCGGATGCGCTTGGCGGCGAGATCGTACTTGCCAAAGGCGTCCGTGAGGCGTTTGCGAATCTTGGCCGCTTCTTGGATCTGGGAGTGTGTGGGCGGCGGCTTGTCGTATCCGTCCTTGCCCTCGTCGGGCGGTTGGAGGGCAAGTAGGGATTTGTGGAATGAGGGCATCAGCGCCCGGATGCCGCGCTCGAATTGGCGGAGAGTCTCGTAGGCACGTTGGTCTGGCGGGCGGTGGCCGATTGCCTCGACGAAGTCTCGGTGGGAGAATATCGTTTGTTTACACTCGGAGCACATTCGGACATCAATGCTAACTTGTCCGTTGACTGGTGCCGCGGGTTTCTCGGTCGTGGGTATTACGGTTGCTGTCGTGTGTGTCAGCCGGTCGTTCCCCTCCGACAAAAATAAGCAGAGTGGCCTTACGGTTTGCAACGTTCAAGCCAACCTCGCTGGAACAGTTCGTTTCTGGGTCGGCGCATACAACCCGGCCGCATATCCTGCAGTGGTGCCGTCGAAATGTCCACGACCGAAACTCTTGTTTGCAAAACGGGCACTTGGAAACGGCCGTGTCATCCTCCCAGGTCACAACCGACTGCTCAATGGCCTTCCTTTGACTTCTTTGCCCGGCCAGCGGAGACAACAGACCCGAGTTTACACCCGTGTCGGGGGGCGCTTCCACCAACAGTCTGGTCAGTTTTGTCAGCCTCGTTTCGAGTCTGTGCACTTCCAACCGCTGCCTCTCAACCCTTTTTGTCCGCATTGCGGCAAAATGGGCCGTGTGATCGCGGGATAGCCCGACATGGTCGTTATATCCCTCCCTCGACTTGTAGCAAGTCTCGCACACCCGGCACCACACGCCCCTGACGGGCTCGTGGGTGGCTGACCGCGAGAGCTTCATCTGATACATAGTGTGCTCCTCGCAGAACAGCCGCCCGCAGTTTCGGCAGTTGACGCTGCCGCTGATCGGACCCAGCTTCCTCTCGCAGAGTGGGTCAGTGCACGTGTCGTTCCCCGTCGGCCGTTGCCAGTGCTTCCTCGTGACTAGCTCTTCGGGATCGATGACCGTCGTCTCCAGCGGCCGTCCCGGCGGGGCGATAGCCACCGACACTGGCTGTGTCTCATTCGACTCAAATACGTCCAGCCCGCGCAGCTTCTGATTGATGAGCGACAAGGGTTGGAACCGCTTCGCCTTCAGGACCTGCTTGTCGAACCACGACTTGACTTCGTCCTGCTCTGCTTCGGGCAGCTCCTGGTGCACATCATCGAGGTGTCTGTTGAGCTGGAGAAGCGTGACCTGCACATCCGTCAACAACTGTCTGTCTCTCCCCCCATGCTTCCTCGACGCACCATCTCCTCCTCGCAAATGGGGCATGCCAGCTGGTTCCCCCGCGAAGCGCCATTGGACGGGCTGCCGACGGTGACGTTGGAGGCGAGGTCCTGGGAGAAGGCGGGGAGCGGGCTAGACGAAAACGGCGAGAGGGATGTCGGCGTCGAGTTCTGCGAGCGGATCGACACGGCGCTGCTGTCGGACGGGGCGAAGGGGCTCGCCGCCCGGGCCTGGGCATGGCCGCGGGAATGGGCAGGCGGTGGCTGGGCAAGGCCCTTGCCGCTGCCTAGGACCCTGCCACCGCCGAGCCTCCGGGCGGACATGGATGGTCGCTGTCGCTGTCACTGTCGCTGTCGTCGTCGATGGCGGTTGTGGGTTGTGCCGGTTGTGCCGGTCGTGGTTGTACGGTCTGTCCAGTTGTGCCGGGTTCGAGTGATCGGGCACCCCCTGTAGAGCTCCTATTCTATCGTGAACGTGCCCTGCGGGACAGACATGGTGTGTGCGGGTTGTCGTACAAACAGACGTGATGGAGAAGAGGTGTTGTTGGGACTTGGACACGGCAAACGAAAGCAATGATGCGGTGGTCGAGGTTGCATGGGCCTTCCTCATGCATGACGGTCGCTGGTTGGCTTGGCAGAGACCGGAGCTCTGGATCCGGTGGATTGGTCGGCAGGCAGCAGGCCGCCAAGACCACTAACCACCCAGCCACTGTTGGCGTTAGCTCCATCATCCCAAATCCTGGCGAATCCGCTCTGTTATCGAGAAACGCTGCGCGATGCTTGCGCCTTATCGGAGCTGTGAAGTCGCCCAATGACAAGCTCTCTGAACTTTTTGTCAACGCCACGCTTTTTCCGTTCTTGCGCCGAGATTCTTCCAATCGCGATGAAGCTGTCTTCACCAGAAGGAAGGGTCCCCAATTCTGGCGCGTACGGATATCGGCATCGCCATGGCTGAGGCACCTGCAAAATTCCCCGCGATCCAAGGAGGCGGGAGTTTGATCATCGCGTGGCAGATCAAGGGCAAGACGGTGCTGGTCGTCGGTGGCGGCGAGGTATGTAATGTGTCTCTCCCGCTTCTGCGTCTGTTTCCACCTGGTTTCTCCTTTTGCTCCCTTTTTCAGCTACTGACAAGGAGCTCGCACACATCAGGTAGCTGCCGGCCGCATCCTCCACTGCCTCAATGCCGACGCAAGCGTGACCGTCGTCGCCCCCGCCGCCCGGCTCAACCCGGAGGTCGCCTACCGCGTCGCCCAGAAGCAGGTCGCGCACATCGACCGCAACTTTGATCCTGCCGACCTCGATGGCGCCGACATGGTGTTAGTCGCCGTCGACGACCCGGCCGCGTCCACGACCATCTGGAAGCTGTGCAAGGAACGGCGCATCCCCGCCAACATCGCCGACGTCCCCCCCGAGTGCGACTTTTACTTTGGCAGCGTCCACCGCGACGGCCCCCTGCAGATCATGGTCAGCACCAACGGCAAAGGCCCGAGGCTAGCGAGCCTAATCCGCAAGTTCATTGCCAAGTGCCTACCGTCGGACGCGGGGAGGGCCATAGAGACGGTGGGCCAGCTGCGCGTGAGGCTCCGCCAGATTTCCCCGCGGCCAGAAGAGGGACCCAAACGGATGGCTTGGATGACAAAAGTCAGTGACGCGTACCCCTGGGACCAGATGTGCGGCCTCTCGGAGGAGGACATGACCAACCTACTGCGCTTCTACCCTGCGGGCAAAGTCCCGACCCTGGAAGAGCTCAAGGCCATGCGCGCGAAGCCCGATCCAGTGTTTGACGGCTCCTTTGGGTTCAGCGTTGGTGCTTGAAGGCTCTCGGATTGCCGATTGTCTGTTTCTTAGGCGTGGGGTAGATGGGTCGTAAATCTCAGATTGCCTTGTACATACATCAACCAAATAGCTTGTTTTGAGCCTGCCCATCAGCAACAACGGGCTAGGCCAATGCCAAACATGATTTATGCCATTCCAGAGTGCGCATCCAGGCCTTGTCTTTATCCCGGGCGCCAGGTGAAACGAAAGGACCGAAAAGCAACAGACTAAACAAGGTATCGTATCCCATAACTCGAACAGGAGCCGCAAAAGCGCAAACCGAAACATCGGACGCTAAGTGCTGGTATGCACAAATCTCCCCTTAAATACACACAAACCGGAAGAAGAACACTTCCACCTTCGGCGCTTCCAGCAAAACAAGTTCACGCAACGCCCTCAACCCCGCCCAAAAACCTCCTCACCCGCCCAATCTCAAGCTCGCCCTTTTCCGACTCGACCGCTCTCGTCAGTGTCTCGAGCAGCGTGTCCACCTCGGACTCGGGCCGGTGCGTGCACAGCGCCACCAGACGCCGGTACTTGAGCTCGCGGTCCTTGCTCCGCGCCTGCAGCGCCTCTACCGCCCGGCTCGTCTGGGCCGACCGGTCGCGGAGGGCGTTGATGCGCGCCCGGAGGACGGTTACCCCTGGTAACCTCGCGGCATGCTCCTCAGCCGAGCCGCCAGCGTGGTAGCCGTTCACCGGCGTGTCGGGGGACGGGTGCTGCCCTCCCCTTGATGCGCCGATCTCGTCCAGCACCATCTCGAGCTCTATCTCCCAGGCGTTGGCGCTCGCCACGTCCAGCCGGCCGTGCCGTTGTTCCAGCTGGAGGAGCTGGTACTCCTCCTCCTGGCACGCTCGTTTCAAGTTGGACACCCTCTGCCGAGCCAGCTGCTGCGCCTTGAGCTTTTCTTGGAGCGCCTCCAGCGTGCGCCGGGCCTCACCAACTTGCGCCGATGTGGTCCGGAGCGAACTATGGAGCCCGTCGATCGACTCTTGCTTCTTCTTTAGTTCGGTCTGGAACAGAGATGAGGATTCGGTAATGAGGTGCGTAATAGCTGCGACGAGAGATGTCAATTTCGGGGGGTAACCTGGGTGCGTGGGACCGGAAAACTTACAATTTACCACCTCGTCGCTGTTTTCCCTGTTCTTCTGGCTTGAGCCTTGCGCGCCGCCGTTCCTGTCCGACGCGTCACCGTTCCGTTGGTCCGCCGCATCCGCGCCGATACCAAAGTCCAGGGGCCTTAGGCCTGCCCGATTCGCAATGTTGGGGTCTGCGCCAACCTCGAGGAGTTGAGACACAATGCTGCGGTTACCGATCCGAGCTGCAATGTTGAGCGCGGTATCGCCACAGCTGTCCTGGGAATTGACAATCTCGCTCATGAACCGGCCGATGCCCATCTTTGCGGGCGCCGTGAAGCCCGTGTTCTGGCTGCTCGGAGCGCTACCCTGCCGCACCACCCATTCCAACAGGCTCTCGAGATAATACCGGCTGGCTGAGTTCCTGCCCTTCACGGCACTGGTCACGGCGATGTGGTGCAACACGGTCCGGCCTTTGTCGTCTCTCACGTCGATGGTCCCACCGAGGACATCCAGCAGCTCGGGGAACGAGTTATGGTCCATCGAGTTGGTCACAATGCAGGCCCTCATCAGTGCCGTTTCTCCCACCGCGTTCACACGGAACGGGTTCGCCCCCGCGTCGATGAGCGCCCGGAGCAGAGGCATCCGGGAGAGGGTGGCGGCCCAGTGCAAGGCGGTGTGGCTCTGCGTGTCGATCGGAGCGTCGAGCTCCTGGGGGATCATGTCGCGGAGGGCGTTTACCTTGGCATCGTCCGGGCCGGTCGGGTCCATGAAGAGCCCCATCAGCATGTTTCGCTTGCCCTCGGCCTCAAGGGACATTTCGTACGGGAGGGGCCGGAGCGGCCCGGGGGTGTAGTGGGGTTCGTGCTCGACGTGCACGCCGGCCTGGGAATATATGAACGATTCGTTTGGCTCTGTGGGTGAACCGGGGTAGTTAGCCGCGTATGCGTCGACCTGAGGATAGGTTGGAGTCAAGCCGCCGAAGCTATGGGCTGGCGTCAGGACCCTCTGGCGTTTTCGCGGCGGCTGCTCGGCATCGCCAGTCGGTGGTTGGGTGGGCTGAGACCCAAACGCAGAGTCGGCATGACCGTAGTCGGACACGAAACTCTGCTGTGAGTTTGGCGGGAAATCGTTGGCGTCCTGCATCGACGATTGCCTGTTGAAGCTAGGGGCGCGACTCGGGCCGGAGCGATTCCTCGGCGCCGGGGAGTCGAAGCGGGCCTTGCTGATGGCATTGATGGCGTGAGAGGCGGTGGAAGAGATGTTCTTGAAAAACGTCCCCGCAAGCCCGTTGGCGCGATTCTCCTGCGAGCTTGCATTGTACATGCGCTTTCTCTGGGCGGCCATGGCCTGCTCCTTAGTCGGCGTATCGACATCGGCTCCCGCCCCTTCCTGGCCGCGCTTATGCGTGAGGAGCCTCATGAGGAGCTCGGCGACACCGTATTGGTGGCAGACCTCGACACCGCGCTCAAAGGGAATCCACGTGCCCTGGTATTTGCCGTAGCCGCCCTGAATCTTCTCGTGTTCGCCCGTCTGGATCTCCTTCTCGAGAATCTTGGTGCGGCGGCCCTTGTCGAC
>FTIZ01747769.1_pt1 | contig 13195 bp, 9 predicted proteins | sample 1658381 | NCBI WGS metagenome assembly FTIZ01 (sample SAMEA3914822, study PRJEB12502) | metagenome | biome: forest; material: soil | place: USA | collected 2012-03-12 | depth 0.1 m
CTTCGACCAAGCATCAACGCCGCTATCGCGAAGCTTCAAGAATACAACGTCCTGCTCCACGACTCGCTAGCGTACTGGATCACGATGATATTACACCCTGGGCACCGCGTCAGGTGGATGGATCTGTGCCTCTCGCAACAAAGCCGTGATAGCCATGTCGCTACGTTCAAGCGGTGCTTCCAAAGCCAATACGCCCACCTTGACGTTCCAACGGTAGAAGATACGCCCGAGCCTGTCATCCTGTCGAAGAAGCGACCTGCGCAAAAGACTGACAGCTTCCTCACCGCCAACCGGTCCGACTATTACGACGACGTGACACATCGCGACGAAATCAACGCTTATCTCACGATGCCAAGGAACCAGGTGGGCAAGCCGCTAGAGTGGTGGAAAGACCGGATTACCTAGTTTCCACGGCTCTCAAGGATGGCGTTTGACTACCTTTCTATCCCAGCGATGTCCTCTGAGTGCGAGCGAGTAGGTACCTATTTAGCCGTGCCAAGCACTGCGTCGGCCCTCAGCGACACTCTCTTCACGCAGAAACAATCAACAAGCTCCAATGCTTGAAGAATTGGATGGAGATTGACGAGATTTGAAGCGTTGGTTGTTATTTTTGATGATTCAGATGTCGGGCAGGGCAGGTAAGACAGCAGGTATCACGGGCATCGCAGGGCGAGCAAGACAGCAGGTATCATGGGCAGGGCAGTCAGGGGCAGGGTAGGGGCAGAGCAGTCAGGGGCAGAGCGGGTAGGGCGGGCAAGGCAGTGATTTAAAGCTGGGCCGGTGCTCAGGCGCGCGTGAACCAGGTCGAGAGCATGTCTAAGTCGCAACGGACCCACCTCCTTGCGGCGTGGGGAGGAGCTTGATGAGCCCAAACGAGTATAAAGCTGCAAGCGGGCCACCGACTGTCCTTCCTTGCGTCGCTTTGGTCTTTTTCTTGCATCCTCCTAGTCTCGTGCAATCCGGTCAATAGCAAGGTCAACAGCAACAACAACACAATTCCTGCGGGCGCCCTGACAAAATGGCCGACCCGGCAGGCACTCCACAACCGCACCCCATCCAACCGCCTTACCCCACCCACGCTGAACTCCACCACATGTTGCCCTCCGCAGCGGGCGGCAAGCTGCTCTTCTGGCCGCTCGACGGGCCGACACTCGAGACCAGCGGCCTCGCCGTCATGGCCGGCCCGACCAACCCGGACGTGCGCGCGCCCTACTGCGATGCGGCGACGGGTGCGTGGCACCCCGTCTCCCAATTGCCCATCAGCGAACCCTGGGCCTCGTCCATCACGGTGCACGTGACCGAGTTGGCGGACTGGGAGGTGAACTGGGAAGAAACCCATTTCGGCCACATACCCGAGTTCGCGGACGAGGAGGGTTATGATGGTGATGATGATGGTGGCGTGGACAGGGTCGAGTGCTGCGGCACGGAGAGACCGGTGGGCAGGGATGCGAGTATCGTGGTGACGGGGACGGGCGGAGTTGCAGCGGGTGGCAGTGGTGGTTTCGTCACAGTCCACGACTTCGTGGCAGCCGTGCACCCGTGGCTCATGGGCCTGCGGAGCGACGTCCTCGGTGCGCTGGCAACGCTGAATGGCGAGGACGCGCCCCTGCGCGCCGAGACGGAGCTGATGGTCGACGTCCATACGCTGGCCAACTTGATGATAAACAACCGGGCTGAGTGGATCCGGCGCACGAAGAAGGAGCCTGTTGCCGTGCCGCCGGAACTGCGCGAGCTTCTGGCCCGGAACAGGGTCCCCCATCCTGGTCTCAGGTAATAGACAATGACAAATGTTGCAACCTGGGGAAGTGTGCGCGAGCCAAACGAAAACGCAATTATTGCTGCTGTTTATTGTCTACTATATCACAACCTCCTGGCCGCCGCCATCGTTGTGGTTGTTGCTGACGCGCAATAAGAGCTCCCAAAGGCGATGACAGTGCTGGCGACGTCGGTGCCGCACGCGCCGTTGGAGCAGTCGCGCAGTCCATACCCGAAATTGACGTTCCCGCATAGGCAGGCTGCGTCCTGCTCGTTGGTGCACCCGAGCGACGCGTACTGGGCCAGCACGTTGTTGAAGCACAGCTGGCCGCACGACGGCAGGGCGGCGAGGCCTGTCGCCGTCGACGTGGCCGGGCCAGTGGTGGCTGTCACTGCGCAGCTGCAGTAGGCGCTCCCGTAGGCGACGGCGCTGCTTGCGGCCGCGACGTCGGCGCCGCACGCGCCGTTGCTGCAGTCCCGGAGGCCGTAACCAAAGTTGGCGTTGGCGCACAGGCAGGCTGAGTCGGCCGGGCTCGCGCATCCGAGCGCCGAGTACTGCGCCACCATGTTGTTGACGCACAGCTGGCCGCACGAAGCGAGAGAGCTGAAGACGGAGGCGATGCTCGACGTGCAGCCTGTGTCTGTTGTTGTTGTCGTCGTGGTCGTGGTGGGTGACGTGAGCGTCGTCATGACGGAGCTCGTTGTGCTCGTACTCTGCGAAGTCGTACTGCTCGTCGTAGTTGTCGTATGAGCCGTCGTCACATCGACAGAGGAGGTAGAAGACGAGCTTATCGACGAAGAAGAGCGGGATATGCTGACAGCGCTGCAGGTACCATATAGCGGCTGACTATATATATGTATCCCTCGTCAGTCTTACAAATCACCTTCACTTATGTATCATCAGAGTCAAGACTCACCATCCCACGCCGCAGTCGGATAGGAGACTCCCGCACTTGTTGTCCTTATTACAGCAGCGTCCGTAGACGATATTACAGGTAAACTTGTTAGTGCCGCCGCATATGCCGTCGGTCGAGTTGCCGTCGTCCCAGCTCGGCATGCCGGGCAGGCCTAGCATACCTGGCCCTATAGCCGGCAGGGTGCAGTTCCCCATCTAGCAGACTGAGGTGCCGCAGAAGGCTTCGCCCGTGCCACACGTCCCGTTGAAGTTACAGCAGTCGCCCCATTTGCCGATACAGAGCCGGTTGCCGTGGGCGATGCCGCAGGTCCCGTCGGTGCTGTAGACCCTGTCGCCAGCGCAGGCGCCCTCGTAGCACGTGCCTGCCGCGCAGTCGTCGGCCGAGCTGCCGCACGTCCACGTCTCGGAGTTGCAGCATTGGGAGCCTGTACCAAGACATGTAGCGTTATTGTTAGGGGGGCCGCAGAGGCCGTCGAACGCTCTCGAGGGCTCGATGACTAGAGGGCACTTGTCAGCAGACTTCTGCCATCGATGTGTTGGGGAACTCACACCCGGCAAAGTAATACGGCGTGTTGGGCTGGATATTGCTACAGTCCGGCTCTAGTGTCGGGTTCAGTATGAAGAAGAGGTCGATAGTAGCGCCGTATTTAGTCGCCAGCTCAGTGCACGTATAATAGTTGACATCGTTGCCCGTCGTCGCCGAGAAGCGGCAGTTGACCTCACCGGCCGTCAGGTTCCCGGTGCTGATCAAGTTGGGAATGGTCGTAGTGCCGTTGTCGCGTCGAGACACCCCATCGCAGCGCTTGTTATTTGACTATATAGCGGGCTAGCACTCGTCGGATGCCGCGACACCGCCGAGGAATGAGATGGACGAGAGAAGGACAAAGGCAAACAGGACCATGTTGGGCAACGGTTGATCTCCAGCCCGGAGAAACATAGCGGCTCGATTTGCTCGTTTTGTGCTGGAAGAGAGTCGAGCTTGTCTGTCACAGCCCACGGTTCCCTTTGTCAGGGAGCTGCGCAATGCACTTTGTGACCTCCCACTCCATATGCTACCAAGGTCCTTTCTGCAGTGTGACATTGTCTGCCGCCCAAACCGGGTAGTGAGCGTGGGGGCCGAGCAGCTGATGAAGCAAGAAATTGGACAGACAAATAGTGCCCCAGTTCAAGCGGCGAGCGGACAAACGACCGACAAGCGACGGCCGGAGCAACCGCCCCAAGAGGACAAGCATCAACAGCCCAGCCGCTTCCCGGTCATGAGCTTTGTGTCCGATTGGGCGAGAGGATGCGGTAACAACTCCGTGGGAATAATGCTCATTTAATTCTGCATGCCAGCCCCATGGCATTTGACCCTGAGCGGTCCGATCCCGCGCCCGACGGATGGCGGGAATAATAAGGTGGTATTCCGTAGACATCCGGATCCCTTTCAAGGGCTCCATAGGCTTACGTGGGGGCTGGGGGCTCGGGGCTCGGGCCGCCCCGGAGTGGAAAAGCTTGACTGAAGCTTGACCGTGACCCTTGCCAGTCCATACCTGACCTAGTTGAAAACCTTGTGCCTGTAACCTCCGTCGGTTGCAAACCCGGTCAGTAATCACGCATCCCGCGCAGGACCAGACTTTCAGGGCATCTTTATGTATGGCACTTTGGCAATCCTTCGATGGCGCCTTACCCGGAGGCTTATCCGTTTAGAGGCCAGGAGAACCAGGGGGATGGGATTGCGGCACGGCAAACCAACGGCATGCCTGGCACGACGGCACCCGCGTTACTCCGAACATCGGATTCTTGACAAGACTCGCCTTGGGCCAGCCTCGGTGCAAGATAATTAGCCATATACACGCGCGTCGCCATGCTGTTGATCTGACCATGTGCATGTGCTGGTGGTCTTGTACAAGTCACACCTTGGCTTGGGGCAAAGAGCCCAGTTCTTCTCTCTTTCTCTCGTGTGCTCCAGTCCGCCGCTGCCGGACGAACCGGGACCATGATTCTTCTACGTCTCTGTGTTTACCTGACGGCCTTGCTCGCCCATGGCCACGGCTCGCTGGCTCAGTACCAACAAGACTACATCTATGTCGCTTCCCTAGGCGCCATGTTTTAGTAGGTTGCAACTTGGATGACGTGCTAGACTCTTGGGGCTAACACTCGAGGTTTCCAAGCTAGCCCACCATGAATGATGTCCCGCAGAGAGTGCTCTACCTAGGCCCCGATCAACTCGTTGTCCTAGTCTACAACTGCTTTTACATAAGAGACATCTGCAAAAACGTGGCTGCTTTCCGCCTCACGGCGAGGGGTCAAAGCCCGCACCCCAGGAGTGGCTTGGCCAGTGACTGGTTCGCCTACGATTTCAGCAGCGCCACGCGGAAAAACGTCCGGCGGCGCCACAGCTGTCCAGGCAGCTGGAAGAATAACCATGCTTGTCCCGAGACGGACGCCATCATGCCTATGAGGCACGACGGGCAATGGTACTACAACGACCTCGAGCCCGGCACGCAATACAACATCATCCGAAACCACCGCAGCTCGACCGGCAATGTCGACATTTACTCCAAGATCCGGTACACGTGCGATGAGTTCCCGCCCGCGACTTGGGTCGAGGGAGGGGACGGAGAAGACGCGGACCGGCCCGGCACGACGCGCTATGCTGCCATGCGGTGCAACACCGGAGTCAAGGCGGAGCAGGACTGTAAGAAGAAGCTGAATAACCACCTGTTTACGGGTGAAGGGAACCCCGGCTGACCCGCTCCCCAGGGCAAGCTTCGTCGCACGCCCAACTGCGTCGCGAGTTGCAGCGGCTCATTGAGCTCAATCCGACACTCAGCCCGTCCTTTGTCAGCTCCAACTCTGTGGCATTTTTCAGGTTCACCACCTACAGCAGCGCGGATGGATACGCCGCCAAGGTCGTGTCGTATGACGTGGACAATGTCCTCCGGGTCGACACTCTGAACCGGGGGTACAACATCCTCCAGGGATTTGCCAAACGGGACAATTCCACGGCCAATCCCGGCTCGCGAGGGCTGTGGGACCTCAGTTTTGAGCAGCTCCAGAGCCTCGTGGACGCCGGTATCGGGACCGAGTACGCCGTCCCGGCAAACGATTCGTACGTGGACTAGGCGACGGCTGAGCAGGTGCCGGCTGGGTTGCAGAACCTGGACAAGCGGTTCCGCTGGGACTCGGAGGATGACGAAGACGCCGACTTGAGCAAGCGGATCCATGCCGTCAAACCCTGTGGGCCATCGTTCAAGAAGCGCTCAGTCAAAGGCTAGGGGCCGCCCGTTCCAGCTCCCCGGACCATCTCCGACGGCGCCGTCCGGCCGCTCCTCAAGAGAGCCGTCGCTCAGGACGTGGCGAATGCGCAAGCCATCGTCGACAAGGCGAAGGCCGAGTCGGCCAGGCTCAACGGCGGTCGCTTCGGGCGGCCCCTCCGCAATGCCTACGGTCTACGGCCAGGAACCATTATGGGGAGCACGCAAGCTGTGGCTGCCAACTCGTCGGCCCTGTCCGTCAACAATGGCGTCGTGCCGGTCTTGAACATCACGGACGACATCGCCTACGCGGCAGCCCTTGTGGCCGAGGCAGACAGCGTGGGAAGCAACGCAACAATAGCCAAGCGCGCTACCACGGGGACGTACTAGATGCAGAGCCTGGCTCGCAAGGGCACGGTGCCCTGGGGCAACGACGCATCCTACGTCGTGTTCCGTAACGTGCTCGACTACGGCGCTGTCGGCGATGGCGTCACCGACGACACAGCCGCCATCAAGAAGGCTATGACCAGCGGCAGCCGCTACGGAGTTGGCTGTAACGGCTCGACGACTAAGAATGCCATCGTCTACTTCCCTCCTAGCACCTACCTCATCTCGAGCACGGTCCCTATGCCCTTTGGGACGCAGGTCATCGGCGACGCCATCAACAGGCCCACGCTGCTGGCCTCGGGCAGCTTCGTGGGCCTGGGTGTGCTGTCGACGGACGAGTACACGGGCGGCCAGGGCGGGGCTGAGGAGTACTACATCAACACGGCCAACTTTTACCGGCAGATCCGCAACCTTGCCATCGACATCACGCATGCTAGCGCCAACATCGCGTGCCTCCACTACCAGGTCGCGCAGGCCACCAGCCTCCAGAATGTAGAGCTCATTGCGTCGACTGATGCGGCGAAGAACCAGATCGGCATGTTCGCCGAGAACGGCAGCGGTGGCCAGATCTCGGACGTCACCTTCACCGGCGGCACCATCGGCCTCTACGGCGGCAACCAGCAGTTTACGGCGCAGCGGCTGACATTCAACGGTTGCGGCACCGGCGTCCACGTCATCTAGGACTGGGGCTGGGTCTGGAAGAGCGTGACCATGACCAACGTCAACGTCGGCTTCCAGCTGACGTCGGACGACGGCTCCGGCAACATCGGGTCCGTGTCCGTCATGGACTCATCCTTCTCCAACGTCGGCACGGCGGCCATCGTGATTGCGCCGCCATCGCCGACGGTGGGCAGCGGCAGCACGGGCGTGGTGCTCGAAAACGTCCGGCTGTCCGGCGTCGCCGCTGCCGTCAAAGACACGGCCGGCAAGGTCTACCTCGCCGGGTCCGCCGGCACTGTCAACGAGTGGGCGCTAGGGCCGACGTACGAGGGCTCGACAACGGCGCGCGCCTTCTCTGACGGCGCCAAGGTCGGCGACCACCGCCGCCACGCGGCGCTGCTCGACGCCACCGGGGCCTACTTTGAGCGCGCAAAGCCCCAGTACGAGGACCGGGCGGTCGACGACTTTGTGCACGTCAGGGACTACGGTGCCACGGGCGACGGGTCGACCGACGACACGGCCGCCTTCCAGTCTGCCATCTACGGCAGTCTCGGCAAGATCCTGTTCATCGACGCCGGCTCGTACATCCTGACATCGACCATCATCATCCCGGACGGCGCCAAGATCGTGGGCGAGACGTGGTCGCAGCTGGTGGCGTCGGGCGCCTATTTCCAGGACGCGAGCAACCCCAAGGTCTTGGTCCAGGTAGGCCTGGTCGGCTCGGTGGGCAACGTCGAGATGCAGGACCTCCTCTTCACGACCCGGGGGCCTACGGCCGGCCTGATCATGGTCGAGTGGAACATCCAGGCCGCCAGTGCCGGCTCCGCGGCCCTGTGGGACTGCCATGCTCGCGTTGGAGGCGCCACCGGCACCCAGCTCACGCCGGCCGAGTGTCCGGCCTCGACCAGCGGCATCGATGCCGGCTGCAGCGCGGCCAGTCTGATGATGCGTCTGACGTCGCAGGCGTCAGGCTACTTTGAGAACATGTGGCTCTGGGGCGCCGATCATATGATTGAGTAAGTGCCCGTTCTTCCTCGGGCGTGTGTTGTCTGTCGCTGGTACTAATCATGTCTTCTCATATTAATTAGTGACCCTGATCTCACGGACCCTGCCAATGACATGACACAATGCTCAATTTATATTGCGCGTGGCTTCTTGATCGAGAGCACGCATCCTACCTGGTACGTCTTTGTCGATTCTCCCGCCTGGTAGCACAGGAGACCGAGTTAACATGATGGGGGCGAATAACAGGCTTTACGCTACTGCGTCCGAACATTCCGTCTTCTATCAGTACAATTTCCACTCGGCAGCCAACATCTTCGCCGGCATGCTGTAGACCGAGTCGCCCTACTTCCAGCCCACGCCGCCCCCGCCCGCACTATTCGCGGCCGTCGTCGGCGATTTCCCCGGCGACCCTGATTACACATGTACTGTGGGCGACGAGTTCAACGGGTGTGACGAGTCCTGGTCCACCATCATCACGGGCTCCTAAGACATCTTCATTGCTGGCGCGGGTGTCTATTCGTGGTTCTCGACCTACGCCTAGACGTGCATCGACACGCAGGCGTGCCAACACGCCTTGGTCCTTCTCGAGAACAACTTTGCCAACGTACGCTTCCAGAATCTCATCACCATCGGCGCCAAGTATATGGCGGTCATGGACGGCTCAGGGATCACGGCCGCCGACAATCTGAATGTCGAGGGTCACCCCTTCTGGTCTCAGGTCACGCTCCTGGACGTTGGCAGCAACGGCACCACCAACTTCAACGAGCTTGTTTGGATCGACCCTAAGCTCTGGGACATGGAAAGCCCCTCCTTTACCTGCTTGCCGCCCTGCAACATCAAGTTGCCGCCCTACACGGCCACCACCAGGACCGTCAACTACCCTCTGATGACCGTGAGCGATGGGACCTGGACGAGCACCATCACCAAGGCGCCCCTGACCATTTCGGAATGGGTTTTGGAGATTGTCACCATAACGGCGGATGGTGGGAGCAGCAACCCAAGCAAGAACAAGGTCAAGAAGCGCGCCGCGCAGGGTTTCAGCGAGTTTACGCCCGTGCCGGCCACGACGCCCTTTTGGCCGTCGGTCGTCTACGAGGGCATGAACGGGCAGTTGACGACGACGGCCCCATCCGTGGCCTTCCCGACGCCGCCCGCAGGCCTGGTCCAGCGCGGCGTGATGCCCATCCAAGGCTCGCTCGACAACCCGTACGTCAACATGTGCGGCTTCTGGGACCCCACGTGCGCCAACCAGCCCTGGCTCTACGGCGACACCGGGACCGGCACCGCCCAGAGCGGCGACAGCTCGGACCCCGGCGACGACGACGAGAACGCCGAAGACCTGCAGTACACGTGCGCCGGCACGACCCCCGCCGGCGCGCTCATCACCAGCAGCTCCTCCTCCTCTTCCACTTCAACCACCACGACGTCGACGACGTCGAAGTTGCCGGAGCCCTCGCCGTACGAGACCGGCGACCCGGAGGACAACAAGGTGTCGTGCTACAACAGCGGCGAGACGACGGAAAACGCGCGCATGCAGAACGCGGCCGCGAGCTTCTGCAACGAGATCAAGCCCGCGGGTTCCAACCTGGTGCTGGGGCCCGGCTACTTCTCGGGCGCGAAACCCTTCGACTTCCCCTATAACGGCGGCATCGGCTTCGTCCAGATTATCATCTCGCTCAATATCAAGGCCAACTGCCAGTGGACGTGGAACCTGGGCGAGTGCGAGCGCTACCTGGGCGTGCCGACCAACGCGTGCGACTGCTCCGCCCTCGACAACAAGCGGGGCGGGTCCGTGGACAACAACTGCTACTCGTGGCGGATTGACCCGAATCGCGCATTCAACTGAGTGGGTAGTCACCTCTACCTGGGTTGGTATCATCACTTTGCTTGAAGAGAATACAATACGTAACCACTATTGATGCTCGGGGAAAGACTGTCCTGTTGAATCCGAGATTTTTGACTCAGGGCCCGCGTCTTCTGTGCCACACCAACGAAGTGACAGCCTCAATGGGGTGGTGTGGCAGCTTTCCCGAATCAAAATACCGGTGTGGTAGTTTTGGCCTCGTACAATCGTGCATGGTACCTGAGAGGTAAGAGTTAGCGCTCAGCTTGTTGATTTTGCATCCATGTGCTCTCCCGGTCTCCCGAAAGACCGGGGACGGACATCCACACCGTGATATCACTTCATGGATGCGAAGGCTCAGGACATCCTACCGGTCGTCGTTCTACCAGTGTCGGATCTGCTCAAGCACGTCCTAGTAGAGGGCCTCGAACGTTCCCCGCTGTGTCTGCATTGGGGATGTCAGACTCAGCGCTGCAAACCTAGCTTGGCAAAGATAGGTACCAGACACAGCAGGTTCCTTGCCGAGTCTAGCCTCTGGACCCCCGCAACATCGAGATGTTGGGTTGCAATGGGCACATAAGCTCATGCCTGGCCCCGCGCCGCACCTCGGGTGCTTCCGAGAGCGGCCGTCAGCCCGAGGCGGGGGCCAACCATTCAGCCGGCACCATAGCACAACCGAGTTTGTAACGGAGCGCGCTTGATGGCTGATGCCCCTCGCTCTGGGGACGATCGCACCGTCGTGCACACAAGCTGGGGACACGCACCCGAGAGGGAGCGGTCGCGTCCCGCGGTTTGGTGAAGGGGCTAAACACTTGCCGTGCGTCGTGGCGTCCGCGCCTCGCCCAACACCATCTGCCAATGTCGAAAGGAGTGCCTCCATTTGGGCCCCTCTCAAGCCACAGGCCCGGACAACCGCCGTCCGGTTGGGACAGCCTCGCCGTGGTGGACGTCCTACTCGAGAAGGTGAAAAGGTGAAAAGGTGGGAAGGTGGGGGATAATTAAGTGCCAACAGCCTCCTGTAAGTGCCAACAGCTGGCTCTTATGCCGGTTCGCTGTTGAGATAATCAACTTCCACCGTAATATCCATGATTTGCTTGCCGAGAAACATGACAGGTGCGATTGTCGCCTTCACCAAAAACCGCCTTATGTCCTCCCGTCTTCGGCCACAGACCAGGCAGCGGAGCACCGATCCAACATGCGTTGGACGGAGTCGAATTTGGACATCTCCTGGTCCAGGGTAACACCATTCTGCTCCCATGTCCAGGGATATACCGATGTGTACCAACCCTCCTTGCATGCATCCCCACTCCACCAGTTCTCGTCTAGCGCTCCGGCACGTCTCTCCAAGAACGGGCCCATTATTGCTAGGTTTATAACTTGGGTCTTGCCCCAAAGAAGCACCAATCCATGCTGAGGAGGGAACGTGAAGGGGTGTATTCCAACGATACCGCACACTACCGCAGTGGTGCAATCAAATTGAGAATCGGGGCCCCATGTAGTCACCACGTGTTGGTCACCAAGACCAGGCCCAAACTGGGGTTTAGCTGATCCCGTTCTTTTGGTATGAGCAAAAGCTCTTGTAGGCACAAAAGACTTGACTACCTCAGGGTAAGGAGGAAGCCAGTTCGAGTGCCGAAGTACCTTAATATGAGAGGGTGGAGGGGAGAACGGCTTGAACACCTGCCGCTGGTCCGCCTAAAGAAGAATAGTGTCTCGTTCAAGTTATCCATGTTGAAGCTTCCTAGTCCTGTATCAGTAGCTGCCCAAAAGATCCTGCCTTCCATAACCCACGGAGAGAGGGGGGAGGGCGGGGAAGAAAAGGTTTGGCTTGCATTTCCCAATCTCCCGAGAGGCTTTTCCCCTCGGCCATTCCTGTTCCAGCGTTGACATGAAACAGGAGGCCGTCGGTGCATGCATCCGTGGGAACCAGCCACATCCGGCTAAAGGAACGGATTGTTGGCGAGCGTGATACTTCCCTGAGGACAAGAGCCGGGCTGGATAAGACGTCCGCCATGCTTGAGCAGGGGAGCACGGCAATCCAAAACTACGGATGGCTCGTACAGGGCGCAATATATAATTCGAGCTGCATACCGCTGGAAAGCAAAATTATGGGGGCCCCAGGCCTGAAATGCTTGTCCGTCAGCGGAGGTAGTAGACCTCGCTCAAACCAGGAGGGGGACCCTGCGAAGAGGAAGTGAAGGGGGATTGTCGTGCGATAAACCGCATTCATCAAGTAGTCTCGCTTCACGGTGAAGGTGAGGATGGACTGGTCGGTAGACTTGCGGATAATCTCGTGTTGCAGGCGCTGGAAATCATTTTGTCCTTCGCCGTAAAGCAGGGGCATATTCACATCGAAGAGACCAAGGAGGGAATAGGCGGCGTCTTCCAGTCTGGTGGTTGTGCGCTGGGCTGCCCACGACATCCGCGTAGCCACACTGAAGGAGTCGAGCATCTCGGCGAGATCAGCGCGGCAGAGCTCGCAGCCAGGTTCTCCATCCGGCGGGCCGACAGGGCACTGGAAGGGTGGGTGCCATGCAAAAACGACCTCGTCAATGCCAGTAATGAGCAAGAGTTCCGACTTGAGGCTTTCACGGCTGCCAAAGCTGAGCCAGTGCTTGTTGTAGAATTCCACGGCAAAGGGGGCGATGAGTTCCTGGAGCGTCCATCCGCGAGTAAACCATCGATTGCTGCTCGACAGCCAATTGGGATCCGCAAACTCGAAGTCAGATATGTAAGCATAGCACACCGTCGAGTTGGCGTACCACGCAAACATGGAGTTGATGGCTTCCGACAGCTCTGCGCTGCTGGATTTGTCGATGCAGCAAGTGTCGATCCAAATGTACTCAAGACCGTTAACCCTTGCTACCTCAGCAGCACTGAGCACCTTCGGCAGCCCCGGCTTTCCACAAGCGAGGAGATTCAAAAGGCCAGATTGCACATCGCCAAAGAGGATCTCGTCTTCTGGGTCGCCCCAAGTGTGCGACAAAATGGCGTACTCTGGCCGCTCCTCGCCAACGAAGTTGGTCAGCTCGAGTTTTTCGGTAACGTGCATGATAAGCGAGTTGAACAGATAAGCGAGTTGAACACTTATCGCGACGCGTCTCCTCTCTAAACATAACACAACGTTCCTTTACAACTAAACATGTCTTCTCCTTCGAACGAAGCCAGGGTTATTTTGGCCCTCGAAGCTATTCAAAACAACCCAAAACTTAGCCTTCGAGCTGCAGCAAAGATCTACAACGTAACGATCAATACTATTAGAAACCGACGCAGCGGCCGGCCTGCACGACATGATATTCCAGCCAACTCGCGAAATCTAACGGATCTAGAGGAGCAGACTATAGTTCAGTATATTATTGAGCTATCTGCGCGTGCATTTCCTCCTAGGTT
>FTIZ01364071.1_pt1 | contig 13191 bp, 17 predicted proteins | sample 1658381 | NCBI WGS metagenome assembly FTIZ01 (sample SAMEA3914822, study PRJEB12502) | metagenome | biome: forest; material: soil | place: USA | collected 2012-03-12 | depth 0.1 m
CGGAATCTACCGAACGGCATGTCCGGCACTCTGATTTCTCGGGGTGTCGTTCCGAAGGGCAGTGGCTGTTTTGGCCAGCGCAGCTTGATGCCGCTGGGTTGAGAGGAGTCATCAGAGATGAGAGGGGACCCTAGAATTTGCGGTCCGGCTGTTCAATGCAGCCGGACCATCCTGGGGCCCCCTCTGTCGGAGGAGGGCGCCCGTCAATCGCAAATCCACAGAACTCTCCGCCTACACACCGACTGGGTTTCTTTCGTCTTTCTTTTTTCTTATTTCGGTCTTGCATTCGCCTATCACAACACCACACAGTGCATTTTATCGCATCGGGGATCGCTTGTGGGGAGGTAACAGGGGATGAAGCGATTCCTGGTTTGGCTGCGATGAGGGCGATGGCCAGTGCTGGCTCCGGTTGGACCGCAACGATGGACCTGGCCCAACTTGTGAGGGTCACAAAGGTCCGTGTTGCCATCAACACTCGCGGAGTCGGCTCGGCGGACATCTCCGGAACGTCGGTCACGGCTGCAGCTCGGCACCGGGTGGGGGGAACAAGGTGGTCGGGCTCTCGGAAAGGAACGATAGGGAGGGGATCACGGCTCGGGATCCTACCGTTATTTTTCGACTGTCCGATGACTCCCGGTTTTGAAGCGGCCTTGCAGTGGCGACGGACGTTGGTGTTTCGGTTGCTCTCGACACGCGCCGCGGTATCACGCTCGGGGAGGCCGGTCTTGGGTGCAGCTGTGTCTGGTTCTGGCCACAAGCCACCAGCTCGCACGCTTGGCCGGTCTTGAGTGCGGCATGCCAGGTAGTCTCATAATACAATCTCGTCTTGCTTTTTATGTCTCGGACTTGCCTGCTGTGCTTTACGACGTACTGTAACCTTGCCGCCGGGTTAAGTCGATGGTGCCGTGCTCCCTCCCCATGACGCATAAAATTTCAGGGGTGCTATGGCCACTAACAGGCACACACCAACTTTCGAGGGTCTCTCCTCCGCCTGTCCCCGCCCCCTCTCGTGCTCCCGAAACAACAACCCCTTCCGCTGCCTGGCAGTGTTCTGTTGTCGTGTTTGATATCTTAGGACCAGAGATGAAAATTCAGACTGGCTGCTCCATGCCGAGTTGAATGTAGGCTGGGAGGGCATCTCCAGTGCGCTTGCTACATTAAACCGGGATAAAAGCTCAAAGCATACTGTAGTTAAGCATACAATGCAGCCGGCCGGAAGACACTGAAGTGGTGGGAGAGCGGCATGAGTTTGGAGGTTGAGTTGCGGCGACGATGGCCACGGCTTGCCGTGGCTGGTGCTGTGATGCTTGTGACGGACGGTAGAATTATTCTCTTTTTCTCCTGGCCCGGTTGGTTTTTTTTTACGTCTGCTTGATTATTGGCACGAAGTTGGCATACAAAAGGTATCGGCATCACTGGCTTCTTTTCGTTTGTTTCAAGGGCTCTTTTCTTGATGTCTCTGCGGCCCGTGTAACTAGCCTGCTGGCAGATATGTACTAGCGGTGATGATCTTGCTTTTCGACCCCATCACCATCGGCCTCAAGTCCTTGCTTAATCTCCCATCCCGGTTGCGTCCATTCCCCCATCTGCCTCATCAAAGGTCCGTGAACTTGATCGTAGTGGAGCCAATGGTCTTGCCGTTGGACATACAGAAGCATCGTAGAACACCTTCGTCAGCCCTGAAAGCGACGGCGACTTGGTACTCGAGTTGGTACTCAAGGCCCTTGTCCGTCGTCCTCGTCTTGAAGTTTGACATGTCAACGTTGCTAAAGTCCATGCTGATGGTGCCGACTTGTGTAACTCCTGGACAGTGGTCAGTCCACTGTCTTGTCCAAGACAGGATGTACTTCGGTTGGTGGACATACCAGCGCTGTCTCTACGCCCGGGTTGCGTGTTGAAATGGCACGAATAAAGGGTGTCTGTCATGATGTAAGATTTGCCCGAAGACCAATCCCTGAGCACGTCGACCGCCTTGTACGTCGAGCTGGAAAGCTCTGCGCCCTGTTGTCCTCATGTGAGTTGATCCAGGCAGCGAGGGAGGCGAAAGTAGAACCGAACCTTCTCAATCATCCACTTCATGTGCCCGGAACAATACTTTTCGCCCCAAAAGTAGTAGGCGTTTTTCTCATCATCAATGCCCTCTTGAAAGTGCTGTCCCCAGGTGAAGCCGTAATGACGACGGCAGACGGTTGTGCGTGGCATCACGCCCTCGAGACCCCGAATAGCAGCGCCCCGGACGATGGCGGCTTGGCTGTCACGGAATCGTCAGTCCCAAGAACAACTCGCCAAGTCACGAAGGCGCATTTACCAAAAGTCAGGCCGAACACACTTGATCCCGCTCTTCGCACACCAGGCGTTCAACTTCCCCTTGAGGTAGTCCGAGCTTCCGAAGCCGCCAACAAGGACGATGGACTATGAGCTCGTCAATGCACATGTTCTAGGCGGCAAGAGCTTGGACAGACACCTACGTTGATCCGCTTGCCCTTGGTGCTATGTATGTGGTAGACCTGTTGGGTGACGAGGGAAATGACCTCCCGGACGACGGGGTCAAACAGAGCTTCCATGTCTGCTCTAAGACGGTGCGATACAGAGTATTAGTTCACGTCACCACGCAGGCCTTCGGGGAGTGGGACTCACTTCGACAGGATGACGGCTCCCTCGTCCTCGTCGTAGTGGTCTGGTGAGAATCGCCCTGACATGATGAGGGACTGAATCTCGAATGAGTCGTTTCCCGAGGTGCCGAAACTCTGCTTTGCCTTCTCAAACGAGGCCATGAACTCGCTCCCAGGCCCTCTCCGCTTCGGCAGGACGCTTTCGAATGCCGACCCAAATCGTCGGCTCATCAGCTGGAGAAAGTTCCGGTCGATATACGTAGAACCGCATTTGCCGCCTGTTCAACAAGTTAGCTGTCCGTCAGTGGGTGACCTAATGCTTGGACGGCACTATACCGGTTCCAGCGCAAATCTCGGCGAACTCAAGGCATGGGGCCGTCTTGGTGATTGTGTACGTTGTGATGTCCTAGTCGCCGTGAGTATCCATTGCACCAAACAACTAGGAAGCGTTATTCGAGTCGATGCGGCTTACCACAGTCCCTCCTCCACAGTCGAGAATCAGCACGTTGTCTCCAGCCTAGCGTTGGAAATCAAAGTCAGACAAAGGACAAGCTATAGTACAATTCCCCAGATGATTTCTCACCTTTATAGCGTTCGCAGACCCTGGCCGTAGGTCCTTCGTCAGAGCTGCTATTGCTGCTGCTTCTGGCTCAGAAATCATCCGGATCTTATCGAAGCGACGCGAACCAAAGCCGGCCGCCTTAGCAGCGTCCCACGTTGCAGCCCGTGCCTTGTCGGCCCAGATGGCTGGCACCGTGAGGTAGCACTCCACCGGCGTGATATCAAAGACCTCGGGCGTCAGACGCATCTTCAGGTCGCCCACGACGAAGCGATACACCTCAGCGAGGAAGTCCCGGCACACCGACTGCGCGTTCTTGCCAGGCGGGAGGTGGAAGAGAGCCGAGCCGGCGGCGTCGCGTAGCGATGGGTCGTCGAACTCAGTCGTCTCGGCCGACGTGTCCAGCAGCAGCTTGGTCCACGAGCACGACGTCAGTCCCCGGCGCACCTCGTACCCCCAGTGGGTGCGGCTGATGTTCTTGTTCTCCTGTGGGTAGGCGATGACGGTAGGCGTCTTCCAGCTGCCCTCGACCGGCCGTCCATCGCCCGGCCAGGTCCGGATCACGTCGATGTCATTGATGCTCGTCTTGTCCGACGTCACGAAGCTGACCCCTGTGCAGGCCATCAGCACCCATCACGGCGGCTGCTTGGTTCTTCAACCGGGTGGCTTACCAGTGAACGTGGTCCCGTAGTCTACCCCAATGATGATCTTCAGCCTGTCAGCCGAACCCGATTCGTACGGGTCGCTGTAGGGTGCGTCGGCCACCATTTCGAGCACCGGTTGCCAAGCGAGGGTGAGTGAGTGAGCGTGAGCAAGCCCAGTCGCTTACGCAAACAGAGTCTGATGCGACCCCTTAACCGGGGCGCCCGGGCGGCAAAGGGTGAAGTTATCTCGTTACGAATGGGCCGACGGGAAGGAATGGTGATCGTCATCCAGGTCGAGCGGGGTCCAGGACCTAGTCAAGCCTTCATACATGTTGAAGGGCACATGGGACTCAGCTTCGGGCACGGGGGCCTGGGGCATCTCAGTGCCTGGCGACTATCCCCGAGGCGTTCCCCTTTCCCCTCTTTTGCACGGGGTCAGGTAGTTACTCCGTACGCCTCCATGCCTGTTGAGCTGCACGTGGGACTCAGCCGTAGACAATATTATGCATGGGGGCCCTCGCCCAGAGCCTTGCCACCATCCCCGACCGGCATGGAGACCCGAGGCATCTCAGAGCCTTGCGATCATCTTTGAGGTGTTTTCCTTATTCTGCACGGGGTCGGAGGTTAGGCCTCCATGCATGGTGAGCTGCATGATCTAGATAGACATGAAGGCCCCAACCAGGACGTCTCGGAGCCTTGTGACCATCCCTGAGGCTTTCCCACTTTACCCCGTTTCGCGCAGGGTAAGGTCTCCAATCCCCTCCCTGCATGTTGAGCCGCATGTAAGGCGCGGCCATTGTTGAGGTTTTACCCGCCTGCTGGCCCTCACCCGCCCTTTTCCCTCAGACATCTCAAGATCAAGTGCCTTACTCTCGGCTTGGAACCCTGTTTCTCGCCGGAACCTTTCTCGTTCGCATTGCCCATTTCAACATCTCCGACAACTATCTTGAAGACAGCCGTTCAAGATGGATCCGGAACGGCGGGAAAAATGCAACCCCCCACAGGCGGCTCATGGTAGCAAGCACTCTCGGCCGGGTGAGGACCATGATGGAGAGAAAGAGTGGGCCAGAAAGGAGCGTGCCAGAGAAGAGCTGGCTAGAGGGGAATGGGCAAAAGAGGAGCATGCCAGGGAAGAGCGAGCCAGAGAGGACTGGAACAAAGAGGAGCTTGCTAGGGAGAAGCGCGCGAGGGAGGCCCGGATCAAAGAGGAGCGTGCTAGGGAGGGCCGAGTCAAAGAGGATCGGGCTAAAGAGGAGCGTGCCATGGGGGAGCGGACCAGAGACGACCGTGCCGGGGAAACACAGTCTGCAGGGACTGGATTGGAACGGCTTGGGCGGTTGTTCGGATTGGGCTCCTCGGGGGACCAGCGTTCCCAGAACCAAGCAGGCCAGATCCGTGAACTGGAGGGTTGGGGCTACACGGAAGAAGATCCAGTCCAAGCGGCAGAAACCCAGATTCGCAAGCTACAGAACCAACTCCATGTGGCAGGAACCCAGATCGGCAGGCTGCAGAACCAACTCCAAGACGCGGCGAGCCATGTCCGCTCCGAGCAACACACGAGCCGGCAGCTGCATCAACAAGTCCAGTTGATGGAATCCGAACGCGAAACCATGAGCCTTAGAATCAAGAGCCTCGAGGCGCAAATCCGCGAAGTCCAGGCGCGGGCCTTTGAAGGGATTGCAGGCGACTCGTGGGCGGCGGGCGACGACAACACGGTCCGCGCCGAACTGGAGAGCCTGCAACGGCGCGCGAAGGCCTGGGCGAAGAAATACGCCATTGAGGACCTGGCCGACATCGACGGGCTGCCGCTTGACGAGCGCGAGTCCCTCGTCAGGTTCCTGGCCCAGGTCGTCCGGCTCCGTCCCAACGCGCAGAACCCCCTCGAGCATCTCGCCTCGGGGCCGATGAAGAAGAAGTCACCCGTCATGTGCCTCCAGGGGCTGCTTACTCATCATGTGTACGCCAACATCATCAGCCGGCCGTTCTTTGTCCTCGGCAGCGTTGGTGAGACGCTGCAGACTGTGTGTACCAGCATCCGCAAAGGTGAGACATTGTCTCTATTGCTAGCAGCCCCCCCCCCCCGCAGTCGACGGCAACACTCTAACCCTCATCGCCTAGTTGACGAAGGCGAATCACACCTGTGGCGCTCCAAGACGCTCCGCCTCCTCGCCACGCCGCCGCCCAACACCCAACAGTGCGACGGAGCCCTCACCTACCACACCTCGCAAACTGGCGTCTGTCGCGCGTTTGGCGTCGAGTTCTACAACAGCCCGGTCCGCCACCTCATCGCAGCCAGCCACAAGGCCGGCGCCGGAGACGCAGACGAGCCTAGCACCCCGTGCCTCGCCGACCTCGACGCGCTCATGCAGCAGGCGGGCGAGCTCGCGTCGCGGCTGTGGTCGCGACGGACGGCGCTGGGCACGCGGTCGCTCGCCGAGCTCAGCAGCGAGCCGTTCACAATCCGCTCCCCGCTGATTAAGGCGCATCCGCTGCATCGGCTGTATGACGACGATGCGCGATGTGACGGCTGGTCCGTGAGCGTGGTGACGCACCCCGCTGTGCTTGGGTTTGGGAGCGGGGATGGGAGGGATTATAGCACGCCGAGGGTCTGGACGAAGGGGGAGGTTTGGCTGACTGAGAAGATCTGAGTCGTGCGTAGGCCGGAAACGGGCGGGTTGTAGTACCAAGCGGGGACGGGAGTTAATCAGAGGGAGCTGTGGTCATGCTACGAGAGGTCTAGGGCAAGACTAAAGGAGGCCGGTGAGCTGTTCAGCCAGGTGATGGTTTTTCAGAACTAGCCATATAGTAGGACTTTAAATTATATTCTTTGACTACCCAAGCCTCCTAAAGTAGCTAGCGAGGCTACTTGTCAATTATCGACTACTTTTAAACAATAATAGGCTTAAATATAGCCTATTATAGGCTAGAAAATAAAGGTAAGGTAGACTACTACCGAAGTTAAGCATCTTCGACGCGGATATACGGGAGGCTGAGACGAGAACACGGCCGATGGGTGTGAACGAAGCAGATTGGGCGAGACTTTCCGGCCCCCGTCGCCGGCGCCGTTTGTTGGTGGTTACGAAGGCGGCGACGGTCTGAAACGCGAACGGGATTGCGTCTAGCAAAACATCGGGTGCAAGGCTGCTGAGTTATCATTTGCTATGTGCGCATCCCACCAGTTTGCTACATCTAAGCGAGCCTGACAACCCCAGCGTCCTCCAACTCCTCTCCCAATTCGGCGCGCCAACCACTCTGCCAACGTCGCGTACCTGGTGGGCCACGCCGGCGCGGGCTTGGATCTCCAGAAGAGGGACGGTCTGACGGCGCTGTCGTACGCCCTCTGATTCAACAGCCACGACTGCCTGTGAATCCTGCTGCGGTCGACGGCAGACAGACCAAACGTTACCAACTACTAGGGAGGGCAACTCGCTCCTGCACCTCGCAGCCATGTACGCCGACCCGAGGGCGCTTGAGATTCTGTGCTTAGAGCCGCGGCCGGGTGTGTGAAATTTCTCAGGGGCATCGTGACGCCCAATAGAACTCGAAAGCCTCGTAGGCCTCGACGTCGCGCTCCGATGGCTGAAACGCAATGTCGACCCATCCCTGCTCCTTCCACTCGTCATCGTAACGTCCCACGATCATGGTTTGCAGTATTCCCAATAATCAGGATACCAACCCGCCTGTTCCCAGTCCACAATCCCCGATATACTGATTTGGCTTCCCTGTGGTGATTTGAGGACAAGAATATTGGCGGGATACAAGTCCGCATGAGAGAAGAAGATGGGCACCGTGTCAAGCAACAAGGGCCGGTACGGGTCTGGGAGGCGTTCCGCCATAGGCACCCAAGGTGCCGATATAAATTCCACAAAGTCGTGGAACTCTTGGGCGCTCGCAAATGGGCCTTTATGGAACTGCGGGCTGAAATAGAGATCTTGGACCGGGCCCCGACTCAACGAACCTTCTCCTGGGTTCAGCGGCCAGGAACGAGGCGCAAAAGGAGGGGAGGACCACCCACCGATGACCTGGTCTGCAGGGTCTCGCTCCACCGCTCTCAGGCATTTCACTATGGCCGCGAGTTGTTGGGCAACAGAAGTCTTGTCCTCATGACTCAGGGTCTCCCATGCAGCTTCGAGTGTCAGACCAGGGAGCAAGCTCATGTAGATGAAATTCGACTCGCAGCCCGGGCCATGGGTCGACTTCCAGCCAAACACCTCGGGGGCTGGGATTTGGTGGGTTGGGAGCAGCTGGTTGATGACACGCAGGGTCAAGGCTTCTTCCAAGCGGAGCCTTGAAGGATGGCCAAACTTAACCAATAAGCCTCGCTCCGGGAAGCGCCAGACACCTTTGTCCCCTGGCTGCACTCCGCTTGCCGCCAGCACCTCTTGTGGACTCGGAAGCTTGCAGCCAGTGTCGGCGCCATCCGGGCGGCGGAAAAAGGAAGAATGGACAAAGTCAAACTCGGGAAGAGATATGTCTGGAAGCCGGGACAGGATGGTATCGAGGTTTTCGAGGAGTTGGGCCATGGCGGTCGTTGGGGCGCTGAAACCGGTTCGAGTGAGGGATGGGAAACGCGTGGCGCTGTTGGGCCCTCAACTGTTGGAGGTCGGACTCTCACCAGGCACTTGGCCAGAAGTACCTTGGCACGTGATCAGAGCATCTACTGCCGTGTTGTGACAGCTTTCGAAAGGGTTGTAGGGTTATCCTTCGTAACTCATTCATCCCTAATTTTATAGGACCGGATAATTTGGCTAGTATTATATCAAACGCTGAACCGAAACAATACTCAGAAGGCTACCTCTGGAAGAAAGATACCGGGGCTGTTGACCTAAGACCAGCTACCTCCACCACTCTTCGTCGTCCACCTCGCCCACCTCGCCCACCTCATATATAGCGTCCACCTCGTCCACCTCGCCCACCTCTTCCACCTCGTCCACCTCGTCCACCTCTTTCACCTCGTCCACCTCGTCCACCTCGTCCACCTCGTATATGGTGTTCATCTCGTCAACTTCGTTCACCTCGTTCACCTCGTTCACCTTGTTCACCTCGTTCACCTCGTTCACCTCGTTCACCTCATCCACCTCGTCTGCATCAGAACCTTCCTCTTCAGAATCCGCCGCGAGCCACCACTCGTCGTCCGAGCATGCCACATCATCTACATCCCAAAAATGATTTTCTTCATCGTCGTAGTATGGACAGAGATCCTCGAGCCCCGCCCAAAGATCCTTGAAGTCCTGTCGAGAGTAAAGCGATCCGTAATGAGCTTTTCGACGGGCTCCCGAGATATCGTAACCGCACACCGCAAGAGTGAAGTCCCAGATATCACCCCGTGCGCAACAATTCTCCTCGACATCGTCCTTATTCTCAACCATTCCCACATACACTGCATTGGCCCTGTACGCAACCGATCGACCATAACGGTCCACAGCCCGGATATCCGCGCCAAGTTGGATGAGAAGGTAAATTGCTGCCGAATATTGACGTATCCACTTGGAAGGGTCGAGATTCGAGCGTTCGTCGTACCAATATGGGCGTTGACAGAAGTGGCGGAGCCTGTATGGGTAGTACCGAAAAGAATATAGTAAGTGATGGAGACACGTTCTACCATCGTCATCACGATGCAGGACGTCGGCACCTCGCTTGACGAGCGCCGAGATGCTATGCGCGCTCCAGCGGGAGTCCCGGCATAGTACCAAAAGTGGAGAGAGTCCTGCGGCGAATGGTGTGTTCGCATCGACAAAGCCAGCACCAACATCCAAATAGAGCCGTATTGCCTCCTATACAGAACATCCAGAAAGTCAGTTTGAACTCAAGTTTCAAGGAGACACAAGAATCGGTAAGTAATAGAGATTGCCAAAGCGAACACACCGGAACACCTTCAGACACACATGACTCGAAAGAGTCGTCGACTAGCTCGGAGTTGAAAAGGCGTGGAATGGTCGGATCGCAGCCGGCGTCGAGAAGATACCTGCGACAAGCTAGGCTATTCTTCAACTCGTCCTCATCAGCTTCGAAGTCGTTGAAATCGGGTTCTAATGCGGTTGCGCTAGTAGTTTGGATAGGAGTTAGTTGGCATCTAAGTGGCAAGGATAGAATACAGCCCATCAGGCCATCCCACGTACATGAACGGTTGCTCAAAATGACCTCGTATCGTGTCTATGCGAGCAACATGGTCTATATCTGCACCAGACTCGATGAGGTATCGACACATCTCAGGTTGATGGTTCGCGTACTAGAAGGCACAATGACTTAGTCTCGACGGAACGTTTATCGCAAGAAGCACACTCACAAAGAGCAATGAGGCCCCGTATTCGTCCTGGTCTCGCAGAGACACTTTGCCTTCTCGTAATAGGACTTGAAACTCTCGCAGGCGACCTTGCTGAACAATCTCAAAAACGGGGGAGTTCATTGGAAGGACATTGTGGACCGAGAGATGCGGGATGCCTGAGAAGATGCCGTCGTCGCGGTAGGTTTGGCGGATGTGGACCTTGAAGGCACGTCGCACTTGAGAATGCTTTAAGACCAGCGAGACCGACGTCGTTACTTCCTCCTCCTCCTCTGTTTGTGTATGGTCTTGGAGGCCGGGCTGATAAAGCCGTGACAACTGTTGAGTTTTCCGTGACCTTGTGCGTGAAGTCACTGATAACGTCCCTACACTGGTTTCAGAGGCGGAAATTGCCCACTTGCTCTGGCCATATGAGCTTGATGCGTGCCGCTGCGCTCGGTCTGCTAACTTGTCAGCTCCCTGTGGAAGACCAGACCCAATATGAGCACTTACTTTTGCCTCCGTCATTCACCAGGACTTGCCGCGTCGGCAACAATGCCGCATGGACAGTTGTCAAGCTGGTTTGCAAATCGCAGACGTGAGACCCGCGGCAGGTTGAACAGACGCCCTGAAGAAACTCCTCCGAACTCATCATTTCCAAAGCCAACATCAAGTCTTTGACGATGCCCTTGGCCTCCCCTGACACGATCTTGCCCTGAAGCTGGTTGTTGTCAACCCGGGCGTGAAGTCGCGTGACAATGTCCGTAAGTTCTTTGCATGGCTCGCCGTTCGCAGCATGTGCTTCTTTCTCTGACAAACCCCTGGCCTCGTTTTCGTCTTGGACTTCGACAACTCTGCTTGAGGCTTGATTGCCAACCGAGAGACTGGTAACCACTTGGAGGATCTGCGACAAGAGGTCGCGAGTTTCGATGTGGTTGGTCGCTGAGGCTGAAGACAGAGTCTCCATTGTCGTTTGCATTGTCTCAAAGCCTCCCACAAGGTGTGTCACGCCTTTCTCGACTGTCTGAAGAGTTGCGGTTTGTTGTGTGACGACAGCGAGGTGGTTCTCCTGCGCGGTTCGGCCCGCGACCAGTTCAGCGTCTATCGAGTCCAGGCGGCTGGGAAGGTTGCTGACAGTATCGCTATAAGAGAAGATTTGGTCAACTGCATTCTTGAGTCCGTGGGATGGCTGATTATGGAATCGATATAGAACTCGGAGATGCTACCTTAGAACCGTGTTGAGAGCGAAGGTGAAGCTGGCCGTGTGATGCGCCAGAGCATCACTCATATCGGACAAGGATTTCTCTTCCCACATGGCCATCAACCTCTTCCAACTTCTCTTCCGACGAGAGCTCTGGGGCTCAACGGTCAGGTGTGTGAGTTCGCGAGAAAAGGCGTTGAGATCCTTGAGGCAGTCATCCATGTGTTCGAGGATAAATCGGCCGCCCGGCCCCTCGAGGACACGACACTTGGACAACCGCTCAAGGGTCGATCGCAGGCGTTTGACGTCTTCAGTGGCCCTTCTGACCCTTTCAGGCGCGTCCTTGAAGCTTGAGAGGATATCATATGCGATTTTGGCGGACTTGAGCCCGGCTAAGACGAAGGCGAGGATGCTTGCGGGGTCCGCCATCGTGTCCCGGCCCAAGAGCCTCGCCAAGGGTCGGCGGCGCTCGCTCTCGGGCGCAAAGGGACAGAGGTCCTGTTGCGGTCTCGAGAGATTTCTGCATGATGGACAGCAAGAAAGGAAGCAGAGGAAGAAAAGGAGAGAATGGGCTCGGCGTGGCGCAGCCGCAGGGTTGTACTGTTCATCCAGATCTGCCCCTCCAGGCAGAATTGTTGATGCAGAGCGGAAACGATTGGCGAGGAGGCTGAGGGGCTTGCTTCACACCACTGCAGCTAGCCGCGGACCCTGCATGACCAGGCTGGGATCTTCCTCTGCTGCTATGCAGGAAATGTCTGTCCACACCCGAGACTCACCGTGAATGTTGTCTGAGGCACATGTTCTTGAAAATGATCGAAGTTGCTTGAACTTCAGCAAGGCCCTACCCGACCTCCCTCATAGGCCCAGCTGAGGGTGGCTGTGTTGTGTGGAACGGGACGGGAGCGGCCGCTCAAGCGGGTTGGGTTGACCCACAGCGGAGGGCGCCAACAGAACCAACCACAAGAGAGGGCAGATGCCTGAAACCCAGAATGCAAGATATCAACCCCCTACAGATGCACGTTGAACAAAAATAGAGACGAGCCAGCTACCTCACTACTGCGGGTGCTTTCTTCGAGCCTCCTGGCCAAGCTATCTTTAAGCTACATCTCACCGTCTCCGTTGTTAGGGTCACGACGAAGCCCATGCCTGCCCCGGGAATTCCACGTCGTGTCTGGTGAGATGCAGCGGGGTTGGATGCCCCAGGCCATCATCGTCTTCGTCATCCACGTATGTGATATCTACGGTTTCCCCAATTATTAGTCTCCGTTTTCGTTCAGCCCAGTCTGCAGCGAGGGGATCAAGCGTCCAACACGCCATCCGCTTTGAGACGAAGAAGAGAAGGTAAAGTAGATCAAGTTGGGGGCCGGATCAGGTAGGGGGCAGATGGGACTCACTCAGCACCTCCCAAGCATCATCATCATTCGCCTCGTCCCTCTTCTTCTTCTTCGTCGACGCGCCAAACGTGATGAGGCAGCGAGACGTACGGGGCACCTGCTGCCAGCCCCAGCCCTCGTTGTACTTTTCGTTGCGCACGCAGTAGCCGTTGAAATCGGGCGGGAACTTAAACAGGTCGTCCTGGCCGAACGTGTTGAGAGCGCAGAGGATGCTGTCGTGGCCCGGCGGGCCCTTGTTCCGGGCGCTGGTGAAGCTGTGGCCCGTCGCGTCCCACCACTGGCTCGCCTGGGCGCTGTTGTCGATGACGAACCACGTGTAGTTGCGGCGGAACAGCCACGACGTCTGCCGGTTGGGCCGTTGGGGCATGCCCTCGGGCGGCGGCACGTCGTCGGGATACAAGACGGCGCGCTGCTCGTTTTCGCCGACTTTGCCGGCCTTGGTCCATTCTAAAGGGGGGAGGGTGGGAATCCGTCAATTCGAGCCTTCCCTTTCATTTTCTATCTTTCAAGGAGAAAGGG
>FTIZ01178698.1_pt1 | contig 13111 bp, 15 predicted proteins | sample 1658381 | NCBI WGS metagenome assembly FTIZ01 (sample SAMEA3914822, study PRJEB12502) | metagenome | biome: forest; material: soil | place: USA | collected 2012-03-12 | depth 0.1 m
CCGCATCATTGCTTTCGTTTGCCGTGTCCAAGTCCCAACAACACCTCTTCTCCATCACGTCTGTTTGTACGACAACCCGCACACACCATGTCTGTCCCGCAGGGCACGTTCACGATAGAATAGGAGCTCTACAGGGGGTGCCCGATCACTCGAACCCGGCACAACTGGACAGACCGTACAACCACGACCGGCACAACCGGCACAACCCACAACCGCCATCGACGACGACAGCGACAGTGACAGCGACAGCGACCATCCATGTCCGCCCGGAGGCTCGGCGGTGGCAGGGTCCTAGGCAGCGGCAAGGGCCTTGCCCAGCCACCGCCTGCCCATTCCCGCGGCCATGCCCAGGCCCGGGCGGCGAGCCCCTTCGCCCCGTCCGACAGCAGCGCCGTGTCGATCCGCTCGCAGAACTCGACGCCGACATCCCTCTCGCCGTTTTCGTCTAGCCCGCTCCCCGCCTTCTCCCAGGACCTCGCCTCCAACGTCACCGTCGGCAGCCCGTCCAATGGCGCTTCGCGGGGGAACCAGCTGGCATGCCCCATTTGCGAGGAGGAGATGGTGCGTCGAGGAAGCATGGGGGGAGAGACAGACAGTTGTTGACGGATGTGCAGGTCACGCTTCTCCAGCTCAACAGACACCTCGATGATGTGCACCAGGAGCTGCCCGAAGCAGAGCAGGACGAAGTCAAGTCGTGGTTCGACAAGCAGGTCCTGAAGGCGAAGCGGTTCCAACCCTTGTCGCTCATCAATCAGAAGCTGCGCGGGCTGGACGTATTTGAGTCGAATGAGACACAGCCAGTGTCGGTGGCTATCGCCCCGCCGGGACGGCCGCTGGAGACGACGGTCATCGATCCCGAAGAGCTAGTCACGAGGAAGCACTGGCAACGGCCGACGGGGAACGACACGTGCACTGACCCACTCTGCGAGAGGAAGCTGGGTCCGATCAGCGGCAGCGTCAACTGCCGAAACTGCGGGCGGCTGTTCTGCGAGGAGCACACTATGTATCAGATGAAGCTCTCGCGGTCAGCCACCCACGAGCCCGTCAGGGGCGTGTGGTGCCGGGTGTGCGAGACTTGCTACAAGTCGAGGGAGGGATATAACGACCATGTCGGGCTATCCCGCGATCACACGGCCCATTTTGCCGCAATGCGGACAAAAAGGGTTGAGAGGCAGCGGTTGGAAGTGCACAGACTCGAAACGAGGCTGACAAAACTGACCAGACTGCTGGTGGAAGCGCCCCCCGACACGGGTGTAAACTCGGGTCTCTTGTCTCCGCTGGCCGGGCAAAGAAGTCAAAGGAAGGCCATTGAGCAGTCGGTTGTGACCTGGGAGGATGACACGGCCGTTTCCAAGTGCCCGTTTTGCAAACAAGAGTTTCGGTCGTGGACATTTCGACGGCACCACTGCAGGATATGCGGCCGGGTTGTATGCGCCGACCCAGAAACGAACTGTTCCAGCGAGGTTGGCTTGAACGTTGCAAACCGTAAGGCCACTCTGCTTATTTTTGTCGGAGGGGAACGACCGGCTGACACACACGACAGCAACCGTAATACCCACGACCGAGAAACCCGCGGCACCAGTCAACGGACAAGTTAGCATTGATGTCCGAATGTGCTCCGAGTGTAAACAAACGATATTCTCCCACCGAGACTTCGTCGAGGCAATCGGCCACCGCCCGCCAGACCAACGTGCCTACGAGACTCTCCGCCAATTCGAGCGCGGCATCCGGGCGCTGATGCCCTCATTCCACAAATCCCTACTTGCCCTCCAACCGCCCGACGAGGGCAAGGACGGATACGACAAGCCGCCGCCCACACACGCCCAGATCCAAGAAGCGGCCAAGATTCGCAAACGCCTCACGGACGCCTTTGGCAAGTACGATCTCGCCGCCAAGCGCATCCGCGACATGAAAACCGACAGCCCGACGCAGCTACGCCTCCAAAAAGCCATCTACGCCTCCGCCTCGACTTTCCTACACATCAACCTAATCCCGCTAAAGAGCGTGCCTGCGATGCTAAAGTCTCACAGCTCGAACCACCGGCGACTGCTCTCGGGCGGGAAAAACGGGCCGTCGTCGCATTCCCCGCTGCGCAACGGCGAGTCGGCGGGATTCGATGCCGAGACGTCCAGTCTGGGTGGCGCCAGCGAGGTCAGCACGGCCGTCTCGATGGCGCTGGAAACGGAGGAGAAGGAGGCGAGGGAGAAGCTCGTCGTGCTGGAGGAGCAGCGGTTTATGGTGCAGGAGATGCTCAGCGCGGCAAGGGGCGCCAGGAGGTTTGAGGAGGCGAGCGCGCTGACCAAGAACCTAGAGGAGCTGGACAGGGAGATTGAGAGCTCCAAGCGGCTTGTTGCGGGGGTTGAGGAGAGGTGGGAGGGTCTTTTCGTCGGGAATGCATGAGCCTCGGACTGGACGGAAGGTTTTTCAGGCCCAACGGGATTACACACGCATTGCATGGAGTTTGGGGCAGCGCCATATCTGGGTTGACACCGGTGACGAACTTTGAGATAGATATGGTTATGGGGCAGAGGCGATGAAATGGATCGCGCTTCGTATCACTCCCCGTTGTTTGACTCGGCCACTCGTGTTACTCCGTATGTGCAACGTAAACGCCCAGCGGCCCTGGCCGGCCGGCCAGGAACCAAGGGGACAGGATCAGGGTTAGGGTCCTTGGTCCAACCCCACCATCACACGGCCTCTGAACGAACACGCCTTCAACCACCGACCGCAAGCGCCTTACTCTAATCAACACAGCGTTCTAACGGGGAATTGACTGTTGCCCGACGCGCCAGTTCACCCGGTCTGCCCGCTACTACGGAAAATTTGCGATAAGCTGCACTATTCACCCCGTTTCGACGCGCCAAAGTCCGCCGACTGCAACACATCAGTGGCCCGCAAACACCCAAATCAAGCAGACACCTTTTCACCCCCCGGAAACCACAGCGCGAAATGCCTCCAAAACGACGTCGAATCCCTCCTCCAGACCACTCCTCCCCCCGCCCAACTTCGCCCTCTCCTTCTGCCGATCGCGACGAGTCCCACTTGGAAGCAGACAGCGAGGTCTCCCCTGCTGAACACCCCATCCCCCCGTTCTACAACACCACCTTCTCCGCCCACCGCGTCTCCCCGCTATATCTCGGCAGCAACGAAGAGTCCTTGACAGAAGGCCGCCTGCAGTTGCTGTCGCAACGCCTGCGGGACAGGCTGGTGGGAGACGTCGTTCGCGGCGTCGAGGTCGGTGATGGGGAGGATGGAGTCGTTGGGAAGGGTGGCGCGCTGGAGGCTGTCGAGATGAGCTGGGTTGGTGTGGCCGAGATGTTGGGGATACCACGAGGCGTGTTGGAGACGCTAGAGGGAGAAGAGGACGGGATGTGGCGGGGGTTGCCGGGGAGAAGGGCGCTGCATATTTCGTTGCGGTATGAGATGGCGTCCTGCTCGGGGTTTATGCTGCCACCTTTGATACAGGCTGGGGAAGAGGGAGAGGTGGCGAGGGATGCGACGAAGACACGATTTATGGTTGGTGGTGGACACAACAACATGGACCGGGAACGGGCAGTCAACCCGTCCCATTTCCTCGCCCTGCCGCTGCTCCTCCTACGCATGCCGACGCCGCTTAAGACTACCGTCAGCGAGTTCTTGTCGGAAAACTTTGACTGCCGCGTCAGTCCGATGCGGCTGGGCACGCGGAGCCTGGTTCGCGGCTGGGAAGCCTGGATACGGTCCGCCGGCCTGCCCTCCCGCGGGCCGCTGGCGAAAGATGTAGTGCTCACCTTGGGATTCCACCTCCCGTTTGACGCCGTGCCAGTCCAAACTCCAGATGAGGCAGTTGCCGCCGGTGACCACCAGCAGCCCCTCGGTCTCAAGACGATCGATGTCATCATTCCCGCCACAGAGCTGCAAAAGTTTGTCGCTGCGGGCAAAGGGCTTGCTGAAATGAGTAACAAGCTAACGGGTTCGGTGGCGCGGTGGGGGTGGGAGAATGACTTAAAGCAGCGGAGGAATCTTGCGGGGCGATTGGGCGAGGAGGGCTGGGAGTGGCATACCACGAGCCCCGATGACGGTGGTTCTCATCCATTCACGGAGGCGTTGGCGTGCTACTTGAAGGAACACCTTGGTCTGAACCTGTTTCACCCCGGGGTGCGTGTCCTCAAGATTGCGTGTGGGGGGTTTGCCGTGTCGGAGATGAGGTTGAAGTTGTTTACCCCGGCTGGCGAGGCGGAAGCTGGGGCGGAAGGTGAAGGTCTCTCGTTACTTGGACAGCGTGGTGCCGTATTGGAGCTTCTCGGGGGATTGATTGCGAAAGCTCGCTTTCAAGAGCTGGCTGGATAAATCGGTTCCTGGATGGAAGGACTACAGATGGTTTTGTTGGACATTTTACGCGTCATGTCCGGCTCTGGTTTATGGGCACAAGTTGATATCCCTGAAGCAATATTCACTCGAGTCTCTCGTTTGTCCCGTGAGGATAGTAGTCGCACGGCTCGAAGCATACCTCGATTCTGCATCATTGCTCTATGAGCTGCATTTCTCTCCTTCTCTCTTTTTTCTTCCATAAGAAATAAGCTTCATGTCAGCCTCTACTGTGCAACATAGGGCCGCTAAATGATAAATTTTCTGATTGTTCTAGTAGGTACATGGCAAGACCCGTGCGGCTCTACTCTCCTCGCAGCTATGGCTGCGGAGTGCCGTCAAGGCGTACATAAAAGCCAGGTTCCCTGATGAGATCCCCTCCATTTCTCGTGAAGGGGTCGTACAGGGTTCCGTCCGGAGCGAAAGCTATACCCCCGGCGCCGTTGGCAAAGTTGGCCCCGTTGAACATGGGAACCGTGTTCCCATTCTGCATCACGAGGGTGCCTGTGTTCGGGCCTGTTTCAACACGCCGGAGCGTCGAGGGGTCCGGGTTCGCCTGGTTGAACAGGTTTCTGTTGGCGCCAAACCGATTGATGGTCTGGACTACCTCGAGAACCAGCTCCTGTTGCAGGCTCGCCGGCGGTATTGTTGTTTCCGGATCCATACCCGTGTTTCTATCTTCGCACACGAAACACTGTGTTCCAGGGGGGGGGTCAACTAGGGCCGCCCGGACTCGGCCGGGAACGGGGGGGTTCTCCCGGGCCTGGATGCGCTCGGCGTGGCGTATGTTGATTTGATCAATGGCCAGCCTGCCATTGATCAGGCCGTTCCTGTTGAAGTGTATGTGCATAACAAGGAAGCGGTCCCTGGGGGTCGCCTGTAGGAACGTGGACAAGGCGCCGGGGTTGGGGCCGAGAAGCCAGACGACTGCGAAGGAGAGGTCTTGTTAGTGACTGACGAATCTGGCGGTCTCGGCTAGAGTGTTTTGCTTACTTTCCATCTCGATCTCGTTGTTCTGGTACCGGAAGAAGTTGTAAAACTCGGGCCGCAACACGCCGTTGGCGAGAAGATCAAAGGCATTCCCGGTGGTTGGGTTGTAAGGAGCTTTCGTAGCCGGATCCCCGCTCCAGTTGTCGAAGAACCAGCGCTTAATGTTGCTGTGTGTCTTGTTGAAAGCGCCGAGATCTGATCGGACTTGCGCATGCTGCCGGGGGGCGAACTCGATGACCTCGCCTCGCTTCCTCGCCCCGCCTCCGATAACGACACATAGGTGGGACGAGGTTGCCTTGGCACCGCTGATGGCGTCGGCACCTACCTTTCCGTAGCAGAGGATGTTATCGAGGTAATCAATCGAGCTTCCTTCGATAGGGTTGTAGTCCACCAGGCCGTTGGCCAAGGCATCAAACTTCGGAAAGACATTGCCCGTCGCGCTCACCTCGTCGTCCCAGATCTGCTGAAAAGGGGTGAGGTACTGTCTTTCACTCGACGACCAAACCCAGTCGTAAAGCAGCGGCCCTAGCTTGAGGGCCATGTCGTGACTGCCGGGGTTGAGTAGTGAGGAAAGCTGCCTCTTGCGCGGGATGGCCCCTCCGCCGTTTACAGAACAGGTACCGTACAGCATGAAGGCATGGGCATAACGCTGAAAGTCTTGCATCTGGGGGTCGCTGCGACCGGCGAGCGTGTTAACCGGAGGGTCGCAGCAAAACGAGCCGTAGCCTCGCACACAATTTGCTCCGGCGGAGTCGACGGCGAGCTGCACCTTGCCCTGCGGACATCCTGGCGTGCACGTGTTGTGGAAGGCGTTGCGATACCAACTGCAGGTGCTGGAGATAAACCCGCTGCCGCCGCTGGTTGGGCAGCACAGGCTGCGCCGGCCACTCGTGCACGGCGAGTCTCCGCCGTCCCCGGTCAGCGTCTGGGTCAGCGCGGTGGTGCCGCTGGGGCAGCTGCCCCCGCAGCCTGTCCACGAACACTGGCCGAGCGTGCTTGTCAGGGATTTGCTTTGCGAACAGCACCCTTGAGACATCGATATAGGTTAGCACAGGAATACGTAAGTATAGGGGGTGAAATCTTACAGTTGATGTGCCCGCCAGCTGGGCACAGCTCGAAGGGGACGAGAATGAATTGCGTCGTCGTCAGCAGCTGTGTCCCCGCTGGGCAGCTCCCTGCCACACAAGTTTGACCCTGAATGTCTTGGACGCGCAGGTTACAGTCCGGCACGTCGTTAGACGGACAGCAGAAGAGCCGGTAGGTAAAGGGGCTGGCGTTGGGCTGTGGGCAGCCATCGAGGACATAAGCCGCCGCGGTCATCCCGGCTGGGCACCTCCCGCCACACTGGGTCCACGAACATAGACCCGGGTTGTCAGGGATGACTATGCCGATATGTGTGCCTAGAGGGCCGATGCTGTTGCCATTGGCCGCCGAGAGCGCTGCGGCGGCCGAGCCCTTGGAATCGTCAGTTGAAGCAGCCCACACCATGGTGCCGCCTAGACAGTTGTTGTTTGCGTAGTCAATCTTCATCTTGAATGTTGTTTGGTCGTCGTACGAAACCCAGTTGTTCCCCCCATAGGTCAGCGTTTGGACCGCGGCCTTTGAGTCAAGGACCGGCTTCGCGCCAGCATCGATCAGCCGTTGAATTTCACCATAGGAGAGCGTCCCGACTGAGTCTGTACAAGGGCCGCCAGGCGCGCCGGAAGTGAACACGCAGCCGGGCTTGTTGCACGAGGGGTTGGCGAGGGTGTAGCTCCGGCCGTAGAAACCGAGACCAAGAACCACCTTGGCCGGATTGATGCCATTTCGCCAGAGAAGCTTCATGGATTGGTCGATTTCGGTTAGGTTGGTATGAGCCGCGACGTAGGCTGTGTTTCTAGTATCAGCATCGGAAGCGCACCGTGCACAGATTTCTATATTTTGGGGGGATGGATTTCAACTCACGGCCGGCCCACACGCTCGTGGCATCCCACGTGCCGTGAATGTCATACTCTGTAGGATACACGTCAGCTCCCAGCAGGCAAGTAATGACACGAGTGTCTGGGTAAAGGGACCGAGACCAACCCATCATGTTAAACCAGTCGACAACGGGCTGCAGCTTGACAATGTCGAAGTGCTGGAGATACCAAAACGAGCTCGGCATGGTAATCGTCAAGCCCCAACTTTTTCCTGCGGCTTGGAATGCATTCTTCAAGTTCCGCAGAAAAGTAGGGTAGTTCTGGTAGTCCTCGGGCCGACCACTCCTCTCAGGGGCCACGGGATACTCCCAATCAATATCGACACCATCGAACCCGTAGTGGCTCATGAAGGCGATGAGCGAGGCAAAGAATTTTTGCTGGTTCGCGGTAGATGCTGCGAGGTCCGAGAAGGTCGTGGCGGTGGGTTGGTCAGGGTCGTTCATGGACCACCCTCCGATCGAGATCCACACCTGGAGAATGTCAAAAGGCTGTCCCAAAAGCGCAGTCCGAGACAGATGGGACAACGACAGCACGGCGCCAGACTCACCTTGAGGTTCGGGTACAGAGCCTTGAGAGCGGTCAGGCGGGGATACAGTGCAACATCGCCGTCGCTCATCGGAGCAACAGCGAACGTGACCGGGTCGATCATAGCAAAGGCGAAGTTAATGTGCGTGTATGCCGCCACCGGTATTTGCTCTGGGAGCATGGCATCGCAAGCCCGGCCAACTCCCCAGCCCTCGTAGTATCCGATGGTCCGCAGCGTTGCCGACTTCCCACCAGGGCAGCTGGGAGTAGCGATCTGCGTGCTGCCGCAGAACTCTTCTGTAGTGCCGCAGAAGCCAAACTTGGAGCAGCAAACCTGATAATTTCCCGTCAGTCACTGAAGCTCGCTATTCTGGTTTGAGGCCTTGGAGTTTGGATCGTACATTCAAGGGACACTTTTCGCTGGCGGCATACTGGGGGCCCCAGCTCGACGGGTCGCACTCAGATTTGGCATTGCAAGAGTTGACGCAGTTCGCAGCACTGCAGTAATCGGGGCCCATGCCGCACACGCCGTTTTTACCGCAGCATCCGAGAGCGCAAGGCTTGGTTGCCGAGCAAGTGTAGTCAGGGTCGCCCGCCTGCCCAGAGACGGTGTTGATAAAGAGACAAGTCGCTACCAGGAGCATGAACAGCCCCAGGCCGTTTCCGGCAATGGGAGACCATGACCGAGACCTGGCCATGTTGAAGCGAGTAAAGGGGAGAAGGATGAAGGCCTCCCGACGATGGCTGTAAAAAGGAGTTCCAATCAACAACCCGTTTGAACAGGCAGATTCGCCGCTCTTATGCAACCATGGCTGAATCAACAACCTCTTGACGCTTGACAACCCGGAAAGTAGTACCTCGGCGCTTGTACCTGGACATTATGCAGGATAGGCATTTTACAGCTCCATGGCGAGGGGCAGACTGGGTCAAGAATTAGGCAGCAAAATTTGACTCGACGAAGCCCCAGCATCGGGTTCAACGTCTACCCGCTTCTTCTCTCCTGACTAAGGCCGTGGGCCCGATCCCCGAATGAAACGCACATGCGCTCAGTATTTCTCGCGCATGCGCATCATGGGTCGGCGCGCAGGTAAAGCTGAGGGGTGGCGGAACGACGTCCGATTTTGCCGAGTATGTTCTGTTCATGTCAGCTTACTTGACAAGGGTCAAGGGTGACATCGTGGGCCATACAAGGGGGGGCGTTACTAAGTGCCAGCCATTACCTACCCAGATCTGGCCCTCCGCACGCTGCTTCCGTCCCTTCAAGAGACCTACTCGACCGGAGGATTGAACTACGATAGGCCAAGGGAGCCTTGAATCTCGAGTAGTCTCATCTCGGATGGCAGAGCGTCGGTTCTAATTGGATAAGCCACGAGCCAACTTACCTCCCTCAGGTAGGTGGTATTGCCATTCGCGATTCCACCACGCAGAGGAAAATGAATCTGCAGGTCGGATTCAAAAGTTGATGCCTGGCTGATATGCCCCACCGTCAACCAACATTTTGGAGCTTATCATGCCAAATATCTAGGTATAGGTACATGTGAGAAAATTAAACAGCGCCTCGGGACACAAGACTTCGTCTAAAGCGAAGCACTGACCGGTCTTTGCTTGCCAGGTACATATCAGCGAAGCTCCCCTTTCTGTTGTTCTGAGGGCACCAGACGAGTCCGCCGCCACAGCCGCCGTGAATATGCTACGCTCGTTTGCCTTGCTCGGCTCCTCGCTCGTCGTTGCGGTCCGCGGGAACATTGTTCTCTTCCCGTGGACTAGTAACGATGGAAGCTTTGGCAACGCCGTGGACGCCGTCTCGGGATTTGGAAACAGCCAGCCCATCTCGACCGAATGCGCGGCTGCCCTCAATCAAACTGTCACCTGCGACCCGCAGATGCAGTTGCTCGCGGCCAGCGGCTATGTCATCTCCCTCGACAGCGCGAGCTCCAGCCTTTGCAACTCTCAGTGCAATTCGTCCTTGCTGGCGTACCAAAACGCTGTCACTTCGGCTTGTGGCGCGTCTGGGGCTTTTGACACATATCCCAACACCTGGAGGGGCGATATCATCTACGACTACTTCAACCTCGTGAGTTCATCCGGGCAGCCACCGGCTTACGGCTCGGGAATCGGAGCTAACCAAAGGGGGAGCGCAACTAGGTCTGCGATAAAGATGTAAGCAGTGGAAAGTACTGCCCTAGTGAGTCGGAACCCATCTTCTCGGCTCACTCTGATTCGGCTAACAAGAGTTTCTAGCATGGCTGAAGGAGCAGTACGCTGCGAACGGCAACCCGAAGCTGGAGGATCTGCCCAACTCCGTCTTGTGCTCGCATTGCCAAATCAACAGCATGAAGACCGTTCAAAACTCGAACTTTTTCGGCTACAACGCCGCGATGGTTGCCACTTATAGCAAGATCTTCACCAGTAGGTGCCGAGACGCTCAATTCGCGATCCCCAAAAAGGTGTCAAGCAACTAACCGGTTGGGCCGTACTTGTAGAGTGCAATGTCAGCGCTGCTACCACTCCTAAGCCGCCGCCTCAGGACATTTTCCCTGGCACTGTGGACGGGTCGAACAGAACCTGTCTCTCGGGCAAGACGTACACGACCACGTCCAGCGATACATGTCACTCAATCGCCCTGGCGCAGTCTGTCGCCGAGGGAACGCTGGCTTCCATCAACGACCTCACTGTTGATTGCAGCAGGCTCACGGAATCGAGTGGCACTGCGCTCAATCTCTGCTTGCCGCAGACCTGCGAGACGATCCAGACCGGGGCAACAGACGACTGCTGGAGCATCAGTTCTGCACACAACATATCTTTCGCTCAATTCATGGCCTATAATCCTTCACTCAACGGCGACTGCACCAACCTCGGGCCTAACGGCACAGTGGTGTGCGTCTCCTCGCCCGACGGCAGCTACACTCCAGTGTCGCTCCCCGGATCGAACTCGTCATGGGCTCTCGGAGAGTATGCCAACAACGTTGTGCCTGCCCCTGGTAGCACTGCGTTCGGCACAACCGACCAATGCGGCGCCTACTACCAAGTTCAGATCGCGGACACTTGCAACCGTATCTCACTTGCAGCCAAGGTTTCGGTCGCTCTCTTCCAGGCAATTAACCCGTCCATCGATGCGGCATGCGATAACCTGATTCCGGACTTGTGGTACTGTGTGCACCCAACCTACGACTGGAACGTGACGTTCAGCGACGGCGGCACCACCCCGTCCTCGACCACGGTCGCACCCCCCGGCCCTACGCCTACAGGCACCACCGGCCAGTGCTACAAATGGCACCTAGTAGTGTCTGGTGACAACTGCGCGCTCCTGCAGGCCACGTTAGGCATCACCATCACGCAGCTCGTGGCTTGGAACCCTAACCTCAAGGCGGATTGCAGTAACCTCCTTCTGGGCGAGGCTTACTGTGTCCAGGGTCCGCCGTTACCATCAAGTTCCACCACCGCCACGACGACAACCAGCAAATTAAGCACTACCACCGCCCGTACGACAAGCACCGTCAGCAGCAGCACGAAGACCACCAGCTCGGCCCCCTCCTCGACAAGCACCGCCTCCTCCTGCGCTCAAACTTATACTGTAGTCTCGGGAGACTGGTGTTCAAAGATTTGGGGACAGTACAGTCTCACTGAGGCTCAATTCCGTGCACTCAACCCATCACTCAACGCTAACTGCGACCTGAACATCGGGCAGGTTCTGTGCGTGGCCGCACAATCGACATGCAAAACCACCTACACCGTAATCTCGGGGGATTGGTGTTCGAAGATATGGGCGCAATATAGCCTGACCGAGGCGCAGTTCCGGGCGCTGAATCCATCGCTCAACGCGAATTGCGATCTAAGCGTGGGCCAGAAGCTCTGTGTTGGGTGAGGTGGTCGGTCTTGGAATTAGGGTACGTAGCAATTTCAGGAGAAGGTTCTAGTAGAATTCTACTGGTGTTGGACAATATTGAATCCGGTGATCTTGTGCGGTTCAAGATAATTGGTGAACTCGAGGTGAAGTCTCTTTTCAACTTTCTCTCTTCAACTTTAATGTTTCACTAGGCCAGCCTCCAGATTATGATTCGTCTTGACAAACTAAACAACGGGAATACAAGCTACATCATCAATTCAAGGGAAAGTCTGAGCGAGAGGTCAAAACTACAGTCCTGTCCTCAATCCGATACCGTGGATACAAAGGCATCGTCAGCGGTTCAATGACGCGGAAACTGTAGTATTTGATAGGAGCATTTATCGCATGCCTTGCAGCCAACTGCTTTGCAGTTCTTACGAGTGTCAGTTATTGCGCCTCGTGATACTACGGCCCTATGGCTGTTAGACTTCCCATGAAATCCGTCTCGTTCGGTCTTCACAACCGTCCGGTGTTGTGCCTTAGCCCCGCCCCGTTCACACCTTCAACATCATCGCACAGCTTTCAGGCCGTAAACGCCCTGGCCTTCGCGGCAGCGGTTCCCTTAAAGACTGGCGGCCCGGGAATCTTGTAGGTTTGGGGAAGGGAATGGTCGTTGATTGGGACCTTGAAGGAGTCAGCGGTGCAGCTCTTGGCCTTTGTAGTAGTTTCCACGTCGTTGCTCACCTTGATGTTCGCGTCGTTCTGGCTGCAGTAGCCTGGAATAGCTGCCTTGTACGAAGCATCGGGCTGTGCGGTGCCCGAACCAGTGACGGTGAGCTGCGCGCACTCAGCATAAAACTGCGGGGCGTTTGCCTGGTGAAGAGCGATCAACTCGTGTCGAACCAAGTAGTTGCCAGGAGCAAGTCCTGCCGGGATCTTGCTGCTCCATTGCTTGTTACCGCCCACAAGTTTGGCGATGTCCCAGCCAGACGGAGTTTCGGTGTCGAGGAAGACTTTGACGCCGTCGCCGTGGAAGCCAGCCTCGTCAATCTTGAACCATCCAGCACCAGAACCATCGCAGGAGCTGAAAGCGCCCGCGCATTTGTACAGCCAAACTAGGATGGGGCCCTGGCTGTGTGTCCACTGACCCCAGATCGCGGTGATTGTGTCGCCCGGGGCAGCCGAAGCATTCTCAGTCGCTGATGTGCCGCCATTGCAGCGGAGCTTTGCGTCAGTAGCAGACGTGGTGGGATTGTAGTCGGACCATTGCCGCTGGATGACGTTCTTGGAGTTGGCGGGAGAGAAGCCTTGGTATCTAGAAGTCCGAGGTAAAATTAGCCCATCTACCAACGCCACGAAGAAAGAAGGGGAACGCTCACCCAGGATAACTCTTGCCGGCGATGATGTAGCTGGTCACGGCTCCATGCGCAGCAGCTCCCCCTGCGAGCAGGGCAACGGAGCCGAA
>FTIZ01005198.1_pt2 | contig 13103 bp, 9 predicted proteins | sample 1658381 | NCBI WGS metagenome assembly FTIZ01 (sample SAMEA3914822, study PRJEB12502) | metagenome | biome: forest; material: soil | place: USA | collected 2012-03-12 | depth 0.1 m
GGATCCGCGCGCGGCGGGCAGGTGCTTGAGGTGCGCAAGCCGGAAGATGACGAGGGGAGGGGAGGAGGCGAGGTGGAGAATGGCGGGGTGGTGGTCGACGTGGCCAAGGTGTACACGCCGCCGGACCCGTACGAGTCGGTGCAGAGCCTGCGGGACCCCAAGAAGGGCGTCGTCAGGATGCTAACGATTGTCGGCAAGGCGCCGCTCAGCGAGATGATGAAGTATGATAGCCAGCTGAGGAGCATGACCGGGGGGAGGCACGCGCTGCAGTTGGATCAGGGCGGGTTTGAGTTGGTTACGGGGGCGAGGGAGAAGGCGCTCGAGGCGGCGTAGGGTGAATTTGTATGTGTACTGTATATGTAAGGTATTTGTCTGTGTGATGTTCGACCGAGATGTCCTTTGGCACGCGTGTGTGTGGTGTGGTTGTCTGACAGTAGTGCTCTGTGAGCCCCTTCGTGCTGGCAACTCGGTCGGTCCTGCTTAGGCGCCGTCTTGTCCTTAATATCTTCAATTTCTTCTTGTCATCGGTCTCTTCTTCTTTCTCGTCTGTTTTCTTTCTCATCGATAAACACCACCTCTTTCTTTTTCTCGTTGTCGTCAGGGGGGTTTAACATCAGAAGTTCAATGCTTTCCATCTCTTGACAGTCTCAGCGCGCCACTAACAAATGTGCGCATCGCCAGAACTGCAGGACCTGAAGATGATGGGTACAGTACCCATGCCCACCATACACATCCAGCCCAGCTAGTATCCCTTTTTTCTTTTCATCTCCTCACTAGTAAGATTCTGTGTAGAAAGATAAGTATACAAAGACGTAAGTATGCCCATTGACTAGGGGGGCAACTCCTAACAGCTCGTGTTTAGCGGACTAAGGGCATCTTCTCTATGAGAACGCCATGTTGGTCAAACAAGAAATGACTTGCTGAGGCGGGAGGAATTACCACATTTCTTTTGTCTGTGTGAGAACGAGTGTTATTTATCAGAGTGTTTCTGGCAGTTCTGGACATTTTTGTTCGCCAGCGTGAGCGGTCAAGTGTCGTCCGTTGCTGTTCCCTGGCCCCTGAAAGCCTAGAGCGGGAATATAAACAAAACCCTTGGAACAGTGTATGAGTTGGCCCTGTTGACATTCGATTCTCTCACGCTTCTTGCACCCATTGCAAATAAATCTTGATCCTAGTGGCCTTACCCTTGGCAGGCCTGAGGCAGCACCACACCGCCTAGAGTGAAGGCGGTAAGATAGGTAGGATGGTGCAGGAAGGCACCAGCACAACGTGGCCCAGGGGATATAACTTGCGCACCCTTGCATCGTTTCCAACACAAACCAAACTCGCACAAGGCTCAGTTGGCTCGCGTCTCACTCTCTGAAACTCGAATCATCCAAGATCATATGCTGACACCCCACGACAGGGAAGCATTGGTGCTAGCCACCGGTGTCTCTGCTGACGGACCACAGCGTTGATTTTCCGCGTTGATTTCCTCGGCGTTGACTTCTCTGCAGTGCTTTAGTGTCCTTTGGTCCTTTCCAGTACGGTCTCCGAAGTGTAAGTCCAAGATTTCCTTCGACGCGAGTTCGATCCGGGCCATGGAGCGAGTTGATTTTTTGATCTTTTGTCCCATTCTTGTTGTGCTTTTCATCCCATCTGCGGTTTGGTCACTTCGTTCTCCTGCCCACAAGCACAATGACTTTGCTTTCTCCCACAGCAACTTTCTGGCCGACTTCATGCCATCGGTCGCATTTGTCACATACTCAGACTTCAAAATCTCTCAAGATACCTAACTTCTTCCTCCGGGTTCTATGCTGGGACGCACTTTTTATCACTCCCGCCGCTGTCTTGCCTCTAATAAAACATGAACGCAACACCTTGGTCCTTGCCAGTTGGGCAGCATGGCATTTCAGAAGTGATGGCGGCGCTTTGGCTGCATCGTATCGCAGGCAAGCGGACGGAATCCACGACGGAATCTGGTGCCCCAGCTTGAACTGTTGGCGGGAAAACACCACCGATTTGAGACCACACACTGCAATCCGAAGACCTATCCATTCGAGGACATCAACCCCACCGATGAGGACAGGTCAAATCAAGACATTGATTGTTTATACCAAGCACAAAGAGATTTCAGCCGCCGCTCACTAAGGGCAAAGACCTTTCAACCAAGCATGCACCACCTTTCCTAAGGATGTTGAGTTCAACAACGGCCTGTTCACGCTGGGGTCTGACTTTGTCGAAGGTCTTGAGGTCCTGGAATACCAGGACTTCCCAGTCGACGGGCAGGTCGGCGGAGCGGCGCTCTTTCGTGACAATTCGCATTTTGTCACCTGGCCGCACATTGCTGGAGGGTGGGAGGGCCAGAGCAAGGTCATAAACAAGGCGAAAATGCAGAGTAGACCGTCGCCGTGCCCAAGAAGAACTGAACTTGTCATATATCTTGAGAGACCAGTTGAAGGACCGCGAAGGAGGTCCACCTGGCGAGGCATGCGAGGAATATGGGTTACCAAAAGCATGTTGAGTAATCTAAGGTACGCGGTCCAAGTACCGGACCCACAGCATGCAACTAACCCGTGACCTCCATGTCATGGGAAAGAAGATCACCTCGAGCTACCCTGTACTTCCTACCCCTTCAAAATAGGCCACTCGTCCCCTCCCATCCTGCTCCTCCTGCTCCTCCTCCCGTCCTTTCCTCCCGTCCAAACCCAAAACCATCACAGCCCCCACCAACCATGAGCCGCCGGACTATGTGTTCCGGACACTGTTTGGACTGTGTGGAAATAACTAGTTGTGTCAGGGCTCGTCTTAGTTAGCGGCTGTCCAGGGACCAGGGAGCAGGAGCCGCGGCGCGTTTCCGCCATATTTTCCACTCCGGTCTCGTATCGCGCGAGTTGAGGCGGAGTGGTGGGTTCAGCTGGAGCCTCGCCTGTCATGACTGGTCCGGAAGCGTGCCGCGCCCGCGCCTCATGCAAACTTGTGAGCCTAATCGGGACACCAGGTTACGTCGGGTTCCTCCCGCAACCTAAAAATCCCTGCGCGCTCGGAAAGTTTTGTCCGCATCATGCACGTGACAAGACTCGCCTTTCGGCCAGGTCACTGGAAGAGTACGCCTCGTCGTCGACTCAGCTAGGTAGGTGCCTTGATTGTGTGGGAGGAAGAGGTTATTTGGCATTTTTATATGTACGAACGTTATGCACACTCGGCTGGTTGGTTCCAAGCCTGGTTGCAGCACGAAATGATCTCCGGGTACCTAGCAGCGAAACCTAGCCATCGACTAGGGACCCCAAGCAGCTGAGGGCTGGGCAATGCAGCGTCCCGCTGACGCCTGAAACGTCCCGGGCCACAGGCTTGGCTTTCGGACTTTCTTCCCTTCCAGTGGCTCAGTGGCCAACCAACACACAGCTTACGCGAGCTTATCCCCGGATGTGCCGGCAGCTTTTGATACCCGGACGAGGATGCCAGGATTTTCCACCACGAGCCGCAGCGCCAACGACAAACAGGTTACAAAGGCGCTATTCACCTCTGTGCCAAGGTTGGTATGGGGGCAAGCCGTGGCTCAAGGGATCTCTTGGCGGCTCCAAACGGCACAGCTAAGAGCCAACAGCGAGCACAAGGCTCCCGCAGCCTTCCAGCGGTTGTGGATGCGGCAGTGATAGGCAGTCAGTGCTTAGGTCTAATATTATTACATGAACGCATGTGCCACAGAAATTTCGGGGCCTGCCTGCGCCCTTGCGTTGCTCTCAAAGGGGGCCGAGCTCAACACCACGGCGATCGCCTCGAAGGGAGCGATACAATTCCACACCTGATTATTCCGGGAATCCAGTGTCGACGTCGCCCCTGCGCTAAGTTCAACGTCTGCTAGCTGGCTAGCTTGCTTGCTTCATTAGCGCTTGCGTGCTTGGCCCTGAAGCCGCCCCACTCGTCTCTCCAGCCCACGTGCACCCGCAGTGCAGCGCAGCGCGGCGCGGCGATGTGCTCATCGGCGGCCATCCTCAACCGGGGCAGGTGGCGTCGGACAGCGACTGTCGCAGCTATTGCCGCGTCTGCTGTGGTATTCTACGCCTGGCTGGACCTCAACTTCTCGCTGCCGTGGAACCCCGACCGTCCAACCTTCCTCACCTTCCCCGCGGGGCCCCTCGCCCGCGCCTGCGACGGCATCGAGTCGTCGTCAGCGACTGCCGACCACAGCGCCGAGTACAATCCGAGCACAACCCCGCCCATCCCCAACCTCGTGCACTACATCTGGCTCGTCGCCGACCCCGCCGTCTTCTCGCTCAACTTCGCCTTCTTCATCAGCGCGTACTCGTCGCACTACTTCCTCCGTCCCGACCGCATCTACATCCACACCGACGTCGCCCCTGACGTATTCGACCGCGCTAAGGCCGCGGGCGATGTCTGGACGAGACGTATACTCAACCTCCCTGGCGTCGCACCGAACTATGTCGAGACTCCGCGCGTGACCTCGGTAGGGGCGGAGATCGACACCTTCGGCGCCAAGTCTGACTTTCTCCGCGCCGACGCTCTCCGCAACTTTGGCGGGCTATACCTCGACACCGACGCGATCCCTCTCCGCGACCTCGCGCCTTTACGGCACTCCGGATTTGCTAATGTCGTCGGGGGTGCCGTGGGCCTCGCCCCCAAGTTCACCGGGTTCGTGAACACGGGCGTCTGGCTCTCGCGTCCGCACTCGAGCCTCGCCGAGATCTTCTACGAGGCCATGCACGCCTTTTACAACGGCGTGTGGGCCATCAGCGTGGACATCTTGAGCGACTTGGCGTACCGCCTGCACGCCATGCCAGGGGAGGTGCTGATCGTGAACCCTCGCGCGTTCGCGCCCGCCTCGTGGGAGACGGATGACCAGGTGCGGCTCTTCAAGCCCCATGCTGCCGTCGTCTTTGGTGGTGACGAGCTCAACGGCACGGCATGGCAGCCCAAGCAGCTGAACAGGACGTGCACCGACGCGCTGGCGTGGCTGCGCGAGCGCGAGATGGGCGGCCGCCGCATGGAGAGTTGGGAGATGGACTTCTCCGCCACGTACGTCCTGCACGCTTTCGATGGCGACATGGATAAGATCCCGGGCTGGGACGGCCAGATCACGCTGAAGTACGTCCTGGCCAGGCAGAGCAACTATGCGCGCGCCGTGTACCCGGCGATTTCGCACGCCGTGAAGACTGGCGTCATCCCGAGGGAGGAGGCTTTGTCTCAGTAATGCCATGGGATAATGAGCTTAACGATATCGGTTTCTCAGTAGGTATAATTACATAGGTATAATATATATAGAGCTATACTGTTTCCACGGTCGCAGCGCTGTTCGGAGCAGCATCAGCCTGGCTCGTCTGCCGGCGCGCTCTCCCTTCCGGTCATACCACCTCGGGTCATTCTCTGTGCTCTGCCTCTTTTCTCCTTCCCCTCTAACACCGTTTGGGACTGGGCGGAGTGATTCCAGTTCGGGTTGTATGTGGGCAAGGTATGACTCAGGAGCTCCGCTTCGAGTTACTGACGGCCATTTGTTGTATTGGCAGGCTCAGGGATCTTTTACACTATATTTATGACCACTGGTCGATCCTTCTAAATAGCTAGACGAGATACAAAGCGTAGGGCTGGTTGGCAGCCGAGGAGAACGAAGTCCACTGCCAAAAACTGCGAGCAACCATCCCCCGATGTAGTCAACAGAATTCATCATCGAAAGTTTCAAAACCAAACCCCGTTTACCTTTCCCCTCTGCTCATGTCTTTGAGCCAACACTTTCAGCCTGACCCTCGGTATATTCAGAGGCCGGAAGGACAACTCGAATCCTGTCACGAACGCCTAGCGTTGTCCTGGGATATTTACACGGCATCTCGGCGTTAAACTTTCAAATTCGACTCCTCTCGGACCTGCCACAACTTGAAGCCCGCCAATGACTTCTCTCCTTCGTTACAACATTGCACAACTTCAGCGAGGGGCAAAAACCTTAAAGTTCCCTTGCGGGGAATAGATTCGCTGTTCGGCCTGTCGGTCAGATTTCTCTATTGACGATAGAGTCAGCAACGGCTTGTTGGCTGTATGTTTACTTGCATGTAAAATGCCTTACCTACCTGGGCCCTCGAGGGGTCGTGTGTGCCACGAGCTCGTAGAATTGCGTGTATATGCAGCGCCCAACATTCAGAATGCAATTCGATACAGAGTCATCTCGGTCAACAGCGTCTCACTCCACTCCTTTCAGCTTATACGCGGGAAGGTTCTTCACTGCGGGAGTGTTGGGTTTATGAGAGTATGATAGGCGTACATGGCCGCATACTGCCGACGCATGGCTCGGTGTTGAAACGCGATGCGTGGGTCTAGCCTTCATGGACTCTGGGCTGAAATTTCTCTTCTTCTGTTGGCGAGGAACGGGAGTCCACAGTACGTACCAGGTAATCAAGAAAAGTTTCATCGGTTTGCCTAGACATCCTCCGGGCCAGCCTTTTCAGTCGAATCGCTCTAACTTCTTTTGTCTCGCGACAGTTGACGTCTACTAGATATCGTGTTAATGGCATCCAATCGCTCCTCCTTCGTTCATCACCAGCCGTCGTGCCTCCTATTCAAAATTATGCGTTAATAAACCCAAACCTCCCACCCCAAAACACCAAAAACGCCATCCCAGAACCAGCAACACCCGATACCAAGCAAAATCACCTCCCCCTCCCACCATCCCCTCCTTTCAAAATTGGCCACTCATCCCAATCACCCCTCTCCTCCCCCTCCCCCCGTCCCTTCTTTTTCAAAACGCCCATCCCAATCACAACCCCTCCATTCCCAACCTCCAGACCGCCCTCCGCCGCCACCCCCGGTGAAGAATGCACAACTGCCACCGCCGCACCCCCGCCACTCTCCGCCCTGCGCCGCCTGCTCCGCATCTCCACCCTCTCCCGCACGACACGCGGCACGAGCAAGGTCCACATATACCCGCGGAACGTGCGGGTGGTGCCAAAGACGAAGAAGACGAAGAGGACGGCCGTCACGCCGGGCGCAAACAGCGCAAAGTCGGTCCGCGCGCGGGATACGCTGAGGTCCGGTTCCGCGGGGAGGTTGGCGAGGTTGTTGGTCGAAGCTGCGCGGAGCTGGAAGGTGATGACTATGATTTGGAAGAGGCTTGTGCGGAGGAGAAGCGGGTTAGTTAGGTGCTTGTACGGGAGGAAGAGAGGGGGTTTACCTGAGCGCGGCAAAGGCGACGCTAAAGCGTAGGACGAGCCATCGGTCGTAGATGTTGCGCCGTGGCAGGACCGGCCGCGGGGTGGTGCCGGAGGTGCCGTGCCAGGTATTGCCGGAGCGGGTGCCGTTGGTTCCGGACGAGTTGCCCTGGCCGTAGGGTACGTTCCAGGACGCGAGCGTCATGCGCGAGTGTAGGTAGCGTGCCAGGATGCCGATGAGCATGAGGGCGCCTGCGGCGAAACAGCCAATCACTAGGGTGGGGGGTTAGGGTCAGGGAGAGGCATGCGGCGGAGGAGACGAGGGAGGGCTTACTAATGGCATCAGCAAGCACCATGAAGCCGACGTTGCTCTTGTTGACGTCGCTGAAGCGAAGCAGGAGGATCTGGACGGCGGGCAGGAGGGTGGCGAAGGCCTTGGCGGCGAGGCTGGCGTGGATGCGGTACATCTTGGCGATGCGAAGCTGGAAGATGCTGTTGGCCAGCTCGACGGCCCTGTGCCCAGAGGTCAGCCGGCGGACGGAGGCGCGGACGGGCAGCAGAAACATACCAGAAGAAGACGAGCATGGATTCGACATTGTAGGCGTAGTACTCTGCAGCGGTCAAGGTTAGGCGGGTTTAGTCTCGGGATGACAAGAAGACGTACGGATGTAGAACAAGGCCAGGTCCAGCCCCGTCGACCCGCCCGTGATGTTCAGCTCCGGGTCGCCCACGTTGGCGACCATGTTGGCGTGCTGCTCCGTCTTGATGTCGCGCCACCGCGTAATGGTGTGGATCTGCTGGGCGATGGAGGCGACAGTGTGCAGAGTCATCAGGCCGGCCAGCATGGAGACGTAGCTTTTGCGCTCATCGTGAACCCAGACGAGCCACAGCAGGAAGAAGCCGCTGGCCAGGCAAATGAGACTGTATATGAGCACGACGACGGCGACAGCCACAACTTCTGGCGGCAGCTGGGCGGCCATCTCGGCGCTGGTGAGCAGGGCAGAGAAGGACGCGGGTCGCGCAGCAGGGCAGAAGTCGACGACAGGCCACTGACTGACGTCTGCCGGGGCTGCTGCCCAGGATATGTCGCAGCACGCCACATGGTGGTCGTCGGATGTCGGATGCTGGAACAGGCCCCAGGGCTGCTGCTGCAGGGGCCAGGGAGCAGGAGCCGCGGCGTATGGGAAGAGATGCTCCGCAGGCGACGGCGAACGACGCGAAACGACTGGCCAGATCTTGCCCAAGCGCAAGATCGCCCGACACACTAACGATCCCACGCTACCGTGCGGATCGTGTGGGTACGGCTGAGTGGTGCGTGGCGAGCTTGCCACGTGCTTGGGCGAGATCCCAGATCCCAGAGCAGATCAAGAGCCGCCCCTGGACAATCGATTAGCACATGGCACGATGCGGGCTCCACGACGGGGCGGAATCTGAGAGGAGAGCATTGTTCTGTATTCTATAGAGAATAACGCCAACGCTCCGGAGTATCCTGGACAGCATGCTGTGTTCTGCACACAACCAACTCTTGGGTCCGCGGAATGTTACACAGCAGCGAGGAGAGGCGGGCCGAGCAGAGTCTTCACTCGCAGCCGAGATTTGGATGCTTGCTCGCTGCCGGGATTGGCCGTGACTGGGGCCCGACAAGATCAGAAACGATCGCGGTTTTCGCTGACGCAGGGACCGGACGAGATTCACGCTAGCCTAGGTAGGCAAATTTCTCCGTCTTTCCGAAATATTGAATCGTCATCCTCCTGCCCTCCGTCTATTTTTGCGCTCTCGCATCCTCCACAACAAACTCTTTCCACCAACGCTACCCACATCTAAGCCTGAACAAAAATCAGTGATCAAACCGGAAATCCAACCTCTTGCACCCCTTGTCGGTGCTGCTCCTCGCATACGCCCTGCGCTCGGCCTCGCTCAAGGCCTGCCACGCCCGCTCCTTCTGCTTGTTCCGCCACACGTAGTAGATCTTGGTGAAGATGAACAAAAAGATCGAGAGGATGTTGATGGCAATCAGTTTGATGTTGCCGTCGCGGTAGTAGGGCTTGTCGTAGTCGAGGTAGATGTTGCTAGAAATGATGCCGCCAAGCTGGACCGAGATCTGCGGAACGGTTAGTGACATGCTTGCATGTGAAGGGATGAAGGGATGGGGTTTGCAAGAGGGAAAGAGGAAGACAAAGAAGAAAAAAAGAAAGAAAAGGGGGGCTACTTGCATTGTAGAGCGCAGAGGCGACGACGCGGTTGCCGACGCCGTTGGAGTTTCTGGACACCCAGGCTCCATTGATTGCATCTGGTTTGTTGCGTCAGCGGCAAGTTTGCATGAGAATTGGGAGATAGGAGTGAAGGGGGAGAAGGCCATACGGTTGTAGGGATATGAGAGCAGCACGACGATCAACGCGTACGTGCCCCAAGCATCCTTGATGACGCCTGGCCAGAAGCGCAGCGCGAGCAGGCATGGCAGCGTCCAGACATTCTGAAGGATCGAGATCAAGGCGCGCTGATTAAGCCACTCGGACGCACGGGTGAGGAGGAGCAAGGTTATGATGTGAGCCACCGTCTGTAGAGCTAGGGGGTTAGCCGGCTGTCTCCAATGTGTGATGGGTGTTGGATAGGGCACTGAAATGAGAACACTTACGCTAGGTATAGTCATCAGGTTCGTTGTGAAGGAATCGAACCCCAGAGTTCTCAGTGTCAGCGTCAAGTAGGCGCTCGGCGGGCTCTGCGGAATGAAGCAGATCATGCCCAAGGCGTACATGGGCCACAAGTCGTACTCCTTGAGCACTTCCCAGAGACGGCGCGGAGTAATGGCCTGGCGGTTGTGCATATCACCCTTTGCAGGGTCATCGCGAAGCACGCGGTTCACCATGATGCTCACCTCCCGATCGGTGAACCATCCGTTCGGGGCCCACCACGACTTGGTCTGGACAGCGGAGGCGGGCATAAACAAGAAGGAGAGCCCTCCGACGACCATAGTAATGAGGCCCTCAATCAGGAATAGCCATCTCCATCCAGCCCAGCCGTTTACGCCACGCATGTGTAGGATGGCAAACGCCAGCAGAGATGTTATGATCCCTGTGACGGATAGCGTGGTCCAGAAATAGCTGTTGAGTCCCGTTAGCACTGGAGCCGAGAAGTTGATGGCTGGGATGAAACCTACCTGAGCCGAATAGAAAGCTCCTTGGAGGTGTAGAAATAGGAGAGCCAAAGGATGATGTCGGGAATGAAGCCACCCTCAAGCAGCCCGAGAAGGGCACGGGTGGCGTAGAAACCTGACCGGTTCGTAATGGCACATTGTGAGATGGCGATAGCGGACCAGAGGACAATCTGAATAGGGATCCAGCGGTCCGGCCCGAGCTTTTTCGACACGAGTTGAGACGGCAGCTCGGCGACGAGGAAACAAATAAGAAAGATGGTCTGGCCGTAGTTATAATCTATCATGGGGTCAGTACTCATTACACGATATGCACGTCGGGCGACGGATGATCTGACAAAAAAGGGGGGCTTAGATGTTGCTTACCATTGGTGTTGAGGCCAAGGTCGTCAAGCAGATTGTCGGCCAATCCTTGTACGAGATTCCCCCGATCGACCTGGAGAGAAAAGAACATCACACACTGATGATAGGGGAGTCAAATTAGTTTCTCTCCTGTCACTCGAGGGATTCCCCCTTTTGTGGTAAGCACATACCGCCCAGGCGCAAATCCTCCAGTCTATCTTCCGGATAACTCTCTTCTCCTCCTCCTCGGTCCATGTCAAGGTCGGATCAAAGACGTGGCGGCACTCGTATTGGGCATTATCGTATGCTTGCCGCCAGTGAGTAGCAATGTCCGGGTCAAGGAACGGGTTTTTGGCAAGTGCTCCATACTCGTCGTCGGACGAGTCGTCGCTGGCTGAGGTTGCCGTGAGGGCCGCGATGTTAGCGACGGCAGAGCCTTTCTCGTCGGCGAACCCCGTGGGGCTCTTCTCAAGAGGAGTTGCCATTGGCGATTTGCTGTCAATCTCCTAGGGCGTCTCGGGACTTGGATTCTGCCTTGAGCCTGAAACCTGAGGCCATGGATGCAGCAACCGGCTGCGTATTTATACGCGGCTGCTGACCGACAAGCCAGAATAACCACTGCGCAGCGCGACCATGCCATTGCATCCTGACATTCGCCGAGATATTGCGTGCGAGTTTGGTAGCTGCCCAAAGTGGGCATCCCGACTCCGTGAACCGGGGCGTACCCCCAAGAGTGTGGGTTCAGCTGGGAATAAGACCCGGCAAACGATGTTTCGGACACTTGAGCGCATCATAGACAGGACCGGGAGACAACCGGGAACGACGCGGAGTTACAGACGCCTTTCCCGCTCGTTAAGTCCGAGAGCCAGCGTGTCGGGACGTGAAAGTCGACGCAAAAACGTGGGACGGAGGCGACTTCGAACAGGGCGTTTAAACTGTCGTGATTTTTGCCCCGATGAGATGATAGGTGAGTTGGCTGTCTGAATGGTTGGTGGAGGAATGGACCCTGGTTGCTGTGTCGATTATTGACCCTCTTCGCAACGGGCCAACAGGATGGCACCATCGAAACCCCCGCGCCGGAAGTAACATCACAGCACAAACCAAACGGCTAGTGCATTCGTGCTCGGTGCAGCTCAGTTCTGCTTTGCTGTGAGCGGAGAAGTTTGCCTGAGAGAGAATAGTGCACCCACTGTTGATGGTTGGATTGGTAATGCAACCAAGTCCTCCGAGGAGATACTAGATTCTGCAGGTCCTGGTAGGTGTCTAGACTGCTCCGAAAACATAGTGTACGCCACTTCCCAAGCACGCTGACTTCAAGCTCGAGTCTCGAAAATCTCCCTCTTTTCGCTCAGTCATGAAAGACGGGGTGTCTTTGTCATACGATGCTTCAGCTCGCGTTGTCTGCCACACTCGTGCTGGAGGTACCCAGCGCTGGTGATCGCGACTCAGCTCGTTCGACGAACAAACGATGCAACTCGCCCTCTAGTACCTTCGATTCAACAATGGAGCGCACTCTTGACAGCCGAGGCGTAACAGCCAGCGCTGGGCAGAGCTGCTAGACGATTGGAGTTGTTAAGCTTGGCGACAGCATCGCGAGCCTCCCTTGTCTTTTTTCTCTTTCCCAACGATGTCTCGAGTGTTTTTTTTTTTTGGTCCGGCCGCAAACTGGAAGGTCAAGGCAGCAGCCATGATTGTTATCTTGCTTTGCCGTGACCTCCGTTGCCTTGTATTTGGTGCTCTACCAATGCATCATGGGCTTCATTTGAAAGTTCAGAACACTTGCTACCTTGATTGGCTCACGGCGTTTCGGTTGTTGGTGAGCTGGCCTGGTCTTTTTCTGCTGCGCTGGGATCATTCTGATGTACCCTTGAAGTTGAGACAATGGAAGCTTTGAATTTTGTATCGCCGCGAAACTGCAATGGAGTTCTCGGAACATCGCAAGAGGGCATCCATGCAGTGCGTGCTTGGGAGGAGTCGAATTAGAGTTCAGAGCCGAGAGGCAGCCCCGTGGCGTGAGTGGCCAGTGCGCTCAAGCCCACCAGTCCGAGAACAACCATTTTTGCCCAGGCCTCAACCGCTGCGCGTCCAGCACAACCCAGCCCGGCACAAATGCCTTTCAGCTGACCGCGACAAGCCCCCGAAGCCACAGCGCGCCCTGCTCCGAGAGGACGCGTCGGAATTCACCGTTCAGCCAGCCAGCCACGGGCCAGGTCAGCCAAGTCATTGTTCTCGCGGCTTTCATTACTTCAGCCACACATCACATCCCACATTCCGTCCGGATCCGGATGCCATCCCGCAGCCCATCCTGCAGCCCATCCCACTTCACGTCCCGCATCCCATCCCACTTCACGTCCCGCATCTCGCATCCCACATCCCATCCCCCCCACCCACAACCGAAACCGAATCAACCTCAACATGGACGACTGGGAGCCACCGGTCCCTGCCGGCTACAGCGACGCCAACCGCGCCTTCATCCA
>FTIZ01748192.1_pt1 | contig 13061 bp, 8 predicted proteins | sample 1658381 | NCBI WGS metagenome assembly FTIZ01 (sample SAMEA3914822, study PRJEB12502) | metagenome | biome: forest; material: soil | place: USA | collected 2012-03-12 | depth 0.1 m
CTCAGAACTCTGGCCCCAAATGAGCACCGCGCTGTTGGGTGGCAACTTTGCCTGGCAGAATGAGGTGGCGGAGAGCAGCGTCCCCACGCTGTCGGGCTGAGGGCGTGTGGATATCCGGGGTCTGGGGGATATGAGTCGATCCCCTGGGCATCTGCTCGGCCAGGGGACTGTATCCCTCGGCGACGGCTTCGCACAGCTCGGTGAGGATGCTTGCCTTGGTGTCGGACTTGGGAATCGTACCGTTCCCGTCGCTTCCTTGCCAGGACTCGGCCTCGGTGACGGGCTCCTCCGGTTGAAGCAGCTGACGGCGCGACATGGAACCGCCGACATTTACTTTCTTTGCCTTTGGGGTCTTGCCGTCCGCTTCTTGGCGGACATTGTTGCCGCCGCTGCGCTGGCCGATGTTGGCAGAGGTATTGTTGCCGACTCCGAGGGCGTCGGCACTCAACTCTTCGTTTCGCTGGTTTGTATTCGATCGACCTTCTTCGAGCACACCGATACGGCTCTCGAGAAACTCGACGTAGCGGCGAAGTTGCTCGTGATTTCGGGCGAAGTTTTGCCACGCCTCGGCGGCGCCATTGTCTTGCTTGCGCTCCTCACCCTGCGGCCGCGGAGGAAGCGGCCTAGATAGGTGGTGCATCTCGATCCAGTCTTCTCCGGATACCAGAACCTTGTTCATCTTGCGGTATTGCAGCAAGGCGGTCGTCAAAAGCACAGCGAACGCCAGGGTGAACACGCTGCTCACGATAGCCCATGCCACCAGCCCAACTCCAGGAGGTCCGCGCTCGGCGTGGCTAACAACCACAGCCGTGATACTGGAGATGAAGCTGAATATGGACAGCTCCAAGAGGACGCCCGCGGCGGCCATCATCTTGCGCCATCTACCAACGGCGGTCCACAGCTTCTTAGTGCTCTCCGGTACCTTCCGTCCGGCTTTCGCGGCCATGCTGGGGCTTAGGGGCAGGAGGTTGTGACGGAGCCTCGGACCTCTGCGGAGTGACTCTAGGCCTGAGAAGTCACCCTGGATAGTCGTTGCCCTCCATGAGTAGAGGCTAGTATTTCGTGTTGGGGTCCCGGCAGTGCCGAATGTAGCCTCCGTCGTCTCGTCTGGCTGGAAGACGATGATGCCCTGGGGGGTGGTTACGTCCTCGGAACTGCCGTGATTGGCTTGGACGCTGCTGCTGGCGGTCACGTACTGAGCCTGCTGGGACTCAGTTAGAGCACCGCTCAGTCTGGAGAGTCGTGACACTCGGGCGAGCACCCGACCTTCCTCGTCGCGGAGGACAGGTGTGTTGATGTGGGGGCCGCCCATGCTTCCCTTCGCACCGATGTCATCATTGTCTGGGTTTCCCTGTGTTGTTGGAACTTGCAAGATGTTGACTGTCGATGAACACCGCGCGGCTCCTTGGTGTTGCGATCCAGAACTCGACCGCTGGCTTCGACGGTAGCCGGATTCGTCCCCACTTGCAGGTTCAGATATCTCGGATACCTTCCGCAGAATCGAATACGGAGTCGGGGTCGAAGGCCTCTGAGGAATCCCCACGGTCGGTTCGAGGAACGTTGCTTTGGCGCTGCTGGAATACTGCTGGGCTGAAAGGCTTCGTCAGTGCCGTTATCTCTTTGTCTTTGGACTCTCTGTGGGGGTGGGGGGGTAGTTCTTACAATTGACACCGCTGCCGCCGTGTCTGGGGGCAAATATTTGAGTTTCAACGGAGTCAAGGGAAACCCCTGAGAGAATGCGACCTCCAGTCAGCCTGTCGCTTGCCGAGCTTTGTATATCTCCCGTCATCGGCGATGCATTTGCGACCGAAGCCCGATGGCCAGTTGGAATGCTCTCGGTAGGGTCCATGTTTTCGAGGTCGGCACCGCCCTCGCCGCGAGGTTTGGGTGTCGTGGCTGAAAGGTCCCTAGAGGTAGTTAGCAAAAGAAGTTGGCCAATGTAATTCATTGAGAATCCATGCAGTCAGTCTTACGATGATGAAGATTTGGTAGATTTTGGAAATGGCCAGCTCGATGGCGAATAATTTCCACCCGTCCCACAGGGCGTGATGATTCGATCCATGTGACTGTAGGGGACCGCGCGGATGGAAGGGGTGGAAGGGCTCCGTGGTGATGTGGCCATGAAAGTCGGTCGAGGAATCCGAGTTGGTGTTTGTGAAGTCGGGTCGAGCGACGCCATTTGCGAAGCCGAGCTCCCCAACCCAACCATCTGCCTTTGCTGGTAGGTAGATTCGAAGGCAACAATGAGAAGCGTTAGACCACGAGCTTGTCTCCCGAAGACGCACACACGACCACCGCGGCGACAATCAACTTGCGGAAGCAGTGGAAGACAGTAGCTGGCGGGGGGTTACTTGCGAGAACCGAACAAGGTGCGTTCTGATTCCTCTGGGATTCTTTCCACAGATCTCACAACCCGGGTGCTGCTCATTGTGCTGACTCCCGGCCCCGAGTAAACAAACTTCTGCAGCCCCGCCTTCTACACAGCAACATGCAGTCACTTCCTGGTTCTCTCTGGCCTCATCTCACTCGGGCAGCTCTCCGGATCAACCAAAGCGAAGCACCGTGTGGTGGCTTCTTTACGTGAAGATAGGGGCAACGATAAGTCTCGGAGCAGGTGTCATTCACATGGTGGGACGGCCAAGGAGGCGACGGTTACCCGTTCAGGGACTCTCTCCCGGATCGGGCCAGCATAGGTCGCCACATGTTCCCAGACTCATCCAACAAATTGTTTCCCGAATCCGGATTTGCCATTCGCCAGGCAGTCTGCAAGATTACTAACGAAGGCCGTTTAAGCGGTGAACGGGGAAAGGGAGAAGAGAGGAAGGTGAGATGCCGAAATGGGTACAAGAACGCAAATTTGGATGGTCAGTAAAATCTCACTTTTATCCTTTCTTTATCTCTACCTGAAATCTCAGGGCCCAGTCGGTAAATTCGTCCTTCTGGCCCTCCCACGGGTTGACTAGAAGCTCGGAAACAGCAAAAGCGTCAAAGAAGCAGTCGTCCATCAGCCGGTCAATCTCAGTGGGGTCCAGTTCGTAAAACGCCAGCGCGAGACTGCCGAATCTCTCCGGTATCCGCTTAAGAAGGGATATGACCTCGTCCAGGCGGTCGGGAATATCCGATTGCGGATCTGAGAGCACGTGCGGCAAGGGCTTGATCCTGCGCTTCACCGTGGCCTGGTAGAGCAAGGTAGTTAGGCGCAGCCTCCTGAGGCACGAGTCTAGGCGCTCGCGGATCTTGTCGGGGTCCTCGCGCGGAATGTATCGCTGCGAGTTCATCAAATCATCCAGGATGTCTTGGGCGTCTCGCGTGGCAGATATCGAGCTGGGCTCAAGATCCGAGGTGACCTGAGAAGCGCCGCCTCCATCGCCGTCGTCGCTCCCATCGTCATCGCTGCCCTCGTCATCATCTCCCGTTTCATCTCCCCATTCCTTCAACTCCTCCATGACATCCTTGAGGGTATCTCTGAGCTGATCGACCTTGTGAGCCAGGTTGCCAGCGAATCCGCGCTTGGCGAATGCCATGACATCGTCGCAGGCGGACCACAGAACACCCGTGGTAGCAATGCTCCCCCGCCCTCCCGCTGCGCCGGCCGAGTTATTCTTCTTCGCGCCGGAGAGAACTTTGCCATCCTTAGGGATCCGTGAGACGAGCTCCTTCAACTCTTTGAAGACTCGGCCGGCTCTCCAAGCCAAGTCTTGCTGAATGCTCCTCGTGTACCTGTTCGGCGTGCACGCCTCAACTGCGGCGGCCAAGCTGGGTACAGGGCTGGTGACAAGTTCTCGGAGGACCTTCGTGATGGCTGTCGGGGTGAAGGGCTCGTTGATGATGAGAAGAGAAATCTTGGTAGCATGCGCCTTGATCAAAGCGGTAGCGTCGTGAGCCAGGGAGAGAGAGTCTACATGGCCACTGGAAACAGCAGACAGATTCGTCCCTGACTGGGCTTCTCTGGGATCGCCGACCTGTTTTTGCGCTGCGACACTGGACACAAGCGCATCGAGTTGGCCAACTACCGCAAGCGCATTGCTGATGGTGGCGTTGAGGGTTTCGAGGGCCTCCTCTCCTGTCGATGACATATTGGTGCTGGTGATGCGCACATAAAGTGGGCAGGATTTTGGCCTCCGAGATTTTGTTCGGGCAGCTGCTTGTCCCTCAGTTCTGGTCTTGGTGGTCTTGATGTTGATGGCGGGGCAAGTTGGTTTTCTGCCGTCTTCACCCCACATCTGGGAGGACCCTTGCAGATCTTCCCGGCAGGCAGGCAAATGTCCCCTGGCTGGGGATATACCCGCGCCACGTGACTGCAAAGACCCGACAGCTGCCAGGGTTCGGTTGGCAAGCTGTCCTGTCTCGGGGCTCCCGCTTTGCAATATCGATGGGAGCTGCAACTCTTCGAGTCTCAGCGGCCGCAATTCTCATGTCCCTTTCTCAGAAAAGCGGGAGGGTGCCAACTGGATAATCATGCGAAGGACAGGCGCATTGGCTCTTCTGAGCGCTCTAGCTCACGGCACTCTTGCAGCAGCTAATAGCTTGCCGCGGGGGGTTGGACCCGAGTGTAAGTCGCTGTCCTCCATTGCCGACCTCACCCAATCGGTGCCACCACCCCAGCACCGACAACAACAACGACACGCGTGCGCGCACGCATTAGGTTGCGCGATTGCAATTCCAGCCGCCGAGGGAGGCGACTCGGCTGAGAGCACGTAATGCTAACAAGTTCGACGCAGTCGCCAAGTTCTACACAAGCAAGTCCACCTTCACTTGCATCAGCAATCCCTCCGTTGTCCTCGAACCGTCTCAGGTCAACGACAACTCGTGCGACTGCCCCGACGGGTCGGACGAGCCAGGCACGGCCGCTTGCTCGTACATCGACACCCTCTCTCCCGAGCAACCCCTCCCTGGCTCGACATCGGGCACTACCAACGCGACAAACGCCCTGCCGGGCTTCTGGTGCGCCAACGCGGGCCACATTGGGACCTACGTACCGTTTATGTATGTCAATGATGGGGTATGCGACTACGAGCTATGCTGCGATGGAAGTGATGAATTCTCGCGCGTTGGCGGGATCCAATGCGAGAACCGCTGCGCCGCCATCGGCAAGGAACACCGCCGCCTCGAGGAGGAACGCAGGCAGAGCAAGGAGAGGTCGGCCAAGCGGAGGCGAACCATGATCAAGGAAGCCCGTGAGCTGCGCCGCAGAGTCGAAGCCAACGTCGCCTCTCTAAAATCGGAGATCGAAGCTCTCGAGGTCAAAAAGGGGGAGCTGCAGAAGAAGTACGAGGAGGTTGAGCGTTCCGAGAGAAATAGAGTTGTCAAAGTCGATGGGCAGGGAGGGAAGCTTGGTGTGTTAGTCAGCCTGGCCAAAACCCGTGTTTCCGAGCTCCGCAACGCGCTGGACAAGTTGTTGGACCAGCGTGACGACCTGCAGGACAGGGTCGAGCAGTTGGAGGACATTCTTACCAAGTTCAAGGAGGAGTACAATCCCAACTTCAACGATGAGGGCGTCAAGGCGGCGGTCAAGAGCTGGGAGGATTACGCCGCTGGCCAGGCCAGCGAGAAGAAGTCTGATCTCTCAGACGGGGATATCATGGAAATGATAAAGGAAGATGGTGAGACTTCTGGCATCAACTGGGCCGAGTTTGAGAAAGACGACGCCAGTGACGCAGATGTCGGTATGTTTCCCCAAGACAAATCAACATCCCCCCTTCCCTCCTCGGGTTCACACGAGTGGCTGAGCTGACAGGCGCAGTCTACAACTGGGAGGCATACCTGCCGCAGGCCGCTAGCGACTTCATCCGTGAACAGATCAATGTCCTGCGCATCTGGGCTATCGACAACGGCATTCTGGCCGACAACCGTGCCGCGGCCGGCGAGTCTCGTCTGGTCACGGCAGCTCGGGAGGCGTTGGATGCTGCGAAGAACGACATCACTTCCAAGACCTCGTCCTTGGAAGAGCAGCAGCGTGACCTGGAGAAGGATTACGGCGCGGACGACATCTTTCGCGCCCTTAAGGGGAAGTGCATCAGCACCGATGCCGGCGAATACGAGTACGAGCTGTGCTGGATCGACCGCACTTCGCAGAAGAGCAAGAAGGGCCACGGCAACACCAACATGGGCAATTTTGTGCGTATCGACAAGGAGATGGCGGACGAAGGGGAGCGGGCTGACGGGAAGAGCCTGGGTAAGGGGGAAAGATTGGTGTTGCGGTATGAGAACGGCCAAGGCTGCTGGAACGGCCCGAACAGGAAGACCGACGTCTGGCTCACCTGCGCCGAGAAGGATGAGGTTTGGCGCGTGTCCGAATCGGAGAAATGCGTCTACAAGATGGAGGTGGGCACCCCGGCTGCCTGCGACGCCGTGCAGGAGCCGGGCGTAAGGACCAAAGACGAGCTTTAGTGTAAGCGTTTCCTGAAGAAGCGGTGCGTGGCTTAGAGAAATGTGCCGAATACATATGAGGTTTAGATCCGGTCCCTCTCCGGCCTCCGGCCTCACGAACGCTCCGCAGCGGTTTAGAATCTAGTGAAGCAACAATGATGGTATCATAGAACGAATTATCAACAAAAATCGGCGGTAGGATGTCGAATCTGAAAGCAGGTGCCCCCCTCAGTCTATTTCGCCGCAGCGGCCAGCTTACGGCGTTTATTGCGCTCCTCCTGCTCTGCCAAGACTCTCGCTGTGAGCGACGCTGTCATGGCGTTGTTAATCCCACTCACTCTGCTCTTCGCGTCGGACCTTGAGGGCGCCTTCGCCGTCGTCTCATCTTCTTGTTGACGCCGCTTGTTGTTGGCCTTGTCGGACTTTGCTGTTGCCGCGTCCCCATTTGACTCCTCTGCCTTGCGCTTCTTCTTGCCATTCGCCTTGTCTTTCTTCAGGCTGTGGGTGATGCCCCTCGCGCTGAGATCGCTGGCTCTCGCCGTGAGACGTTCGAGATCCGCCTTCTCGGTGGGGAGGATCGGGATGACATCCCCTGCCTGGAACTCCTCGCTGCACTCCGGACAGACCTCCTCTTGAATTTGCTTGATGGCCGCCTCTGCGAAGACATGCCCGCACGGGACGAGGTAGACCGCCTTGGTGGCGGGGCCCAGCTCCTTGAGCGAGACCGGGCAAGCCCACTTCTCCTGTCCCTTGGTTCCCGGGGGTGTATAGCGCTTAAACTTGAGCTTTACAACGTCGCGTAGCGATTTAATGCCCGTCGACGCGAAAGTCAACTCCGGCGACTCACCATTCACGAGCGCCGGGGCCTCGTCGTCTTTTTCCTCCCCACTCGGCATCAGCCCCTTGAGGACCGATTCGTAGTTATAGAGACGGCCGCGCCAGTCGGAAACAACATTCTCCATGTCGAGACTCTCCGAGGTCAAAGGGTCGTGGGCCCAGGCATATCCGAGGCTCTCGAGGGCAGTCGCTTTGAGTTCGCTAACCGTCGGCGCCCTCGCGGCGGATTTGACAAGTTCGCGGCGCGTTGGGATGGACCCTCCGTCGTTGCCCATGGTGAAATATGATAAGGGCTCGAGATGATTTGTTGATTAGATAGCTGGTTGTAATCAATCGCTGTACACACGTCGATCCAGGTTTCGAGACGGTTTGCGGGTTGTCAAATTCAAGATGTCGCAACTTTCGGTGTTGGATATTTTCAGGTTGCGAAACCTCGCTGGAGCACGGTGAAGCGAAGAAGTGGGGCATCGGCTTGCATGGCTCGTATGGTCACGGTACTGTATTGTGTACCGTCACGTAATCCGCCTGAGCACAGAGCCCATCCCTTCGCGAAAGCTCCCCCCCACCTCAATACATCCGTTACGCGTTACTGCCGCACCTGACATCCTGGAAGGGGACCTTTCGGGCGGGTGCCAGCTGCATCCTCAACCTGGAAGCTTCACGACCTTGCCATTTCCTCCCACCAACCCAACAGGCAGGCGACGCAACCGGCCGTCTGCTCTGGCAAAAGAGTCGCCGATCACTCGTGTTCACAACAGCCTTCGGATTTTCTTCTCTCTTCAGTGCTCCGGCTGATCGCGGCGCTCACGGCAACTTGTGACAAGGGTCGGTCTGTCGGCTGCGCGCGTCTCCCCCGTCGTTTCGAGGACAAGGTGCTGCTGGACTCGAAACGGATTGGTCTCCCTCAAAACACCTTTGTGCCAACCGTGGACGCTTTGCATTGAGCATCCAAGCGTGGCTCAAGCCTAGCCTGTGGCCCGGAACACGGAAACCGACTATGGGTCGTCGACAACCGACGTAGCGCTTGAAGGCCCGACGAGACCGCCTCGCTTTCGACCAGTTTAGGGAGACGCACAAGTCTCCCTCTTCTCGACGACAAGATGTCGGTCATCAAAGACCAAGCATCCAGTGCGCTGGACCAGTATATTAAAGAAGTCAGGAATCGGTACGTTGCCCTGCCGCACCGTCGGCGCCCCACTGACCATCCCGTCGTCGCTCCAGCCCGAGAACCACCAGCTAACTCGTATGTGTGTGTTGGTAGGAACTATGCGGAAGATCAGCGCAAGCGCGCTGCGCGCCAGGTCCGGGACCTGGTCAACATCGCCAAACAAGGTGAGCAGCACCCCGACTCCTGCGACCTGTTTCCATCGTGCCGCCGTTCGAGGGTCTAACTCGTGATCAGAGATGGGCACCGAGCAGTTTCAACGCTTCTTCGACAGCGTCAACCAAAGGACCATGACTTTGATACAAGGCGCCGACACATACGATCGGATGGGCGGCGTGTACATCCTCGATGCGCTGGTGGATTTCGACGGCATCGAACCCGCGCTCAAATACAGCCGCTTTCAACAATACATCGGCACTATCCTACGCGGAAAGGACCTCAACCCCATCCAGCCTGCCGCTGTTGTCCTCGGCAAGCTGTGCAAACCGGGCGGCTCCTTGATATCGGAGCTCGTGGATGCCGAGATGCACACCGCGCTCGAGTGGCTGCAGTCGGACCGTGTCGAGGAAAGGCGATATAGCGCCGTCTTGGTTCTCCGTGAGCTGGCGAGGAACGTGCCCACTCTGATGTACCCTTACGTGGGCTTCGTCTTCGATCAGATCTGGATCGGCTTGCGAGACCCCCGCCGCCTGATCCGGGTCACCTCGAGCGAAACCGTCAGCGCCTGCTTCAAGATCATCAGGGAGCGCGACCAGGAGATGAAGCAAGAATGGATGGACAAAATGTTTGCCGAAACGGTCAAGGGCCTCAAGACGAACACGGTCGAATACGTCCACGCCTCACTCCTTGTCCTCAAAGAGCTTCTCGAGCAGGGCGGCATGTACATGCAGAGCCACTACCAAGAGGCCTGCGAGATTGTGTTTCGCCACAAGGATGCGCGCGACTCGGCCACGCGCGAGACGGTTGTTTTTCTCATCCCCGATTTGGCCAACTACGCCCCGACCGAGTTCGGCGCGACCTACCTGCACAAGTTCATGGTCTATCTATCGGGCATGCTCAAGAAGGAGAAGGAACGGAATGATGCATTCCTTGCCATTGGCAACATTGCCAACTCCGTCAAGAGCTCAATTGCGCCGTATCTCGACGGCGTTTTGATCTATGTCCGCGAAGGCCTCAGTGTGCAATCCCGCAAGCGAGGCTCCGTCGATCCCGTCTTTGACTGCATCAGCCGGCTCGCCGTGGCGGTGGGCCAGACCCTGAGCAAGTACATGGAGGCGCTGCTGGACCCCATCTTTGCCTGCGAGCTCACGCCCAAGCTGACACAGGCCTTGGTCGACATGGCGTTCTACATTCCGCCTGTCAAGGGCACCATTCAAGAGCGCCTGCTCAACATGCTGAGCAAGGTCCTGTGCGGCGAGCCCTTCCGCCCGTTGGGAGCGCCCCATCCCAATCCGCTCTCGTCGATCCCAGCCATCCCCAAAGATCCCAAAGACCCATCAGTACACGAGCGAGGCAAGGCCGAGGTGAAGCTTGCGCTGAACACGCTCGGCAGCTTTGACTTCTCAGGTAATTGGCTCACTAAATCTTTTGTCATCCCACCCCTCAGCGATGCCCGGGGTCGAGGCGGTCGAGTCGGTGAAGTCACCACTCATCAACGGCAAGGCTTGGCTGCTGCACCAGGGTCGCTGCTACCAGATGAATATGCACTGACATTGTGTGGAGGCCACGTCCTGAACGAGTTCGTCCGCGACGTTGCCATCAAATACGTCGAGGATGACGACCCTGAGATCCGCGAGGCCGCCGCCCTCACCTGCTGCCAGCTCTACGTCCGCGATCCGATCGTCAATCAGACGAGCTACCACGCTTTGCAGGTCGTTGCTGATGTTGTCGAGAAGCTATTGACTGTGGGCGTCTCGGACCCCGAGCCCAAAATTCGGCGGACAGTCCTTGCCGCCCTCGACGAGCGATTCGATCAGCACCTCGCCAAAGCCGAGAACATTCGGACACTATTCTTTGCCCTCCATGACGAGCAATTCGGGGTGAGGGAAGTCGCCGTGTCGATCATCGGCCGGCTGGCCCGTCATAACCCAGCTTATGTCATCCCCCAGCTGCGCAAGACCATCATCCAGATGTTGACAGAGTTGGAGTACACAGACGTGCCGAGGAGCAAGGAGGAGAGCTCAAAGTTGCTCAGCCTCCTTACACAGCATGCCCAGGATCTGGTCAAACCCTACGTCAGCTCCATCACCGAGGTCCTCCTGCCAAAGGCGTCCGATCCTACCCCGTCCGTTGCTGCTACCATCCTGCGAGCAATCGGCGAGCTTTGCACTGTCGGCGGTGCCGAGATGCTTGCTTACAAGAACACACTCATGCCCATCATCATTGACGCGCTGCAGGACCAAAGCGCCCCCGTCAAACGGGAGGCCGCCCTTCACACCCTCGGCCAGCTCGCCAGCAACGCCGGCTACGTCATCAAGCCGTACCTTGAATATCCACAACTGCTCGAGATCCTCCAGTCCATCATACGAGGGGAGCCTCAGCATGGCCCGCTGCGGCAGGAAACCATCAAACTGATGGGCATTCTGGGAGCGCTGGACCCTTACAAACACCAGGTACAGCTTATTGGCTCTTCTACTCCCCTTCACCACGCCCATTTCTCGTCGTTGTCGCTTGCCACTCCCACCATGGCAGATTCGGACGACGAGGGTGACGAGGCTGAGGATAGCGATCCTATGCCACCACCTTGTCATCGGGCAAAGCGAGCTCAACAACGTCCCAAGAACCCCTTTCAAAGCAGAACTAAAACCCAAAAACAGCAGGTCGAAGAACGAACCCCGCAAACCCAGCCCCGGCCGGAGGCTGCCCAGTTGACCGATGTGTCCCTCATGATGGGGGGTCTTACCCCGTCGCAGGAGGATTACTACCCTACTGTTGTCATCAACGCGCTGCTTCAGATTCTGAAAGACCAGTCTCTGCTGCAGTGGCATGGCAATGTGGTTGATGCTATCATGAGCATCTTCATAACGTTGGGGCTCAAGTGCGTCCAATTCCTTGACCGAGTTGTCCCCGCCTTTATCGCTGTCATCCGGGCCTCCAGCCCCACCCGGCTCGACTATTACTTCAACCACTTGAGCAGGCTCGTCGGTATCGTGCGTCAGCACATCCGCGTCTACCTTCCGGACATCATCGAAGTCTTGCAAGAGTTTTGGAACACGACATCCACGTTGCAGACGACCATAATGGCACTCATCGAGTCAATTGCCCGCTCTTTGGAGGGAGAATTCAAGATCTATCTCGCGAGTCTGCTCCCGTTGATGCTCGGGGTCTTGGAAAGAGACACGAGCACAAAACGCCTACCGACGGAGAAGATATTCCACGCCTTTTTGGTCTTCGGCTCCAGCGCAGAAGAATACATGCACCTCATCATCCCCATCCTTGTGCGTTTGTTCGACAACCCAGCACAGCCCCTGTTCCTGCGGAAGTCGGCCATTGAGACTATTGGGAAGCTCTCCAGCATGGTGAACCTCAATGACTACGCATCCAAGATCATCCACCCCTTGACCAGGGTCCTCGCCAGCCAGGAGCCTAGTCTCAGGGTGGCCGCCCTCGACACCCTCTGTGCGCTCATGCTGCAGCTGGGGCGTGACTACCTGCACTTTGAGCACACCGTCGACAAGGCCATCACCATGTACGGCATTCAACACTCTAACTACGACAAGGCAGTGGAGAAGCTCAAGAAGGGCGAGGCGCTCCCCCAAAACCTAGCCCCCCGGTTTGAAGACCATTCCGTGGAGCCCTTCACGTCCGAGAACAATCCGCCGAAGAAGCTCGACCTAAACCCCGTGCATCTAAAACAGGCATGGGAGACAAAAGGCAAGGCAACCAAGGATGACTGGCATGAGTGGTTCCGCAAGTTCAGCACTACCCTGCTCACGGAGTCGCCAAATCATTCCCTCAGAGCCTGCGCCAGCCTGGCGAGTAACTACCAGCCCTTGGCGAGAGAGCTCTTCAACTCGGCTTTTGTCTCTTGCTGGAGCGAGCTCTACGATTCGTACCAGGTATGGCCGTCGTCTCCACTTCCGACGAGACATGGCTTACTAACGGGTAAATAGGAGGAGCTGATTACGAATATCGAGAACACGATCAAGTCCGAGAACGTACCGCCTGATCTTCTCGGTCAACTTCTCAATCTTGCGGAATTCATGGAGCACGATGACAAAGCGCTCCCCATCGACATCCGCATTCTGGGACGCGAGGCCGCGCGGTGTCACGCCTATGCCAAGGCCCTCCACTACAAGGAGCTTGAGTTCCTACAAGATCACAACAGCCACGCGGTGGAAGCCCTCATCGTTATCAACAATCAACTCCAACAGTCGGATGCCGCCATCGGAATTCTCCGCAAAGTCAAGGCCTACAAAGACGGCATTCAACTCCGGGAGAGCTGGTTTGAGAAACTCGAGCGCTGGGATGAGGCACTCAACTTCTACTGCCAGAGGGAACGGGAACTCCCTGATGACCAACCCACGCCTGTCGACATCGTCATGGGCAAGATGCGTTGTTATCACGCATTAGGCGAGTGGGACTCGCTCGCCTCGCTGGCGGGCAAGACCTGGGCCAACTCAGGCCCGGAAATCCAGCGAAGGATCGCGCCCCTCGCAACCACGGCAGCATGGGGCCTTGGAAAGTGGGA
>FTIZ01751955.1_pt1 | contig 13047 bp, 9 predicted proteins | sample 1658381 | NCBI WGS metagenome assembly FTIZ01 (sample SAMEA3914822, study PRJEB12502) | metagenome | biome: forest; material: soil | place: USA | collected 2012-03-12 | depth 0.1 m
GTGTTGCCGTGTTGCGTTGCGTGCCTTGTAACCAAACTCCAATTTTCACCTCGGCGTCCCTAATATGTTCCAACATCATCACCAGGGGTATATACAGTGCCTCGCTCTCTTCCCTCAGCCAATATTAAACTCGCTCGCAGCGTTCATCACCATCCTCATCTTCATCCTCATCCGTTTCGCCGCCTCTTCATCCACCGCCCCAGTCCCATCATCATCCTCATCAGCCTTCCCACGGCCAGCCCTCGCGCCCTTCTTCTCCCCACTTCCAGCAGAAGCAGGCTTGCCCGACCGTCTCGCCACCCCACCTCCAATCCCGCCAGGCGGCTCCCTCAGCCCAAACGCCTTGGCCAGATGTCCTAGATGGAGCTGGGTAATGTCAAAGTACACCCGCTCCTCCTTCACGTGCGTGGCATACGCACGGATGTGCGACCGGAAGCCCTGGCGACCCGCTGTCAAGAGCGGGTTCTCTGGCTGAGGTTTGGGTTTCGCCTTGCTCTGCTTGGACCACGGCTTGCTCTTTTCCTTGGGCTTGGGGGTGTCCTCTGTGTCCGTCGGGGGGACGAACCCCGGCGCGGCGAGGAGCCGCTGTTCGAGGTGGAGCTGAAGAGCTTCGGCACGGGAGGTCCAGGTTTGCTTTTCTGTTTCTGTGGGAGGGGAGGAGGTGGAGGGAAGGTTGACTGCGGATGCGAGACCTTTTTGGAGTGTGGATTCGTAGAGTTGCGGGGTGATAGGGGTTGCGGCGGAGAGGATTGCCGTGTAGCCCTCTTCGCAGCCGGGGAGGAGAAATAGGACGGCTCTGCCCGCGCGGCCGGCACGGGCTGTGCGGCCGATGCGGTGGACATGGTCGGGGACGGCAAAGGCTGGGTCGTATTCGATGACGAGATCGACTGCGGGCACGTCGAGACCGCGAGAGGAAATGTCGGTGGTGATGAGGACCGCCGGTTCCTTGCACGTACTGAAGGCGTTGAGCGTGGCTGAGCGCACCGGCTGCGCCAAGGAGCCGTGCAGCCTGTGGAGGACAACCGTCGGGTTGGCTGGTGACGTGATGTAGGCAGCCGGAGCAACGGTCGTGTCTGTGTGGGGATTGCGATCTTGTTTGGCCGCCAAGGACTCGGGCGTCGGCCGTTCGAGTGGCTTGATGTCCTTGAGCAACTCGTAATGGAAGTCGACGGAGTCGGCGCACGAGATGAAGACGATGGCCTTCATGACGGAGCCTTTCCTGGCGAACGTCGCCTTTAGGAGGGCTATCAACGTGACCAGCCGCAGCTTGGCTGGTACGATGATGCAGGACTGCTTCAGCTGCGAGGGGGCGGCGAATGCTGCTTCGGTGCCTGCCTCAGCATCCTTCTCCATCTCGGATTTGGATGCCGTGATGTGTACGGCGTCCTCCAAGCTGATTTCGCCGAGCTTCTGCACGTTCATCTTCATGGTGGCTGAACACAGCACCGTCACCCTGCGCGATGGGAGGACACCATCCAACACGACTCCCTCGGGGTTTTCCTTCAGCAGCTCATCCGCCCTGATTTTCCCAACGATGGTCCGGATGTCGTCCTCAAATCCCATTTCCATCATCCGGTCTCCTTCGTCGAGCACGAGCCATCGCACTGTCCCAACGTTGAGGACCTTGGTGTTGTCGAGATGATCGGTGAGGCGGCCAGGCGTCGCGATCAAGATGTTGACGCCTTTCCGCAGCCGTGCCTTCTCCGACTTCTTGCTTTCGCCTCCGATGACGGTGGTGCATACCAGCCATGGAACACACCGCAGCACCTTCTCAAGGACCACAGAAATCTGCTTGCACAGTTCGCGGGTGGGGGCCAAAATGATGGCGAAAAGGCCGGAATTCCGATGCACCTTGATGTCCTTCTTCGCTGTCCCGTCCTCGTTCAAACTCAAAGCCATGATCCGATGGACTATCGGGAGGAGATATGCCAATGTCTTTCCCGAACCGGTCTCGGCTTGCAAGAAGGCGTCGCTGTCCTCTTTTATCAGCTGCGGCACCGTGTTCTTCTGGATGGCCGTCGGTGCCTTCATCTCCAGCTTCGTCGCCAGGTGCTGGGCGACACGGCGCGAGAGACCCAGGGCTTGGAAGTTCTCGGCTTCTTCGGACAGCGGTGCGTTGGACGGTTTCGCAGGCTCGGCTTCCTCGGCGGTGGCCGGCTGCTCGAAGTCGGTGACGGCAGTGGGATTCGACGTGAAGAGACTCGACGATATTTGGCCCGTTTTCATGGCATGGCTGGGCGCCTTCGGGGCGGCAGCATCGCCAGTCCTTGGTGCTTTGGCGTATCTGTGAGAGTCCCCATCCTCAGTCCTCGGTCGTTTCGCCGGTCTGCTCGAGTCGTGATCGCCTCTAGCTGCTCTTGGCGGGGTCGAAGTTGAGGAGCCATTGTGCTGCAGTTTGGCGCTCCTCTGCGCCTTGACCCGGTCTCGCCAGCGACCGCCCTTGAATTTGACTTGACTCGTCAAGGGCGCGTCGCCTAGCTCGAAATTGAGGAGCATGCCATCATCCGCCATGGTTGCGGGTGATCTGGCGTGGCTGGCTGTGCTTGGTGGTGGTGTTGGAGTTTGGGAGTGGCAGAAAAAAGCTGACCGCCAAAATGTTAATCACTGCAGGGCCTTATCGAAGTGGGCCCCGCGGCGCTCAATCTTGGCCTTTGCATCCCGCCCTGCAAGCACGGCAAATTCACAAAACACCGACCAAGAGTCCTAGATGGCTTTTGGAACAAGAGGTGCCCTCGAGGTTCCCACGATTACGAGGCGAAACTGATTACCCGTCATCAATCGCCTATGCAGAACACATCAACCAATCTATGGATTCGTGTCGGACCACAGACATACGCATCATGATCATTCCTTAGTCTCATCGTCGCATCGTCAAATGCCAATTGAAGAATGAACACCACATCAGACCCACTAAACATCATAAGACCGAGTCCCGAATCCAGGTCGGAGCCGGTGTTTACCAATACCGTCAATCCCCGGCTGCGGGCATCTCCCGCAAGAAGCCTGAAACGGTTGGTCGGCTCGGGACCGAGATAAAGAATGGCCTGATGGATCCGGCGGCGTAGCACAACCACGTTCCTGCGTTGCTGCTGTGCTGCTGTGCGCATTTGGACTTCCCCAAAGCCAAACTCCGATTCGCATATTAGCCGGACACGCTCTTGCTGTGCGACCTCTAAGCTCCCTGCCAGCTTCGGTGTTCCGGACGTCCACGGTCGGGAAGGTCTGTACAGGACAGACAGTGCTGGCTGCCTTAAATAAAGTCCCTGAGTAAAAGGTCGGCCGTCCGACCCTGATCCCTCCAGAATGCCGCCCGGCACCACCACCCTCCAACCTCTTCTGCGAGCCACCCATCGTGCAAACGCAATGGGCACCCAGGTCGCAATCGCAGCCGCCGTCGCGGGCATTGGCGCCTATGCCTGGTACCTGCGGAGCAACAGCACACCCTCGGACAAGCCCGTCTTCAGTAGCTTCGGCTTCCGCACCTTGCGCCTCGACAGCACCGAGCTGATCAACCACAACACCAAGAAACTGCGCTTCGAGCTGCCAGACGCCAGAAAGCCGAGCGGGCTCTCCCTCACCTCCGCCTTACTGACCGTTTCCTTCCCCAACGGCCGCTGGATACCCGTGCTGCGGCCATACACGCCGGTCAACGACCTCAGTGCGCTCGTCCCCTCTAAACCACCCACACCACTTACACATACTAACCAAGCTCCCACTGCTAGGTGACCCCGGCTACATCGAGCTCATGGTCAAGCTCTATCCCAACGGCAAACAGAGCGGGCACCTGCACTCGCTCAAGCCCGGCGACACGCTCACCTTTGCGCCCATCAAGGAGCTCGCCTGGACGCCCAACAAGCACGCCCACGTGGCGCTCATCGCCGGCGGCGCGGGCATCACGCCCATGTACCAGCTGGCGCGCGGCATTCTTCACAACCCTGCCGACCAGACCCGCGTGACGCTGGTGTGGGGCGTCAACGCGGATGAGGACATCTTCCTCAAGGACGAGTTCGCCGCGCTCGAGAGCAAATATGCGGGGCGGTTCAAGGCCGTGTATGTGGTGGCCACTCCCGACGCCGGGTCGGCGCACCAGAAGGGGTTCGTCACGACGCAGGTGCTGGAAAAGGCCGGGCTGCACGCGGGCGAGGATAAGAATCGGGATGTGAAGGTGCTGGTGTGCGGGCCACCGGCCATGGAGAAGGCACTGAAGGCGAAGGGGACGGGGGTGTTGGCGAAGTTGGGGTACAGGCCCGACCAGATTTATAGCTTTTGAGAGAGGTTCTGGCCTGTGATATCCTATGTATTATGCTCAATCAAGGGCCTGTGCCCTGTAATGAATTCTTCCACTCAACGCTGACCAGCCCACCGACAGAGCGCCCCATTGGAAAACGCCCTAACACCATTAATTACCGCCGTCTCCAAGCCCGTCATTGTTTACACCACGCAAATCAGCCCAGACAAAACAAGCACCCAGAGACCGATTTTCTTCGCTGAGCCGGGCATTCCAGGCCGACTCCCCCCGTTCATCTGCCAGCCGACAATCCTTCCCTCGCTGCTGTTCATCGTGTTGAACCCCATGCAAGACGAGCTCGCGCTCTGCGCGCCTTGCTTGTCGGTGCCGTTGAAGTACCGCTCGGGCAGCTCGCACCACAGGTAGCACCGGTCGACTATCTGGACGGTGCTGGGCGAGCAGCAGATTTCCATGGGCCGGTAGGAGGTGTCGTTGCCTGGCGTCGCCATGAGGTTGATGTTCTGCGGGATGGGGAGGGTTTGGAGGTCGGGGATGGAGGTGGGTGCGGGGCAGGTTGTTGTGTTGGATGTGTTGGCTGCCATGATGAGTCTGATTCCTAGGCTGGTTGAAGTGGTGATTTGGTGTTGAGGGTATTATGTAGAGATGGATGGGCTATGGATTGTGGGTAAACTTTGGGTAGTGAGTGCCACACAGTGATGAATGAAAGTTTGGAAGTTGAAAAAGGAAAGATAAAGATCACTGGATCCCAGAGACCCCGACTATTCCTTGTATTCATGTAGAAAAGCAAGCAACGAAGAAAAACGCTCCAATGTTACGCTCCCATTTGTCCAAGAGTTGGCGCGACTGGGGAGGCAATCCTACGTCTTGGTGATCTTATCCCCGTGTCTGAAAGCCTCTCCCAAGGGGAGGACGGCTCGGACGGCAAGGCAGATCCGCGAGGCCGGGTCCACAATCCTTCGAATCTGTCCAATAGTGGTTGAAATAGGCATTGATTTGCGGGAAGCGCTCCGGATGTATTTTCTTGGACTGCGTCCGATCATAAACACAAGAACATTATTCTGGCAGTTTGCCGCTGATTCGGGTGTTTTTGGCAATGGTATTGGGTTTGATGTGTACCGATTTGCCTACCTAAGTAGGTACCTAGGTAGGCTCATTCAATAGCCGGGAAATCAGGAAAAACATCAGCAGGTGATAGGGAGATGCTTGGCTGAGATCATATTGTGTAGGTGTCCGTGAGGTGTTGGCAATACAGTTGGCAACACAAACCTACTGTGTAAGAGAAAATCATGCCCTCCCCTTAGGATCCGTTGCCATGAATGTCGATCCAGGGAATTGTGTTGAGTTTAAAGATGAGGGATCTTCTCAGGACTATTGTGTCTATCCCCTGCTGCTGCTTGCCCATAATGTTGAATTACCAAACAAAGTCAGACGTAGGACCACCCCATCGGCAGCTGAGCAGTGAATGCCTGCGGGAGTGCCCTTCTCGACGTGAACCTAAGCAAGTATGCTCCATCCGATTCTCCTCACGCCGGATCCCCTTTGTGCCAGGTCAGTGTGAGAAACAGCGGGTGGTGGCAGGAACCCGACCAATAAACCAACACCTGTTAGAAGTCAGCAAGACCTAAAGTGATTCTTGTTGACACAGTTTCCAACAATCAGTCCTCACACGAAGCCTCCAACCATTCTTTCCATTTCTTGCAATTTTCGATTTCGGCATCCAGTGATAAAAACCTGCCACCACCCATTCACAGAAAAACATCTCAGAATCAACACAATGCAGTTAACTGACCGGTAATTTGGCATCATCAACATTTCCGGGCTCGGTTTAAGCTGCAATCTCGGGTTGACCCATCAAGCTTCCATCTGGATACCACCACGCCCAAAACAAAACAAAACGGCCACTACTCAACATCTCAAACCGACCATCTCGCACCGCAAGCATGGCCCTCCGCCTCACCCGCACCCTCCTCAACACCCTCCCCAAACACTCACCAACCCCCACCATCCAGACGAAAGCCCCAACAACAATCCCCGAAGTCGAGCGCAAATTCCGCCGCCTCACCCTCCCCACCCTCGCCGCCATCCCCTCCCACAACAATACCAACACCAACACGCACCCCTCCAAACCAAAATACACCCCAATCTTCCAATCCATCCTCCCCCTCCCGACTCGTCAGATCCACGACATCTACTTCGACACTCCCCGCCGCTCCCTGGGTGCCGCAGGCGCCTGGATCCGCAAGCGCAACGGCGCGTGGGAGGCTAAGGTCAGGCGCGGCGGGGGCTTTGTGAACAGCCGGTTTGGGGAGCTCAAAGGTGTAAGGGCCGTCAGGTCGTGCGTTGAGAAGATCCTTGAGCGGGAGAGTGGTGTTGCTGTTGAAGAGGAGGGGCAGAACTTTGGGCTGGAAAAGCTGGCTGAATTTGTGACGACGCGGGAGGCGTGGGTGGCGGATGAGGAGTTTAAGGTGGTTCGTGATCGGATGGACTTTGGGCATGAGGTGGGCGAGGTGGAATTGCAAGTTGAGTGGGCGGAGGGTGGGGAAGGGCTGGCTGGAAAGGAGGTGGTTATGGAGGAGATGGATCGGAGAATGGAAGGGTTTATGAAGAGGTATTGGTGGGCATGGGAGGAGGGGGAAGCGGTGGGGAAGCTGACGGCTTATTTTGAGATGGTCAAGGGAAAAGAGAGGAAGTGATGAGGGATAGTGAGGTTCGGCGTTAGGTTGGTCACTCGGTCTGAGAGACATTGCGGGGTGTGTGCCAACGGCGCGAGTAATACAGTTTGACAATGTACAAACTACACACAATCCTTTTCGCCCTCCTCGTCCTTCTCGTCCGACGATTGACTCCCAGCGGGAGGCGGGGAGTGAGGGGACCCAGTCAGCTCCGGCCATTCTTTTCTCAACCCAAGTGCGTCCCGCAAGCTGTTGTACGAAACCGATACCTCTCTGCTGGAGTTGACCTGCTCACAGTTAACATAGGGCAAGACGATGCAAACAGAAGCTGACTTAGACGACTCACCTCGACCAAGATACCCTTGCCGCGGGTGCTGCCATAGTAGTCCAGGACGGCGGGGTTCAACTCGAGATATTCCTTGTATCTCTTGTCAAACACCTCAGCGGTATCTCCTCGTCGGCCTTGCTTCCGGTTGACCACCCGCTGCTTGGCCAAGTCCCGGGGGCATTGGAAGAAGAGAACAAGGTGTGGGGGGCCGAACTGGGACGTCAGCATCTCACCTATCTCTGTAGGACACCAACTACTCACGGCTTTCTCAAAATCACTCATCTGATCAAACCGTCGAGGAAATCCGTCTACGATGATCGGGCACTCGGCAGGGCAGCCGCGGAATGCGTCTCGAAGAACGGGAAGCAGAAAGTCCATGGGCAAAAGCTCGCCGCTTTTGACATGCCGGTCAATTTCGGGCTCGTCCTCTGCATTCTTGCGAAGTAGGTCGCCAACTGAGATGTGGGCGAAGCCATTTGTTTGTGCGAGCTCCTTGGACAGAGTTCCCTTGCCTGCTCCAGGGGCGCCTAATGGCGAGTTAGATCGACTGCTGCGGTACTGCAGCTTGGAGGACGGATGAGCTTACCAATAACAAAGATGAAACGGTGCTTGTCATTTTTGTCGCAGTTCATTGTCGTGTCGTCCTGGATCACCTTGGCTTGAACCTAGGAAAGAAGAGAATGAATCAGGATCGTAAAGGGAGGCGGGGGGGCAGATCAGATAAATAGCACAGCTTTTGGTAACGTCCTTCATCTTCAATCAAAGAACGGCAAACAGCTTGGAATATGCCTGCAACAAGCAATAGCAAACAACAGTTACGGTCAACAAAGTTTGCGATACCTCTTGAGGAGAGTGTCGCTTGTGAGTCAAGAAAAACTCAAAGTATGGCTCACAGGACAAACACCAATCACCCTGACAGCATGGAAGAAGCGTGTTGTGTCACAAAAGGCTTGACTCCCACGGCGCTCCCAGACCCTCCTTCAGGCAATTCAAGGAGCAGGCAACCTTCCTGGGACAGGTTCCCAGACAGCTCGGAGGCTTCAACGCAATTGTGTGGTACCAGAAACGTTCAGCAACTCTCAGAAGTGCGCGCAAAGTCACGTTCAACAAGGTACGGGATCAATCAGTTAGGTAATTAGCGTTTGTTTTGCAGTTGAAAGCACGAATACGCTCGTGTCGTCGGCTGATGATCACGTGAGTCCCAGACCGGCTTTTCGACCCCAAGGAATAGGCGCGATCAGCGCGACAACACAATGCCAGCCTGGGAGAGGAGCCTCGTGCTATTCTGTTGCGCCGAGTGGCGCCTATTAGCGCTGTAGCGGCGGAGTGCCTCGAGCGCCACGCGGGGACGCCGGAGAGTGACCTCGACCCCCCTCCTAACTCAAAGACCGAGAGCCTTGGGGTGTTCAACAGCTTTTTGAAGAACTTGCCTGGGCTCTATTTTTGGCCAGCCAAAGAAAGCGCATCAAGAAGACGAAACTAAACTAGCCCCCCTTTCTGTGAGCGTACATGTGTAACGCTCATCAGCCTCCAGGCTGAGCAGGCTCCATGTCCTTCGGCCCTTGCATACCTTGCTGCTCCCAGCTGATAGGCTCTCCGAAGTACATACGCCAGCCTTCATTATAAATTCCATCGATTCGACCAGCGTTCATTGGCCATGGCGACAGGGGTTCCCCTGGGGCCTGAGCTGCCCGGCAACATCAAGGGGAAGCGGTTGATGCATCCCCTAGCCACACACACCACCTACACGACCCCCAACTTGCAGGCAGCAGATTGAGGGTCGAGAATTGCAACATAGGTTGCTGGAAGCTCAGCTACGGCACCTATGCTGTGATGGTGCGGCGCTAGGTTTCAGTTTTTGGCTCTCGGTCTAGAGCCTCGTTTCCTGACCAGGCTGGCCTGCAACCACCGTCTTGGGAGGCTGGTGTGCCCACCAGGTAGGTACCAGGTATTATTTATTGCTTGGCTAGCCCAAGTGCATGTACGGTTTTGTCAATCGACAAAGGTTGCGTTCCAGCCCAGGCAATCCTCACTCTTCTCTGACTCCATGACTTCTCAAAATTCCAGTTGCGTTGGGAACTTCCCAGATCCTATCAGTTTCATCAAGGGATTTTTGTTTAGCCCACATTACAGCGTTGAACTCCAGAATGCGTGCTGCCGAGCGGGTGTTAACCTCAACGATGCCTGCAAAATCCAGTTTTTCTCCAACAATAGTGTTCAAGCATACGGCGTCCAGCCATCTGGCAATGTTACGCGCGGCCAATTCAAGGCCGATTCGGACATCGCCGGGCTCGGGGTATGTGATGCCTCGTACACCCTAGACTCGTTGGTTTTCTTCTGAATTGGCTCTGACACAACACAACAGGTCCTTCTATCGGTACTTCTTCCGACTGCTATGATAAGTTGTCTGACGATAATCTTCGTTCTGCGAGAATGTTTGTGTCTCGGGCGGCAGTCCAAGCATCGAGAGGGGCCGAGAAAGTCAGCCGACACTTTCCCTTTTCTATCAACATTAACCGATCTGTTCGGCTTCAGTAAAGCTGACTGAGAGTGTCATAGGGGACAAATCCGTAGATCTCCAATCGTGCACCCTTCGCGCCGACTGTATGATTTTATTAGAAATCTTCTCATCGGGGTGGGCGACGCCCAGCTCATTCTCGCCTTCGTTTACGGCATCAACTTCGGGATATCGGCAAAGTGCACCATGTCGGCCTATCACTACAACATCGCGGTCGACACCATGGTGGTTGCCCTCACCTGCATCACCCTCTCGGCATACATGCGCCACGATTTCTGGCACGGCAAGCTTGCGGCAATTTTGCGGATGCTCATTGCCATCGCCATCTTTGCTTTTCTTTTGCGCTTCCTCTTCTACCAGTTTGAGATGGTTAGCAACCCCGAGTACATATCAATCCCCACGCCGAACCGCACCGACAGTTTGCTCTTCCTCCCCATGGCCTGTTTCCTCGACCGAGATCTCAACCCCTTTAGGCCCAACGGCAATCTCACTCCCGAGAGAAAAGCTGTGGTTGGTGACAGTGGACCCCGAGTTACACCAGATTTGGTTTTCACCGTCTTGCTGGTAATCTGTTACCTTGCGGCACTTTGCATTCCGTCTGAGACCAGAAGGAACAAGGCTTGGCTGTCAATCTCGCTGAATGTTCTCGTCGTCTCCGTCTGCGTCGCCTCTTGCTTTTGGTCCATTATTCACATTTTCTTGGTTCGCTCGTGGGTGGGTAACTCCGGCTGGATGGAGAAGACGAATCGCCCGGGTAGCCTCAGCGGGAATCCCGAGGACTCTGTCGCCGGTCTTGGGCAACTATTGTCCTTGGCAAATTTGGTCTGGGTCATCGTCACCAGCTTGGATCGGCACAGACAGCCACAGTCGAGGGATATGTCGGGACAGCCTTGAGCAATGCGCTTGACTGACTACTGGCACACCGCCATGATGTTGGGGTTGGATGAGTGGGCGGACTTGTATCAATTTGATAGCTATTAAGGATGGTCGTCTAGGTAATCAGTAACATTATCTTGGCGAACTGCCTAGTTGATGATTTCTATCTTCTACCCGTCGGGCTGTCCTAACTTTGGACCGCACCACCCTTCATAGTCTAGGTGACAAAGTGGGTACGACGCAAATTCTGCCACCGAAAGGAGGCAGAGCCTCGGAAAGACCGAGGAGAAGAAAGGGGGTGACGTAGTGTATTGACCCGGCGATTATTGCTGTTAGATTTTCCTGAGTGGTTTATTAAAAAGAAAAGAGGTCAAGGACGATTCATTGTTGTTAAAAACGACATTGCTTCTCGAGCCGCGACGTCGACAAGACCATCATCGATGTTGACAACTTGACATGGGCTTAGCCCAGCTGTGGGGACAAAGCCAGTCTTCCCACATGAGACAACAATCCGACCCGCATTTTCACAACCACCCCGGCTCAGGACGAATAGCTCAGGGGTAGAGCAACCGGCTGCAGTCCGGTAGGTCACGCGTTCAAATCGCGTTTCGTCCTAATCTTTCATTTTGTGGATTTCAACCACACTAGAGACTTGGTTGTCCTTTCCTTTCCTTTTGGGGTCTCGCCATCTGGCTGGCGACCCACCTGCCGGGTTCCTGGTGCTGTCCGATGGTTTTCGGTCCCTTGCAGCCAACCACCAGCCTTTTCGTCCGATCCCTGTGCAACTCAAATCCGACCATTCGCCTTATCGTTGCCGCCGTCGGCGCAATAGCGGTCGCTTCGAACCCGAATTTACAAGAGGCCCAAGCCGCCCGTTCCGACAAGTCAGGCATGACATGTTGTTGGTTGCAGCAGCAAGCAACCACTCACGGCTGCAGTTGCAGGAGCTGTTGGTTCCAGCATCTGTCGGGCTTGCATGATCGCCGCAGCTGGCTTTGCGCGCTACTGCAAGGTGCAGGCCAAAGTGGAGGCATGCCCTGCCCTCAGCCACCGCTAGCAACGGCTTTGCCCTGCTCCGCTAGAGCATCACATCTGGCGACCTGCGCAAGCCGCGCAAGCTGCGCATGCGAGTTGAGGGACTGCCCGCCTCGCCCCGCACCATGTTTCTATTCTCATCCTCCAGGGCCCCCACCAGGGTGACCTGGCTCGCGTGCTCAACAACACGGGCCGGTCCGATGGTGGCACCGCTTGCAGAATGTCATTGGGAGCTGGGGATGGGATGGCTCCGAGATGCTTGGCAGTTTCCCCCAACCAAACGACGACCCAACCTTGAAGCAAGTTGCCGCGCTTCCGTGGTGGAACCTCACACCGAACCCGCCCTCGGACCGCAGAGACGACCGCCATTTTTGCCTCGCCAGCCTCAACAAGGTGCACCCGCCCCTCTACTGGGCATTCCAGTACCTTAACTGTCACCTGGGTGCCCCAGGCCGGTGCCCAGGCCGGTCCCCAACAGTTCCGTTGCCTGTTCAAACCTGCCAACCCATGCATCTCTCACTGCGGACGCCGCCATGGAACGCCAACCCTCGGCAGAAGCTCAGCTAGACTACTACGACCCGTACTTGCAAAACGCAGGACAGAATGACGGGTGGAGCCCCGTCGATGGAACACCAGGCCCCGGGTCACCATCACCCCTTGGCTCACCATCACCAAATCTAGCACAACGCTCGCGGGTTTCCTTTGCCCCTATGAGCCCGCCCCTTGGGCTCGGCGCGGAAACTCCGTCCAGCGTGGGCTTGGGCATTGAATCCACCGACAAAGACGCTCAGTTCCCAGGATACCACCACATCTCTCGGGATTCCTTCCAGCAAGACAGCCGTCCAGCGACTCCCCCGCTTCCCCATGGCTTGCCAGGGCTTACCACGGCTCCTCAGGAATACGCCCTCGGCAGCCCATATGGTGCTGCGTACTACTACCCGCAGCACTATGAGACCTCGCCCCCTCCCCGGGGCCCTGAAAGCTCTCGCCTTGCACGGTTAAAACAATCGGGCCCGTCGAAAATGCTCTATGGGGGGTGGCCCATGTACTCCATGTTCTTCCTCGGATTTGCGTGTGCAGTTGGCCACCACGCTTTCTACACCTACCTTGATAGGAAGCCCGCCGACGACCAGATCCGCATGATGCGGTTCGGCGGCGTGCTCTCCTATGCTGCCAAGGCGTCTCTCGTGGCTGCCGTCATCTTCGCCTACAGGCAGCAGATTTGGGTGACGGTTATCGGTAATGTCCTGCAGCTTAGGACCATCGACAGCCTTTTCGCCGCCGTCGACGAACCAGTGGCAATGCTGAACTGGGAGTTTCTCAAAAAAGGGAAAATGGCCATGTGCTTGGCCGTCCTAGCATGGTAATT
>FTIZ01002753.1_pt3 | contig 13041 bp, 9 predicted proteins | sample 1658381 | NCBI WGS metagenome assembly FTIZ01 (sample SAMEA3914822, study PRJEB12502) | metagenome | biome: forest; material: soil | place: USA | collected 2012-03-12 | depth 0.1 m
CAGCGCCTCTCCACTCAACGGCGAGGCTGCCGAGCTGTGGGACAAGGACCCGGCTCTCTTCAAGACCAAGGTTATGGACCGCCACAAGGACGTCGAGGATGACTGAAGGAGAGACATGGGTCGGGTGCTTGCTTTTTCTGGGTTGTCATGGAGAACTGGAGTTTGCGTTCAGGCTTGGAACTCGCTGGAGTATGGGCCCCTGGTTAGGATTGCATTGCCAGGGCGGATTGGTTCATGGATATCCCTTCGTTGTCTGCTAGTGGCGCAGGCTGAAGTACATCAAAGCATTGGCTTTAAATGGACATTTGGTTGTCCATGAGCGTATCACTCGGAGATAATCCCAGCGTATCACTCTGATAGTTTCCCAACCACCCCCCAGCCCCCGCAAGCGCCCCGGCCGTTTCGTTCAAGTTGCTCTGTGGTATCGAAGGTGCCGTAGTGTTACGAACCCATGTATTCGTAGTGGGAAGCTAGATGCCATGCGAAAACTCCGGAAAAGCCCAATGCCGCCCTAAAACCGACCACGGCCCAGTCTCGATCCCCCGGTTTTTGTTGTCCACCCGTTACTCCTCGACGACAACCGTGTGCAGACCCTTGGGGTTCTTGACGTTGACGGCCTGCACGTAGCTGTAGAGCTTCTCCTTGGCGCCCTCCTCGTCGTTACGTTTCCGGGAGATGCGGATGCGGAGCCTGTAAGGAACGCCCTTGACACCCTGCTCCCAGACCTTCTTGTTGAGCTGGGGGTCCAGGCGGACGTCGACGGTACCCTGCGTGCCATCTCGGTCAGTCTCCAATCTGTCCACCAGCTCCCATTCAACTGTGCGGCTTCGTCTCGCGGCTCGGGGATCGTCGGTCGGTGTCTGTGGTCGAACGTACCATAGCCTGGAGAGCAAACGCCTTGATCTCCTTGATCGCCTTCGGGGCCCTCTTCTTGAAGCTGACACCGTGGAGCTAGCCAAACAGTCAGCGGTCCGTCCATTTATCCATTCCCAGCTTTGCATCACATACGCGCTTGTGCATGTGGATGGTGTACTCGCGGGCCACGACGTCGGCGATGGCCGAGCGGGTGGCCTTTCCTGTGGGCTTCTTGGTGGACGACATTCTGGCAGCGGCTGGTCAGCGGGTGTTGCAGAGGCGATCTCCTGAGACGGAAGAGGTGTGCTGGGTCGATTCGACGTGTTTGTTTGGGGGCGCAATTACGTACTTGGGCGACGCTGGATCTCGTGCACTCGGAGTCGGTTGAGTGGTGTCGAGGAGTCGTCGGTTTGGCTGGGTTCGATAAACCTACCTCTGGGGAATTTTGCACTCGGGTTTTCCGTGAATTCTGCGAAAGTGCGGGCCTGGGCTTGCAGTCCTCGCGTAACTGCCCTAAAGTGGAATGGCGCCGTGGCCTTGCTCCAGCCGCAGGCTGTGGCTGGAGCCGTGGCGCTCTCTAGCATTGACCTGACAGCGACTGCCAGGTGTCAACCAGCCGCCAGAGCTGCTTCGGACGAACGTGTTTCGACCCCACCCAATTTCACTTTAATTGGAAGCATTGGACCCGCTTCTCTCCGTCAGACATTCCAGATCGCAGGGGGCAACCGCGCCGCTTGGAACGAACTGCGTTTGGTTTGTTCGAGGTCCAACTCCAAGACGCAAGCTCAATCAGTATCACCGTTTCCCAAAGCAACTCTTCATTCGGTGCGCTGTGCGCACACACACATTCTTTTTCTGCAGAGTCAGCCGAAATTCGCCCAACCTCCTCTTCGAAAAACCCACCGGTGCAGCTCGACAATCTCGGCGTGCAACACCACTGCAATTTAACAGCGACCGCGTACATCCGATAGCTCTCACGAACCATTGCGAGGAGCGAGCTCCCGAGGCATATTTCGACCCGACTTCACCTTCTCGATCGTTACCACCCTCTCTTTACCCGACCTACCTGATTCCTTCATTTCGACTCGATTCAAGATGGCCGACCACGACCATGACCACGGCGCGACGACGCCCTCTCCCCAGCCCGACCTGACTCGGAACCGTCTGCCGACGCTCTTCGAAGTCCTCAGTCGGCGAACGCTTCCTCCCGTCGATCTGTTCTCGTTCTACATCTACATGCGGGATCAGCAGCGCTCCGTTGACTACCTCGACTTCTGGTCGGCCCGATGCCTCCCACGATTGATACCTCTGCACTTGCTAACTTGCTTTCAGGCTCGATGTTGCACAGCACATGTCGCTCTGCCGCCACTATGTGCGCGAACTTCGTCGCTCAGTGCTGGTGGGCACTCCTGATCTGGAGAGGAGCTCCAAGCGATCGTCGGGCATTCTGGAAGCCCTTGGCGATTTGAACCATCCCGTCGCTGGACCGTCAATGTACGCGACCGAGAAGGAGAAGGACCAGGATGCGCAGATGTCGGCTTTCCTGCGTGAGGAACGGGGCGCCGATTATTACGATTCTCCGATCAGCAGCAGTGCTGTGCAGGACCGACCGAGCCCGAACATCAGCACCCCGCGGGAGCTCCAGACGGATTCGAACTCGCCCCCGCACATGGTTGCTCGACAGGACATCAGGGCCTCTGCTGAGAAGATACTGTACACTTTCCTTCTCCCCGGCGCCGAGCGCGAAATTACCCTGCCCGGCTCCATCACTGAGGACGTCACGACTTCTATTGAGGAATTCGGAAGGGACGATCCTGAGGTGTTTGATGTGGCTAAGGACTATGTCTTCCAGGCGATGGAGCGCGACGCGTTCCCTGGGTTTCTCAGGATGAAGGCGCTTGGAAATCTCATTCCGCCGACACTGATCATGCGCCTAATCATTGGTTTGGTGTCCATGTTCGGTGGTTTCTGGGCTGCCTTCATTCTGATCTTCCTCAACGAGTCTCGGCTGACAAGACTCTGGGTATGTGACAGCTTGCGATCTTTTCTTACATGTTCTCTAATGCTGACTGTCTCTCAGCTCATTCTGCCTTTCACAATTGGCGTCTACTGCCTCGCCTCCTACCAGTACTCCCTGGATCCCATTCTCGCCCTCATCGGCTACAGCGAGTACACCCCCTTCAACTTCTCCCGGGTGCGGGAGCCTTACGTCCGGAAGCTCCTCGCCCGCCGGTCCACCATGGTCCTCACCGTGACGGTCCTCGTTGACGCAGCGCTTTGCGTGCTCTTCATCCTGGTCCCAGGCAAACGGCTTTGAGCGAGCGCAGCTCTGACTCACGGGAGTTGTGAGCTGGCCTCGCTCCCGACAAAGGACCCGCCGCATCGGCGTTGGTTCTGCCAGCAGAGAAAGAAGTGATCCGCACCAGAGCACTTCTTCAATTACGACCGTCATGACCACAAGGCACTTTTCAGTTTCTGTGCTTTCTGGAGGGGAAATTTGCGGGGGTTCGCAGAGTTATTCAACGGGGTGGCGCGCAGGTTTAGAGGGGCTTGGTGGGTGTTTAGGATACGGCGTGCTTCTTTCAGCATCATTCATTTGCCATCATACTTCTCACGGAGCTCGGGTGGCTGAGTGGCAGGGAGCTCTTTTTGCTCAATGGTTTCTCGTCGTCCTGGGTTTCTTTTTCTTCGTTGCCTTCGCCGCCGATGTACGATATCACATACAGCATCATGGGCCTTCTAGTAGCTGGCAGAGATGGGCCCGATGGAGTTCATTGCGTTGCCTTTTTCAACCGACTTCATCCTTGCACTTTCAGTTGTACTTGTGTATGTATGCATTGTTGTCATTGATCTTCGTCATTCATGTGTACTAGCATCAGAACCCCCTCTTCGAAGGTCTGGTCTACCAACCGAGTCTCGTAAACCTCCTATGACTCCAGTTTCCGCTTCCCTATCCGTTTCTGCCCGTCATCCGGGCCGTCGTCCTCGTCCTCCATCTCGACATCCCCTCCGCCCACGGCATCGCCGTTCGTGCTGTCCCCGTCCCGCTGCCCGCTGCCGCCCGCCACAGCCGGTTTCACTTGGAGGTGCGCCGCGCCGGCGCTGGAGCCTGCGCTTGGCTGGAGGAAACTGCTGCCGTCGCCCACAGTCAGCACGGGGTTCATCTCGTTGTGCGTGATGATGTTGGTGGTGTTGCCGCCGCCGCCACGGCCATCAGCATGGATGGAACCAGTGATGGGGTGGGGAGTGTGGGCGGTGTATTTATTGCGGGGGGCAGCGGTGTTGGCGGCGGCGGCGGCGGCGGCAGCAGCAGCACGGGGTTTTAGTGATAAGGTAGAGGCGTGCCCACCCTTTTGCTCGTTCTCCATCAACCGGTGTGTCTCGTCCCGGCGGATGGCGGCTCTTGCCGCGCGGCGGTCGGCGTCGGCCTGGAGTTGGGTCATCTGGGAGGAGAGGGACTCGAGCGTGGATTCGCACCGCCCGGCCCAGGCTTGCAGGCTGGACAGCAGGCCGCCGATGGCGGTGGGCGCGACGTCGCGCAGGGGCGAGACGCTGTTGATCTGCACGAGGGAGGCCTTTGGGTTGAGCTGGGCCTTGATCAGGCCGGCGTAGATGGCACTGATGACGAGCTCTTCGAGGGCCTGGCGGCTGGGTAGGTCGAGGGCTTTCTGGAGAGCGGCATAGCCGAGCGCTGGGGAACCGGCATGGCTGTCGGTGTTGCTGTCGTGCTTGGCGAGGGTCAACAGGGAGAGCTGGCGGAGCTTGAGACTCTGGGCGTCGTTGAGAGCGGGGAGTCCGGTGCTCGAGGTGTACGAGGAGTAGGTGCCATGGCTGAATATGTGGAGGAGGGTCAGGTGCGGCGCGAACTCGTCGGATGAGGCGAGAGACTGGATTTGGGGGGTCTGGAGCAGCTCGGTGAAGACGAATGTATTCGGCGCCGAGGTCGCGCGCACGACAAGGTCGGCTGCGGCGCGCGGGGAAGTGGCTGATTTGCTCAGAGCTAGGAAGGGCTGTGGCGGATATCAGTCACGGCGTCGTCGGCCAACCCAAAACCCAAGCTCCTCCGCCGGCGAAGGGCGGGGAAAGAGACGGATCCAAGGAGATGACGCACCTCGAGAGCGTTGAGAGCTTTGGTCTGCTCCATCCTGCGTAATTTTGAGCCCTGCCGTTCCTGACTACACCACAGTCGCTGGATGCCGAATGGTGCAGGTCCCGCTGCGCTTTGGGGTTGATGCCCTTCCACGTTTGGTTGGAGAACTGCGTTGGAGTTGTCCAGCTTGTTCCAGGCTGCAGCCTTGTTGGTGGGGCGAGCGAAGCTTGGGGCACGAAACAAGGCTGGGCCAATCAATGCCAGTGCCCCGCGTTTCACACTGTGAATTTAAGCGGTATCCTGTCCTGCATTCTGGACTTCGTCTAAACACCCCGCGCTGCTTGTCAAGAGTATATTGTGGATGCTTGCTACTTGATGACAGGTCGAACTTGCGTTGAAGCCGCGGGCTTTACGTTCTAATCAAGATGAGAAGGGATCTGAATTCCTGGCTGCCGGGCATGTCCTGCCCCTTCGTCTTCTCTCGCTCCCTTGGCCGCTGTATTTTGCTTTATCAGTGTCGGCTATCTGACGGAGTGCATTTTCCTCATTCGACCTTCTCCATTCCCAAATTCTGATACTGCATCCCACGAAGCACGAAGCAGATGCAATCTCAACGTCGAGGTTAGCTCTGGCCAAGCAGCGCTGGGACTGGTTGACGACGATGACACTGTGCACTTAGGTATCACGCCTTCGTGCCTGCAAGCGCTGATCGCAGGATCGACAATGCCAAGTCGCACTCGCAGTTCGAAAAGCACAGTGTCCTTTTGGGTCCCAGCTCGTTGCCTCTGAGATCACGCGATAGGTCGCCGTCTCGTATGGGGGTTTGGTCAAGGTGGTCCGGGGGTTCGTGGTTGCTTCAGATCCGTTTGACACCAACCCACCGGCCGCCAAGGATCCACAACAAGGGGCCGACCTCTCCTCGGGCCCGTCCATTCGCTTGGCTTCCGCCGTCCAGTGAGGGGCGTCAGGGACGTTTCGGCGATGTCTCCGCGACGAGCGCACAGTGCGTGCTCTGGAAAGGTGCGCCAGCTTGCCGTCCGAATGCAGGTGGGCAATATTCTCGCGGGACGGCAACTGGCCAACGCGGGACACGATGCACTCAACATGACTATTGGATTTTCGGTGTCATTGAGAGTCCCGGCGCGCAGGTGACTCCGGGGTCGCAAAAAATAGATTGCCCCGAGAATGCCGCCTTCGGCAGTGATCGCGGGCAAAACGTGCTCTCGGGCAAGCCACTGCACTAAGCGTCATATGTCGCCATCCATCTCGGAGACCGGGGAAAATTACCGTACGACGAGGACACTGCTTGCGCCCTCGGGATGATCTGTGCGATCTGTCACCAAAACTGCGCCAGGGACATCGGATGAGTCCCGGCGTATTTTGTAATGCACCTAGCCAAGAAACCCGCCGCGAAACACGCCACAGGTGATATCTTCGATACTGTGCAACGCACGACAACTTGTTCTGTGCAAAATATGGAATACTTGGCCTCCAGAGTTGACTTCGATGTGCTCGAAAGTGGGAGAGAAAGCAGGCTCGCGGAAGAAGCGCATGCGGGCAAACTGCAAGCGGACTACGACTCGGGAGCGAAGAGTGGGTGGATTTGGAGGCGAGCTCAATGCCCGGCCGGCAGTTCTGCCGCCACAGTATGACACACAGTAGGCCACCCTGAACAGGGGTCTCCTGGGTCCTGGGTCCTGGGGTCTTTGACGACGACCCAAGCCGGAACGGGCTGGCCAAACTCGGTTCCGCCGCTGCCGCAGACGAAGCGGAGCGCGCTTCTGCGACGATTAATTATCTATCTTGGCCTCTTAGGTGGCTCTTCGGCGTCTTTTCTTGTGTTCCTCTGCTCTTACCAGATAGGAGCTTCTCGACGGCGTGATATCGCACGACAAGCAGTCCGCCATCGCTGGAAGTTGGCCTGTTCTGCTTCCAGTCCCTCGAGCTCGAAAACCGCTTCTGCGCCGTATCTGCGACTCGGGACGCCGTCTCCAATGTTAGAATATTAATCAGCGACGGTTCCTGGCCGACCGAGTCTTTTCCGAGTACGAGCATCTCCGAGGTTGCACCATTACACCCGCGCTTCTGGGTCGTCTGCGGCTTTCTCGACTTCCGGTTCTGGGCTGAGGAAGGGGAGCGAGATGGCGCCCGCCAACATCCAGGTCCCCGCGAGGGACAATGCATCGCTGGCAGCGCCAACGGCGCACATGGCCACCACGACGCTCAAGGTGGAGGGAATGACGTGAGTTTCCGTTCGCGACGAGTTTGGCTGAGCAGCAGTCGTCTAACGTTCAACCTTCTGCAGATGCGGCGCATGTACCTCGGCCGTTGAAGCGGGCTTCAAAGGCGTCGATGGCGTTGGCAGTGTTTCGGTCAGCCTGGTCATGGAGCGTGCGGTGGTGATGCACGACCCCCAAAGGATATCGGCCGATAGCATAAGAGAGATCATCGAGGACCGCGGTTTCGACGCCGAAATCTTGTCGACGGATCTTCCCTCACCGGTCGCACCCCGCTCCTCGTTCGGCGCCTTTCCCACGGATGCCGGCCCGGGCCTGATGGTTACGACTGTGGCAATTCAGGGCATGACATGTGGCGCTTGCACGTCGGCGGTCGAAGGAGGATTCAAAGATGTCTCGGGCGTCAAACACTTCAGTATCTCGCTGCTGGCGGAAAGAGCCGTCATCGAACACGACCCGAAACTCTTGACCGCCGAGGCCATCTGCGAGATTATCGAGGACAGGGGCTTCGACGCCGAGGTGGTCGAGAGCAACGAAAAGGCCCCGGAGGTTAGGACGGCGCCGGAAGTTGTGAAAGCCGGATCGGCCGCCACCACGACCATTGCGATAGAGGGCATGACTTGCGGGGCTTGCACGTCGGCCGTCGAGGACGGGTTTAAGAATGTCGACGGTCTTTTGCGCTTCAACATCAGCTTGCTAGCTGAACGGGCAGTAATCACACATGACTCGGCGAAGCTTCCAGCGGACAAGATTGTCGAGATCATCGAGGACCGCGGCTTCGACGCCAAGATCCTTTCGACAACATTTGATTCCCTCGACCACGCCTCCGGCACCTCGACGGCGCAGTTCAAGGTGTATGGGACCCTGGACGCCGCCGTGGCGAAGTCGATCGAGGAGAAACTGGCGGCGCTGCCCGGCGTCAACAGCACAAGGCTCGCCCTCAGCACGTCCAGACTGACCGTGACCCACCTACCCAATGTGACGGGCTTGCGAGCCATTGTTGAAACGATCGAGAGCCTTGGGCTGAATGCTCTCGTTGCAGACAATGACGACAACAGCGCCCAGCTCGAGTCTCTGGCAAAGACTCGCGAGATCAACGAATGGAAACGGGCCTTCCAGATCTCGGCTGCTTTTGCGGTCCCGGTCTTTCTCATCAGCATGATCATTCCCATGGCCGTCCCAGCGCTAGATTTTGGCTCGATCCGGATCCTGCCCGGCTTGTTTCTCGGAGACATCGTTTGCTTGGTTCTGACTTTGCCTGTGCAATTTGGCATTGGAAAGCGGTTCTACAAATCGGCTTGGAAATCCGTCAAGCACGGCTCCCCAACCATGGATGTTCTCGTGGTTCTGGGCACGTCGTGTGCGTTTTTCTTCAGCGTCATGGCCATGTTGGTCTCTATCTTGTTCCCGCCTCACACCAGGCCGAGCACCATCTTCGATACGAGCACGATGCTCATCACTTTCATCACTCTTGGCCGCTTCCTCGAGAACCGCGCAAAGGGCCAGACGTCAAAGGCCCTTTCGCAGCTGATGTCTCTTGCCCCGCCCATGGCAACCATCTACGCTGACCCCATCGCTGCTGAGAAGGCCGCGGAGGGATGGAACAGCGAGGTCAACCAGGAGGATTCGACACAACCACTCGACGGCAACGCGGCCGAGGAGAAGGTGATTCCCACCGAGCTCATCCAAGTAGGAGATATTGTCATCCTTCGGCCGGGAGACAAGATCCCTGCCGATGGCGTTCTGGTCAGGGGTGAGACATACGTGGACGAGAGCATGGTCACGGGCGAGGCCATGCCGGTGCAGAAGACGAAGGGAGGCTTCCTGATCGGCGGCACCGTCAACGGCCACGGACGAGTCGACTTCCGCGTCACCCGCGCCGGTCGCGATACCCAGCTCAGCCAGATCGTCAGGCTCGTGCAGGACGCTCAAACGAACCGCGCTCCCATCCAGCGCCTAGCTGATATCCTTGCGGGCTACTTCGTCCCGACTATTCTATTCCTCGGCCTCATGACTTTCCTCGTCTGGATGGTCCTAAGCCATGTCTTGGCACACCCCCCCAAGATCTTCCTCGAGGACGCGAGCGGCGGCAAGATCATGGTCTGTGTCAAGCTCTGCATATCGGTCATCGTTTTTGCCTGCCCATGCGCTTTGGGCCTCGCGACTCCCACGGCGGTCATGGTGGGAACCGGAGTCGGCGCGGAGAACGGGATTCTCGTCAAGGGCGGCGCAGCCCTAGAAACCACGACTAAAATTACCCAGGTCGTGCTCGACAAGACCGGCACTCTCACATACGGAAAGATGAGCGTCGCCAAGGCCATCATTGTCTCGCCCTGGCAAGACACCGACTGGCGCAGGCGGCTCTGGTGGACCATCGTTGGCCTAGCCGAGATGGGCAGCGAGCACCCCATCGGTAAAGCCGTGCTGCGCGCTGCGAAGACGGAGATCGGCCTCGGCCCCGAGGCCACCCTCGAAGGCAGCATCGGCGACTTCTCCGCGGCTGTTGGTAAGGGCATCAGCGCGTACGTCGAGCCGGCCACCGCCAACGACCGCGCCCGGTACAAGGTCCTGATCGGCAACGTCTCCTTCCTCGAGCAAAACAGCGTCAGCGTTCCCGAATCGGCCGTCAAAGCCTCGGAACAAGTCAACGCGGCCCGCTCCACCAAGGCCAACGCCGGCACCACCAACATCTTCATCGCCATCGACGGCGCCTACGCAGGCCACCTCTGCCTCTCCGACACCATCAAGAAAGGCGCAGCGGCAACCATCACGGTGCTCCACCGCATGGGCGTCCGCACGGCTATGGTGACGGGCGACCAGCCAGGCACAGCACTAGCCGTCGCCGCGGCGGTCGGCATCCACGCGGACGACGTCTTCGCGGGCGTCTCGCCAGACCAAAAGCAAGCCATCATCCGGCAGCTCCAAGACGCGGGCGCCGTCGTGGCCATGGTCGGCGACGGCATCAACGACTCACCCGCGCTCGCCACAGCCGACGTCGGCATCGCCATGAGCTCGGGCACCGACGTGGCCATGGAGGCCGCCGTCAGCGAAGGGCTTGCTGAAGGTCTCATTGTAGATGTGGTTGTTGTAAAAGGCCCTGATGAAGATGGCCAGGTCATTGTGTCCATCTGCCCGTGCGATTAGCCCGAGATCGTGATATCACATCACATTACACTAGTGAGGAAGGCTACCGATTAAGGGGGTGCGACTCAAGATGTGGTCCACCCGTTCCTCGATGCTCGTGGGTTTCGTTGGGCGGGGTTTGTGTCCAAGACACCCCGAGTGACCAGGGAGCCGAAAGAGAGATACAATCAGGAGCAATGGCACTATCACGTATAATGCGGTCTTTGCGACCCGGGACCCGCGCCGGAGGGGCACGGAAGCCCCGGCCTCGGGCGCCGTCCAGGGCAATTCTGTGGTCGACTTCATCTGTCACGGAATACAGCTCGTAGGAGAGCTTGAATGTATGCGATCTCGAAGTCTCGAAAATTGTCAAAGTGCAATTGACGAGAAAGCAAACGGCCTGAGTCCACGGAAATTGGATCCGGAGTCGATGACAAATCCGGCCGGGGCACGGGTCCGTCCGGCCTTCTGGACACCGATATTCTCGGCACAACATTGCTGAGTACTCGGGCCCCTTGCGGCGTTTTGTGGTTCTCTCGGAGAGCATGCCCTTTCACCTTCCGGCCAATCCCCGAAACGAGTCGGTCGTTGCCAAAGAAATTCGCTTCTTCGCAACACTTTCCTTCTTCATCGACTGTTAGTGAATTTCCCCGCAGTAGCGGTGCTTGCGTGTCTTCTCCAACGATGCTGTTAGCACACTTAGCAGCCTTAGCAGGTCCGATCCTAAAGACTGCAATCGCTTTTCAACCCGGCTAGGGGCTACTGGACACAAAATAACCTTTGCCTTCGTTCGCAAAACATCATGTATGGAAAACAGAACAAGACATGTTCAGAGTGGCAACGCTGCGGTGTGCTGTTGCCACCTCGGTGGGCACACCCTGGGCGTTCGTATCCCGCCCGTATCCCGCCCGCTAAAGAATCCATTTCCTCCTGCAGTCGATGCTGCGTGCTCGGCGTTTCAAGTTGTCGGTGTGCTGTGAGACCCTTGAAATCGGCTGCCGCCTTGGCCGTTTTCCTTGTGGACCCTGCAGGCCCAGGGGCTGAAGGCTGGGATCAGTGGCCTTGCCAGGCTGGAGACAGGTTGTTGCTGACAACAGGCTTTGCGCCGTCCAATGGGACCGGGGATCCGGCTGGGCATCTGCACCGCTGCGTCGGGTGCCTTTGGGATGGCCGCATGTCCCTCCTTGCATCTTCAACACACAGAGCCCTTTTTTTGTGGCACTTCCTTCGTTTCTGTTCGACCTCGATTTGGCGACACCATCGCCATTTGCTAATTGTCATCTTTTCGTCGAGCCCGCGATTTTATCTTCTCTCGCAGCTCTTGTTCCAAGACGTCCATCCCATCCTGTTCCATCCCAACCCACCAACCCGCGCCACGAGGCCAGGATTTACCGTTAGCTCAGCCTCAGCCTCAATCGTGCCGAGCCAAACTCTGGCCAACCGCCCTGCAACCCCCAGATTCGGAGCTGTGCCACGACTGGTTTGCAGAAAATCAACACGAACAACCTCCGAGCTCGAACCCTTTCCCCCGGCCCAAGACTCGAGAACAACGAACCGACGACGCAGATCGGCACGCTAGGAACGATGCCGGGTTTCGCAGAATCATTCTGGTCGACGGACCACGCCGCAGGTGAGCTCTCTTCTCTAGATCGGTTGTTTACGCCTTGGAACCTCTCGTCGCGCTGACTGAAGACAAGGACTCGGGGTCCTGTTTGGCAAGCTGCAGCAAGGTGTCGTCGAGAATCGCCAAGTCCTGACCATTGCCCGCATGCGCGCCGAGGCCGAGGAGGTCTACGGTCAGCGCCTAGCCGAAATCGCCCCGACGGTCGACAAGTTCCAAGGCGGGTTCGGCCGCGACGACGGCGCCAGCGTGCGGAAGGCCTACGATGGGGTGCGGACTGAGATGGAGGATGCCTCCAAGAACCACAAGAAGATTGCGCAAAACATCCGCGGTCTAGTCGTGACCCCGTTCTCGAACTGGTGCGACGCCCACGAAGCCCGGATAGCGCAGTCTCAGACCGACCTCCAGGCGCTGATCAAGAGCCACGATAAACAATCCGAGGCTGTCAAGAAGCTCAGGAGCAACTACTTCAACAAGTGCCGCCTCGTTGAAGATATCGAGGAAGAGAACAAACTCGGTTTCCAGGATCCCGAGGTCAGCCCGCAACAGAAGCAGAACATTCCTGAGATCAAGGTGGAGCAGGAGCCCGTAGAAGAGGAGGAACCTCTCGAAATTGGGGACCAGATCTACGCTCCGGAGCAGGTCAAAAAGATTCTCGCGCACATGATTGCGACCATCAAAATGGGCGAGACCAAGGTTCCCATCATGGGCACGTACCAAAACACATCGGCTGGTGCGGATATCGTGGAATACTTCCAGCAGCACATGGGAAGCTCGAGTGTGAGCTATGCGGAAAGGATCGGCCAGGACTTGGTCACGCACGGCTTCCTGCGCTTGATCGGCAACGTCGGCAACACCTTCGCCAACAGCTCTAAGCTGTTCTACCAGTGGCGACCCAAGGCGTTCGAGACAGCTGGCGTGCCGGAGAAGAAGCCTTTGGGGAGGACATTCTCGATCCCCGTCACCGGGTCTGACGGCTCCGACTCCCCCGTCGTTGGTGCCGTGACCGAGTATCTTGCCAAGTGGGATGTTCTGAACACCTCCCGGCCGAACGAGACGCCAGCTGCGCGCATGCGCCGGGAAGCGAGCGAAGCCGATGAGAAGTACAAGGCCGG
>FTIZ01752033.1_pt1 | contig 13035 bp, 22 predicted proteins | sample 1658381 | NCBI WGS metagenome assembly FTIZ01 (sample SAMEA3914822, study PRJEB12502) | metagenome | biome: forest; material: soil | place: USA | collected 2012-03-12 | depth 0.1 m
TCCTGTGGTCTAGCGGTTAAGATTTCGCTCTTATACCCCTCGCGAGGGTCATGGGTATGCGACGGTCGTGGGTTCAATCCCCACCAGGAGTATTCATTTTTGTGATTGGACAGCCCGAGCCACAGCCGTCAAAATGCTGCGGCGAGTTCTCGGAGCCGACATGCATTTCTATTGTCCCGCTGCAACGTTTGGGTTGCTTTGTGCCCGTGGTTCCGCGGAATAGCCTAGAACCCATGGATCCCAGGGCGAAGGCGGGCAATTCGGCAGTGCCGCCGCCCTGGGACGTCCCTGTCTGGCGAGCCAAGCAGAGACGCTAGCGTTGCCGGTCATGTTAGCGCCTGCGGCCTGCCTTGCGACCTGAGAGAGCATGGAATCTGGGATACGGAGGGCTTGTGGAATCCACGTAAGCTTTGAGGCTGAATCAAGCAAGCACCGCATCGCCATTCTGGTTGGAATCAGCAGCTTCGTCGACCCCAAAGCTAAACCCTAACCCGAACCCAGGCGGGCTGAACTTTGGGTTCCGAAACTGCGATCACCCGACACATCCCGAAGCTCCCGCAACAGGCAGCGATCTTCTGGGTGATCATGGAAGCCAGCAGAACACCGCCACATTTGCTGGCCAACCAGGCGGGATGACGCTGCGCGCCACAGCTCTCCCAGGCTCGTCTGCTCCGTCGCTGCTCCTCCACCGCTCGCTCTGCCTCTCGCTCTCAATGCCTTCATCGGCTGAGATCGGCCAGACAGGGATGTGGGCGACTGGATCTCATCTCGACCCGGATGAACTCAATCAAGCATTGCAATCCGGAGATCGGCAACAGGGAAGCGCCCAGTAGTCATCTGGCTGAGGCAAGGGATGTGGGAGGGAAAATGGGAGGATTGTTTCGACGGCGGGGATGCTGCCCCGTCCAGTCAGCGGCATGAACTCATGTCGCGGGCGGCACTCGTGAAACGAGTGCATTGGCGAGGAGAGAGGGTCCGCAAACCGCACGTAGGCGCCTGGTGAAACTCGTCAATGTCATTTTCATGGCCTCGTCCAAGCCGCCAGACATCGTCGTCGTCAGACCACGGCGGTGAGGACTCGGCCCCGGCAATACGCGTTCTCGGTTCGGTCTCTCGCTGCAACGTCTGGCCGCAGCGGGTGATGAGGAATCGTCACCCCCAAGCCCGCCAGCCACGCCGTGGACACTGCACAGCCTTACCACAAAATTAAAGCTGAACATTAGCGGGCGGGTGGTTTCCAGACGGAGGCCGCCCGCCCCAAAATGAGAGAGAGCCACTCAACATCCACTCAACAGTGAATCTCAAGTGCCGGGTCGATGTCCGAGAAGACCGAAGCAGTGGAGGAAAGGAGCCCATCATGAAACAAGCCCTCACGGGATTTCCGCGGTTCTAGGGCGCTTCTATTTTGACCGTCGGGATGGCCCTCATGCAGGCCGATCTGCAGGGGATCCGTGGCAAGGCGAACCTGGATTTGCTGGAGCCACAGTTGAAGAACAAAGCCATACAGAGGCTGTGGTGAACAAGACAGGACGGAACTTCCATGGTATTGTCTACCTGACGGAGTCGGCAAATGCCGATTCACCGATCCTCGGCCCCGATTCCAGGACGGGATTCGGAATTCCTCGACGGAACTGGGCCAGTCCCCAAACGTGTCAGCATCAGGATTGCAGATTACTACTATGGTATTATGTCCTTCCTGAACAGAATAATGGGAGCAGGATGACACTGTGATGCCGTGCAACTGAGCGGAGCCACCGAATATTACTGGAGACCTCTGGCCGTGTCCGTTGTGCCGAATGTGGAGCAGAGTTCGGGGCAGCTTCGTCCGCCCGGGGACTGGACGGGATGCATCTACACGGTACAGAATACATGGCAATATATTCTCTGCCGGGCAGAAGAATGGTTGGCTGGGTTCGCATGTTTGCCAAATACTCACCGAGCCTTGCGAAAACAAATGCCTAGAGTTGCACGTCTCGAAACCCGCGTACACTAAAACCCACTCGACCGTGTCATGGGTGGACAGGATTCAACCAACGAGCCCCGGTTTCATCCCTTTTGTATCATCAACAGGGGAGCGACTCCGGCTCTCTGGTCGACTCTTTGCACGCCGATTGGGGCAGTGCAGGGGGACGGGGCATCTCACTGGCCGGAGCACCGCCCGCCATGGCTCTCGTCCTTCCACCTTCCAAGACGGTCTTCCTTAGCTGCCCGTCGGCTTCTATGCTGCACCACGCCCGACTCTTGAGTCGTCGGGCGCCGCCATTGCACAAATGAGCAAAAATCATTCTTACATCTGCAGAATAATATTTTTTTTCGTAAGGTCGCATGCCCACTCCCCCTCACTGTTCTTTGGACGGATTGGGAGAGGCCGCATCATCACCTCAGGCTGCCATCAAAACATGGAAGGAGGTGAAAGAAGGCAGCAGCTCGGCCGAGAGACCTGCGAGGTACTTTGGCTGCACTGCCATTTCGCCGAGCGGAAATGTACCCTGTCGGCGCATGGCAGGTCCAACATTGCGCCGTGCCGGCGGCGAACAGGCTATTTCCGCAGGAAGGGCGCGCTCATTCGTCCGATGCTGGGCCCATTTGTGGGGCGCCCGACCCGAATTGGCCGGAGTGGTGTTCCTCGCATTGGATTACGCGTCCCCCCCTCCCAAAGCGACCGAGATCCCTGCCACGGCCGCAACCATGCCCCTTGGGCCACCGTGTGCCAAGCAGATCCGTCAAAACCAGTGTGCCCCTGCTGGCCGCCTCCCCTTCCCTCCCGCTTGCTCTCTCTTTTACACCGTTTGCAACACACCACGCACAACAACCCATCAACCCTCAATCATCAACAATCAACAACCGACAATCCGAAAACCCAGCATCCATTGCAGGCTGACTACTCTGTTGCCGGGCAAACTCGACGACACATAAAATCACGCGCAGACGCAGGGTTCTCGACCGAGTCGACAGATCTCTGCGACGGCTGGATTCGTGATTTTGCAGCGCAAGAGAGAAATGGCGGGATCGCAGGGCGGGTTCGACCATCTGGTCGACTCTTTCGTGGATTTCTCCGACTACGACAACAACCTCGCCGGGCTCGGCAGCAACCTCACATTCCCGTCACCAGACCTTTCTCCCGCGGCGTCATCCAACCTGTCGCCGCCAAACACGCTCAAGACGGAGCCTCCCAGCACACCATCCATGTTCCCGACCAACCAGGTCTTCGCCGGTCCCAGCCATCAGTACGACCTGCACAAGCAGCAAACAGGCATCGTGCCCGGCGCGCTGGCCACAACACTGTCCATGAACCCGCCCCACGGCTACTTCCAGGACTACCTCGATTTCCAGGAGCAGCAGTTTGCCGGCATGGACGACGCGGGCGACCTCTTCGACTTCAACTCGCCCCTCCAGGGCACCATGGAGGCGCCCGCCATGGACATGGGCTTCCAGACGCCGCCGTCCGACTCGGGCCTCTACCTGAACACTACCATCAACCCGAACGCCATGGGCGGCCACGAGCCTGACACGCTGTCGTCTCCCATGCCTCCCCCTGCCCTGGCGACCAACGGCCGCCTGTACCCCGGGATGCACCAGCAGGCCGCCCTGGCTAGGGCGCAGCAGCAGCAGAGGCAGCAGCAGCAGCTTCAAAGACACCGCGCTCAGGCTCAACAGCAGGCCACCCAGGCGCAGAAGGCCCGCTCGCCCCAGACCAGCGGCTCCATCGCCGAGCAGAGCGTGCAGCACATCCTCAACTCGATGCGCTCCGAGGTTCCCCACTACGAGCCCATCAAGAGCCTGCCGCCCATGAGCTTCCCCAAGCCCAAGAAGGACGCCTCCGAGATGGACGAAGACGAGAAGTTCCTCGCCAGCGCCGAGGGCAAGAAGCTCGACCCCCAGTCGCGCCGCCAGCTCCGGAACAAGGTCTCCGCCCGCGCCTTCCGCGGCAGGAGAAAGGGTAAGCCAAACCATTCCACACGTAACTTTTCTCCACCATTCCCTTTGCTAACATGTCGTCGCAGAATACATCATCTGGCTGGAAGCCCGCCTCACGGACCGCATCAACGACGTGGGCATTCTCAAGGCGCAGAATACGGCGCTGATCGAGGAGAACTCGCGCCTGACGGGGCTCACCAAGATGCTCCTGTCGTCGCCCCAGTTCAAGGACATGCTCGCCGACCTGAGCGCCAACCCGGCCAAGCTCTCCCAGCTCCAGTCCGCCGGCACCCCGCGGCCCCAGCCCCAGGTCCAGGCCCCGCTGCAGATGACCGAGGAGGAGCGCTCCCTGCACTTCCACCAGCAGTTTCAGCAGTCGCAGCACCAGCAGGCTTTGTACGTCGGTTGAGTGACTGGCGGCTGGGGGTTGGTCTGTTGAGGGGAGGGAATTGGAAAGACTGGCGTTGGCAAGGGTTTGCGGAGGCGTTGGGCTGTGCATAGCGAATCTGGGTTTTGCTTCTTGTGAATACTGCCCACCTTTTTATCTTTTTTTATTACTCCTTGGCTTTCGGGTTTGGTTCGAGGGACTCTCGGGTTGTATTTTTTTGCGGCCGGCTCTCACTCAGCTCAGCTCTTGCGCGAAAGAACTCCCCGGCATCGGGTTGAGATATTCTCTTATGTCATGTACTCTCTCAGCATCGGTGTCTTTTAGTTAGACTTGGCCTGCCTGCCACACCAACGGCGTTTTTTTTCTTCTGAGGTTCTACTGTCGGTTGCCTGCAGTAAGTGTCTCCGCTCTGAATGGGCTGGGTGTCGTGGGGTGGGATGATGACGGGTGGTGGTTAGAGCAAGTCGGCCATTCGGTTGGCGCTTCCATTTCCAGTTGTCCGCGGTGAGGTAATGATGTTTATGAGTTGTGATGGATATAGCTATTAGCTTCTCAGATAAAAACAAAAAAAAACTTGACAACCTGAAATAAATACTTTTTGACCTGTTCTCTGTGAGGGTGCATGTTGCAATCCCTCTTACATCGATATTCTGCACATGCGTCCACGGCGATCACTATAATTAATATGCCTACCTCAAGTGAGATGAACTGCGAGACCGTGGCCGAGCCTGTCTGGCATACTGTGTGTGTTTCACATGTTCAATCTGCCATGGTGGTTGTCATGACGCTGTTTCTCCACTGCTCGCGTCACTGCGTCAGGAGGCAAAACAAACAAGGTGACTTCACCGTTGCCACGGAAGACTCAGGGTAGTGAGCTATGGTCACTGTTCATTCCAGGAGCTTCGATACAATCGCTCAAATCGTCCAACTCTCATCACCATGAAACGTTGCAAACCGAAGTGATTCCGATCGTTGAGGTCATTTGCTCCCTGACACAACTTGAACTTCACGTCAAACCTCTCGTTCACGCCTCAACATACTCATAGCACAAGAAACCCCCCTGAATATCCAAGACATCCCCGACCGTCTTGTTCGGACTATTTCCATACATATTGAGCACATGCCCCAGCGTCGTGGTCGTGCCGGGGTCGCCGTCCGCGCCGGTGGGCTTTCTATCCCGGAACACCCAGCATCAGCATGCACTTAACCAATAGGTAGGTTCTCTGCAACGCAACATGTGTAATCGGCCGGTATGCCACCAGGGAGGGCAACTCACGGGATGCTAGACGGCCGCGTTGGGAAGCCAGGGATCACGTCCGGCGCGATGTTGGTTCCGCTGATAGTTGTGGTGCGCGTGGCGCGGTCTCGTGCCTGCCAGTCCCAGAAGACCTTGTCGAGCCAGGTGTGGTGCAGGTAAAAGAGCGGGTCGCCGGGGGAAGAGACGCCGTTGAGCATCTGCCGTAAGTAAAAGATGTGTTAGTTAGCATGTTCAGCGTCAAGTTTGTTGCTAGGGGGGCTCGCTGGAGCGGACTGGACTGACCTGCCCCCCTACACCGCCGTGCCCGCCCGAGTGCGGGTTGAGCTCGATGCAGGGCCAGGCCTTGTCAAACGTGGCCATGGCCAAACAGGCGTCGACGTTGCTTTTGGACGAGAGGGCGCTCATCTGCTCATTGATGGCCCGGTTGATGCAGTGGTTGGTGATCTCGTAGCCGGGGCCGAGCGAGTTGGTGTAGTTGGCGAAGGGGCCCGTGGTGATGCATTCTGTTTCAGTGTCATATTTATCAGCCCAGGGGTAAGACGAAGGGACGGTGAAGCGGCATACGGTTGGCGCCCTTGCCATCGCCGCCAAAGCCGTAGATCGGGTCGAGGAGGACGGAAGAGCGGAATTTGCCTGCGTCGCGCTCCTCGGCCCAGTAGCTGGAAGACACGAATGATTCCTGTTAGTTAATGGCCCTGACTGCGATGGGAAGTGGGAGACCTACGGCTGATAGCCTGTGTAGTTGCACTCGGTGCGGAGAGCAGTTTCATGCGTGTACATCATCAAACGGTGGAAGGGGAGGAACGTCCCCTGAGGATGTCAGTGATTGGCTTTGGTCTTGTGCGACTTGTCACTTACCACAAAGTGCGTTGCGTATGCCTGGAGTGCATGAATGGCTTGCAACTCGTCGAATCTCGTCTTAGCCCCGGGAAGACTAAGCCTCGCGGGTTTCTTCATGAGACACAGCTCGGCGTTGATATACTCCAGTTTCTCGTTGTTGCTCAGAGTGTGCCTACGGTAGCGAGTTGAGCCATTGATGCTTCGTATCTGAAGGGACGGTGTGAGCTTACCACGCTCTTCTTTGTGCCGGGTTGGTGCAACTGGCGAAAACCCATGACACCATGAGCAACAAGCCCACAAGCCTTGTGGTTGGAGCCATTGCAGCACGTGGAAGTAGGCCTTGAGCCGAAGGTCGATACTATGGTTAGGTCGAAAAAGATGAGACAAGTAAAGTCAGCAAACTTGCTGTCCAGAGTCGACTGGCTCTGACCGAGAGGGGCGTTGTGCGGTCTTGGTATAATATAAGTCCCCAACACAACAAGCAAGTTTCTCGACCCAGAGTGCATTCTATCATCCGGACCGGGGCAGCCAGGTCCAACGGAGGGGTGCTTGAGCAAGTGCCTCGTAGCGAGAGCTTGCCCTGGGCACCAAAGGGCCTCGTCATCCTCCAGCTTCGATCACTTTATTTGTAGCCGACTTAGCGACTTTCTACTAGATGATTGGGGTTGGAAAACAAGGGATCAATCGGATGGTACACCGGGAAGTCTCGGCCGGAGAAGTGACGGTGCGAGAGGGAGGCGGCCTACTTTAGCCGTGGCTGGTCATCATTACACAGCATTGCCTCGGTGCGTCCCGTTAATATAGAACTGCCGGCCCAAGTCCCGGGCCCTCTCTCTGGGTCCCCTCTCTCCGGCCCCCCTCTCCGGCGTGATGCTCCGGTGTGCTTGTTTCCCAGACGTCAAACTACGCAGACGGCGTGTCTCTATTCTTTACTCATGATCTAGAATGTTGACAACCCTGGGAAGTTTGGCTTCGTTTCCCGACCAGATGTAGTGTGGCATAAGCAAAGTTGGCCTCGGCGGGGTTCGGTCGAGACGTTTTTGTTGGTTCCGAATCATGGTTTGGCTCCAGTTCCAGGCAACCAACCACAGGTGATAGCCGTGGTTGGTTTCCAGGCTGCAACCTGAAATCTGAACCATGTCTCGCTTCCTCACGCACGAACCTTACAGATACAGATGCAGACTGTGTGTAACTGATATTACTTAGTTCGAGATTGTCTGCACTGAGAAGACCGTCCCACAAAGAGAAGGAGGGAGAAAAAAATGTCGACGACCGACTACCCACCGCCGCTCATCATCCCGCCCCGCGTCCTGCCGCACAAGCAGACCTTCATCCTCCTCCACGGCCGGGGTTCCAGCGGCGAGAAATTCGGCCCGGTCCTCCTCGACACCCCCCTCTCGCAGCCCGCGGACAACAACAGCAACGGCAGCCCCGCCAGCAACAACCCTCCCGCACAGACAAGCCACACAACCCAAACCCTCGCCACAACCTTCCCCCACGCGCGCTTCATCTTCCCCACCGCCCCTCGCCGCCGCGCCACCCTCTACCGCCACGCCCGCACGCGCCAGTGGTTCGACAGCTGGGAGGTCAACACGCCCGACGCCGCCGTCGAGCGCGAGGAGCTGCAGGGCCCCGGGCTGCGCGAGACAACGGCGTACCTGCACGGCCTGCTGGCCGCCGAGATTGCTCGCGTGCCGGGCGGCGCGGCCAACGTCGTGCTCGGTGGGTTGAGTCAGGGGTGTGCTGAGAGCTTGGTGGCGGTGTTGCTTTGGGAGGGGTCGCCTTTGGGGGCTGTGGTGGGGATGTGTGGGTGGTTGCCTTTTGCTGGGGGTTTGGTGGAGGAGGCTGGGGCGGGGGTGGATGATGGGAGGGAAGTGGGGGAAGAAGAAGAGGAAGAGAATGATCTCTTTGAGAGGGAGGATGATTTCTTTGACAGAGAGGAGGATGGTGGTGAGGAGAAGGACCCCGTCGCGCGCGCCCGACATTGGCTCAGGGGCGAGCTCGAGCTCCCTGGAGGCGACGCCCGTGACGATTCAAGCGCGTTTCAGGAGGTACCGGTATTTCTCGGCCACGGCGTCGAGGACGACCGTGTCAGTGTCGTCCTTGGTCGGAATGCGGCGGCTTGCTTCGGGACTCTAGGGGTACAAACCTTGTGCTGGAAAGAGTATCGGGACCTCGCGCACTGGTATTCGGGTGACATGCTTAGGGATATCGTGGCATTTCTGAGAAACTTGGAATTGTCAAGGTGAAGCGTCCATCGCTACATCCGAATCTCTTTGATAGTCAATACTCTCACTGCTTGCTGAGGCACTTCATCTGAGCACAAAAAGCCCACGAAACGATTCGTTCAAGCCAGGGAATACGCTTTAGGGGTCCCTTTGCCGTCGTTTCTTGTCAAGAAGATCTTAAACGCATACCTATCCAAGGATGCTCCAAGAGTTCCTCCGCCGAGGCCCGTTCTGCCGGATTGATCTTCATCATAGCAGTGAGAAAAGAAGCAAACTCATCCCTGGCCTCCTTGTTCAGACCAGGCATAAACTCCTCAGAAGCCAGTGGCGGTGATCTTCCTGGAGGGCGATCCTTGGGCCGCCCTTCGTCATCAAAGGTGCTCTGAACGGCATCAGGATTCCCTTTCTCCAGCAACTCTTTCGGGAAGGGACCGAAGAAATCCACAATCTCGGCCACGTGCTCCTTCACTTCATAATGTCCGTCGGGAGGGACTCGACCGTCGAACATGCGCACAGCACGGTAGAGCTCTAGGAGCAGAGCACCCAAGTTCCACCAGTCGGTGGCCTTTCCCAAGGGGCTCCAATCAGCACCTCGGGCGCCCGAAGAGCGACGGGCTGGATGCGTTCGGTAAGGTGCTGCGTGGCCCAGCTCGATACGCCCCAGTCGCCGAGGGCGATATCAAACTCGGCAACCCGGGTATTCTCTTCCTCGCCGAAGTAATAGCCGCGAAAAGATGTGGAGGGTATCGGAGTGTATCTACTCTCAGCTCTATCCTGTTGCGGAACGGGAACTTTGACGAGGTAGCTCGACTCAATGAGAGAACGGTCTCGGAACTTGACAAAGATGTTATCCGGTTTGATATCTATGCGCGTATTAGCATGCTTACTCAAGTGAAGAAACTAACCGACAGCCAAAGAAGGCTCACCTGTGTGGATGACATTGTGCTCGTGAGCAAAATCAAGGGCCGCCACGAGTTCGATGGTGAACCTCCGCATCACCGGGTACGGGATCATGCTCTCCTTGAACCAGGCGCCGAAGCTCCGCATCGTCTCTCCCATGAGCTCAAAGACAAGGCACACATGAGTTCCGTTCGGCCCTTGATGCTCGAAGTCGTCGATGAGATGGCAGACATACTTGTAACCGAGCAGGTTACGGGCTCCGTCGCGAAGATGAGTGAGGATCTCCCTCTCGAATATGGGCTTGTCCTTGTTGTAGGACTCGGCACTGAGCACCTTGAGGGCGAGGAACTTGTGCTCGTCATCGGCCCTGCAGCACCAGATTTGTACATGGTTAGCACACTGAAACGCATGGAAGAATTAGAGCCCAGGCTAAAGACAGAGATCGACTCACGCTCTGGTCAGGTCCTGGACGAGCCAGACCGTCGAGTAGACGCCGTATCCAACCTTATTCAGGATTTTGTATTTGTTCGCATACACGTCTCCGATGTAAACAGGGTGAAACCCGCCGGGACGGTATGCGTCTCTGCCCTCCTCGATGTCACTAGAGCTGAGAACTGTCTCGGTCGACCCATATCGGTATGGGGTTGATAGAGAAACCGGGCTGAGTGACATGTCTTGGGCTGAAGGGTCGGGAGCTCACTGCCATGAGAGGTTGTGTCGAGGTGAGACGGGGGCGTTGGCTAGGCGAAGCGGGACACCGTTGGTTCGGCTCAACTTCGGCTGAACCCTTTTGTTGTTGGTTGTTCAATGTTCACCTCTTCCTCTTTATCCAGCATCGCTACTGTCGTTGCATGCCCTCACAAACACGAAACAGCCTCCGAACCTCGCTGCTATGGAAACACGAGCAACAACCCGCAGTTCAAAAGCCAACAATGCCATCTTCACTGACGGAGACGGTCCGCCACCTTGTCATTCGAGATCAATATCTCTCCCCGGCTGCGTGAGGAGCATCATTTCCAGTGAGCGCAAGGGCATGATAGTGCTGCGAGCTCCTTGGTGATATTGCGTAATAATCACCGAGCGCCTTTCACTTGGCAGCCTTTCACTTCGCCTCTTCCCTCTCGCTGAAGCGGTCCCCAAACAGATCAAAATGCGGCCGCATGACAATCGTATACTTTACAAACTCCTCCATGCAGTCGACCAGCCTGTCTCTGTTCGAGCTCGGTTTGAGGCGGCTTCCCCCGTCCACCGGATCGTCGGCGTCGGTGAAGTGGGTCCACGCCTTCGGAATGGAGCTTTGGTTCGGGATGGTGAACATTCGCATCCAGCGGCCCAGGATGCGCAGCGAGTTCACTGCGTTGAAAGACTGCGAGCCGCCGTTCACCTGGGCAATCGCCAGGGTCCTGCCCTGCGTCGGACGGACGCTGCCTGTGGAAAGCGGGATCCAGTCAATCTGGTTCTTGAAGACGGCCGTCTATTGCAGGCAGTATGTTAGCTCTTAGATTCAAGGCTGATGGGGGGCTTGCGGGAGGGCAAACAAGGTTGCCGTGTTGCTCCGGGCTCACCCAGATGTGGCCGTCACTCCACTTGCTGAGCTCCCGGAGCTCTTGTACTTTGGGGTGGTCGTGCTGCTGGTCGTCTTTGACTGGGAGGCCCGATGGATCGTAGACTCGAACGTCGCAGCCGAGACGAAAGAGAATGCGGGAGGCCTCGTACGCAAGGAGCTTTGAGTATGACCTAGGCGTTGATATTCACGTCAGCCTCTCCGTGTCAGCCCTCGTAAGACATTGCCATGGAGGAGGTCACGAACCGACTCCTGAGACTCCCATAGAGTACGAGAACTCTTAGTCTGTCCTTCCCTTGTGAGAGAATCTTCGTCTCGACCATTTTGGCCGCCGTCGCAAGTTCGAGCTTTGTGATCCAATCCGAGCTGGATACCTCATCATCTAGGAGGAATGGGCGGTATCGTTGGCGCACTGCGGGGTCGTCATCGAGGGCGTGGATGGGAAAAGAGCGAAACCGATACTCGGGGTCGGCGAGAACCTGCAGGCGCTCCCTCGCCGCCTCGGTATTGTTGAGATCGCCCATCCTTCTCTGGGCGTGGAGAGACGATAGTTGTTGGTTGGGAAATGTGCGCCGGGGAACTGGAACCGTACTCAGCCTGGCGAGAAACCACGGAGGGACGTAGAGAGGAGACGAGGGCCGTAGCATTCTAGATCCTTTTCTCAGCTCGCCTGAGATTGGATGGGAGAGAGAGGGGAAGACTTACCGCTCGTTGGACTCGAGAGAGCCGATGGGGTTTTCAGCGAGAGACACGGCTGGCGGGAGGCCAAGAAGTTATTGATTGGGAGGTGGCCCGTGGGTTGGGTTCTGCTGTTCGAGTAACGACTGACTTTTGTGGAACCGATCCAAGAAAGAGGAGAAAAGAAACAAAAAAGTAATGGACAAGACGGGGTTATCTCTCCGGTCACCAAAAACGGAGAGATACCTCATCCTTTTTTGGGGAGGGCGGATGGCGAAGGGGAGCGCGAGGCCTGGTTGTTGTGAAAGGCGAAACACCAGTGTGTCACTGCCCGCTGATGATTGGTCCAAATGTGATGAGCGCCGCTGAGATCCTTCGGTGGGGCAAATTCTCGACTCCATGCACATCCATGTCCATGGTTGACTTGGGCCTGGAACGGTTTGTTCTTCGCACGTGGTTGTTGTGCACCTCTGGCGGTGAGTACGGGATATTTATATCGACCGCGCTGCATCTTCCCTCATCCTGGCTTCTCGCCCGGCTTTCACACATTCCGACTCAGCAAAGCAACCCGGGCATCGATAGCCAGTGCGCGACAACCCATTGCTGCCAACTCTCCGAGAATGGCGAACGAGTCCGCCGATGACCTGGCCGTGCTGCCGGCAAAGACCGCAACGGAGTCTCCAGACCCGCGATCGTCCGGCGACGCAGAAAAGCAAGTGGCTCAAGACACACGGGTTGCGAAGAAAGCGTCCGCCTTCAAGTCTCTTGGCTGGCTTGACCGGTTCCTGGCCGTCTGGATTCTGCTCGCCATGGTCCTCGGGGTGCTGCTAGGCAATTTCGTTCCCGAAGTCGGCCCGGCGTTGCAGAAGGGCAAGTTTGCAGAGGTGTCCATCCCGATAGGTATGTCTTCACCCCTTTCTCTGTTTCGGCGTCTCGAGTAGCGTGTTGACTGTCCGGTACAGCTGTCGGGCTGCTTGTGATGATGTATCCGATCCTCTGCAAGGTGCAGTACGAAGTTTTGCACCGCCTCTTCTCACACCGAGGCGCCTGGAAGCAAATCGGCTTCAGCGTGTTTGTCAACTGGGTGGTGGCACCCCTTTTCATGGTCCGTACATCCCTTCCCTGCGTGCCCATAGGCGACGCTCTGTTTTGATACATCAGCTAATACGCGTTTAGCTGGGACTTGCCTGGGCGTTCCTACCCGACAAAAGCGAACTTCGCGTTGGCCTGATTCTTGTTGGTCTTGGAAGATGCATTGCCA
>FTIZ01003242.1_pt2 | contig 13026 bp, 15 predicted proteins | sample 1658381 | NCBI WGS metagenome assembly FTIZ01 (sample SAMEA3914822, study PRJEB12502) | metagenome | biome: forest; material: soil | place: USA | collected 2012-03-12 | depth 0.1 m
AATGTGCGCTGATGCCAATACGGATAGGTCGGTGTAACCTGGCTGGCGGCGTCGAGCTTGGCTATCTGTTCGGCGTTCAGGGTCCAGCCAACGGCGCCGAGATTGGCGCGCAACTGCCCTTCATTGCGGGCGCCGATGACGATATTGCTGACGCTGGGCCGCGTCGCCAGCCAGTTGAGCGCTACCTGCGGCACGGTCTTGCCGACCTCTTCGGCCACCTCTTGCAAGGCATCGACGACAGTGAAAAGCTTTTCGTTGTCGACCGGCGGGCCGCCGGCTTCGCCGCCCTGGGCGATGCGACCTTCTGTCGGGGGGAAATTGCGGCTGATCTTGCCGGTCAGGCGACCCCAGCCGAGCGGCGACCACACCATGGTGCCGACGCCTTGATCGAGCGCCAACGGCATCAGCTCCCACTCATAATCGCGGCTAAGCAAAGAATAATAGCCCTGATAGGCGACGTAGCGCGCCAGGCCGTATTTTTCCGACGTCGCCAGCGCCTTCATCAGATGCCAGCCGGAATAGTTCGACGCGCCGATATAGCGAACCTTGCCCGAAGTGATCAAATTGTCGAGCGCAGCCAAGGTTTCGTCGAGCGGTGTCTGGGCATCGAAACTGTGCATAAAGTACAGATCGATATGATCGGTGCCGAGACGCTTCAGGCTGGCCTCGGCGGCGCGGATGATGTGATAGCGCGACGAGCCCTTGCCGTTGGGGCCGTCTTCGGTGGTGAAGGTTGACTTGGTCGAAATCAGCACGTCATTGCGGCGGCTCTTGACCGCGGCGCCGAGGATTTCCTCCGATGCGCCCGCCGAATAGACGTCGGCGGTGTCGAAGAAGTTCATGCCGGCTTCGAGGCTGATGTCGACCAGGCGGGTCGCTTCGGCGACGTCGCTCGATCCCCATTTGCTGAACATATCGCCCTTGCCGCCGAACGTGCCGGTACCGAGCGACAGGACGGGCACCTTGAGGCCCGAATTGCCCAAACGACGAAATTCCATGATGAGGTCTCCTTTACGCTTTCGCGGCAACGGGGTGGGGTGCGGCGTTGAGCCGAACCATGACAAGGGCGATGATGAGGGCTGCGACCGCCAGACCAGCGGCCGCCAAGGTGACCGATTGCAGGCCCATGCCGCCGGCGATGACCAGGCCGCCGACCCAGGCACCCAGGGCGTTGCCGGTATTGAAGGCGCCGATATTGAGGGTCGAGATCAGGCCCGATGCGTCCTTGCCCTGGTTGATCGCATTGATCTGCAGGATGGCGACGGCAGCAAAGGCGCCGGCGCCCCACAGGAAGAGGACGATTTCGGCGGCAACAAGCGAGCGGCTGGCCGGATAGAAGGCGAGCTGGATCAGGGCTACGACCGCCGGAACGATCAACAGTGCGGCGTTAAGGCGCCAGTCGGCGAGTTTGCCGCCGACGAAGTTGCCGAGCGTCAGGCCGACGCCGATGCTGAGCAGGGTCAGGGTCACGCCGTGCGGCGTAATGCCGGTGACCTGTTCCAGGACGGGCGCGATATAGGTGAACAGGGCGAACATCGAGGCGCTCATCGCTACGGTGATCAGCATGGCGATCCAGACGCGCACGCTTTTCAGCGCTGACAGGTTGTCGCGGCTTTGTTCGGCCTGGGCTTGCTTCGGCAGCAGCAGGTAGAGCGACGCCAGGGCAAGGATGCCAATGCCGGCGACGATCCAGAAGGTGGTGCGCCAGCCCAAGGCCTGACCGATGGCGGTGCCGAAGGGCACGCCGACGACATTGGCGACTGTCAGGCCCATAAACATCATGGCGACGGCCGAGGCTTTTCTGGCATCCGGCACCAGGCTGGCGGCTGTCACCGAGCCGATGCCGAAAAAGGCGCCGTGACACAGGGCAGTAATGACGCGCGCCAACATCAGCATCCAGTAGTTCGGCGCGATAGCGCACAGGACGTTGCCGAGGATGAAAATGCCCATGAGCAGCAACAGCGCCAGCCGTCGCGGCAGCTTTCCGGTGGCGAACGCCATCAAGGGCGCGCCGAAGGCGACAGACAGGGCGTACCCCGTGATCAGAGCTCCGGCCGTCGGGATCGAGACATGCAGGTCACGCGCCACATCGGGCAGCAGGCCCATGATGACGAATTCGGTGGTGCCGATGCCGAAAGCGGCAGCAGCCAGGGAGAAAAGAGCGCTTTTCATAAGGGGCCTCTACACAAAAACAGGGCGTACGCTTGTGAACAGGAGCGTTGCCGTGACCGGGGAGCGTCATTAACAACAACATATCAGTTTTATTAATATGTTGGTTTTTTGCTGTCAATACGCTATGATGGGGTCATGAAGGTTTTGACCCATCCCGCCATTTCGGACGTCAAGCTCGAGATGGTCTTGTACGTTCTTGGCGACAGGAATCGCCTGCAGATCCTGCGCAATCTCGATGCTGCTGGCGACGTGCCGCTGAATTGTAACGAGGCGACCGACGGGATCGTCGACATGCCGCAATCGACCTGTTCCTATAATTTTCGTTTGTTGCGTGAGGCCGGTCTGGTGCGCACGGAAAAGAGCGGACGCGAGGCTAAAAACTGGCTGCGAAAAGCCGAGATCGACGGCGCTTTTCCGGGGTTGCTCGATACTGTTTTGAAGCTTACTCCGGCATGACGCTGGCGAACCTGTGGATCGAATTAAGCCAACGATTGGGGGTTGAACCTACCCTTGCCGATACGGTCTGGCGCGATATTGAGGCGGCCTATGGCGAGCCGCACCGCTACTATCATACACTCGATCATATCGCGGCCGTCGTCGCCGACTGGCAACGATTACGCGACGGGTTCGAAACGCCTGATTCCGCCCTATTGGCGCTGTTCTTCCACGATATCGTTTATGATCCGGCGCGTCAGGACAATGAAGCCATGAGCGCCGGTTTGCTGCGAGAGTGGTTGCAGGATGAGGTCGATGCTCGGGTGATCAAGCACGCCTGTTATTGCATCTGGCAAACGAAGCATCACCAGGCGACAGGTGATGCAGACACCGATCTGGTGCTGGACATCGACATGGCCATTCTCGGCGCGCCTTGGGACGCCTATCTGCGCTATGCCGAAAACGTCGCGCGCGAATATATCCCGGTTTATGGCCTCGACGCCTATGCGGCAGGGCGCAGCGCCGTGTTCATCGAGCCGACCCTGGCGCACGATCGTCTGTTTCTGACCGAGGCCTTTGCCGGGCTCGAAACACAGGCTCGCGAAAACCTCTCGGCCGAGCGCGATCTTTGGCAATCGGGAGCGTTTGCCGAACGGCTCAAATCGGCGCTATAAGCCGTCGCCCAGCCTGACCGGAGTTTGCCCATGCCCATGATCACCCTGACCCGCCCTGACGGCGGCACGCTTGACGCCTATGTGTCGGAGACCAAGTCGGGTCTGCCCGCGGTCATCGTGCTGCAGGAATGGTGGGGGCTCAACGACAATATCAAGTCGATCGTCGATCGGCTGGCCGCCGAAGGGTTCAATGCCCTGGCGCCCGATCTCTATCATGGCCGCATCACTCAGGACGCCGACGAAGCCTCGCACCTGATGCACGGTCTCGATTTTCCGGGCGCGGTCCACGAGGACATCACCTCGGCGCGCGACTATCTGAAGGCCGAAAGCGCCTCAGTCGCCGTCATCGGCTTTTGCATGGGCGGGGCACTGGCCCTGGCGTCGGCGGCGCGTCTGACCGGTCTGGCCTCGGCGGTCTGTTTTTATGGCGTTCCCCCCAAGGCGTTTGCCGATCCGGCCGATATCAAGATTCCGTTCCAGGGACATTTCGGGACGAAGGACGATTGGGTGACGCCGCAGGTCGTCGACGACATGGCCGCGGCGATGACGGCTGCCGGCAATGCGCCCGACTTTTACAGCTACGAAGCCGACCACGCTTTCTTCAACAAGACGCGTCCGGAGGTCCATGACCCCGAAGCTTCGCAACAGGCGTGGAATCGCATGATTCCGTTCCTCAAGGCGCATGGTTGAGCCAGGTGTAATTGACCTTTTAACCATTTAAGCCTAGGCGAAATGCGAAGGCGTATTCCGCCATTCCAGCTAAGGCTTTACCATTGACCGTATTCTATCACGAAGGCGACCTGCCCGACGGCCTTGATCTCGGTGCGACCGTCGCCATCGATTCCGAAACCATGGGCCTGACCTTCCGCCGCGATGGTCTCTGTGTCGTTCAGCTGTCGGGCGGCGACGGCAATGCGCACGTCGTGCGCATGAACCGCAAGACCTATGACTGCCCGAACCTGAAGCGCCTGCTGACCGACACCCAGGTGTTGAAGCTGTTCCATTACGGCCGCTTCGACATCGGCATGTTCATGCTGCATCTGGGTGTCGTGACAACACCGGTCTATTGCACCAAGATCGCTTCTAAATTGGCGCGGACCTATACCGATCGTCACGGCCTGAAGGACCTGGTCAAGGAATTGCTCAGCGTCGACCTGTCGAAAGCCCAGCAGAGTTCCGACTGGGGTAATGAAACCCTGTCGCAGGATCAGCTGAACTATGCCGCGTCGGATGTTTTGTACCTGCACGGCTGCCGCGACCGTCTGAACGCCATGCTGGTCCGTGAAGGCCGCATGGAATTGGCCCAGGGCTGCTTCGACTTTTTGCCGCACCGCGTCAAACTGGATTTGGCAGGATGGGAAGATTGCGATATTTTCGCCCATAGCTGGGCATAGGGATCCGGCAACGGACACGCATGGACCTTCTGAACGACATCAATGCACGTTTCGAACCGGCTATCGATGCCGATACCGAAGCCAGCCAGCGCCGCCAGCGCCTGGCGCAGCAGGTTGCGGCCGTGCGCCGTCGTTCGCGCCGCATCCGCACCTTGCGCACCCTGTTGCCGGCGGCGATCATTGCTATCGGCCTGGTCAATGTCGGCTGGATCATCGTTACGATGATTATCGGTTCGTTGAACGTATATAATACCAGCGGCACTGAAATCCGCATGACCAACCCGCATTTCTCGGGGCTTAACGGTCAGGGATCGCCCTACACCGTGACCGGGCTGGAAGCGGTGAAGAAGGCGGGCGACAGCATTGTTATCACCCTGAAGGCGCCGGCGATCGATTTCCGCGGCAGCACCGACAAATCGACGCGCATCTCCGCCGCCAACGGTGTCTACAACGGTCAGGCCAAGACCTTCCACCTGATGGGCAATGTCGTGATGTCGTCGGGCGACTCCGACATGACCTTCCGAACCGAAGAAGCCACGGTCAACCTGATCGATTTGACTATGCGCGGTGACAAACACATTGAAGGAACAGGCTCCATGGGTCATATAGTGGGCGAATCCTTCGTCATTTCCAAAAACGGCAGCGATGTCGTCTTCAACGGGCGAGGCGACACTAAGGTGTGGGCAACGCTTAACCGCGACCACCCGAAGGCTGGGCATTGAGAAGCAGGGCATCGATGAAACAAGGCGTATTTGCAGGTCTGACGGCACTGATGGTGATCCTCGCGGCGCCCGCCGGCGCACAGGTGTCGAACCAGGGTGGTCCGGTTCAGGTCGGTGCCGACCAGGTGCACTCGGACCAAAACACCCACACCATGTATCTCGACGGCCGTGTCGAGATGTTGCAGGACAATGCCCGGTTGCGCGCGGACCATGCGACGATTCTTTACGCCGAGGGCGGCGGAGATATCCAGCACATGGAAGCGACCGGCAATATCTATTACGTCACCACGGACGTCCAGGGTCAGCAGACCATCATCAAGGGCGATAACGCGGTTTACAACAAGTCGGACGACACCATGGTCGTCACGGGCGACGTCATCCTGCAGCAAGGCCAAAGTGTTATGTCGGGTAATCGCCTGACCTCGCAGGTCCAGAAGGGCATCAACACGCTGGATGCCAATCCGACTCAGACCGGCAAGGGCCGGGTCAAGATGGTCCTGTATCCGGCGAAGGACGGCAAGCCGACCGCGCCCACCCCGCCTGCCCATTAAGGAATTCACGCTGTGAGCGTCAAGGAAGCCTCATTCGCCGCGTCGGCGACCGCTGCCGACGGCATCACCGTCGAAGGTATCGGCAAGAGCTATAAGGACCGCGCGGTCGTCAAGAGCGTCAGCCTCAGGCTGGGGCGCGGCGAAGTCGTGGGCCTTTTGGGCCCCAACGGCGCCGGCAAGACGACCTGCTTCTATATGATCACCGGCCTGGTCGAAGCCGACTACGGCACGATCATGCTCGACGGTCAGGACATCACACATCAGCCGATGTACCAGCGTTCGCGCCTCGGCATCGGCTACCTGCCTCAGGAAGCGTCGATCTTCCGCGGCATGAATGTCGAACAGAATATCATGGCCGTCCTTGAGTTGCGTGAGCGCAACGAGACCAAGATCAAGGACGATTGCAACCGCCTGCTCGAAGACCTGCGCATTACCCATATCCGCCAGTCGCCGGCATCGGCCCTGTCAGGTGGTGAGCGTCGCCGCGTCGAAATCGCTCGCGCCCTGGCGGGTAAGCCATCCTTCATGCTGCTCGACGAACCGTTCGCCGGTATCGATCCGCTGGCGATCACTGATATTCGTGACGTCATCAGCTATCTCAAAGGACGGGGCATCGGTATCCTGATCACCGACCACAATGTCCGTGAAACCCTGGAAATCGTCGATCGCGCCTCGATCATCCACTCCGGCGAAGTGCTGTTCGAAGGCACCTCGGCCCAGATCACTCAGGATCCGGAAGTGCGTCGCGTCTATCTCGGCGAATCTTTCCACTGAAACTTTTACTCCCAGCCGCCTGCCGTTAACCATTGCGCCATGACTTGCGGGCAAAACCGTATGCTTAGCCGGCAATTCGAAGAAATTGCCCTGTAAGCAAGGTTTTGGTGATCAAATTCGGGCAGTATGCACGCCACGATCACAGGTAATCGCATGGCGCTCGGACAAAGGCTGGAAATCAGACAAGGGCAGGGGCTCGTTATTACGCCCCAGCTGCAGCAAGCTATCAAGCTGCTGCAACTGTCCAATCTCGAATTGGAAGCTGTCATCGAAACCGAGCTGGAGCGCAACCCGCTTCTGCAACGCGAAGACGGCGACGGTCCGGCCGAAAACAGCCAGGACAGCGAAGCGCCTTCGGACATGGGTGACAGCGGTGAATCGCGCGAGTTGGAACTTACCGACCGCGACACGGCTATTGCCAATAACGATCTGGATGCGACTGCATCCGATGTCTACGGCGACGATTCTTCGCCTGCGCGTGAACGCGAATCTCAGGCGGCCGATACGGGCGAAGGTCCGATGGTCGACTGGTCGAAGGCCGGTAAGGGCGGCAACGGCTTTGACGGCGACGACGATACACTTGAGCGTGCCCTGACGCGTGAAAAGTCGTTGCACGAACATCTGACCGATCAGGCCCTGATCGCGCATTTCTCGGCGCCGCAAATGGCGATCGCCCAGGTGCTGATCGACGCCGTCGACGATGCCGGCTATATGCGGGCACCGCTTGAAGAAATCGCCGATCGCATGGGCTGTGAACTGGCCATGGTCGAAGAGACGCTGCGCGCTTGCCAAGGCTTCGAGCCGACGGGCATCATGGCGACCAGCGTGCCGGAATGCCTGAAGTTGCAGTTGATTGAACGCAACCGTTTCGACCCCGCCATGGGCGCATTGCTCGACAACCTGGAAATGCTGGCCAAACGCGACCTCAGCGCCTTGCGCAAGGTGTGCGGCGTCGATGACGAAGACCTGGCCGAAATGATCTCCGAGCTAAAATCGCTCAATCCACGGCCGGGCGCCCAGTTCGACGCCGAACCGTCACAAGCCGTGGTGCCCGATGTTTTCGTTCGTCCGGATCCGGCCGGCGGTTGGCGTATCGATCTCAATTCCGACACCCTGCCCCGCGTCCTGGTCGATCAGAAGTATCAGGCCAAGGTCTCGGCCGCGGCGCGTTCCGACGCTGAAAAAACCTATCTCAACGAATGCCTCAACCAGGCCAACTGGCTGATCAAGAGCCTGGACCAGCGCGCCCGCACCATCCTCAAGGTGTCGTCGGAAATCGTCCGCCAGCAGGACGCCTTCTTCGTCTACGGCGTCGAATACCTGCGCCCGCTGAACCTGAAGACGGTGGCCGAGGCCGTCGGCATGCACGAATCGACCATTTCGCGCGTCACTTCGAACAAATATATCGCCACGCCGCGCGGCGTCTTCGAACTGAAGTTCTTCTTCACCTCGTCGATCGCGTCGTCGGACGGCACCTCGGCCCATTCCGCCGAAAGCGTCCGCCACAAGATCAAGCACCTGATCGACGGGGAAAAGATGTCGGGCGAGGTGCTGAGCGACGACCGTATCGTCGAGCTTTTGAAGGAGGCCGGCGTCGATATCGCCCGCCGCACCGTGGCCAAGTATCGCGAAGCCCTGCGCATCCCATCCTCGGTCGAACGCAAGCGCGCCACACGCTGAAATCCCTTGGTCCAGCGGAGCGAAACCTTCGCCCGGAATGCGGCAAATCTTTGAATTTCCGCGTAAATTCTCGTCACGGCGACGCACGTTTACGATCCGTTATCAACACAAACTGGTGAGCGCCCACAAAGCCACTTTTCAGAATGCGAGATGAGCGTACAGTCGTCATGTCCACCTTGGACATTCATGCGGCCGGCAACGCTTTTGCGACGCCGAAACGGCTGCCTACCGGTCGCGGGTTCTTCTTCAAGAACGGAGTGTGACATCCCCATGCAAATTCAGGTCAATGGCAAACAGGTAGAAGTCGGCGACGCTCTGCGCGAGCGTATCGAAACCGAACTGACGTCAGGAATCGCCAAGTATTTCGACCGCGGCGCCAACACCGCCGAAGTCACCATTTCCAAGCAGGGATATTTGTTCAAGGCGGACTGTTGGGTCCGTCTCGCTTCGGGCCAGACGCTCGTTTCGCACGCCTTCGGCGGCGACGCCCACGCCGCCTTCGACGGCACGCTCGACCACATGGAAAAGCGCGTCCGCCGCTACAAGCAAAAGCTCAAGAGCCACCACAACGGCACGCCGCAAAAGGAAGAAACCGCCAACGTCACCGTCCTGCGCTCCAACGGCCACGATCTTAACGGCGCCGATATGGACGAGGACGATTTCGACGACGGCATGGATCATTCCTCGCCGCCCCAGGCCATGATCATCGCGGAAACCGAAACGACGCTGCGCACCATGACGGTGTCGTCGGCCGTGGCGGAAATGGAGATGTCCAACTATCCGGTCATCATGTTCCGCAACGCCGCCCATGGCGGCCTCTCGGTCCTCTACCGCCGGCCGGACGGTAACATAGGCTGGATTGATCCGGAACGCACCCGCACGCGTAACTAGACCGAGTTTCATCCGATACGGAAGGGCGGCTTGACGCAAGCCCGCCGCCCCTCTAAGGGAGCATCGCCGCACGCGCGGAACCTTCTGCGGCGATGCCCTTCACGTAGCGTACACCGATCCTTTTTGCGGACCCCCCATGTACCTCAACAGCCTGCTGGACCGACACGCCATTCTCGGCAATGTCAGCGTCAATTCCAAGCGCCAGGCCTTGCAAACGATTGCGGATATCGCCGCGCGCCAGCTGCAGCTGGAAGCCGACGATGTGCTGCAGGCCTTGCTGGAGCGCGAGAAGCTGGGCTCGACGGGCGTGGGCCTGGGTGTGGCCGTGCCGCATGCCGCCCTGGCCGGCCTCGACCGCATGTACGGCATCTTCGTCCGCCTCGAAAACCCGGTCGGCTACGATTCGATCGACGACATGCCGGTCGACCTGATCTTCGCCCTGCTGGCGCCGGAAAATGCCGGCACCGAGCACCTGCGCGCCCTGGCCAAGGTGTCGCGCGTCCTGCGCCAGAAGGATGTCCGCGAGCAACTGCGCCGCATCGACAATCCGGACGCCATCTACGCCGTCCTGACCGGCGTCGCCAACTCGAACGCGGCCTGATCGTAAGGCCAGGCGCCGCATGCCGCGCGCAATGTGCGCGGTGGAAGGCTACACCACCTCGATCGGTACTATGCGCACGGCGTCGCTGGGCGCGGGCCGTTGCAGGTCGATATGCAGCAAGCCGTAGCTCAGCACCGCCTTCATCACGTCAAGCCCATCGCTGAGGACAAAGGCGCGATTGAAGCCGCGCAAGGCGATGCCGCGATGCAGGTAGTCGCGCGCATCGGTCTCGCCGCGTTCCTTGCTGGCCGTCACCGTCAGGTGCGCGCCCCTGACCTCGATGCGCAACTGGTCGGCGGTGAAGCCGGCGACCGCGATGCTGATGCGCAGATGATCCGGGCTCAGGGATTCGACATTATAGGGCGGATAGGTGTCGTGGCTGCGGCCGATGCGCTCGATCAGGTCGCGCATGTCGTCGAAGCCGAGCAGGTAGGGACTGTCGAACAGGACGGTCCGCGTCATGGCGTCACGGCTGGCTTTCGAGGAATTCGGTCACCGCTGTCCGCGCCGCCGGCTCGGTCAGGGTCGGCGCATGGCCGACATGGTCGATATCGACGCGCGTAATGTCTTTCGACACCGTCGCCATGCGCTTGGCCTCGGCGGCATCGAGCACGTCCGACAACGCCCCGCGCACGATCAGCATCTTGCGGCCGTGCGCCAGGCTGTCATAGCACGGCTGCAGGTCGTACATGCTGGACGTCACCGTCGTGTTGCGGAAGGCTTCGGTGATGCGCGGATCGAAGGCCAGGCGCAGGCTGCCGTCGCGGCCCTTCATGAAGACGCGGCGGGCGAATTTCAGCCATTCGGCCTGGGTGTTGTCGGGGAAGGCCTGGCGGTTCTGCTCGGCGATGAAGATCGCCGCGTCGTGCCAGTTCTTGAACGCCATCTGCTTCATCGCCGCCAGGCCGGAAATGCGCGCCAGCGCCTTGGGCGGGATGACGGGTCCGACATCGTTGAGGATGGCGGCCTTGATCAGGGTGGGGCGCAGGGTCGACAGCACCATCGTCACCAGCCCGCCGGTCGATGTGCCGATGAAGATCGCCCGGCCTATCCCCAGGCTGTCGCACAGGTCGAGCACGTCCTTGGCATAGGTCCAGGCGTGGTAATTGGTCGGGTCGGGATCGTATTCCGACAGGCCGCGGCCGCGGATGTCGGGCACGATGACGCGGCGGTCGAGCCCGGCGATGTAAGGCGCCACGTCCTCGAAATCGGCGGAATTACGCGTCAGGCCGTGCAGGCAGATCACCGGCAGGCGCACGCGTCCCGGACTGGCCGGATAGTCGCGGGCATAAAGCCTGAGGCCGTCGCCGGTCGACCACCAGCGGTCCTGCCAGGCGGGCGCCTTGCGCAACAGCACGCCCCGCTCGCCGGCCTGGCCCTCGCCTTCGGGGCCGACACCGCTTTGCGGCCGCATGTTGTCTTTCAGACTGATCAAGAGGGACTGCCCTGAACTTCCGCTTTGATTCGACTTCCTTAGCATTAATCTTTCGCTTTGCGCGCAAAAAAAGCAAGCGCCAAAGCCCGCGCGGGAAGCGCTTGATTCGGCCGTACTTTTCCGCTACATGCGGCGCTTCGAGCCGGTCAGGACGGCTCGGCCCCGCGAAAGACGGCTCGTCATCCTGACGCACTGCGATACGGACATTCTGCTCTTTTGCGGCTTTTCACGGGTTGGGGAAAAGGCCTTTGCCAAAGGAGTTTCCCATGCCCCAGGATACTGGCGCCCAAACCGTCGAATCTTTCAAACGCGATGCCGCCCGCCTGCTGAAGGCGCAACGCGCCGGCGATGCCGCCGCCCGGGCACGGTTCGCCGCGCTCGACCATCCGCCCGCCGAGCCGCAGTTGAAGCACGCCCTGGCCGTGATCGCCCGCGAAGAGGGCTTCACCGGCTGGACCGAGCTGAAAGCGGCGAAAGAAGGCCTCGATTTCAGCGAATTCTTCGCCCGGCCGGGACTTGGCGATACGCTCAATGCCTGGTTCAGCACCTATGACGAGGCCAAGGCGCACCAGCGCGCCACCGGCGGGGTCGTCCTGCCCTACCGCCATCAGGTCTTTGTCAGCTCGACGGCGATCCTCGGCCGGCTGGGCTTCGAACCCGACCATCCCGACTGGCAGGCAATCGGCCATGATTTCGTCAGGCCCGGGTCTCCGGACGCCTTCGCCCGCATCAAGGCCGCGCTGACCCGGCGCTTCGCCGCGAAACCGGAGTGACCGCCATGCCCCTGCTCGACAGATCCGCCCGCCACCCCATCCGCCTGCCCGACGGCACGGCGGTGCCGACCGCCGTCTATCTCAACCAGGTCATCGATCATCCGCGCATGGCGATCGGCGACTACAGCTATGCCAGCAACCTGACGGCGCCTGCGGACTGGGCGCAGACCCTGGCGCCCTATCTCTTCGCCTTCAGCCGCGAAAAGCTGACCATCGGCCGGTTCTGCCAGTTCGCTCACGGCACCCTCTTCATCACCTCGTCGGCCAATCACCCGATGGCTGGTTTTTCGACCTATCCGTTCCGCATCTTCAAGCCGGAAACCATGGCCGCCTATCTCGACCTGCCGGTGAAGGACACGGTGATCGGCAACGACGTGTGGACAGGCCACGGCGTCATGGTCATGCCGGGCGTCACCCTCGGCGACGGCGCCATCGTCGCCGCCGGATCGGTGGTGACGAAGGACGTGGCGCCCTATGCCATGGTCGGCGGCAACCCGGCGCGGCTCATCCGGATGCGTTATGGCGCCGAGGTGATCGCCGAACTTCTGGCTATCCGCTGGTGGGACTGGGAGATCGAGCGCATCGCGGCCAGCCTGCCCGCCATCGAAGCGGGTGACCTCACGGCCTTGCGGGCAGGTTGATTTGAAGGTTTAACTACGGACAGGCACGAAACGAAGTCCGGCGAAGCCAAAAGATGCGCAAAGCGCACACGAAAATGCGCTGAAAGAGGTTGTCCTAAAGCCGGCCGCGCCATCAAGACGAACCACCGCTTACTTCGCATGTAAAGGTAAGAAGCCGCCGGCCCACGTCGCTTCCCTCTCTTATACCTCCCTGAAATCTTCGATTTCGGGGAGGGGGACCGCCGCGTTTCTTCAACGCGGCGGTGGTGGGGCGTCTTGCTGCCTTCACCTCTCCCCGTTCACG
>FTIZ01035717.1_pt1 | contig 12997 bp, 11 predicted proteins | sample 1658381 | NCBI WGS metagenome assembly FTIZ01 (sample SAMEA3914822, study PRJEB12502) | metagenome | biome: forest; material: soil | place: USA | collected 2012-03-12 | depth 0.1 m
CGCTGGCGGATCGCGAAGTCCTCGCTGGCGCGCTCGCGCCTCTGGAAGGCGTCGCTGTGAAAGGGGTGGGTGTTAGCTTCGGTTGTTATTGGCTATGTGAGGGCTTGGTTGTTGGTGATGGGAGCTCTCGGGATGGATCGGGAGCTGTTTATGCTCATGACTGCGCGGGGGCTTGACAATCGTGATCGATGCATGCCCTCGCCCCCGTCCCACCCGTCCCACCCGTCCCAATCTCCCACAGAGCTCCCATCCCCAGCGAGGCAAGGTCCAGAATCATGTGAGGGGTACGCACCCCTGGCCGCCGGTCTTGGGCGGGGAGCCGGTGTCGCCAGCGGACATGGCGCGGGCGGTTGTCGCAAAGGTGCGGGACAGCAGCGCCGGGCGGGCGAGCTTGGTGATCGAAGTGCGCATCATGGTGGCGGTTGGTTGTTGTGGTGTCGTGGGGTTGGGTCAATGGCAGGTGCGTGGTGCAGTTTCGAGGTTGCTTGAGCTTCGGGGTGGCCTGATCTAGCTTACGGGCAGGCGGGTGGAGAGTGGAGAGCTTTTCTCGGAAGCTAGACGTCACCTCCCGCCGCCATTCCGGGTCCCGCTTTTTGCCGGAGGGACAGCCCCTACTGTGGCCTAAGGCAGACACGGACACCACTGGTCGTGTTTCTGAGTTCTTCGACTCATGGAGCCGCCATTTTCTTCTACAATTAGGGATTACTTTGGCTTTTCCCTTGACTTGACAACAGAGAATGTATGCGTAGCAGCAATTTGCTGCCATTCCCATTCTTCTCTTGGCCAACCCACCGTCACGCAATTAGGTATTTGAAACTTGGAAAATTTCCCAGGTTTACAGCACAGAACCCCATGGCGTCTTCTCGATTCTCAAGCACCACGAGTGCTCAGGGTCGAGACCAGGCCACCGAGAAATGTTGTCGAGCCTGTCGGATGCCATTCACCCTTCGACACCCGCTCCGCTATTCGGCTGCTGCTGCCATTGGTCACCGAGATGACCCGGCGATCTCGGACCAGAATATGGCGAGCTGCCGACCTTGTCCACCAAGGACCCCGCTTCTCGAGAGGCCGTGCCTGGGCCAGCCGTGTAAGTGGAAGTATCAAGTTGGTTTGCCAATAGGCTCAGGCCGGAAATGCAGACGGCGTGTACTTCTGGCAGGGGCAATGCATGGAGTGTTCCTGGTTAAATGGTCCAGTAACACCAAAGTGACACAACCACAAGACGTGGTATAATCACCGTGGCTGTCCTGGCTCTGGCCCTTTGACTCTCGAGTTGTCTATGAGTTGACTCCCTCCTCGTCAATCTCTCTTCTTTGGCATGTTCCAATAACCCGGCTCGCTCTTGCACAACACCAACGCCAACGTCAACGACATCACCCACTTAGTCCCTCGTGGTGATTCACGCCATCATGGCTTTCTTTCGCAAACTTCCCGCTGCCCCTCGTATCCTCATCTCTTCCCTCTTCAGCCTCCAGATTCGGGGCAGCCCCTCATCCCACCACCTCCGGGCCATCAGCACCACTCCCACCCCCCGTCACGAAAACCGCAAGCGCGTAGCCATCGTCACCGGCGCCGCCCGCGGCATCGGCCGAGCCATCGCCCTGCGCCTCGCCCAAGACGGCTACAGCATCACCGCCTCGGACCTCCCCGCCCTCCAAGCGCAACTCGACTCCCTCGTCTCCGAGATCACCGCCCTCGGCGCCACCACGGGCGTCCGCGCCCACGCCCACGCAGCCGACGTCACCTCCCCGTCTGAAGTCTCCTCCCTCATCGACAGCTCCGCCTCGGCTCTCGGCCCGCTCGACACCATGGTCGCCAACGCGGGTATCGCACAAGTGAAGCCCCTCCTGGAGCTCACACCAGAGGACTTCCGGCGCATGTTTGACGTCAACGTCGCGGGCGTGCACAACTGCTTTCAGGCCGCGGCGAAGCACATGATCGCTCACCCCCGCAAAGAAGGGGAAGAGGGAGGTGAGGTGCGCGGCAAGCTGGTCGCGGCGGCGAGCATCGTTGCATTCAAGCCGTTCGCCCTGCTGGGCCACTACAGCGCGAGCAAGTGGGCGGTCAGGGGGCTCAGCCAGGTGTATGCGATGGAGCTGGCGCAGCACAAGATCACGGTGAACGCGTACGCGCCTGGGATTGTGGACACAAAGATGTGGGAGTTGATTGACGAGGGGCTGGGGACGCGGGCGGGGAGGGGAAAGGGGGAGATGATTCGCAAGTATAGCGATGAGCTGATTGCGCTCGGGAGGACCAGTGTGCCGGGGGATGTGGCTGGGCTGGTGTCCTTTTTGGCGAGTCGGGATGCGGATTATGTGACGGGGCAGACGTTTGTTGTGGATGGAGGGGTGGTTTATACATGAGGGCTGGACAGGATCCTTCCGGTGTTATTGCTGAGTATCTATGGCATATGTTCAGTTTTGGTGAGTTGGTCCCATGTTTGCCAGTTTGCACAGGGTCCCGGATAGGTATCAGAGGAGGTCAGGTCGTCTCTTGATACCGAGTCTGCTGGTGGCGCTGGAAGAGGAGTTAGTAATTCTCAGGTATCTCTTGTTTGCCAAGGTGGCCACTCTTCTGCTGTTTTTCACAATGATTGTTCTATCGATTCACCACAGCGATGAAGAATGTGCACAAATTGGGAGTGAGAGTTTGTCCATCCAAACTTCACAATCTCGCGGTCCTGTTTCTTCTGCACCACGGCCAACACGAAACACAACACCAGTGAACCAGGCAGCACTCGGCTCAGGAAAAAATAGATTTGCTTGCCTTGTGTTCGGATGTACGCATAACCAATGGTCGACAGCAAAAGTTCCCTGCCTTTCTCTTGGCCCAAAAACTCCTCCGTTCTTGGGCGTGATGATTTGTTTTTGCTCGGAAACCGACTTACACTTGAAGTGCAGGCTGGGAAGGAGGTAAAAGCGGGGCGGCATATCCGACTAGCGCACAGTCTAACCTGACCCTTGCCCCTGGTTCCAAGGAGCAAACAGGCCCTGTTGTTTCAACAACTCCAGGCGACGGCTGGTGAGCTGATGGGCTTGTATTACGAGTAGCATTGTGCTATGAATAAACGCAGCGGCTGGCCGATAGGTGGTTGGGCGGAGCCTATCATCGCCAACCAGAGTTCGTTGGCCGTTTGCGCTATCTGGCGCCTGCTTCGGGCCGGGATGGCGTGCTGTCAAGGAAGACGGGAGGAGGCCGCACATCGCACATCGCACATCGCACATCTCAATAATCCGTAATAATAGACGCCCAGGGAGAGCTGCATGAATGAAACCTCGTTGAAGCTGGGTGCGCTGCTGCTGCTGCCCGATCGCTAGTCTGACCGCCGCCAGGAAACACAGATGTTGTTTTATTTTATTTCTTGTCTCGGGATGGCACCGCGCCAGAAAGAAAGCTGCCGACAGATCCCGCCTTGATTTCGGCACGGAGGTGGCTCAGGCTTGTCGACGCCGCTCTCTCAGGCTGGCAGCCTGACTTGATGTCTCAGGTTGCAGCGTTGCAAGCTGTTGGTGCGCAGTGCCCTGAGCTTGTTCCAGTGACGTACTAGGCTCCCTCGCCGGCTCCTCAGGTCCTTTGGCTGCTGCGGCGGCTCCTGGTGCTGCTGGCGCCAACGCCGTCACGTGTGAGCACAGGCGGGGTTCCCGTTTGAGTGGCCGTGCCAGGCCCAATTTGACTGGTCGCCGCCCACGCATCCCGCCGTGCTTGTTGTCGCTTCGCTGCGCTTCGGCCTTGCCCCTTCCCTCATTTCCAACTTTGCATCCCAAAACCGGTGACTTCGCCCGCTCTCGTCTTCTTTCCCCAAACACCGAGCGACCGACCTGCATCGCAACCTTTCTGCACCCATTTCCCACCGCGCCATCTCCCTCAAAACATCGTCTTTCGGCCATCCCGCCATCCACTAGATTACACGAGGTCAGTATCGGTCGTTGCCCCCTCACTCGCTGCACCGTCCACCACCCACCGTCCACCGCATCCCACTTTCTCGCCCGCTGTCGTCATCGCCGGCGCGATCGAGCCTTGCCCTCTCCCTCTGGAGCCTGCGGTCGCCATGCCCTCGGTCGCCTGGGGCTCGAGGCCCAATTGCCTCTTCAGCCCGGCGCCAGCCCCGTGCCCGGGTGGCCTGCATTGCATTCGCCGTGTCCCTGGACCGGCAGGGCTGCGCATCCATCCACCCCACACCGAGAGCGGGGAGGGGCTGCCTGGTCATGAAGTCAGCGCGGCGCATTCGCCTCAGCATCAGCAGACGTGTTGGATTGCGGCGGCTCTGCTAGCTGCGATTGTCCCCGCCTGGCCATTTTTGTTTTCCTGCTCTTTCTATCCTCTGTTTTTGTTTTTGCCCGCACGCTGAGCTCACCGACTCACCCCACCTGCCTACTGCACGATTTCCTGGATTTCCGACCTGGTCCCCGATTTCCCGCTAACCTCGCATCTCGCAGAAACCTCTCCATCCGTCAAAATGGGTCACGAAGATGCCGTCTATCTGGCCAAGCTGGCCGAGCAGGCCGAGCGCTATGAGGGCATGTATTTCTGGATACCGACCGACCCCCACCGAATCGAGACTGACGCTCCACCCCGCACGCAGAGATGGTTGAGAACATGAAGATTGTCGCCTCCGAGGATCGCGATCTTACCGTCGAGGAGCGGAACCTGCTGTCGGTCGCCTATAAGAACGTCATTGGCGCCCGCCGTGCGTCGTGGAGAATCGTCACCTCGATCGAGCAGAAGGAGGAGTCCAAGGGCAACTCCACCCAGGTTGGCCTCATCAAGGAGTACCGCCAGAAGATCGAGGCCGAGCTCGCCAAGATCTGCGAGGACATCCTCAGCGTCCTGGATGCGCACCTCATCCCCTCGGCCAAGTCTGGCGAGTCCAAGGTCTTCTACCACAAGATGTCAGTGCCTGCTTTTGCGCCGCCGTGACGCGTTCGCTATGGCTGACACCGTGCACAGGAAGGGCGACTACCACCGCTACCTCGCCGAGTTCGCCGTTGGCGACCGCCGCAAGGACTCGGCCGACAAGTCCCTCGAGGCCTACAAGGCTGCCACTGAGGTTGCCCAGACCGAGCTCCCCCCCACCCACCCCATCCGCCTGGGTCTTGCCCTCAACTTCTCCGTCTTCTACTACGAGATCCTCAACGCTCCCGACCAGGCTTGCCACCTTGCCAAGCAGGCGTTCGATGATGCTATTGCTGGTGAGTGATTGTTTGCGCCCGAGATGGATGCAGGCTTTGTTTCTAACCATTGCGCCCGCAGAGCTCGACACATTGAGCGAGGAGAGCTACAAGGACAGCACCCTCATCATGCAGCTGCTCCGCGACAACCTGGTACGTACCCACTGCATTTTGGGACATTGCATGACGCATGTGCTGACGTTAGCCTGCAGACCCTCTGGACTTCGTCCGAGGCCGAGCCCCCCGCCGCTGCGGCCCACGCCGACGCTCCTCAGCAGGAGGAGCCGAAGGCGGAGGCGGCTGCGGAGGAGCCCAAGGCCGAGTAAGCGGCGTCGTGTTCCTGGTCCCTTGATAGTGATAACCCCCGGTTTACTTGGCAAATCCCTTGGTGGAAACGGTGTCTTTGGAGCGCGGACTGGAGATCCCACGTACCCTTTGCATGTTTACGGCAGATACACCAGACTTGGTGGGCGATGTGTCGCGGCTGTTGGGGGCTAGAGTGCAGCGTTTTGGGGGGGTTTTGTTCCTTTCTCAGACTACCTGCTTTAGACTCTTGACTGGCGAGGATCGCCTGCACAAGAAATAAAACCCCGTCGTCAATACATAGACCTTTGCCACGATATTTCCACCTCTCTCCCAAACAGGGTATCGAACTTGGTCAGTTTCTCCGACTTGAATGCTCGTACCGAGACACCATCAATTCACAGTCCCTTCCTGTCACCCCTTCGCAGCGCCAGCAGCATCCCCACCATTTACCCCATCCCCACCATCCCCACCATCCTCATCATCAACAACAGCAAAGCAAACCCTCAACCACAAACTACAGTCTGCACAACCCACCATCAACTCCCCCAAATCAGCCGCCTCCTCCAGGTCGTCCTCTGTAAAGAGATAGCCGCGCGGGTTGCCGCACCGGCAGGAGCGGTACCACCTTGTCGTCCCGTCTTTGTCGTCTTCTTCGTAGTCGAGATCGTCTAGGTCGAGGGTCTCGATGCCGGTTTGGAAGTTTGCTGCTGCTTCTGTTGCTTGGCGGGATGGGGATTGTGAGAGGAGGGAGAGGTCGTAGGCTTTGCGGGAGGGGGGATGGGAGAGGGTTGCGTAGGCGGTGGAGATTTGGTCGATTGTGATTGTGTTTTGGTGGTGTTGTTGGGGGTTGGGTGGTGAGGTGGTGGTGGTGTTGGGCGTTTTCTTGTCGGGGTGGTGGTTGAGGAGGGCGCGGCGGTAGGCGCGTTTTAGGAGGGCTGTGGTGGTGGATGGGTCGTTGGTTTCGGAGAAGGTTGTTGAGGAGAGGGAGAGGATTTCGTAGTAGGTTGGTGGGGGCATTTTGTAGAGAGGGGTAGGGGGAGGTTGGGTGTTGATGGTGGTGGTGATGGTGATGGTGGGGGTTGGAGTTGAGGGGAAAGGGTCAGAGTGAAAAATTGCTGGACAATGAGTTGGAGCCGATCACGTGCCGTTAGCTCTCAGACTGCTGTTCCCGTATGAACGCTGAGGAGATGTTCGCCTCAAGACGAGACAGTCGTGTCTGTCGGCGGTGGGAGACGGGGTGGTGGTGTGGCTAAGGCAACAGAGACAGCTCGGGGGGTGAGATGGGTTGCCAGCTTGGGCAACAAGATCCCGGAAAGTTGAAACCGCCTGAGATAGGGAGTGGGGAACTGAGACCAACAGCATGGCTGGAGCTGTGGCTTGAGTATCAACGCGAGGGCGGGTCTAGCCACGGCCATCAACGGCATCAAAACGGCCTCCAGTGGTTGGAATGTTGTACATTTGGTATTGGTACAGTCTAAACACATCACAGCTCCCGGCGGTTTCGTGCCGCTTATTTGGGAAACTTGGTCCAGTCCCGTTTCCCAACCTGCAATCCGGTTAGCAAAGAGCTGCCGCAAAAGGCACGGATCGAAGGGCCGCAGGCAAACCTTTTTCCATTCCCTGATGAGATTCGGCATATCCAGCATGGCCTGTCTCCTCTTGTCCATCCTGTCGAACAAGAAGGTCAGCAAGCAACGCTCCCAACACGCTTTCCAGCCACACGCAGCACTCGACCCAGACGTACTTGACAGCCAGCTGCCTCTCGTGCTTGTGACCCTTGACCTTCTGGCCGACACCGGTACCCCTGACGCGCAGACCCAGCTCGACCCTCTTGCTTAGCCTGGTCTCGGTGCCCTTGTTGGTGAAGGGCAGCAGCTCCTCGACGCCGTGCTCACGGGCCAGCTTGACCAGCTCGGCCTGGCGGCGCAGCGAGTACTTGGGGTCGTGCCAGCGGCCGGTGACGGGGTGCTTCAAGGGCATGAAGGGGTTCGGTGTCTCTTCTTGGTAGGCCGTCTTGTGCGTCTCGGGGGTGGTGCCCGCGGGCAGGATCGAGGCCGGAGGGTAGCGCGCGAGGAACGTGCGGAGCCGCGTCGGCAGCGCGAGCGCTAATTGTACATTCTTTGTCGCCGCTGCCGCCATTGTCGAGAGCTGTCAAGGTCTGCCGAGGCCTGCCGGGGGTGGTGTTGAGTGAGTGACGGCGTGAGCAGCGGGTGGAGAGGTTCTCAGTTCCCTTGCGGGAGGCTCCCAATCCATGCCATCTCGAAAAAAGTTGCGGGTCCGCAAGTCCAGTCTAACCCCAACCCTCGGGCATGTCCTACACTCCAGACGCTCCACTTCTTTTTAGTTCAACTGCCGCCCTGCATCATCCAGATCCCAGACCATTTCCAACCTTGAATCCGCCATCGTTTACCAATACACAACACACAGAACACCACATTGCGCCATGGATCAGAGACGCCTACCGCCAGACCTGCCAGCGCTGCTGCGTAAGCAAGAAGCCGAGAGAGCAGCGGCAGCCAAACCCAGGTTCATCCCCAAGAAAGAACGGGAGCGCATGGCCGCAGAGAAGGCGGCCAAGGAAGAGGCGGAGCTCAAACGACGAGAGGAATCTCTGGCATCATCTAAGACACCATCGACAAACGGGGCAAACGGGACAAATGGAGGAAACGGGGAATACGGGAACTACAGCAACAAGAGGCCAAGACACGATATACCGACCGGCCCCAAGGCCATGCGCCCGCCAGCGGAAGGCTACGACCGTGCACAAGGTGGAAAGGTCCGTCGAGGACCCAGAGACGACGAAACCAAGCGAGCCGAGATGGAGCGGAACGACGCAGCCGAGCTGCGCGCGAAGTACATGGGCCCCGAGGTCAACCGGTCCACCTTCTCGGCGAACAAGAAGCGCAAGCGGACCGCGGCCAACAAGTTCAACTTCGACTGGGACGCCGACGACGACACCAGCCGGCCTTTTGACCCTGTCTACGCCGATCGCCCAGACCCGCTCTTTAAGCTCGCTGGGTTCGACAACACCGACGAGCTGGTGCTGCGCAAGGCCGACGCTATCCGGCGCGGCGACCCGGAGACGGGAGAGGAGCGCGCAAGGCAGCTCATAGAGCAGCACGAGCGCGTCAAGCAGGCGGCAGAGCGCAAGAACATGGGCAAGCACTGGTCCGAGAAGAAGCTGGAGGACATGAAAGAACGCGACTGGCGCATCTTTAAGGAGAACTTTGGCATCGCCACCAAAGGCGGCGCCATTCCGGATCCGATGCGGAGCTGGGCAGAGTCGAATCTGCCGCGCCGCTTGCTCGAGATTGTCGACCAGGTGGGATACGAAGAGCCATCACCTATCCAAAGGGCTGCTATTCCGATTGCACAGCAAGCACGCGACCTGATCGGCGTTGCTGTCACAGGTTCCGGCAAAACGGCCGCGTTCCTTTTGCCGCTACTCGTCTACATTTCGGAGCTGCCTCCCCTCGCAGAACACAACAAGAACGACGGCCCGTATGCGCTCATCCTTGCGCCGACCAGAGAACTGGTCCAGCAAATCGAGAGCGAGGCTCGGAAGTTCGCCGGTCCCTTGGGCTTTACCGTGGTCAGCATTGTTGGTGGCCACTCGCTGGAGGAGCAGGCGTACGCGCTCAGGAACGGTGCCGAGATTATTGTCGCGACGCCGGGTCGTCTGGTGGACTGCCTCGAACGGCGCCTGCTCGTCTTCACGCAGTGCTGCTACATCATCATGGACGAGGCCGACCGCATGATCGACCAGGGCTTCGAGGAACCCCTGACCAAGATCCTCGACGCCCTCCCAGTCGCCAACGAGAAACCAGACACGGACGACGCCGAGAACCCGCAGATGATGAGCCGGTACCTTGGAGGCAAAGACCGGTACCGGCAGACGATGATGTACACGGCGACCATGCCGCCCCTCGTGGAGAAGATCGCCAAGAAGTACCTCCGGCGGCCGGCCATTGTGACCATCGGTAATGCCGGCGAGGCGGTCGACACGGTCGAGCAGCGCGTCGAGTTCATCTCGGGCGAGGACAAGCGCAAGCGGCGCCTACAGGAGATTCTTAACTCGAACCAATTCAAGCCGCCCATCATCGTGTTTGTCAACATCAAGCGCAACTGCGAGATGGTTGCAAAGGACATCAAGTCGTGGGGTTACTCGACCGTCACGCTGCACGGCAGCAAGACGCAGGAGCAGCGCGAGGCGTCGCTCGCGTCGGTCCGGAACGGCCAGGTCAGCATCCTCGTCGCCACGGACCTGGCGGGCCGTGGTATCGATCTCCCGGACGTGTCGCTGGTCGTCAACTTCAACATGCCGTCGAGCATCGAGGCGTACACGCATCGTATCGGCCGCACAGGTCGTGCGGGCAAGAGCGGTGTGGCCATCACGTTCTTGGGCAACGAGGACTCGGACGTGCTGTACGATTTGAAGCAGATTATTTCTAAATCGACCATTTCGAAGCTGCCGGACGAGTTGCGGAGGCACGAGGCTGCGCAGTCGAAGCCGACGCGCGGCGGGGGTGGGAAGAAGCTAGAGGATAGTGGGGGTTTCGGCGGGAAGGGCGGTTCATGGTAGTCCCGCGAACGTCCCAGCAAGGACAAAGAGCGGCATCGGGGGAGCCAAGCGGATAAACATGGAAAGACTCCTCCTCGTCCGTAGCGGCATCGTAAATAGCTGGTACTGTGTATCATCAGTTGGATGGGTTGGTGGGGTGGCGACACGGCGACGCCAGAGGTCGCCCCCCGAGAGTGCGATTCAGCATCGTCTCAAATCACTTCTCGTGTACACATACAACAATGGTAACAGTGAGAAAGAGAGACGGAAAGTTGCCAAGGCATTACCTACATACCTAATTGTGCTTGCCAATCCATGCTTAGGTACCTCAACACTTGGTATACACAAGGTACAGAATAGATAGTCCGCTCTCGCTGGACAGCTCCAAGCGCAAGCTCGTGAAGGCGGCCATCAAGGTGCAAGCCAAGATGTTAGTGGGCGGGGTCGATGCAACGATCAACCCTGACATGACTTCAGAAACCACGCAAAACATGCCGCCATCTGATCTCCACAACCTCCCGCCGAGGTCTAAGAGACTTGATCCGCGGGCAACAACCTCGATGATGCTCCAGCCAACAGCGAGGCTGCCCAAGTACACAGTACACGGCAACGGTGCGGAGCAGTCGAGAGACTTGCCCCTCGCCGACCCCACCCACATCACTTCAGGCACACCCCTTCCAGCGCTTCCACTGCGCTGCGGTGCATGCCCTGCATGCCCGCCAAGAAATCGGGGCCCAGGTCTAAATTTTCTGTTCTCCCACTGCCGAGCACAGTGGTGATGACAGTGCAGTGCCACCTCAAACCACCATCATGTCCCTGAGCTGATTTCGGGACGGTTTTCTGCCCAACCCAACGAGGAGGCTGTCCCCGAGCCCTCTGGTGCGAGGTCTTTTTGTCGACCTTGCATGCACGGCGAGGTGTGTCCCTTCGACAGCCGACGAAACAAACAAAGCCAGACCGCTGCCATCGACTGCAGTCAACTACAGCGGGCAGTGTGAGTGCGGGCTTGCTGCTCCGCTCATCGGGGCCCGTCTTCGTCGGGAACTCCCCGCCCACCACCAGGCGAGCCACATTCAGCGTCGATTGAGCGGTGACTGGCGGAGCCTGTGTGGATTGCATCTTACACTGTCGAGCTGAATCTACGCTGCGTCGAAAAGCAAACAATTCCTTTTGCTTCGTGCTTGGTTCGCCATTCCTTGAGTTGCCCCGCCTCGTTGGGTGTTGAGGTACGCGGCGCTCATTGTCGCCCCGAGTGCCCGCCAACAACCCTCAAGGGGCTTCCACAACACCGCAGGGCTCCTCAGACACGCATTCAACTGCGCCCGAGTTTGAGAGACGGACCTTGTTGAGAGAGAATCACTCTCGGCTTGTCACCCTCCTCTCCACGACCGAGACCGGACACCAGTCACCATGGAGCCAGCAACAGCTCGCGAGGGCGACTTGAAGCCCCTCGCGGAGGCCACCATCACGCCGGTGCCCCTGAGGCCCAGGACAGCCGTGATGGAGGCGGTAGAGGACATTGTCTACGGCTCAGTAAGTTGCTTCTCACCTACTCCCACCAGCTCGACTCACCTCCCTAACCTACCCACCACTTCTAGGTCGCCGGTGTCGTGGGCAAGTACATCGAATACCCCTTCGACACGGTCAAGGTCCGCCTGCAGTCCCAACCCGACCACCTCCCCCTCCAGTACAAAGGCCCGCTGGACTGCTTCCGCCAGTCCATCCGCGCCGACGGCTTCCTCGGCTTGTACCGGGGCATCAGCGCGCCGCTGGTGGGTGCCGCCCTCGAGAACAGCAGCCTCTTCTTCTGGGAACGCCTCGGCCGCGCCGCCATCTACGCCTCCGGCTACTCCCCGCAGAATCAGCCCCTCCCGCTCTCCGCCCTATGGATGACGGGCGCCTTCTCGGGCGCCATGACCTCCCTCGTCCTCACCCCTGTCGAGCTCGTCAAGTGCAAGATCCAAGTCCCCGCCACCACCACCGGGACAGCAAAAACCTCCCACGCCCCGCTCCGCCCCATATCCGTCATCAAGGACATCTGGCACCACCAAGGGCTGCGCGGCTTTTGGCACGGCCAGCTGGGCACGCTGATCCGCGAGTCGGGCGGGTGCGCGGCGTGGTTCGGGTCCAAGGAGACGGTGACCAAGCTGATGCGGGAGTGGAACGAGCGGTCGGCCGCGTCCGAGGCCGAGCGGGAGCGCATCCGCAGTGGCGACGACGCCCTGCCGCTGTGGCAGCAGGCCGTCGCGGGCGCGTCGGCGGGCATGATGTACAACTTTCTGTTTTTCCCCGCCGACACGGTCAAGTCGCGGATGCAGACTACCCCGATCGGGATGGCGGCGGCGGATCAGATGACGTTTGCGGGCGAGACTAGGGCGTTGTGGAAGCAGGCTGGTTGGAGGGGGTTCTATCGCGGATGCGGGATCACTGTGCTGCGCTCGGTGCCGAGCTCGGCGTTTATTTTTATTGTCTATGACGGGCTGAAGAAGTACTTCCCGATGCAATGACACGGGGAGGGGTTTGTAAACGGGGTTGGAGATGGCGGTGGTCGGTGATGGGTTGGGCGGCGGCATAGACGGCGGGGAGCATTTGTGTCTCATCTTTCAGCGGGCGTTGCGGCATCCGGGATTTTGGGAGCTATGTAGCTCGTATCTGCGGCAGATACGGAGGTCGGTGGTTGCGCACACATGTCCAGGTGGAGGAAAACAGATATGGTACATATAGATGGCTGCATACACACTGCGACAATTTACTCCATTGCATTCAATTTCGGGCCCTGTATCTAGAGGCAGCTACCTATACAACACCTCACAAGAACAACACCCACCAAGACGGCGCCTCCAACATCGAGATCCCCTTCCAATCCCCTCTACTGCTTCTTCCTCCCCCCCTCCACACCCGTCCCAGCACTCCCACTCCTCCCCCGCCCACCAAACAAGGGAGACAAATCCCATCCATTCAA
>FTIZ01540469.1_pt1 | contig 12979 bp, 16 predicted proteins | sample 1658381 | NCBI WGS metagenome assembly FTIZ01 (sample SAMEA3914822, study PRJEB12502) | metagenome | biome: forest; material: soil | place: USA | collected 2012-03-12 | depth 0.1 m
CATCAGCTTGTCGAGGCGCCAGACAGTCATGACTCAAATTGCCGACATCTCAGACTCGGAGTCTGACGAGGAAGAATTCTTCGATGCTGTCGACGCTGGGGAAGTTGCAGTGTCGCAGTTGCCGCCATCAGAGCTGACCAAGTCTCAAGAGGAGAAGCAGCTCGTCATCTCAGACGCCTACGACATCAGCAGCTCGTTCAAGGGTTACGAGAATGGCATCCGCTCGCGGCTGAAGATGGACGCGGATGACCGGCCAAAGATCTCGCTCTGGGTAGGTTCGCTCACAAAATCCTCGGTCCAGAGATCACATGTTAACTTGGTCCCAGGGCATCCTCAAATCCATGGTTGGAAAAGACATGACGAAGATGACGTTGCCCGTTTCGTTCAACGAGCCCACGTCCCTTCTCTATCGCTGTGGTGAAGACATGGAGTATGCCGACCTCTTAGATCTTGCCGCCGACCGGGCGGATTCCATCGAACGGCTGCTTTACGTTGCCGCTTTCGCCGCCAGCGAATACGCATCCACCATCGGGCGCGTCGCCAAGCCTTTCAACCCTCTGCTCGGCGAGACGTTCGAGTACGTCAGGCCGGACAAAAATTACCGCTTCTTCATCGAGCAAGTCAGCCATCACCCGCCCGTCGGCGCGGCCTGGGCCGAGTCGCCAAAGTGGACTTACTACGGTGAGTCCGCCGTCAAGTCCAAGTTCTACGGCCGCAGCTTCGACATCAACCCTCTCGGCACGTGGTTCCTCAAGCTCCGCCCCACGCACGGCGGCAAGGAAGAGCTGTACACCTGGAAGAAGGTCACCTCCTCGGTCGTCGGCATCATCACGGGCAACCCCGTGGTCGACAACTACGGCCCCATGGAGATCAAGAACTGGACGACGGGCGAGGTCTGCCACGTCGAGTTCAAGGCGCGCGGCTGGAAGGCCTCGAGCGCCTACGTCATCACAGGCAAGGTCGTCGACGCCAACGGCCGCGTGCGCTTCAGCCTCGGCGGCCGCTGGAACTCGAAACTCTACGCCCGCTTCACGCCGGGCTACGAGGCCACCGTCGACGAGCCCGCGGCCGGCTCTGGCGCCGACTCGCTCCACAACCCGGCCGACGGCATCACCGACCCCAACCGCGCCTTCCTCATCTGGCAGGCCAACCCCCGCCCCCAGGGCATCCCCTTCAACCTGACCCCCTTCGTCCTGACCTTCAACCACATCGACGACAAGCTCCGCCCCTGGATCGCGCCGACGGACTCGCGGCTCCGGCCGGACCAGCGCGCCATGGAAGAGGGCGAGTACGACTTTGCGGCGACCGAGAAGAACCGGCTGGAGGAGGGCCAGCGCGCGAGGCGGCGGGTGCGCGAGGCGCGCGGCGAGGAGTTTGTGCCGGCTTGGTTCAGCAAGAGCCGGTGTGAGATTACGGGGGAGATGTTTTGGAAGTTTAATGGGGAGTATTGGGAGAGGAGGGAGAAGGCTGGGCCCGATGGAGATGCGGGGGTGTGGGATGGGTTGGAGAAGATTTTTTAGAGGGTGTGGTTGTTTGGGTATACGCGAGTTTTGAGGAGAAGCGGGGGGGTGAGGAAGTTGTTTTGGAGCGGTTTTGATGGTTGAGCACTGTTGTCCGAGTCTTTGATCTCCTCCTCCGAAAAGGTGCATATCTTATGTAATGAAAGACGAAGAGGTGTAGATGGCCTATGGGACATTTCTTTTTATTAGTACAGCTTAGTAGGGTACTGCGTGGGAAATCGTCAGCGTTTTTGCTTTGGCCCGAGTCCTTCCTCTCACCCTCTCCCCCCTCGACCTCCGTCCCTGGCGGCTCTGCCTTGGGGTTTCCTGATGTGAAAGTTAGAACAAAAAAGGAAAACGGATACAACATAGAAAAAGGGGTGATGAGGAGAACATGTGCTCTCGCTCTCTCTCCCATTCACAAACTCGTCCTCCTCCGGGAAGGCTCGAACTTCCAACCTCCTGATTAACAGTCAGACGCGCTAGCCAATTGCGCCACAGAGGAATTTGTGCCCGTGCTAGGTATTTGCTAGTCACCGGGCTTGGGTTTTTTGGGTTCGGTGGATGGTGATCCGGGTGGGTTTCCATGTCTGTGGGTAGAATGGTGGAGACGAGGCAGACAGATGGATGGTCAGGGTTGGGGTGTGGTGGAGAAAAGGGGTCAAAGTGTGTGGATTGGATCCTTGTGGTTGCGCTAGCAACGGGGAACTGGAGGGGCTGGCAAGTAAATAAGCCCCTGAGTGAGCAGTCGTCCACCACTTTTGGGAGGTTTCGAGAACCGGGAGGTATTGAATCCGGGCATTGAAATGCTGCACGTGTGTTATTCTGTGCTTTGGGTCATCTGTGCAAATTTTTGGGTTGTGTATCTCGGTTGCGGGAAACTGGCGAGAGGGTGAGGCTTGCGATGCCGGAGATTCTTGTTGGCATAGGCTTGACGGAGCCTTCGGGACAACTAGATCATCTGGATGGGAAATCTGTGGTTTCAACTCCTATTTATTCCTCATCTTTAGCTCTCTTATTGCATCAAAGCAGTGAAGATGTAGCTGTTGTAAGAGTGGGAAGGGGCATGGAAAGGGAGGCGTTGTGGCAATCGGCGAGTGATTCAGGGCAGATGATCACGAGCTGATGCTTTCGAATCTGACTGACAGTTTAGCTCGAGAATGAAGGCTATGCCATGGAATTGAAATATCTACATTTTGGCTGACGAAAAGCTCAATGTGAACACAACTGCCGGCAATCCCCCAATTCATCAATGGCCTTGATTTTGTTCAAAAGGGATTAGCAGGAAGGAGTGGCTGGTACGGCCTATTCAAGCTGTCAAACTGTTGCCTGACTCTTCAGAGTTCATGTTATTCCTGCGACTGGGTTTGCCTCTCTTGATCTCTGCCCGTTTTCTGTCTTGAATCTACTTTGAACCTCCTTCCGCCAACACCAATTCCAGGAAGCCACCATTTCGACCTTATTCGCGATCGGCCCCCATAACCCTTCTTGATATTTTCAATCTTTTCAGTGCCAGATTGAAGATATCCCACAACCTCGATCACGCCAACCCCGAGTCAAGCTGTTTCTTAGGCCTGGCTTGGAAGTTCTCAATTTCTCCTCCTTCCAGACTTGACCAACCACCACTCGTTCGCATTTTCTGCCTACTTCCCTCCATCGATCCCTCAATTTCCACACTCGTCAACCGTGAACCATCGATTGGTGCTTTGTGCCCGTTTTCCCCAGGTCGGATCCCCCCAGCAATCCTAAGCTCTCAGCAAAGGTTTTGGGTGCTGAGTTTCTCTGTAAGTATTTTGGAATTTTTGAGTCTCGGCTTCTAGCTTTCCCATTACATCAGGCTAATCATGTGTTAAAAAAAGATTAATCTTCTTCTTCCACATCTCCTCACATCAGCAATGTCGAGTTGGCAACCCAGGCGCCGGGCGCCGCCTTCCGACCCTGCTGTACCACCGATTCTCCAGTTCTCGGATCCTTCCGAGTTCCGAACCCGCCATGGATCAGCCACGACCGAAGAATTTCTCGAGCAACAATTGATTGTCGATGAATTCAACAAGGAAGAAAAGGAATTCAGCGCGTGGGTTATCATGGCCCCAGGCTTTAAGCAACACTGGCGGGGTTACATCTTTCGGGTCAGCCTCACCAAGGATTCAAAGGTTGCCCCAGGCATAGGACAATCTTGCAGGCTGAGATTTGTCAACAACGATGGAGAAGCCTCGTCCTGGTTCTTCTGCCGGAGGGGTCCCGAAGTTATCAGCATGCATGAGAGCTGGAGCAGCTTGATTGAATTGGTGGTCGATGTTCCGGGCTCCGGTCTGGGGGATTTCGAAGAGTGCCTGGTTCCTCTTTTTGACGGTGCCATCATGCCTTCTAAAACGGTGCGCATAGATCGCAATAAGTCGGTCACAGTCCAACTTCAGCTCGAGGTTTCCAAAGCAACCATGTTGGCAGAGTTGGGAGCCCTTGACCGTCTCGTCAACGGCAAAGCGGGCAAGGGAGGAATAGATGCCTTTCATTTCTTGATGGATTTCAAAAAACCGACGAAGATCGTCGATCTCTACGACACCTTCCCTCATCTGGCCAACTTGAACGACATCCCAGACTCACGGCTGCGCGAGGAGTTGAAGAAAGTTGTCGATGGCTTTGACGAGGACCAAACAAAGGCCATGTTGGGTATGAGTTCCTTACCAGAGGGTATTTGCTTTGTCCCCGGGGGGCCTGGAGCTGGCAAGACGTGGTGGGTGCTCATGATGGCAATTCGTACGTCAAATCCGAGCTGTTTATACACCCGACACACACCAAACAGGAAAATCATGGCTAACATTGTTGACTAGTGGCCCAGTCAGGAGACTCAAAGTGCCAAACTCTCTATTTGGTTGACATCAACAAGCCGGTGGACGACGCTGCTGACCGGATGCATTCCACGTGTCGCCAACTGGGAACGGTCAAATCCGTCATTCGTGTGGCGGGCTGGCCCGTGGCAGATATTTCGACCAACAACAATGTTTCAATGGAGCAAGGTGATGCCATGCCCAAATCGTTTAGAAAGGCCGACTTCAGCGAAGGGTTTCTTCGGGCGCGGGAACCTTTTTGGCCCAGCGATGTGGTGGCAGCTCCCACCCTCGATGAGAAGGCATGGGAGGAGTATTCGGCCGAGCCGGAGAAGCACCTCAAAATCACTAAGGCGTTGGACAAGGTTCTTGGCTCTCAGAACAGCGTCGACTGGGAAAACAACATGGAGCTGCTTCGGAAAAGCCTGCTGCCCCTTTATTACGGCACTCTCCGTCACGCAGATTTCATCGCGACCACACCTGTCACAGCGCCGCGGATCGCTGAGATTTTCAAGCCCGAACTCGTCATCTTCGACGAGTGTGCACATGCGCGCGAGCTTTCGACCATGATTTCGCTGGCTTATTTTGAGCCCAAAGCTTGGTTTTTCGTTGGCGATCACAGGCAGACGGAACCGTTTGTCGAAGCAAGAAAGGGTAAATACAAGCTTCAGCTTCAGCTGTCGACAATGGAACGGGCGGACAAGAATGGAGCCACCACCAATCAACTCCTGGTGAACCACCGAGCACTTGGCGGTCTCGAGCGCCTGGCTTCTGATCTCTTCTACGAAGGAGCCATGCGGTCGGAGAAGACTGATGACGATACCTTCCCTCGCGGTGTCAACAATCAACCATCGTGGCTCAGTTCAATCGCCGAGGGAAGAAAGCTAGCCGTTCCCAGACTTGTGGTCATTCCTCAGAACACAAGTTTTGTAAGTAGAGTCGGAACCTCATGCTGGAACCCAAGACACCAAGAACTTGTGCTGGAATACGTCGGCTCCCTTCTCAAAGACCGAAGTTTCATGCACGCTGACGGCGTTATTCCTGGGACGATCATGATTCTGACCCCGTACAAAGAGTCAATCTACCGTTACCAAGGAGCGGTCAACCGGCTGTTTTCCAAGCAGTTGAGACGGCGGGTGCAAGTTCGGACTGTGGATACGGCGCAAGGACAGGAGGCAGACGTCGTCTTCCTTGACATGGTGAATGATCACCAGACGATTCATATTGCGAACCGGAAACGGCTTTGTGTTGCTCTTACCCGCGCCAGGCAGGCGGAAATCATTCTGATGCATCGGAATGTGCCCGTTAAGGGGGACTTGAAAAAGGTCTACGATCAATGCGTGTCGGGCGAGGCGGGCGATGTTTTGTTTGCTGATGAACTGTCGCCTCCCCCTTCACCTTCTGCCGGCGGCTGGGGCGGGGCCTGGGGGCTGGGGCGGTGCGACAAATGATGGCCCGCCTGGAAGCACACAGGGACAAGCAAAGGGAATCGATATGATGCAGAAAACTGAGGCTGTCTGGGAGGGATCCGGTGCTCACGACACAGGAGGGTTGACATGTGTGGGAGCGCTTGAGGAGGGAAATAACTTGCAACCATCTTGCTGCTGTTGTCGGAACAACTCATGGCTACCCTGAGATGTTGGGAGGACACAACTCTTCGCAGATGTTCTGATTTCGGTTGTAACTACTTTCGTCGAAGGCACCAAATGGGACATTACCTCGTTCTCGTACAATCACAAATGTTTCGTAACAATGCTCGTCAAGTCAATACCCTTAAACCTGCTGTACCTCATCTCATATTCGGTGCTAGATTCTCGTCCTATACCCGTTATTGCAAAGAGAGTCCTCGGGCAGAGGCAATGATCTCAGACACCGCCCGCTCGCTTGGCGTACTCCTCTTCGATTGCCTCAGCATATTTATCCTCAGCCGAACGCGGGTTTTCGTGAACGACACCCTCGTTGAGCAGCTCTTCTAGAGAAGGACGATGGGCGATACGACATAGTTCTGTCGTGGCCCCCAACCCAGAAACACGGACAGGCTAAAACCGTGTAACCAACCACCCCCGGCCGACCCACGCATCTCTCCCATGTTTCACGACAGATGATTTGCATTCCATGCTTCTGACCGTTACACACGTGCCTCATGCACACCGGGATCACCTGCGCTGCCTCGGAAGCGCGCGGGTAGCACGAATCATGCCGCCGCCGCCTTGTGTGTCTGTTTCCGATCACACCGATTTTGGCGTTGATCTTGTGGTACCTAGACTCGGACCGTTTCACGGCGCCGTGGAATGGGAGAATCCTGTTTGGAGGAGTTGGGGAAGCACATAGCAGAACAGGTGTGACGGACGAGAAGTGATGGGGGGAGGTTTATATGGGATTCGTCGAGGTTGAAAGGCGGCCGGGTCGTGCACCCGATATCTTCCCGGGAGCAGTCGAGTCCTCGAGTCTCTGGTCTCACGTTAGATAGGCAGGTCGAGGCGTGGGGGATCTGAGTACGGCACACCGAAGTGTGCATGCCATTCAGGGATTCCTAGTGGTGGCTTCGTGGCACTTTGGGTTCATGCTGTGGTGGATGTGGGACATCATTCCGGCCCTGGTCAGATCACTGGTGTTTTCATGGCCTGTGGGTTGTATCTTAGATGAAGCCAGAGTGTCAGACAAGAGTTCAACCAAGGTGAGGTCAACTTGGGACCTCTCAAGCTCTGGTTTTCTTGTGCATGACACCCAACAATAAGCAAGGCGTCTGGTCTGGTTGACCGAATTCCGGCCATGTCACCTGGTGGGAATCCGGCTCGGTCAATGCCCGTAGAAGGCATTGATACGTCTCACATCATCCCGATTATTGAGATCTCATTGGTGTCATGAGGGTCACCATCTCCTGCACCGCCTCACACCGGGATTGCTGGAACGACACGGAGTCATGTGTCAGTTACGCCGCCGTGACCCCCCCTTCGACTCGCACTTACTCCACAGCCTGGTGGGTTTTCAGAAAAACTTCAAGGTTCAATGAACCCACACCACACCCACACGCCCACACACCCACGCACCCTCACACACAATGTCGCCGCCCGACTCAGCACCTCAACAACAAGGTCGCCCGGCTAGCTCAATCGGTAGAGCGTGAGACTCTTAGGAATCTCCATCATCTCAAGGTTGTGGGTTCGACCCCCACGTCGGGCTCAATTCCCGGCCACGAATGGTCAAGACTTTCTTTTTGACTCTTCTCCCTAGTTTTGTCTTTGTGGTGATGTGTGTTGGTCACCACGATGTGCCCTGCCACTGTCCCGAGGCGCCGAGACAACATAGAGACCACACCGAGACCGGGCGCTAGGGAGGAGCTGACCAAGGCATCGGAATGTGCAAAGAAGGCAGGTAAAACCGGTGTTTGACAAACACGCGGGCCGTGGCAAAGCCCGGCCGATGATGCGGCGGCCGGGTCGCGGACAAACTGGAGGCTGGGTTTGCTTGCCGTTTCCACAAGCCGACAAGGTGCTTTGGCGCATTGCCTTGTCGCCTAGATTGCTGTGCCCTGGCCGCAGCCTTGTGCCGTTTGTATCAGGACCTAGGTAATCAGGGCGTCGGCATCAGGGGCATGTGCTCTGTATTTTGTACAGTGTCTCATACGAAGACCGCCGCTGTAGCATCATAGGTACCGAGAGAAATGCACAGCCGGGCCTGTGGAATCCCGAAACGAGGCAACCGGCCGGATGCGAAAACTTGAGGCGGACTCACCGAAAACCAATCGCAGCCCCTGGAGGTCAGGTACCCCGCGTTTATGATGCACCAACCGCCGAAATTGTTGTGCAGACGCCTCAGGCCTGTTCGCATGCAGGCGGACGAAAATAGTTCGCCCAATGCAGACACCGCCCAAAAGATGATGGTCACAAATCTCCAGGTTTTGCAAACGGGCGTCCCAAAACATGAAACCACGATCCCCACTTTGAACACCCGAGCTCGGTCAGGTCTGACTCGGGCCGATCTTTCGATCCGGAACGTTCCGTCAATCCCGACAACACCTCCAACCGCCGTAGAGATCGATGGAGGTTGGGCACAAACACAGATGAGAGGGTTTAGTGGGGGATCGAAGGCACAAGACTCGGACGGCGGGTAGTGGGGGTTTGGTCTCAATTCTGCAAGTCTAAAATGCAGACCAATCGGGGGGTTGCCAGTCCGGAGTGAAACGCAGCGCGCTGCATGCCGACCAACGACTTTTGTTGTGCATAACCACCGATGTACGGAGTAGCTCAAATACATTCAGTTACTGTGAGCAGCTTGTTTCCTCTCAGACACCCGCCACCATCCATCCCTTACTTTGGCTAGATGATGAAGGCAAACTTTATGTTTCAAGTCCGCGGCCAGTTGTGAAACAACAATGCTGCGATCGGCTGAGAAGGGCACAAACACGAAAAGCATCTGAAGTTTCACCATACCTAGGGAGCATGCACCGTAGCAATCCGTCCCGACCCCTAAACTTGCTACCCCAATGGGGCATGCCGTCGATGCAGCACTGTCCATGAAAGAGAGTTGCACGGCATGGCTGCGAGTTCCATGACACGACTGCTGCAGATTGTGGCTTCTAACACCGCAAGCTCACAGAGCGGGCTCGGGGACTTCGGAGCCTGGGATCCTCCAAGGTAATGCGGTGAACAGAAGAGACCTAACAACCAATAACACAAGCAGCTCTCGGGGAAACAGGGCGAGCTTCAAGTCAGTGGTTTTGCAAGGCGCCGATCACGCCCCGACTGGCTGGAGATATACAGCAAACCAGAGAAGAACCCACCGCTCTCCAGAAATTTGGCGATGCCTTACGATGCGTGTTGACGTGTGAAAGATTCGTATCCAGCCACGTTTATTTCATTGGGCATGTCTGCAGAAAACTGTGCCCAAGTCCTGAGGGCGCAAGACCTCGTGTTTGGAAACTCGAGAGCAACCCGGATGAGGGCAACGAGTCCTTCTGAGAAACCGGGTAGGGGGAACAATTTGTCGAGCTATCCCAACTCAGATTAAAAGTCGTATGGAATCCGAAACTGCTCCTACTTAAAGTAGGCATAAAATACAGAGGCCACTCTGACCGCTCCGCCCCTCACCGCATCGCTCAGGCATGCGGGGTGCGCCACGCCGACGAGGATAATCAGCGGTGGAACTCAAGCAAGGAGGTATCCGTGTAGCGGCAGAACGTTGGTTGGTTCAAGATGTGAACAGAAGATTTCGAAGAGAACCTGATATGTGAGATATGACATGTATTTTTGAGTCACTCGAGCGGCTCTCCAGTGTTGTACTGGGTATGCATCGTATGGCGTCCATGCCTGAGCCCCAACCGCTCGATCTGATTGGCTGCTTTGCCCTCGAGCGCTTGTCGCGAGCCAAGACGGCCTGGAAGAATCCCTGCAAGCCGCTCAACAATTTGGAAACGAGGCGGGACGGACTGCGCATTCTATGCTGCACTGTGTGTTCTGTAAGAGGTGTAAGTGGCTTGCTGTATTCCGTTCTCTCAGATCACGGAATTAGCACCGCTATTTGACAGCGTGTATGTGGTTCACAGGAGGAGGGATTCGCTTCGATGAGCCAAGAATATTAGCAATCAAAGTCTGGGATTCGAATCAGAGCTTTTCCGAAGAGGCATCTTGCGAGGCGAGCCGCCCGAGCCGTTGCTGAGCAGCTATCCATGTCTTCTCAGCGGATAGGGACCATCCCGAACCTATCAAAAATCCCTACAGCCATTCTCTTTGACATGGCCTTCCGTTCGGGTAAGCAGATCGGCGCCGCGTCAACGGCCAACTGTGCTGGCAGCATTTCGCCTGTCGCCTGCTGAATCCCAGAAGGTTGGCAGGGCGTCATCTTCAGCCCACCCGCCCAGCTCAGCGTACACAGTAAGTCGCCCAGTCTCTCGGTGAGATCCATTTCAGCCGTATCAGGCTGCGGGATGCTTGAAGGCGACGGACAAGGGACTGTCGCGGCGGCAGGGCGGATCCAGGCGAGCACGGTGTCTTGGCCAAGAAGTGTTGTTGTCGGTGACCCCTTGTCGCGACAACAAACAACCCAAGGCGCTGCGTTGGACGGGGACCGTCGCTGGCATCTCGTTGGCACCACCTCGTTGGCATTGAAGGCTCAGCTGGCCGACCACAAACGCGTCACGTCGCCACGAAAGACGTGTTGGTGAACCATTCAACCAAGCACCCAAAAGTCCACCCCCACTTTCGCGAGGCTCACGAAAGCCTATGGCCACGCTCTTCAAGCACCAACCCCCTCAACCGCGAAAGCCGCCTCGCAAACCGAGAATAACCGGGCGTGCCCGTAGCACTTCCAAACCCACCCTCTCGCGATCGCCGAACGGGGCCTGTCCTGGATCAGCTGCTGCACAATCTCCGCCTTGCGCATGCCAGCTCGAGATCGGGCAGGCTATACTCGTGGGCGACAACGGCGCTGGAGAAGCTGCAGAGGGAGAGGATCAGGGACCGAGAACGCGGGCGTAGTTGGAGATGCTCGAGGAGGGCGCGGAAGGGGGCGAACGGGCGGTCGGGTTGGGCGATTGCCCAGTCGATTCATCTCGCGTGCCGCCCGGAGGACCATTCAAAGCAAAGGGATTCCGCAGTTTGGCCACGGTCATCAAAGGGCTTATCTCCTAGACATCCAAGGAGCCGCGAGCTCTGCTGGATCTTGCCGCTGGCCATTTTACCTTTGTCAATAGTGTAGTTCGTGGCGGATTCGTGGGCGGGTGGCAAGTGAACGAGTGGCCCTCGACGCAGCTAGCAACACCAGAAGAAGCGACAAGAAGCGAGAGCCGTGAGGCGAACGTCGTGCTGGTGCCTATGAAGTCGCGATTGACCAAGGGTGGCGTAACTCTGAAGCTGACGGTGGCCATAATATCTGATGAGAGGCGGCCTGAGGTTCTCGAGTGGCCGTTGGTGAAAGAACGATGCCGAAATGGGGGGGGACTTGGGGTTCAGAAGTGCTCGACACGAGGTTGTCACGGAGTCAGCTGAGGCTCAAGTTTGCCACTTGCCACCTTGAGAATAGCTCGCTGCCTGATTGGGAAGGGGTCTCGGCGCCAAGGAACAGGCAGTAACAAATCAAGTTACAAAATAAGCGCAACCCCAGCCCCGACCCTTGACTTTGTCTATTTGCCAAAAGCCTTCAGCGGGACGACTCTGTGCTGCTCGTCGCACACGACTGCTGGACCGCCCTTTGGGGTTGGTAGGTCAGTTATCTCACCTCCATGGTCATCTCGACTTTGTTCCGTACCCAGCAGTGACTTCAAGACACACAAGGAGGGCGAAGCCTGGTCGTTTTCGAAGAACTGTGCACAAGGTCAATGCTGTATAGACGGGGCGCGATGCTTGGTCAGGCAAAAATTAGGGAGGAGGTGGGAGGGGAGCAGGTGCCAGAAAGGATTGACGCGAGGCTTCAGCGCAAAATGCCGTCGTGGTTCGCGGACTCTCCCAGAACCGGAAATTCCCCACTTTTTGGTTTGAGTATTTGGGTGAATAACCCCCGCTGCTTAAACAACCGACCTCGGCTCTTGCAACTTCTACAAAGAGTTGGCCACCCTCAAATCTTTGCGCGAAGGACTTCAGCATCCCTCAAGGATGCTGAAGCAAGCGAATCGTGTCTCGAATCGCCTTAGAACTGATTGCTGAAGCCCCCCAAACTTTGAGCCTTGTTGCCTCTCTCTCCGGGCCCATTTCCCCACTTTCCGGCGAATTTCTGCACGGGCCTTCTAGGCTGACTTGGCATCTCGGCTCCCTTCGGCGGAACAAGCCGAGGACGACACCACGCGAACGCAGTCGAGCGAACTGGCCTCCCACAACACACACGTTACACAAGTGCTTGAGACTGGAAACGAGCCTTCTTTTTCATGAGAATGGACGTCCCAGGCCGATGGAACGCACATTTGCGGAGAGCTGCCAAAAAGACACCAAGGTACGATGCTTTGCTGCCTGCTTTGCGGCCGCTGAACGGTCCTGCAAAAGAGCTCTTCAGGCGCCAGAAGAGTTCGCATCTTGATTTCAGTTCAGCCAAACCCGACCCGGCCACTAACTTGATCTCCAGTCCCGAAGCTTCGAATCCGCCGATACCGGGCGCAGTCGTCGATGACGCTGAGCAGCCCAGCCCGCCCCACCAAAAAACAGCAAAAATACCAGACGAGGATTCACAGCCGCTTCGCAGCGTCACGCCGCCTCCGCGCTCGAAAACTCGACCTCAACCCCCGCCCGAGGAAGACAGCCGAGCCGAATTCGACCGCGGGGCTTACCAGCAAAAGGGAAGCTTATGGGACCCAGAAAATACCAACTCTCCGCGCCCACGCCACTATGAGAAATCGAACGTCGCAAATTACCAGCGCCAACGCCCTCCGCCGGGCCCCGTCCCTGGCAAGGCACGTCGCCCGTCTCAGCCGCCCCCACCACCAGCGCGCGTGCCTGTTCCCCCGCCGACCGACGATGAGCCGACAGACATAATAAAACAACCCGAGACTCGGCCCATATCGCAAGAACAACTCGTGGCAGAAGTCAAGGGCATCTACGCCGGCCTGGTGATGGTGGAAAGCAAATGCATTGAAGTCGACAACAACCAGAGTTCGCAAACGGACCCCGCAAACAAACTCAACAACGACCAATGGCAAGCCTTGATCGCCCTCCATCGAACATTGCT
>FTIZ01741028.1_pt1 | contig 12973 bp, 6 predicted proteins | sample 1658381 | NCBI WGS metagenome assembly FTIZ01 (sample SAMEA3914822, study PRJEB12502) | metagenome | biome: forest; material: soil | place: USA | collected 2012-03-12 | depth 0.1 m
TGGTGTGAAATTTGACGTGGTCTCAGGCTGAGCGGCCCTGTTGCTGCGTCGAGTGGCCCGCTGCCATCCACACCTGTTCATTCTTCCTCGACCAACAAAAACTAAACTCAGAAGAGCTCGATGTGGATGAAGCCAAGCAACTTAGGTCCCAATCCTGGCCGCATTTGGCGATGTTGGGTTCTCTCGGGAGCGAGCAAACGGAGGAAGGAAAAGGAAAAGCGCCAAAGCCAAACAAGCCAGGCTGCAGCCAGTGTCAAAGACAAACGAGCCAGTGTCAAAGACAAACGAGCTGCAGCCAAACCAACAGACGAGCTGCAGACAGCGCCAATCCAGCTGCAGACAGCGCCAATCCTGCTGAAGACAGCGCCGAACCCGCCAATCGAGCTCTCATCGCAGGTACATAGCCACTCTGATAATCATCCTTATGATCATCTACTAACCAAAAGTCCACATAGCAACCAGCATAGCCCGCATCCACGCCGGGCGGGACAATGTCAAGCCGGAAGATACCGCACTGGTCGTGGCAACTTGCGGGGTGATGGGACGGCATATGGCGTGTATGGAGTAAGGTGGAGGGACAAGGAGCTCGCGATGAAGTATAAATCCACTTCTACACCCGAGTTGATACCTACCTGACTTCAAACGGGTTTACCTCAATCTGGGCGAGTTGCCAGCGCCGGAGAGTGCCAGAGACATGAGACAACGAGAGAGTCAAAGCAACGTGGAAACTGACAACCAGGGGAAGAACCGTCAGGACGTCATGGATGGTCAACTTTATTGTGACAGGCGAGATAGTTAGTCAAAGTGGTTTATATTGTCTTAAATAGTTGAAAAATAGAGTGAAGTAGAAGACCAAGAACCAGTCAAACACCGGAGTTACACAACTCTTTGACAGTCCCTGCCTTCAAATGGGAATATAAAGATAACCTAATGAAATCAACACCTCGGCAGAAGGAATCACTTATTAGTACCGGTCCTGGCAAACGGACTCTTCTTCACCAGCCACTCCTCCATCGTCAACAGCCCCGCGTGTTCCTTTCTCAGCTCGGCGATGTTTACCCCATACCCCTGCGAGGCAAACCACTCCAGCATCGACCCCATTTCCTTGACCATCCGAGTCAACGCACTCCCAAACAACCAATACGTCGTTGGCGCAGGGTGGCCCGTGGCCTTAATAAATGCATCGTTCAGCTGCTCGACGGTCAGCTCATCACCAGCGAGTCCCACTGCCCGGTGATTCCACTTTTCGGGCTCGGAAAACGCCGCAGCCGCAAATACCCCAATGTCTGCCACCGCAACCCACTGCAGCGCCTTGTCCCTCTCTCCCAGATAGTTCTTCAGCGCAGCGACAAAGACTTTCGCCTCAAACCCGGGAGCAAGATTATCCATGAACGCCACAGGTCGCAACACGGTCCATCCCATGCCGGCTCCGGGCTTCCCCTCGGCTGTCATGTCCCTCAGATGCAGCTCGATGCGGTGCTTGCTCTGAAAGTGGGGGATCTCAGTCTCGTTCTCCCAGCTCTTCTCATCACCTCCTCGCTCGACACTGCTGTAAACAAAATGCCTCACGCCATTCGCGATCGCGCCGTCAACTAGCGCCTTTCCCTGCACCGTCTCGCCCGCGGTCGACACGCCGAGGCCCATCGACACCTGCACTGAGTACACGCCCCAAACATTGTTGCCCTCTTCCGGGAGCAGGGCCGTAGCAGATTCGAAAAGGGACGGAATGTCGTTCAGGTTGCCCTGGACAAGTTGGAGATTGCCGTGTGGGGCTTTGGAGAGGAGGCGAGCGGCAGAAGGGGATGATGCATTGCGGGTGACGGCGAGAAGGGTGAATTTTGTGCCGTCAGGGTCCGCAGCGAGGAGCGCGTCGACAACGGCGCCGCCTTGCTTGCCAGTGGCGCCCGTGATAAGGATTGCTTTGGGCATGATGCCGGGGGTTGAATTATCTGTTTATTTAAACCGGATGTTTTGAAGGTGGAAAGTAAACGCAGCACGGCGTTGAGAAATAGATGAAGAGGATATCGCTATCATTTAAGTAGAGGGGATCCCCCTATGGTGTTCTCCACGACTCGGCGTGACGCCATCGCAACGTCAGCGTCTGGTATGGAGGAGCCCTGTCGGAGAGTGAGACGGAAAGTTGAGACGACTGTACTGTGTGCAAACTGAATAGTTCCCAGCTCCCAGACTGATCGCACTCAATATCCATTCAACGACTCGTGCTGGATGAATAGGATATGAGAGAAAAGCTGGGGCGAGCCCTGTTGCCTGTTAGAGTTTCCCTCCCTTTTTCCTGCTTCCCCTTTCCCCTTTCTCTAATCAAATCCCACAAGACTCTGCCATGGGCCTGTCAGTAATGACAAACAAAGAGTAACTGCCGCTCCTCAAGGTACAAGCGTGGGAGACCACACCCCGAGCCGGCACACCGAATTTGTCGCTTGCTTTCAACCACATGATTTCTCCACCCCACCCGGGTGACGATGGTAGAATGTCCCTCTCTTTCATAAATGTTGTAGAAAAAGGAAACTGCGTCACAGAACCTTCGTCGTCATCACCACAATCACCCGCTATGCCGAGTTTTAATCGTCTTGGACAAGTAACCCCCGAGGTCAAACTGATACGCACGGTTTTGCCGGACCTGGCATCCAAGGTGGCTGCCATCTTGAACCATGAGAACCCCCAGCTGCTGTTTCTGTCTAGGGTACTGGGATACTTGCGTCTCAGCGCAGGTTTCATTCTGTTGCGGCACCGGCTGGGCCATGTTCTAGCTGGCAAAGAGCTGTCTCTATACTTGTCACAAGATGCCACAATGAGCCCAAACTGCAATCTTCAGGTTTATGAATAAATATACAACTCTAGCATTCCAAGCACTGGGAAACCTAGAGGGGATTCGGATGGCGAAGCGGCAATCCCGCAACATCTCCGCTGACTCCCCAAAGCGTGGATCCCCCACACCCAACCAGGCTGCTTGGCATGCGACAACGAACCGGCGGTGCGGATAGCGTCGGCTCGGTGGTGTAAACAAGCGCAATCAGGCGGCCAGAGATGGAAACGGTCGGCTACCAGCCACTTCACATGTGGTTTCAGCGAGTTTCGTAGCGCAAGCGCGTTATCGTGGTCATCCGGACTGTATCACCAGGGAGATAGGGGTCTATATCACAGGCGGAGCATCTGGTCACTTTCACTTATCTATGCCCATCAGCTATCAGGCGGCCCTGGCCTATGCGCAGTCCCCCGGAATCCGGAGAGTTACGGATACTGTGCTTTCTCTATCGCTTTGAGTCACACCGGCGAATTGGACAACCCTTTCTGTCTCTTTGCAAGTGCCTATGACCTGGCCATCCGAGCCAGCTCCGTCCAACTTTCCCTCCACTGTTCGGTCGTGCATAGTTCGATCCGAGATGGAGAACTGGAACGGAACGACATCGCCGTACGTTATCTTGTCCCCATGCAGTACTGCTAGTTGCACCTGGTGGGCTCTCACCCCGTACTAACTGAGCTTGATTACACTTAGATGGAGCGCGGACCATCTGCGCTCCCGTTTTGTGCGAGCTCTTTCGGACATGTACAGGAGTGAAGTCCCGCTGTATGGCCAGCTGGTCGACATCGTCAACTCCGTTGATAGCTCCATTCTCGCCGCCCGAGGGCAGGGCCTTGACGACCTGCCTGTGCGCCACCAACTCGAACGCCATGGTGCTATTCGGGTGGGCACGGCGCAGGAAATGCGCATGATTAGTCGACTCTTTGGCATCATGGGCATGCACCCGGTGGGGTATTATGACCTTGAAGTGGTTGGGTACGCATCATTAGCCCCTCTGTTCAGACTTTCAGTGAGCGATGAAGTTGAGTTGACCTGCGTTACTGGCAGGTTTCCCCTCCATGGAACCGCATTTCGGCCGCGCGCTGAGGAATCTTTGCGTAACAACCCCTTTCGCGTCTTCACGACAGTTCTCAGACCAGATCTCATCTCCTCACCCTCGGTGCGGAAGACAGCGATGGATGTGCTGTCCGGCCGCACTCTGTTCTCCCCACGGCTCTGCCAGTTGATGGATGCGGCCGAGCAGAACAGGTCAAGCCTTACAGCCGACGATGCGGACGAGCTGATTGCAGAAGCCCTCAAGATCTTCAAGTGGCACTCGCGCTCCACCGTGCCGCTCGAGACCTACCTAAGCCTTAAGCATGAACACCCCATGGTGGCCGACATCGTCTGCTTCCCCAGCGCTCACATCAACCACCTCACCCCGCGGACGCTCGACATAGACGCCGTTCAGGCCGAGATGATAGCCCAGGGGTTGCCGGCCAAGACCTGCATAGAAGGCCCGCCCGGGGGCCGCAAGTGCGAGATCCTGCTGCGCCAGACCAGCTTCAAGGCGCTCGAGGAGCGCGTCGCATTTTCCGACCACGACGGGAGTCCGAGCGGGAAGAACGGCACACACACGGCACGGTTCGGCGAGGTGGAACAGCGTGGCGCGGCCGTTACACGCAAGGGACGGGAGCTGTACGACCGACTGCTCAACACCGCCATTGCGCTGGCGGAGCGCCGGGGGTGTGAGGTCAGCGAGGTTTTGGTCGAGGTGTTCGGCGAGTTTCCGGACGACTGGGTTGAGCTGAGGAGACAGGGTCTGGTCTACTTCCGGTACCGCGTCGTGCCGGGTGCGGCACAGGAGAAACTGGACGTGGTGCTCTTGTTGAAGGCCCCGATTTGCATGGAGCAGCTTCTTGAGGAGGGAGTGGTGGGGTGTGAGCCCATCACGTACGAGGATTTTCTCCCCCTTTCCGCGGCGGGCATCTTCACGTCCAATTTGGGCGGTGAGTCTTCCCGCTCGGACGGTAACGGAACCGAAGAGAGAAAACTTCAACACGTGAAAAACAGCAGCCGGGAGGAGCTGGAGAGGATTTTGGGCTGTAATATTTTGAGTGAGATGGATTTGTACGAAGATCTGCAAAGTACCAGTGTCAGGCAGTGCGCGGCAGCGCTCGGACTGAATGATGTACTGCTTGGATGAGGTCGGAATCGTTGTCTTGTTGTGTCGATTGGGATATTGCGGCAGATGATAGAGAATAACTACTGTGATGCCTCTCAGATCGAGCGAATAGAGTATGATCGAGCGAACAGTATTATAGTGAAGATTATGTGGTGTCGAGTTAAATTGCCTATCAAGTCAAGGGCCCACGCTCAGCCTTCGTGTCCAACACCAACCATTGCGACAAAACAAAGCAATCCCGGATCCGTCTCTCTACATATGGTCCTTAAATCACAGCGCAGAACACACCCCAGGCTTAACTCTACTCTACATCTCGTCTTCAAAGAACTTGATCAACGTCCTCGCCCCGCTCACCCCCAGCCCCATGAAGGGGTAGCAAATATAAACTAGATCATTCCTCGTCCCAAACTTCTCTCTGAACTCGCTCTTCTGCACCAGCTTGAGCTGTTGCGCGATGGTCCTGTACGTCCGGGACAGGATCCGGGCCCGGAAGCCGTCCAGGTTGCCGCCCGTGACCATCTCCGGCAGGGCCCCCGCACCAAACGTGACCGTCTTCACGCCGGCTTTGGCCAGCGCCTGGATGGCGGCCGAGATGAGGGCCTCAATGGTCCCGCTCGGCGAGCCGGGGAAGTCGAGCGCAAACTTGATCTGGTAGCCGTTGGCCGGCGACAGGCGGTGCAGCACACACAGCGCGGCGATCTCGCCCTCCTTCGTCTCGGCCCAGAGGTATCGGCGGTGCGCCATGTCGATCCAGGGGCAGACCTCGGTGATGTGCACCTGCTTGCTGCCCTTGCGGTTTTCTTTCCACTCGGCGATTTTCTTGTCGCACCGGTCGCGGAGTTCCTGGGAGATGGGCTGGTCGACGGGCTGCTCGTGGATGGTCACGCCGGCGTCCTCGGCCTGGCGCTCCTTTTTGGCCACCTTCTTGGCTGCCTCGATGGGCACGCGCTCCTCGGCGACACAGCTGAGCGTTCGCCAGCCGAGCTTGGAGCCCAGAATCTCCTCGACTTCGGTCCCGATGAGAAGCCAGAGCGGACGGAGGTCCTTTTGCGTGCGCATATGTTTGAGGAACGCGCGGATCACAGGCTGGTACTGGTGTGAGTCGCAGAGGGGGTTTCCCATGACGAGGGCGTAGCCGTTCTCCTCGGCGTAGCCCACGGCGGCGCCGGTCGATTCGTGCCTCCAGACCTTGTACCTGTCATCGAGCCACGACGTATTGGTCGCATCGCCGTAGTTGCTTATGAGCTTCTCGATAGGTGGTGGCGAGAGGTTGTGGTGGCCGTGTTCGAAGTCGTAGGCATATCGGATGGTGTCGGCCTCGGGGTGGGGAAGCTGCAAGACGTCTTGCTTCTGCTCCTGCAGGGATTTGGGGTCGCGGGGGTAGAGCGACGCGTTGCGAATGTCGCCCAAGTTGAGCAGAAGGAACAACAGCCGCTCCAAACCAATGCCGCAACCCGCATGTGGAAGGACGCCGTACTCAAAGCCTTGCATGTACTCGTCCACGCCGCTGGGCTCGATGCCTGCCTTTTTCATTCGCTCAACCAGTAGCTCAGGCGTGTGGACTCGTTGGCCGCCAGTCGTGATCTCCTGCCCGCGAAGGAAGATGTCGAACGAATTGGTGAACCGTGGATCTTCGGGGTCAAGGTGGGTGTAAAAGGGGCGGGCGGATGCAGGGAACTTGTCGATAATGTAGTAGTCGGTCTTGTACTTCTCCTTGACCAGCTCGCCAATGCGGATCTCGGCTCGCGTGCTCAGATCCTCAAACTCTGAAGTCTTGCGCCCGTGCTGATCAGTGAAGCCAGATGAGTTGAGGAGTTCAACAGCCTCCCTGAAGGTCAGAATTAGCGTCTGGTCCAGCCAGACGAGATCCTCGTGGGGGAAGCGTGTCTTTACGATGTCAATTTCCTTGCGGTACCGGCTGTAGACACCCTCAAATATGGCTTTCATCAAGCCGTCGATGATACGCAGGGCCTCGTGGTAGTGGCCATCGATGGACATCTCCAGATCGAGCCCCGTGTACTCGGTCAGATGGCGGTGCGTGTTGCTATCTTCGGCGCGGAAGACGGGGCCAATCTCAAAGACACGACCGAAATCCGCAGAGATGCTCATTTGCTTGCACAGCTGAGGGCTCTGAGCGAGGAACGCCGTCCGTTCAAAGTAATTGACCCGGAAAACCTCGGCCCCCGACTCGGTTGCAGCCGGCATGAGCTTTGGGGTGTGGATCTCGATGAAGTTGTGGCCTTCGAGCACGGAGCGGAAGATGCTGCAGACGGCAGAGTTGATGCGGAAGATGGACTGGGCGGTTGGCGTCCGCAAATAGGCGATGCGGTTGGAAGCTCGAACCCGGGTCGAGGCCATTGCTTCCACCTCGTGCGTCTCTTCGTCGACGTCAACATGGTCAATGTTGAAGACGTCGACGGGAAGGCGCTCCTTGACTGGCACCACCAGATGCATCGTGTCGATTCTGACCTCCAGATGCCGGATCGAGCAACCCTTGATCTCCTGCGGCGGTCGTTGTAGCCTCCCCTGCACGCGGACAAAGCTTTCGGTGATGAGATGCTCGGTCCAGCGAACAAAATTCTCGGACACCTCGCCCTCCCTGCAGGCCAGCACGCCCTGGATGAGGTCGATTTGGTCTCGGAAAATGACGAAGGCCAGCTTGGAACTCATGGACCGCACATGATGCACGCGGGCGGTGAAGCTGACGGAAGCGCCGGCATTATTTGGATCCGCGGCGAACTTCTGGATTGAGTCGGTCTTCTCGAGCACGTCGTGAGTCTTGGTACCGTATCTCGCGGCAATCTCTGGGGGGTCAATGCGGTGTGCCCTCTCCTCCTCGTCTTTTCTGCGCTGCTGGGACGAGCGGCGCTCATGCTCACGCTCGTCTTCCTTGATCCGCTGCTCTTGGAGCTTCTTGAGCTGTCTTTCATGTTTGGTGTCGTCCTCGACGGCAGCAATGTTGCCGATGTGGGGCTTTGTCATGTGATTCTTGGCCGATGCGTGCCCGATGATGCGGTTGAGAGCCAGAATTGGCTTCTTAAGCCCGCCCGGCGACATGGCCGCTGAATGGAGGAAGGGCGGTGGTTGGAATGTAAGGGCTGGATGGTTGTTGTCTTGGGGTATCGCGGCGTGTTGACGACCATCAGTTCCACATGTAAGTGGGCTCAGGTCCGATCGAGGACGAGGATCTTTAACTTAAGGTACAGGTAGGTCGCTTGGGTCGGCGGGTACCTGTGTGCTTTGATGTACTGACGTCAGCTCCACAGCCAAGAGATCCCGGGATATCATTGACAGCTTGAGTTGGGAAGGGAGGACAGATTCCAGTCTTGCAGAAACTTGGAAGGGGGAAAAGCCAACCTGTGATGATCAATCCCGAGCGGGAAAAGTGCAGGTCTGGCCGTCGTCTGTGGAAAATTTCCTTGGCCAACTGCACTCCCGGGCTCGCCGGGTCAGCTGGGAGCCCCTCTGGCACCTGCCTGATGCGCCCCGAAGGATGCTCTCCTGCGAGACTTCCCGAACATTGGATGCCTGCCCCATCGGACGAGCCAAGTGGGTTTCGATCTGTTGCCTCGACATCGGCCTGGCATCGGATACCGGATCAAGAGGAGCCAGTCGAGCCAGTCGAGCCAGTGTTTGGTGCGTGCTCTGGTTCGCGGCGCCAAAAATCCAAGGCGCGACGTTGAGTCAATGACGTCAGCAACGTGGCGCAAAAACAAGGCGCGTCCAAGCCCGCGTTATTTGCATGTATTGGCACGTAATTCCATTTGATAAATGCATATTTGGCGGGGTACCTTTCCACGCCTCAGTTCCAGCAGCTCTCAGGGCTGAGTGCCTGGAACTCGTCCGCGACCCCAACTCCAGATTGACATGACTTAGATTTTGCCTTCTTGTCCCGTACTTCCCTTTTGTAGCAACAGACATGGCCAAAGCGAGACTTACAGTCGACGGCATCCCCGTCGTCAACCTCTCCGAGTCCGCCTCGGAGCAGCCCCCTCTCACCGACGCCCAAACAAAACCCCTAGAGACGGCCCAGGATGCGACCGGCCCCGCCCCGTCCCGCTGGTGGCTCCGGGCCACGGCCAATGTCTGGAGAGGCCTTCAATACATTGGCATGACATCGCACTTCCTCGCTCCCGAACGGCCCCCAAGCCCTTCATTCGTGAAAACCATCCCGTCCACAATCTCCAAGGTCAAGGGCGACTTCACGCTGCAATTTTACACACCCAAGGGGTACAGCGCAAAAACGAGCGAGACATTCCCGGCCGTCGTCAACTTCCACGGCGGCGGCTTCGTCATCGGCAACGCCACCGACGACGCCCGCTTCGCCCGCTTCGTCCTCGAACAGTGCAACGCCGTCTTCATCAGCGTCGACTACCGTCTCAGCCCGGAGAACCCCTTCCCCGTGGCGGTGCAAGACGCAGCCGATGCCCTGCTCTACCTGATCCACTTCGGCCCTGGCCTCCACATCGACCCGCTCAGGCTCGCCGTCTCGGGCTTCTCCGCCGGCGGCAACCTCGCCCTCACTTCCACGCTCTGCCTCGCAGATCACGTCAGGTCTCTCAAAGGCGCCGGCACTCTCGTCCCGGAGCACCGCATCCGGGCCGTCGCCTCGTGGTATCCCGTCACGGATTACACCCAATCCCGCGCCGCTAAGCGCGCCAGCTGCGTCCGACCGGACCAGACCATCCCGGAAACCCTCACCAACCTGTTCGACGCCAGCTACCTCCACCCGCCCACCCTGGAACTGGCCAACCCCTACTTGTCGCCGGTCAAGGCCACTAACAAGCAGCTGGTTGATGGCATGCCGGAGATGGTGATTGTGTACACCTGCGAGTGGGACATGCTGATGAAGGAGGGCGACGAGTTTGCCAAGAGACTTGGGGAGGCGCCAATTGGCAAGGACGTGCGGTACAAGATGGTCGAGGGGGTACCGCATGCGTGGGACAAATCCCCGAGTCCGACGAGGGTGGCGGAGCGGTCGGAGGAGTTGTATGCCGAGTGTTGTGGGTACTTGAGGGAGGCTTTTGAGAAGGATTAGTTGGGTATTTCTTGATGAAGAGGGTGGAGTTCGAGGTTGGGTCGTTGAAGAGGAGCTGTTTGCCTTTGATAATAAATCCATCTCTTTGTGGGAATGAATTTGTTTAGCCGTTTTGTTTGACCGCCCTAAAGGTTTGTGCTCGCAACCACTTGGCTTGATGCAAACACCACTGGTTCTTCTATTTTCCATTCCACCCCACCGGTGGCGAGCAAGGGGAGTTGAGACAATAACAAGCACTGCGAACAACACAAGGAGTAAAATCCACTTGTCCCATCGTATATGAGTTCTCATCAGGCTTCCCTGGCCGCTCTCCGCCTCTTTCATTCTACTAATACAATATAATATATACAGTACCCCGACAAATCATCCGAAAGAAAGGACACGAAGGAAAACGCCCCGACCGAAAGAAAACGCAGAAAGAATAAGCACTGTCTCCGAAATTCATCTCGTGTTTGTGAGGCCGATGTCGCCGGAGCCATCGAGGTCGCACATGCTCTTCGTCCGTTCCAAAGAGAAAAAAAAAAAGAACAGAAGAGAAGAAAGAAGAAAGATAAAAGCACGACACCCCGTCGATACAGATCAGCTACTGCTTAGCCCGGTATGACTGCCTTGTAGGCGTTGATTCAAGCCGTGGCCTAGCCCTAAGGTCGCTGCTCGGACTTCGCCTTGCGATCCTTCTTCTTCTGCTTGGCCGTCGACTTCCTCCGCCCAACCTGGCTCTCGGCACTGCTCTCGAGCTCCTCCGTCAACACCCGGAACCAGGTAGTACCGGTGGGGAGCCAGCCGTCCGGAGTGAGTGGACTGGGGCGGCGAGTCCAGCTCTGTACGCAGTATCTGGCTGTGACGTTCACCTTGGCTTGAAGGCAGAGCTCCGTGTACAAGGGTCTGTCGCCACCCGGCATGGTTCTGTGAGGGATGTCAATGACGATCTCCTCGAGGCTGCGGAATGTCTTCCATGGGTGCCTGCTGCCGAACTTGAGGAGTTCTCGGAGGATGAAGGCACTGTCGAGGCTGTACCACTCGTCGTGCACGGTGATTCGGCGGAGGTTCTCGGACGCGCGTTTCCAGAGGGTGGTCATCATGGCCGACAGCTGCGTGGCGGCAACCTGGACGCGGCCGTCGCCGACGAGGATGACCTCTTTCAGGGAGTTGGAGCCCTTGCGGCCGATGCGGTTGATCCAGTCACGGTGGTGAGAGAGCGACAGGCGGAAGCAGATGTTGCTGTAGATGAGATGGGTGACCTCGGCGGACAGCTGCTTGTTGGTTTGCGTCATGGCAATAAGGAGTTCCTTGGGGTAGTTGTTCTGGGTATGCGAGTTGCTGCCGACATGCGGATATACAGGCCTGCTTCGCTTGATGGACAGGTAGCCGTAAATTCGCAGCCGAATCTCGGGTGGGAGGCTTAGAAACGTCGCGGCAGAGCGTGGAGCTTGGCCGCTCTTCGCACGCTTGGAGGCAATGCTCCCCTCGGGACCATCGCCGTCGCGCTTGCGCTTGTTACAAGTTGTCTCGTTCATTCTGGTCTCTAGCGCTAGGGCGAGAATGGGGACACTTCGGATCGAAGTCAGGGCTGTCGCGAGGCAAATGACGGTTGATTAGCAGAAATTCCTCCACGCGACAGAGAGAATGTTGCGAGGAGAATAAATGTCTTTTGTATTTACCTTGGGTCCTCAAGGGAGACGAAAACAGTGATGCGATGGGAACTCGAGGTGGTGCGCAGTCGAGGTCAAGAAATGGTAATGGGGAAAGAATCCAATTCAGGGTGGTGGGAATATGGGACACGGTCGATTTGGCCATTTTCAAGGCCGCGTTTGTCAGACAGGTAACTAGGCAACAGTCAGTTGCTTGAAGTGCGCGGGACGTGTGAAGTGGAAGGCTGTCAAACTGTCGGGTTCGGCAAAGGCCCAGGTCATTCTGGTCTGGAATTGCTGGGGGGTGCCGAAACGGGATGAGCGAGGAACGCTGATTGGATGAGTGAATCTCACCCAGACCACGGCCAAATTCTCTTGCGCTTGCCAGCAATTTGACGCTCTCGGGTTAAGATCTCTATAAATGACATAAATCAATGGGCTTCGCGTTATACGTACTGCTTCCTTGTCAAGAAGTAGGTGGCAAAACCTTGAAGAGATTCGATGGTTGACGGCGACGCGTTAGAAACGGAGTCGGGAACGAACGCCGCTTGGTAGTTAGACATCAACGGTTACGATCGATTGGGTGTATGACGAGCGACACACCAGAGGATGCGATTAGGAAGAGAACTGCTGTGTGCGGCAATGGTAGATGGTTGTAGCCCCGATAGAGGAAGATGGACGGAGAGAGCAGCTTTAGTGCAGAGCGAGAGAATAGCGGTTTGCTGAAACAGAAGGTTTGGGAGGGGTGTGGAGTTCTAGGCGTAGAGAGAAAAAAGAAGGCTTCTTAAAGATAGCAACTCAAGGTTTGGAAAAGCAGAGGAGAAAGAGCTAACAGATCAGATTAAGAGCTAAAGCAGTAACGATAGAGAAGGCTCAGCAACCAGTGTCTCTGCACCGCCAACGTGTATCTGCAGGAAAACAGACAAAAACCTCTCGCTAGTCAGACAAAGAGAAATCGAACGTTGTTGAAAAGAGGGGTGGCGGGCCGAATAGCTAACAAGTAGGCAACAAGCACCTGAGTGGAAGAAACGAGCCCCATTAGTCAAAGTGAATCGCGATGCCCTCTGTTTTGGCCGGCCCATGCATGCTTTAAAGTCAAACCAACCTTTCCACCTCCGAGACTCAGCAGCCCCCACGTCAACTCATCTCCCATACCGCTCGGTTCCTAAAGCCACTCCTGTCAACACCAGCGGCCAATCCCTCAGACTAAGCTAATTACTGAAATAACGACTCCCTATACTAACGCGCGCCCCCCTACCCATCAAGGCAGATATCCTATCAGATCGACTGTTCCGCCCGGCCAGCCAGCCATTCCCCCA
>FTIZ01002110.1_pt2 | contig 12950 bp, 10 predicted proteins | sample 1658381 | NCBI WGS metagenome assembly FTIZ01 (sample SAMEA3914822, study PRJEB12502) | metagenome | biome: forest; material: soil | place: USA | collected 2012-03-12 | depth 0.1 m
GGGGCATGGCGCAGGAGGGCGGCCAAAGACTCTTTGTGGAGCCTCCCTTTGTTCATCATGCTGACTGGCACAGCATGCGTTGCAATATATTGCAGCGAGCCCAGAGTAAAGGAGTCGCGTAGTCCGGCCGCATACGAAACCACACCGAAGTAGGCACCCTCTAGTATCCGTGGCGATGTGAAGCCGTCGGTGCGGATCGACTCCCATTGGGCTAGCGCTGGCCTTTCATGTGCCCAGGACTCCGAGATAAGGGGGAAAGAGAGAACGAGCTTTCTAATGTTTAGAACCTGGCAGAGAAGCACGTCAATCAACAACCCCTCGATCTGGCCGCATATAAGTTGGAACTCCTCGGTTGTAGATACGTAGATAGGGCGCGATGCAAGACCCAAACGCTGTCCCTCTTGTAGGAGGAAATCGACCTGGGACGTTGAGAGGGCGGATCGATCCCAACCGTTGTCAATGATGAGCTCTTTGACCAGAGTCGCACGCTCGCCGAAGCGGGAAAAGTGTTGGATAAGCAGAGCAAAGGCGGCCGGGCGGTGGATGGAGACCCTGACGCGTTTGTAGAGCATGGCCATGGTAAAGTGACGGAAGTGCTTGCAGGTGCGGGCAAGATTTCCGAGCGCCGGGAGGTTTTCCAGCGTGTTTTCCCAGGTCGAGGCGGGTGGGTTAGCCAGGTCGACCGGGGCGAACCGTGGCAGCCACACGGGGGTCGCAGAAGTATTTTCGTGAAATGCGAGAAGATCGTCGCACATTGCCAACTGCATTTCGGCGGGAATCGCGAGAAGAGACGGGTGGTCGGTCATGGTTGCGGTGGTTGTGCGCTGAATTCAAGGTTGTGTGTGCTTGAGGGTTAAGGAAGATGTCGGTCGATGGCAGGCTCTAAAACAAACGAGCGCGACTAATGGGCGGAAATTCGGGACGGGCCGGGGAGCAGGAGGATGGGGAATTTAGGGACCTGAGCTGCGAACTCTAAAATTCGGGTGCCTGTTTGAACTTGACTCGACCGTGTTGGAAGGCCCAAGAAGTAAGAAGAGCAGTGTACCAGACTTGCACACAAGATACTGATTAGAAAGAGCCTAATCTCGTAGCTGATTGTTATACCCGAGACCTCACTGGCTCTCACGGACTTCTCTTTATTCAGAACGACATAAATACCTGACTGGATGCAATGTGCAAGCTGTAAACACCAACCCTTGTCGGGTTCGCATCCCTACCTGCTTAGGTTGGTAAGTACGGTACCTAAGGCGAGAACCGGACTCGGGGGACCGTGTAACAATTAGGTATCATTAATTATTCCACACCTAGAGACCTAATCCCGTCGTTTCTCAATGTAGCAGGGCCAAGAATGAGGCACAACGGTGAAGTAGGCTTTGTACTTCCACTCCTGGTCCTTGTCGACTTGACGGATGTCGTAGTCGCGGACGAGGGTGGTGAGGATTTTAGAGAGCTCAATCTTGGTGACGTTCTGCCCAGGGCACGAATTGTATCCAGCGCCAAACTGAACCCCTGATTAGCCTCACTTCCAAGGTTCTATCTTCTTCTTCTAGGAATGAACTGTCTTACCGGAATCCAATACTTCTCCAGGCCGGCGACAGACTCGCTCAACCACCGGTCGGGGTTGAACTCGTGGGCGTCGGGCCCCCAGATCTCCTTGGAGAGGTGCATAACCCAGGGGTTGATGGACAGGATGGTGCCGGCCGGGAACGTCCGGCCGCCGATGGTGAGACCGCCCTTGGGGGCCACACGCGGCAAGCCCATGGGGACGGGCCCGAACACTCGCAGCGCCTCCTTGATACAGGCTTGCAGGTAAGGCAGCTGCTGGGCGTCGTCGAAGGCGACGACGCGGTCAGCGCAGTGCCCACGCTCACGGCGGGCGGCGTCGATCTCGGCACGCACGCGGGCCCAGGCGGTCGGATGGCGCAGCATGTGGTAGACGAAAGCCTGGAGACCGCACGACACCGTGTCGGCACCGGCTCCGACGCTCGTGGTGGCCTGGGCGTGGATGTCGCGTAGTTGCATACGCTCCGGGTGCTGGGCGAGTGTCTTGAACCAATGGGCGGCGAGGTCGAAGCGCGCATCCGGGTTGCGCTCGCGCTCGTTGATGGCTTTCATGGTGGTGTTAAAGAGGTGGCCCATGGGCATGATCTGCAGCCAAGTGACAAATGGGTTGGCCACCAACATGTTCCACGGCTGGAAGAAACCCCCGACGGCGGCGTAGGCGTTGAGCGCCAGTGAGTTGGAGATGGAATTCCCAATATCCTCGCCCTGCTCTAGAAAGCCAAACGGCTGGGAGAAGACAACCTCACCAACCACGTCGAAGGCCGTGTAAGTGAAGAACTTGTCCAGGTGCATGGGCTCACCCGTTTCGGCGAACTTGTCCATCCAGCCGAGCAGCCTCTCGATGGTGCTGCTTACGGCGTCTTCCGACTGGATCACGTTGGACAGCGTGTATCCCGCCGCTAGATTTCGGGACCGTTCGGCCTTCTTCTTTGGGTCGAGTGTCGACATGGGCGCCTTGTACCGGTAGTCCGGCAGCTGCAGCAACTCGTACCATTGGGCCTTGGAGTTGTTGGCATGTCAGTCGGCCATCGCCGCGTTTGTAGCCAGGGTTACCGCTTAGGTTACAGTACCTTCCACAACGTCTGGAGTAGAATCTGCTTGATCCCGTCCGGATGGCTGACGCTGACCTCATTGTGGGCAATGCGGACGAAGTGACCTGTGGTGCTGAGTTAGATGGATTAGGGAAAGAGGGAGAGGGGTGGGACTGTACCGTGCTTCTCGTGGAGCTGGACCAGCTGCAGGTTCTGGTCGCCAATGAGAATGCGCCGGACATACCACCAGCGGCTGAAGGAGGCAACAACGGGACCCGGGATGTCGGCGAGCGGCGAAAGGTAACGACGCCATACTAGGACGCTGACGGCGGCGATCAGCAGCTGCACCGCGATGGCGGGCCATGTAAGGAGGAACGCATCCATGGCAACAACGTCGCACAATGCACACAGCAGCACAACTCAAGACGCAGAAGAAAGGGGAGCGAGCGACGCCGTGATAGGGATGTCAGATGCCAGCGTTATTTGAGTCCCCGCTCTCCCAGGGCCTCGGGTGGCTCCGTGGGGGTGGCCAACCAGGACGGCTCAAGGCTGCAGGCTGGAAACGAGGATGAATGTGACTAAGTCAGACTAGGAAATGTTCTGCTGTGTACTTGCACATACTTGGGGTAGGGACCCAGCCCCGTGGGTCTGGTCCCGACGAGGATGAGTGGCAGTTCGGAGCAATTAGCGCAGTTTTCGGGGGTGTCTTGCGAAGGAGAGGACTCGGGACGACCAGCGGCAAGCCAGCAATTTACAACCAGTCCATCCCTCTCTCTTGCTTTCTGGCTTGCTGGCTTGCTCCCGCAGGCCGCTAAGACAAAATAATGACACTAGCTAAATGGTGTGCCCGTTGAAGTGAGTGCCGACATCCGAGGGGTGCAAGCGAGGCAGTGTTTTGTGTCGATCGTGAATGGGATTCCACAATAAATGCAGAAAATCGATGCGTGTCCCTGTCCCGGGCCACCGACGGAAGAACTCCCCTGCCACGGGATGGCCTCCGCGGTATGAGCTAGTGGGCAGGAACACATCCTACTGGCCGCGACGATGCAACGGTCGTCCCGCAACATGGACCTGGGTTCCGGGTGCTAGTCCCCCACACAACTGCCATTGTCATCCAGGGTCCATTCCGGAGCCGATCGGCAGAGAAGCAAAGCTCCGCGTCCTTCAAAGCCGTTATACAAAACAAGACCCCCTGAACTATCGGGTTTTCGAATCCTCCTCTCTACTGTCTCCCGCTCCCTTGTTCCGTCGACAACCAGGGTGGAGGGAGGAGGGGGACAGGAGAAAATAACGAAAAAAGCAGCCATGTTGCAATTGTTGTCGATCCAAGTGGCGCGCAAGGCATAATAGACACAATGCAGCACCGCATAACCTTCACCGGCGGCCTGTTTTTCGTTGCTCTTCAGTTGCCTCCTCGGACATTCTTCGTTTCTGTCGCCCACTTGTCACCATGACTGTCGTGTTCCCTATCGAGAGGGACTCCCAGCGCGCCGTCCTTGCTGTTGCCATCACTTTCACCTCTCTGGCCATTATATCATGCGGGCTGCGCGCTCTCTCTCGCCGCATCGCCCACCGCTCGCTGGACTCAAGTGATTGGTGCATCTTTGCAGCATGTGTAAGTCCAGGCTGCCGCCGTCTTGCCATGGGATGGTCGTGCCCGCGGTAACTAACACGTGCTCCAGTTTGTCACCGTCGTGTACCAGTCAATCAACATCACAAGTATGGCCTCCTGTCCCCGGTCCCAAGGCGGGTAGCCTAAGGTCTCGCTTGAATGATGCATTGACACGGCCCAGGTGTTTTTATTTGTGGTGTGGGCTTCCACTTCACCGAGATTATGGAGCAACACGGAATAGAGCCCATCACCATTTTTCTCAAGGCAAGTGTCCCTCCCGTTAACTTCTATGCATCCCTCTCTCTCTCTCCTCGCAGTTGCTAACCTAGACCGGGTGATCTTCAGTTTCTCCTCGCCATCCAACTTCTTTGGGCGCTAAGCCTCAGTCTCTGCAAAATCTCGATTTTGGTTCTATACTCCAAAATCTTTTCAGTTCCTGCCTTCATCTTCGCGGCTCAGGCGACCACGGCCATTGTAATCCTGTGGGCTCTCGCGACGGTCCTCATGGGCTTCCTAATGTGCAAGCCCTTTGCGTTCAACTGGGATCAGACTATTCCTGATGGACACTGCGGCAACCAAGTCTTGTCTTATGAGGTTACGGGCGCCTTGAACCTCGTCACCGATCTCATTGTGCTCTTCCTCCCAATGCCGTACCTGTACGGCTTGAACCTGGCGCTGTACAAGAAACTCGTCCTGATGGTCACTTTTGCTGTCGGACTCTTGTAAGTGCATCTTGCTTCATCCTCACCTTGCCCACCCCTTTCCCCGTTTTATCTTCCCGGCTGACTCACTGCCCTGGCAGCACCTGCGTCGTCAGCGTCCTCCGTCTCGTCGCCCTCACCTCGATTGACTACAGCGACATTACCTACAACGTGCCCGAATCTCTCATCTTCAGCGGCCTCGAGCCATGCTTGGCCGTAACACTGGCGTGCGTGCCCGTCTTGCGGCCCCTGCTCGGGCGGGTCAAGGAATCCATGATGTCCGGCGGCAGCGGCGGCGTCGGCGGCAGCTCGGGCCTCAGCTCGGGAAAGCTCGGCTCGGGCAAGTTTATGAACCCCAAAGGCAATAATCCGTTCGAGCAGCTCAACGACGACTCCTCGCAGTACCAACTGCGCCCTGTCGGGCCCAAACACGTTGCCGGGGCGAGGGCTGCGACGCGCAGCAGCTGGAGCGGGCACAGCAGTGATCCCGAGTTGCAGGGGCCGGTGGGGGCGGGGAATCAGGGGGGCAATATTGTTGTGCGGCAGGAGTGGGGGGTTGCTGCTGAGACGAAGTAAGGTTGGGCATGGGGTTCATTGTTGTCCCCTCTGAGACTTGAGACGGGCAATCTTTGTGTGCGATGCTAGGGTGCGTGCGTGTTCTTCGATTATATCGCGGCGTCGAAACAAGCCGCAGGGTTCGGGTATCTTGGAACGGGTATTCATTTCACGTTACGTCTATTAGAAACACGGATAGATTCATGCTCCCCGCCCAAGGTGGGAGGGGGCTTCACTTTGGGTCATTAACCCCTGAGGGGCCAGTTCGACAGCCGTCGCTCCCCGTCCACACTCGCCCGGCTCCTGTTCCATCTCGACCCTGAATTCCTCCCGCGGCGCCGGTCACTCGAACTCCCGAGGATACCCTCTGCGCTGTCTGAATCACTGTGCCACCGGGTATGCACTGCGGCCGGCTTGCTCACTCGCCGGGTGTGGTGGGCGCTCTTGGCCGGCTCCACCTCGCTTGTCATGTCGGACATTGTCGAATCGCGGAAGAAGTTGGGTGTTTTTGGCCTATCTTCCCCCTTCGACGGTTGGGTGTTCACTGGCGGGAGTGGTGGCGTCGGCTTCATTGGCTTGGAGGCGTACTGGGGCAACTCGGAGTCGCCCTCCCGCGGTGTCTGCCGCTGAGAGTAATACCCGCTCCTGCCGGTGCTCTTGAGATACAGGGGCCGCAGCGTCGGGAGACCGAGGCAGATCATGGAGACGGCAATTTCGGCTCCTGCCCACGCGAAATATTGGTTGAAATTCAAGGTGTAGTCCATGATGTCGAGGTTTGCGAGAACGACAGTCCTCACGATACCACACGCTCCCGCACTTTTGACCAGTCAGCGACCGTGAATAACTCAACGAGAATGGGACAAGATCGACTGGACTGACAGGACACCCAGGCTCATGCCGCTCGCAAGCGTGATCTTCTCGCGGCGGGGCATACGGAGACCCCGGATAAACAGCCACGGAAAGATGGCAAAAAAGAAGTCGCAAACGCTCGACCAAGCTGTCCATGCCAGGAATCCAGTTAGCTTAACTCGGCGTATCACACCCAGGGCATAAACAGGGCGGGAGTGTTGTACCTCCGAGACCAACACTCATGGGCTTGATCTGGATGTTCCATGTCCCCGGTGTCCTCAACGGATCCCAGCTGGCCTTGACCGGTGTGGTCTGGTTCCAGAGCATGACGACCAGGGCAACCGAGGTCGCTGCGGTGACAAGTATGAGGGACCACAACGCGGTCTTTTGGGAACTGTGCTGAACGACGCGGAGGAGGAAGAAGCCGAGGGAAAGTTTTGCCATGGCGTTGGCGGTGACGGCGAAGGAGTTGCTGATGTAAGTCCACAGAATGGCGTTGGACGAGTCGTCGAGGCTCAGGGTCCAGAAGCTCGTGCCCAGGCCGTAGTATACCGAGACTTGGATCGAGGCAGTGAAGGCAACGAGCAAGACGCCAGTGCTGATGTAGAGATAATCCTCGACACCGACGTAGCGGACGATACGCGTCCGCGTGTAGAGCCGGAGGCCGACGAAGCCGAGCGACAGGGCCGTTATGGCCCACATGGCCGCGGCCATCGAGTAGCCCTGGTGCATCTTGGCATCACCGTGATGGGTCTCCGGCGGGGAGAGGGCGATGGGATGCCGAGTTCGTGGTGGTTGCTTGTGTCGAGACTCAAGAGAGCCACATAGTCACATTCGCCGTCTTGGGAAAGGTAAATCTGGCAAGAGGGAAGCGAAGGGACCCGGAGGATCGGGAGGCAGTTGGCCTGCCGTCAGATTGTCGGGGGCCGAACAGATTTTGATCTCACCCACCCACCCGAGTGCCCCGACTCGGCGCATTTCCCGACTTTCGGAACTGGTTGCCAGCCCTGCAAGGGCGGCATGACATCCCACCTCCAACGCCGGCCCTACATGTGTACAAGGTTGCACAAGGCGTATCGGTAAACGAAGCGACTGGCCGGCTCCGAAGATCGGTCGCGGCTAAAACACACTTGCGCCTGGATGCACTTCCCATTGGCCGACCAGAGGTGGTGAGCCAAGGGAAGGCATGGCGGCCAACCCGTGAGGCTGGCTCTCACCCGCGAGCGAGTCCTTGGGGGCGCCCCCGCACAGACTCGAGCAAAGCAGCCCCTGGGTCGCCCCCTGGTCATTACCGTTGACGTTAAGCTGGAGAGGAAAGGGGAGGTGCCCACGCACGCGGGTCCTTCCGGGCAAGCCCGCACCCGGGACATCTATGTTTAGCTCGCCGGTTACATGAATGATGAAACCCGTTGTGCTTGCAGCAGTGAGTTTTGTCCATCCATGCACACATCCGCCAAGTTGCCTGTGGGTTGATAAACCTCCGAGACCGAGGCACTGCAGAGCGTCCCGATCACCGGCTGGAAGGGACAGCGCCCCCAGGATTGAAACAAAACCCACCGACGGGCCCAGCCGTCCACTTGCTGAGCGAAAGAATTTGAGAAGGGCTCCCCAGCTGGAAGAGCTCCCCAGCTGCGGGCTGGTTTCAAGACGGCTCGCTACCGGCCGTCTCTGCCAGGGCTTACCGCATTGAGGTCGAAACTCAAGAGCGGGATGCTAATCACCGGGTACCTGGCAGGGCACATAAGCGAGCCCGACAACTCTATCGGTAATAACGTTAAATCTGACGCAGGCAAGACCGAAGCATTGCGGAGCCCACTATGCTCTGGCCATGGGATTGGTGAGCGAAAGCGCGGAGAGGCGAGATCGGGCGAAAATAGCCCATCGATCGAGGGTGTCAATGTCAAGCCGGGGGCAGAGGCACGATGGCACACCGGCGAGGACAGGGGACCGCTTCACCCGGGAGTCAGGACCACTGGTGGGTCGCACTTCGGGCCGTGCGTGGTGCGATGGCTTGGGCCCACGTTCTGCTCCAGCTTCAGCAAGGTTGGAATGGCTTGGAATGGCGAGCTGTGAGCAAGGATTGGGCTAGCTTCGGACAGCCACAGCTCTGTTCCATGATCATCTCTTGCCAGGCGTGCTCAAGGTGATCGTGATTGTGTGGTGAGTTTAGCGAGTCCCGCGAGTTTGAGGGGAAAACGTGGAATGATTTTGTGCCAAAAGGCGGGGGGCGGGGGAGAGAAGGAAAGAGAGGGAGGCTTGAAGAAGCCCACATCCCGCGTGTGGTTCCGTCTCTCAATTGGAAGTTGACGAAGAACAAAGGAAGTTTTTTTGGTGGAGACAGCCGAAAAGGCTTGAACGCGTCGACGCGGAGCACCAAACCAAGTCCCAGTTCCACTCTCACAGCGCCTCTACTCCGTACCCTGCCTGAGTGCAACGGTCAGCGCCGCGGGAAGCGTCGGTCTTGGCGGCCCCATGCCGGAGCTTCAGCGGGTGCCTGCCCCACCCGGCAGAGCTCACATCAGACGGCAGAGCACTGGACCTCCCCGGCCAAAGCATCTTCGTGCCCCTCCTTCCGCCGTCCCTCTGCCCCTCCTTCAATGCAAAGGCTTGGATTTCACTCCCGGCTATCGCGCATCGTCATCCCACGATTCCAACCTGTGTCCCTGCACCGACGAGCCTTCGGCAACCTGCGCACCATGGATTACGACACCGTCCTGCAGGGCAAGTACCCCGCCAAGCGGCATGCCCAGCGCGTCACCGACTACATCCGCTCCAAGGTGCCCGGCGCAACGGGCGTCTTGTATCTCGAGAGCCGCGCGACAAAGCTGCTCGAGGACAACGACGAGCCTGAGCCGTTCCGGTATGCTGTGCTGCCCTGGCGGCTGTCTGTCTGCCTGCACTCCGTTTTCTTCAGCTAAAGACAGTCCAGCCAGCGCCGCTTCTTCTACTACCTCACCGGCTGCCCCCTCGCCGACTCGTACGTCGTTCACGACATGGACGCCTCCAGAACCACCCTCTTCATCCCCCCCATCGACCCCGAGACCGTCATATGGTCCGGTCTGCCCGTCTCTGCCGAGGAGGCCCTGCAGCGGTTTGATGTCGACGAGGTCCGGTACACGAGCGATACCAATGCCGAGCTCGCCCACATCGCCGGCCAAAAGACCAAGTCGACTGTCTTCACCATTTCCCATCAGGTCTCAGAGCAGGTCAGCTTTCTCGGCTTCGACGACAAGAACTTTGCCATTCTCAAGGAGGCCATCGAGGTCTGCCGCGTCGTCAAGGACGAGTTCGAGCTCGCCATGATGGCCAAAGCCAATGCCATCAGCAGCGCCGCCCACCGCGCCGCCATGCAGAAAGTCAAGCACGCCAAGAACGAGCGCGAGCTCGAGGCCCTGTTTCTTTCGGATTCCATCACGGCCGGCGCCCGCCACCAGGCCTACCACGGCATCTTTGCCGGCGGGAGGGCGGCCGCGACGTTGCACTATGTCCACAACAATGCGCCCCTCGAAGGCAAGCTGAACCTGCTGCTGGATGCCGGTTGCGAGTGGGACTGCTACGCCTCGGACATCACACGGACCTTCCCCATCAACGGGAAGTTTACCAAGGAGAGCAGGGCCATCTACGATATCGTGCTCAAGATGCAGCTTGAGTGCATCGCGGCCCTGAAGGAGGACGTGTTGTGGGACGACATCCACCTGCTAGCGCACAAGATTGCCATCGACGGCTTGCTGGAGCTCGGCATTCTGAAGGGCGATAAAGACGAGATCCTGGCGAACCGGACGAGCGTGGCCTTCTTCCCGCACGGGCTGGGCCACTACCTCGGTATGGACACGCACGACACCGGCGGCAACCCCAACTATGCCGACCAGGACACCATGTTTCGGTATCTTCGTGTGAGGGGAAAGTTGCCGGCGGGGAGTGTGGTGACGGTTGAGCCAGGCATCTACTTTTGCAACTTTATCATCGAACCGTTCCTCAAGGACCCGAAGCACGCCAAGTTTATCGATGCCGACGTGCTGGACAGGTACTGGGATGTCGGGGGTGTCCGGTATGCTGAATCTGCCTGACATGTACTGTCTTTATTTCCGCTAACCTTGTGCAGGATTGAGGACAATGTGGTTATTACCAAGACTGGGTCTGAGAACTTGACGACAGCTCCTAAGGACCCTGATGAGATGGAGAGTATCATTTCTAGCAGTTGAAGCGCCACACTCTGCGTTAAATAATGAAATCGTGTGCAACACTGGTCACATCCATCAGGTTCAATAAATTTGACACCCGGGGATTCGGTTGATCCAATGCTTGGAGGCTCCCAGAAACCATGTTTGTTGGTGTGGTGGATGAGGCTGGTTCGTTGTTCTCGGATCTGAATGCGCCCCTGTGGATCCCAGAACCCCACGAATTAAAAGATGCATCTCTCTCCCCCCCTCACCGACAACCAGAGATTGTGGGCGGTCTGGTGGTTTGGCAGACGCGACAGACGCTGCGGCGTAATCATCACCATGGACGAAGAAACGAACAAGGGGATGAGAAATTCCCCGACGAGGGACGACAAGAGCTGTGGACAAAGCGCCCAAGCCGATCCGCAAACAGGAAGCTTGCTCTTCAGCAGACTGCCGCAAGAAGTTCGGGACCAAATCTGGGTGCAGCTCTTCTGTTCCACAAGGTTCGCTTTCGGAAAGAGGCCGATCAACCAACGTCTTACGGTCATGGTGAAGCCTGCGCCAAATGGCCTGGCGCTGCTCCGCGCGTGTCGTCGAGCTCGGCTCGAGATTGGCGACTCATGGCTCCGCCACGTCCTGTTTTGCTTCGAGGACGTTGTCACAATGCTCGACAAACTCTCTCCCCTGGCCGTCGATACTGTCTCCAAGATACGCCACCTAAGACTCAGCCACACGTGGATTTCACTCAGACTTCCCGATGATTTTGAACCCGATGATGATTCGGAACCCGATGACGATTTCGAACCCGGTGGCGCAAAAACTTATTACCTAGCCGCTGTCTTCAAACTTCTTCCAGGTCTCCATCTAGACCAGCTGACGATTTTTGGAATCTCTGACGGTTACACCAACTACCGAACATTCCACAGTCTCGCCATGGACGGCAGCGGCTGGAAAACCCTGCGCTTCATCGGCTACAACCCGACCACCCTCGGGTTGCCGTTAGATTACGAAGACGCCTCCAGGGCGATGCGATGGACGCGTGGGTGGCAAGCCGTCGTGGAGGGTCGCGATGGGGTGACCTCAAACCCTTCCGTGACAGCTTACCACGTCAAGGACCCAGTCCTCCCCGGTTCGATCCTTGACGAAAAAAACCGGGTAGGGTACGGACAGAAACCCCCCGATGGCCAAGAGCTGCGGGAGGAGGTTCTCCCCGAATACCCAGACCCAGGGCCAAAGAGTGAAGTCATGATCCTCGTGAAGAGGGGCGATGGGACCGACTACCAGGAGAAGAAGGGGTCGCCGCTCATTTTCTCCGACATCCGGCGCGACTTCAACGGGATTGATACATGGACGGAGATTCGGCATCGGTGTCCCGACGTGCCTGATGACGAGAGCAAGGACAAGGACGAGGACACGAACGTGGACAAGGATGACGGTTGTCTGCCTGGGGGAGTAAACCCTGTCGAGGTAGATGTCTACGAGGATGTTGACCAGTATGACTGGACACCGGCCCAAATTTACCATCCTGTAGAGTATCCGTGAGTTGCAGCACGGGTTGCATCTGATGCATACAAGGCATTGTTCTACCAGCATGAAAGCATGAAAAGGGGCGTCCCAGACTCACCCGGGTTATGCTGGGGAGCCCGGAGAATTGGCCTAGGGATTGATAGACCGTCATTCATCACATCAATTTACGCCTCTAATCCCGCAATGCTCCAACAAAGCTGAGAAAACCATGGCAGCCGCCAGATGAGACAAAACAACAACAACAACAACCCCCCAAAAAAAAAACTGAAACAAGAACACGAAAAAATTGTGGTATCACTCGTAAACGCTTTCAACATCGCCGCCCGCCAGCAGGCGGCGGTTTCCCCAGCCTCACAAACCCTCCCTCGCCATGATGATGCAACGCCGCATCGAGCACATTCCAACAGTCCGTCCCCGTCCTCAACAGCTCCCAATGCTGGCTCAGCACAGGCACGTTGACGGCCAGCTCGAAGCCGGTCAGGAAGCAGAAACTAATCTCCAGGCGGGCCAGCTCGCGCTCGCTCACGCCGCCCACCCTGGAGAAGCGGCCGTGCGGGTAGCTCAGGTCCTCGAGGGCCTTCATGGCGACGCGCAGGCCGGCGAGCAGCAGGCGGTGGGCGTTGCGCTTGGTCACGACGATGGCGCGCTCCAGCACGGCCAGGCGGTGGATGTACAGCGACGTGGCCAGGTACACGCCCGTCGACATGGGGCAGTAGTGGTGCACCCGCAGGAGGTAGTCGGTGATGGAGATGGGCGGGGGCACGCGGCAGTAGAACTTGCGGGTGATGGCGCTGTGCTGCAGGTTAAGCGGCTGCGAGTTGTCACCCACAATGATGTACGGCGCGAGGGGTTGAGGGGATTGTTGTTGTTGTGGTGGGGGGTTGGGCGTGCGGAGGTGCACGCCGTCGATATCTTGGGGTGGTGGGTGTGCCGAGGTTGGGGAACGGTT
>FTIZ01004170.1_pt2 | contig 12906 bp, 23 predicted proteins | sample 1658381 | NCBI WGS metagenome assembly FTIZ01 (sample SAMEA3914822, study PRJEB12502) | metagenome | biome: forest; material: soil | place: USA | collected 2012-03-12 | depth 0.1 m
TCAAACATTCCGTGTCTATCACCTGTTTTCGCTTCCGTCTCGTCTGGCATCTGGGGGACGGCAAAGATTGATCAACCAATTCTATTGCACAGTCAAAGAGATCTTCCTCCGTCTTTGTCATTGGAGATAGAGCCAAGAACACCTCACAGCGACATGTTCACTGAGTGAGAGCGTGGCCACTATGATCTGTTCCATGCTTATAGTAACTAACTCCTGGCCTACATAGTAGTGTGAGTAAGGTAAGTGATGATAGTGGCCCAAGTTTGAAGAAGGATGAACGGGCACATGCCGGAATCCAGTACTATTGAGTGTAATTCCTCGTCGGCACTCCCCACCTACCAAACCACCGTCCGACAACTTACAATAAATCCCACATTCAGCTTTGTCTTCTTCAAGTCGTCCTGAACCCCCACGTGCATCGTGCTCTCCTACTCTTCGGTAAGACCTCTCACCTCTCGCAGTACTGGACTCTTCAACACCCGCATCCTTGGTGCCATCAGCACCAACCACCATCTCAATCTCCATGTCCACCCCATCCTCTCCGCCTAAACGTCCTCTCCCCTCTCAACCTCCACCCCTTCCATGCCATCCTCATTCTCCAAGTCCCTCAGATCCACTTCCATCTCCTTCACATCTCCACCCCCAATCTCGTCCAACCACTCCCTCGTAACCCTGATCCCAAGCCCGCCATTCACAAATACCGTGCCCCAAACAATCGTCGAAGGCAGCACATCCGGCACACGCACCCCCTCTTCAACCTCCTTCATCACCGATGGCGCCCGCATCATCAACTCAGCCGGATGCCCCCAGTCCCTGCCGAGCTTGGCCCCCATAAACGGATTCAGCCCCGTTCGCGGGAAGACAAACGGCCGCGCTCGCAGCTGCTTGAGCAGCATCCGCGGGACGGGCGGGCCGTTGGCAAAGTCGTAGCCGCAGGCGTTGAGGAGCGCGGTGGATCCGTTGAAGGTGGTAATGGTGTTTTGGAAGAGGCCGCCTTCTTCCGTGAGGAGCCGGATGGTTGCTTGGCGAGAGGCAGGGAGGCCGGGGCCGCGGTTGAGGGTTTTTGCAAAGGGGTTGCTGTAGTAGTCTTCGCCTGGGGTTGGTGAGTAGGGGAAGATGACGAATGGGTTGTCACCAGTGTGCGCTGGGCCTGGTGAAGCTGCCGCGGGCTGAGAGGCTGGTACTTCGGCTGCAGCAGCAGCAGCAGCGGCGCCGTTGTTGTTGTTGTTGTTGTTGTTGGCAAAGAGGTGCTTGGGATTGTTGTTTTTGGCCTCTGAAGGCGAAAGAGCTGCCACTCGCTCGGGAAATGCTTCCTCGGCACCTAGATCCTCCATGCTCTCGTCCTTCCCGCCTTCCACGACCCCGAACTGTTTGTCGGCGATAGGAGCTGCGGTCTCATTCAAACTCTGCTCGACCGTAGATGTTTCTGCGAGATTGCTATCCAGGAATCTTTCCGGGAAGGCGCCATTGTCGGCGATGTTAGTTTTGTTGAGTGAGGGCATTGCGTTGACCTCTTTCTCTTCCACTCTATGTTGGCCGAATTTTCCGCCATCTTCGGTCGCAGCGGCCTGAGGACCGTGGGCGGAGGTGCCAGTAGGACCTGAGGGCGACTCGGGCATGAGATCAGAAACCTGAAAGAGGACGCGCCTCACGTTAGTAAACTCGGCCATGGCTTCGTCGTCGCAATTGTCATTCTGGACTTTCCAGCCCGCACAAGGTCCCTTTCCGTTGCCATTGCCACTGCCTGCTTCACCCTACAATTCGGCCATTAACTTGGATGCCTTTCGAAGTCGTATGAGACTGGGATGAATTACCTGAATCGGCTCTGAGACGTTGTTGGCCGAGGGCAAACCCGCAGACACGTTTGGGGGCTTTTGCGCCTGCTGGAGTTGTCAGTAACCGCGGCGACCTGGCCTACCGGCATCACGGAGCGTGGGGTGGCATGGAGCAAACGAAACTGACCTTTTTGTCGCCGGAATTGCTACTCGACTTTCTCACGGCCGCAATCGAGTGCCGCGCGTCCCCAGCATCGAAGTCGGCCACTGCCATAGGCGTTGAAGGGTTCTCTGGAGCTCCCAGAGCTGCGCCGGCGGGGCTAGTGTCTTTCATCTTGGTATTTCTATAGCCTCTCTTGCAATTGCAAGGCTTCAACGAGAACTCGGGAAAATCGCCGGACGGGGTCGCGATGAAAGAACGCAAGAAGGCGAGGCACAAACAACGGTCGTTGGGGTGGGCCGAAAGAAACCCCGAGGAGCATGGGAGAGAAAGGTTGCAGAGTGCGAAGTCTCGCCAGCAGGGACCAAACCTTGGGCGAAAAAGCACTGGAAAGAAGGCCGGGTAGCCAGCGAAACAAGGAGAGATTCGAAAAAGGATGGAGGTGAATATCAAAGCTTGGGATGGAAGCACTGTGGGCTACCGGGAAGCACCGCGCCCACTGTGCTAAATTTCCTGTTTGAATCATCAGATCGCTCACACGCGAGGCCGCGGCTTTCTTGGCTGGTTTCTCTGTGCAAGTTTCGATCGTACTTGGTCGTCGTGATCTCAAGCTCAGGCCTGCATCGCATCGCAGCATCGCAAGTCGGGGCCGTCGATAGCCCAACAGCCTCACCCAATCTGCAAATACCTCAGAGGTTGCATCTTGTAATTCCCCAAAGATTTAGTTGATTTGGTTAGACAAGAAGGTAAGGGCTGATGTTAGGCATGGAAACAATGGCTCCTCAAGTGCGCCTGATCCCGATTATCTGCAAAGCTGAGAATGACCCTCGTCGAGCCTTAATCTTCACGTGCTGTAATAGTCACAAAAATGGACCGATGTCAAGCTCTTCACCTGCCATGTCTCCGGAGAATCGGGTTGTTGGGGTTGGACTCTGAGTGCTGAACAGAGCGGATATCCGCACTCTGGTACTTTATCTGCTGACAGGCGTATGTTCAGCAGAGCCAATGAGTAACCCCATTTCGTGAATTCAGACATTCAAAAGCCAAAAGATGCAAGCAAATATCTCCATTCATCACTCTACAACTAACGGAACAAACAAATAAATGTCTCCTCTCGGGTTCTAAGAAAGGCACTCTTCAACGGGACATCAAACATCATGAATCGGACCAAACACTGCAAACGCTTGCTAACTTGGCACCTTTCCAACCTCCTCATTTACCTCCCCCCTCCCCCTCCCCCTCCTCTCCTCAACAACAACACCAACAGGAAGTCTAGGCGTTGGGGTTGCCGTTGAAGGCAATGGCGTTGATGGTACCGCTAGGGACGTCAGTAATGGTGCCGAGCGTGGCCGTGTCCTTGATATACTGGCACAGGTCCGCTGGTGTCTTGGAGCCCAGCAGCGCCAGCAGGTAGGCGCCGAGGCCGGTGACATGCGGGGTGGCCATCGAAGTGCCCGAGATGGTGTTCTGCAACCAGGTCCAAGTCAGCACAACTACTCTGCCTCTTTTCAGAACAGCCCACCAACATGAAAACTCACCGTCTTATCCACGCCCCCAATCCAGCTGCTCAAGACATCCACGCCTGGCGCAAACACATCCACGCCAGCACCATAGTTCGAAAAATACGCCCTCGCATCCGTCACATCCGTCGCACCAACAGTGCACACGGTCGGCTCGGACGCCGGCGAGTACCACTTGGCATCATCGTCGCTGTTCCCCGCCGCCACGGCAAAGAACACGCCCGCCTTGACCGCGGCGGCGGCGGCGCTGTTGATCGAGTCCGACTTGCCGCCGCCCAGGCTCATGTTGGCGACGCTGCCCTTGCGGCACTGCCCGGCTGCCGTGCGGTTGACCGAGTCCGACGCCACAAAGTTGATCCCCGCCAACACCGACGAGATGGTGCCTGATCCGTTGGCGTCGAGCACCTTGACGGCGAACAGCTGCGTCTTCTTGGCCACACCGTAGGTTGACCCGCCGACGGTGCCGGCCACATGGGTGCCGTGGCCCGCGCCGTCGGTGTTGGAGGTGTCGATGAAGTTGGCGAGCCAGGTGGCGCGTCCGCCGAATTGCTGGTGGGGTGCGTTAGTTTGGTTTCGGCGCTCGGGTGGAAAAGGGGGGTGAAAAGGGGGCATGAAAAGGGGGGAGCACACGAAACATGACGTACGGTGTGGTTCACGTAAATGCCCGTGTCGATAATGTACGAGCACGTGCCTTCGCCGGCGGTCTCGTCATAGACATACGAGGTGGCGCCCGTCGTGTGGTGCGAGATGCGCGCCAGACCCCAGGGGACGTTGTCCTGGGAGACGTAGTCGGTAGCCCTTATGACAGCATCCTGCTCAATGTACTCAACCTGCAGCAGCTGTCAGTATCTATAATACCACATGGCGCGGAGAGCAACTCGGCATACCTCGGGCAGCTTGCTCATCGCATCTAGCACCTGCGGGCTGAGAGCGGCGGCGAAGCCCTTGAAGCGGCCAGCGCGGTAGACATGCTTGGCTTGCGTCGACTTCAGGTAATTGATGGCGTTCTGGAGGCTGGCCTCAGTCGAACCGTCCTTGAGCTTGACGATGTAGTTGCCTGGAATGAGTTGGGCTGCCCGAGGTTGGATGACGGGTGCCGCAAGGGCGAGAGGGAGGAGAGCTACCCAAGTCAGAAGCTGCATGGCGAAGTTGGACAAGGTGTTGATAAACAAATAGTTGGAAGTCTGGATTTAACTCTCTGAATGTGGACGAGTCTGATTTGGCATCTCTCAACACGAGGCGAGAGGGAGCCCGTATTTATCGACCTTGACGGAGGCAGTGTTCCCCTGGCCGATATCTCGACCTTCCCCTTCAGGAGGCGACAGTACTCACTGAACCACCTGTGCCACCACCGGTAGCAAGGAAGGTCATGCTTCAGATAATGGGAAAGAATGCGACAGTCCCTACACGACAGACACACTATTTGGCCGGCTTGCACCCTTTCCGGGGCCTTCACCTACCGAGATTGGCTTGGCTCGGTCGTTGGGGGTTTGCGTGCTCCAGGCAGCCCGTGATGCAGTCGGCGGGTAACCCCGTGTGTGGCCCCCGCGCGCTGAGAGTGTGAGCCAGGTCAGAATGCGGCGGCCAGAGGCGCAGGGGCAGACAGAGCATAGTGTTAATGCGAGTCAGCCTAGCGATGTGGACGTGGAAGGTCGTATCTAAAAGTCCTCGGGCCGTGGCCTCGCGGCCGCGGTCGGGGAATTTGAAATCCTGCCATGAAACCGCGGCATGTCGAACGCAAGCCGTGGCGGCATGGCAGCGGGAACGAGCCGCGACTCGTAAAGGGGAAGGGCTCCCGTGCAGAAGCGAATATGTGTGTCATCAACAGCCGGCAGCCATCCGCGCAGCAATCAGGCGCAGTACGATGTGGCTACCCTGGCTACGCGGTCATAGCAGCGGTTGGGAGGCAGTGCGTGGGGTGGGTGAGATGGTGGGCATGGTTACACAGACCGGAGCAGAAAGTGGCATGTGTGTGGCCGCACGGGGGTCCTGTCTACCTAGAGAGCCCTGAACGGGAGAAGGAACTGGAACGCAGTGAGCAGGGCTCGGGCTCCTAGACGTGTGACAGACATCCTGCTGACTGCCCGGTTATCGGACCGGCGCCAAGCTGTCAGGTTCTGGTTGCGAAGGGAGGTGTCCTGCTCACCTTCCTAGCTAGGCAACCGCTTGTGTAAGTCGAGGGGGCCAGTGCAATGGCTTAGACCTGGTGCCTGTGCCACTGTTGTTTGACGACGACTCTGAGACTCTGGATGTCTCTTCACGTTCGAACAAAACACACCGTCGATATTCCGGGTTCCTGGTTTGTTTTTCCTGTGGATCCAAGTCGATAGAGTGAGGACCGGGGCGTTGGGTCGCTTGTCATTTCAGCCTGAAGAGACGTCCGGCAGTTGGGTCTCACAACCGGGAGCGGACCCTCGCCTCGAGTTTCGGCTGCCCAAACGAGCCGTCAGTTAATATCGGCGTGCATCCACGACAAGCATATCAGGACTAGGGTCGACGGGATGGATGGCAATATCCTTTGCGAATCAGATGTGCATTCCCGCGCTCCTGACGAGGTCTTCTGAGCCGTGCAATGGAACGTCGAAATCAACGACGGTGAGCACGTCGAAGAAAGCCTTGAAGGATTGGTCGTGAACTGCTCGAGTGACATGAATCCTGCTGGCCTTCTTAAAACGTCGTCGAAGAGCAGCCAAAAATAGATCAGAATCCGTCCTCTCATCGATTGATCAGATGGCGCTATGTGGCCAAGTGAGAATCAGCTCAGCTCTCCATGACAGCTCTCGATAAGTGATGGAATGGCAGACACCGGAGCTTCCCTCAACCTTTTCCCAATCTCCTCGGCCTCTCGCTCTTCCTCCTTCGGTACGAACGGATCCCCATTCGCTTTCTCCCTGCTCACCAACACCTCGCATTGACGGGAAGGAACCGCCAAGTATCGGCCCTTTTTCTGTCGTTGAGAGAAAAACTGACATTTCTTGCGAGGACCATGAGGACCATGAGAGATACCCGCCCGGCACAGAGGCAACGTTATTTGGTCGAAATGGCATCGGGACATCTGGGCCACGGGCCTGGCATCGTCGGCAAGACTGAACTTGGTGGATGGATAATGGATTAGGGTGTGGTTCTGGAAAGGAACCTAAAGGCCAAGAGCTGCAGAGGGGGAGCCATCTCATCTTCATGCTCGTCATCGCTACCGCAGAGGGTGTTGTTCTCGGCTAATTATAGTGCGCGCACTTTACATGCATGCAAGACGGGCTTAGCTGCATATCTTCGAGGTAGGTTCTGCTAACATGTTGAGGAATGGCAGTCCACAGACCAGCCAGTTCAAACTAAACCAAGTTCCGGCTGTCCTGCTCGGCAAGATGAATATATCTGACGTAAGGCGTCTGGCGTCGGAAGAAAGCCATTGGAAATAGCTCTAAGGTTAGCCAGAAGGCCGTGTTTCAAGGGCAGGATGTGAGCGAAGTTTGTCATCCAGGACCAGAGACCGGGCCATTGTAAACGGGATATGGATTATCAAAGAGATCCAATTTAGACGAGTTGGCGTGTATACTAGCTAGGTACGCACACGTCCACCCAAACTCGCTGAGCACCGCCCAATTACATCCTATTCCCAAAATCTAATCGCCCAAAGAACGATACTGTTGAAAACATGTACGCTGGAATTGAAGCAAACCGAACTACCCTCTCATCCACAACCCCGCTAAGACAGCTCATGCACCTGTCCATCCCCACGCTGCGCAGGCAGCTCCGCCACGGAGTGGTATTGCTGCTGCTGCTGCTGCTGCGGGGGCGGCTGCATCTGCTGGCCCGGGTAGGGAGCAAACTGGGTGTTCTGCGGCGCATACTGCGGAGGTGGCGCGTAGCCCTGCGGCGCGTAGCCCTGCGGTGCATAGCCCTGCGGCGGCGGCGGCGAGTAGCCTTGGGGAGGCGGCGTGGCAATGCCCAGCGCGGGATAGCCCGGCATGGGGCTGCCTAGTGGTGACACGGTGGCGGGGCTGCTCATCGAGGGCGCTACGCTGTAGCGGGGGTCGAAGACGGGGGCGGCGCCGGGAGCGAGGCCCATGTCAAGCGGGGGCTTCTGGTTCGAGTAGGGCGCTGGGAGGGGAGAGTTGAAGGGGGCTGGTGCCGGGCCGGGAGGTGGAGCAGCGGCAGCAGCAACCGCAGGGGGAGGAGGAGGAGGAGGTGTGGTTGGGGTTTGGTTCTTGCGGCGGACAAGGAAGAAGATGCCGAGACCAATCAGGCCGAGGGCGGCTGCCGGTTTTGTTAGTTTCTGGTATCAGATCGCACTGTCGGGTTCAAACGTACCGACACCACCGACAACACCACCAACAATGGGCCCAACTGGGGTGGACGACCCGGAGGAAGTGACCGGCCCCGGAGCCGCAGTTGAGCTGGTGGCGGGATTTGACTGGGTCTCATCCGCGTCGCCTGTGGAGGACGCGTCAGATGAAGACGAGGCCCTAGTCAGAGACAGGCTGGAGCGGCTGCTAGAGCTCGAGGAGCGTGTTGTCGGAGAGCTGGCGCTTAACGAACTGAAGTAGAACTTGTACGTTGTCGGCACGCTGTCACAGGTAGGAATGGTGTAGCCAGACAGGGAGTTGGTGGGATCGGCGTAGGACAGCACGGCACAGTATGGCGAGGCCGAGTCGGAGCTGAGTCTGTTAGCTTTCACGCGTCGCAACCGAGATGAGTGTGGAGAGCTCGGCGTACCAATACCGCGTCCTGTCCATATCCAATGTCGCCGTGGCGGCGGACGAGGAGTAGGGCAAGCAGGCGGTGTAGATGTTACACGATGTCGTCAAGCAGCAGCCTACAGCAGAGGCAACCGTGTTGTACAAACATTGTGCGGCCGAGTTGGCGCAGACATACGCCAACACTACGCAGGGTCAGTCCAAGGTACCCGGGATGGAGTCACGATCTAGCACTGACTGGAATTCCCGTCGACGTAGCCACACGTCCTGGTATCGCGCTTCTGCAGCAGGCCGCGGGCATGCGGGTGCGCAGTGACGGCGCGCGGTGTGGCGGACGCGGCCTCCTTGAGGTTGGGAGCGGCCGTCTGGATAGGGCCGCCCGGGATCGGCTGCTCGGCACCGAGGCCGGCCGCCAACACGGCGGGAAGCCAGACCGAGACGGCAACCAGGCAGCGGACACTGATGGTGACCATTTCGTTGTCGGACCTGTCGGTCGGTCTTGGCCGTTGAGGGTGACTTGGGACGGTGAGGACGGCGAAAAGGGACGAGAAGAGAATCCGGGACGGAAAGGCACGACGACCAGGGCAACGGCTGCGCTTTAACGGGCACCGAATATTTTTTGGGCACCCATCGCATCCTTCATGCCATGCACCCCATCAAGCCACCGCAGACCATGCCGTTTCGCGACTTGCCAAGCCAGAGGACGCCATGATCATCGGTGCCGCTAGCAAGGTTCCTAGCGATATTGGGAGTCAGCCGCACCCGCCAAGCATGTCCGATCCAGGGGGGACGGGTTTGGCACCGAACACAAGGCTCTGTTGATTGAGGCCGAGGTCGAGGCCGCGTGTCGGACTGGGAGCTCACGGTTCACGGTCGAAGCAGCCAGTGTACTATGTACAGAATATGTCTTCGTCGCGCTCTGCTGATCGGCTCCTTGTGGGCGGTCAACATCGTCGTTCGTCCTGGGCACTGCTCCACACGACCGCCGCCGCTTCATATCAATGCTGCAGGCAGCCTGAGCCTCCACAGCAGCGGGGTCGGGGTACCCCTGTTGACCAACTGGACTGGCGGCTCAGCTTGCGACCCTCCCATTCCCTCGGACCATCTTCTCTCCGGTGACGCGATCAAGGATCCGATCCGAGACTGCTGCAGTGACTGTGGTTCGGTACAGATTACTGTGGACGTTGACAAGTTCAGACAAACCAGCTTCGGCATTGGGAATTAATGATGAGCCAGGGGGGTACATGGTATGGTGCAAGGCACAGCGATCCAAACGCCCGGGACTGGCGGTTGACAGAAACCTTTTTAAGGTTTGAGCTGCGCCGTCTGGGGTCCATCACTCCGCTCACTCCGCCCACTCCGCCCCCTCACCGCGCCCGCAATTCGCGCTTGTTTCCTTGTTTCATGGTGGGGATGGGATTTGGCCGTTGTTTCTTCGGACATTCATGTTAGCCCGAACACAGATCCTTGCGCCGGTTGCGAATTGCTTGCGCCGATGCTCTGACGTGGCCGCCAGACGCCTATCCAACCAACCCAACAACCATCCAGTGTGGCTCTCGCGTCCCATTTTGTCATTTGATGCACTCCTCGAGTCCTCGGTCTCCGACTGCTCCTTGAGAGATGCTCTGGTTTGGAGAGCACGTCGTAGCCCATCGGTCCATTCAGAAAGTGATAACCTGTTCAGCTGAGTGGCCGACCACCGCGGTCCATCCTGCTGTGAACATGACCCAAGCCTTCAATTCTTAATTAATTAGCTTAATTACCGCTTCGTCTTTGCGACTCTAGTCCCGTCCGATCTTCTTGTCAACCAACTTCTCACCTAACCAGCAGCACCGGCCAGACACCCGAGTCGTTGACCCAACTGCTAGCCCGCAACCCAGCCCTCGTCCGCCGCTTGGGCGGGCCCGACTGAGATGTGTCTGAAAGCTACCTGTACATGACCGCATCCGCCGTTGGCAGGAGCCCTGATCTTGCGCGATGTGCGGCCATGCACTCCTTGTAGTGCGGCTGTAACACTTTCTGACATTGGTCTCATCTCGTCTTCGGCGCCCCCTCGAGGACCGCAAACTTCCCGGCAGGGCTGCAACCTTTGTGGTTACTGTCGAGCTAAGGCAGTTTGTTGAAACCTAGATAGAGAGTGACCATTAAGTCATGTACGCTGCCGGAGTACTCGGGGGCCTTTTTCGGGAGAAAGCAGGTCTTGGTGGACCAAAGATGGCGCCATATGCCGCCTAGAACCAGAGTGTCCTATTGGGCTGATGTGTGAGAAGAGTGACGATAGACGCAGCCTATTTTGGGTGGCCTCTGGCATCCGATCTCTGTGTGGAAGAAGTTGAGAAGGGTCTGGATGAGTGAATGACGGAGTTTAGATACCTAGTCTATCGGCGAAACGTCAGTTCAGGGTCGGCGGCGAGAAGGAGTGAGACTCGGTTGGGCATACGTATAGGTCCTAAAGCTTACCTTCAAGTGGGGGGGGGCCAAAGTGATTGCCAAACCTGAGCCGTTCACCCGTAATACCGTGCGTGAAGCTCGCTCCGTCGTGCGAGCACTTGAAGGCGAGATTGGTGATTTCAGCAGCAACCACGATCATCGCCAATTTCCCACGCTGCGTGAATTCTCCCGAGAGTAGAAGTTCCTGTGGACCTTAGCAACGGAGCAATGCCTTCATGGCAATCTGCGGGATATGAACGTTTGAGGGCTTGCGCCCACCGGTCGGCAAAGGGCCGAAGATGATGGATCAAACTCGTACTTGTCGGCGACAACAAGGATGCCATATAAAAAATCAAGAAAGATAACCTTTGGCACCGAGTTAAAGCTTCCATGGAGAATAAAAAGAAGGGTTTCTAAGGTCTCCGGGTTGTCCTCCGGAAGGTCGATGGTCCAATCATCCGAGTTCTGGCATGAGGCCGCTTCCGCCTAGGGACCCGAGAGCATGACCTTCCATACCGGGGAAGCACGGCGCAACGCAGCGGAACAAACTTGGAAGTGACGTGGCTCTGCCCCGGAAAGCTCTGCGCCGACGAAGAGAGAGAGGTCGCCCTCGGAGTCAACCACAACTTCCATCACAGGCTCCTCCGGTTTTTCCTCCTCTGTAGATAGAGAAGGGGACGACTCTAACTTTGGTCTGAAGTCCGGATTGTCCATTATTTGACCGTGCTCCTCGGGTGTAGGTGCGTTGGTATGCGGACTTTGAACTAGGCAGTAAGAGTCAGCGGAGGTGGGAGGTGGGAGGCCGAATTGGCCCGGCCATCTTGGTACAAGTCACGGGTTTGTTTGTCGCTGGAATTGGTGGCTCAGGCGCGTCCAGCCTGGCCCGGGTGAAGGGGTAGTTGAAGGAATTGCTCAATTGAACAAACCATGGATTTGATCAACCATAAAACTTGAGTCACAATTTTGATGATCTCTTTGCCGTTGTTGCTCACAACGTCTAGTTATCTATTGGGAGCGATCTGCCTTCTCTGAAACGCGCACCTCGATCATATACCATGAGTCTTGAACCTCGCTTTGGCAACACTTCATGATATAAAAATTCTTTTAATTTCATTTCCCCCTCAATCAGATCTATTATGAATGAAATATGCACTCAACGGCCTTGCTAGCTCACCCTTGACAGCGTACAGTTTATTTTCGGTGCTACTACTCCCCGTTCGGCTTTCCTACAACATCCAACCTTAACTAGCTGCGTCCTTGCCCGATGCCCGATGCCCCTCTGGCGCCTTAACTGGCTGGATGTGCGCACTCAAAGGACAAAGCTTCTCGGATGACCTCGTGACAATCTCTACCACCACCGAGCCATGATGAGATTAGCCAAAATCATTACCTGCTCTCTGCCGCGGCTCAGGAGATGGCTGTTCTTCGAATTCCGATCCTTCTCCATACCCCGGATTTCCAAACCCCACGGCACGGCTCCACGTACCTGCTTACTTTCCACTTTACCCGGAGGTTATTTCTGTCGTGCTCTTGCGTCGAGAAGACATGATCACTGATTCTTGTCCAATCGAAGGTTTTAGCCGCTGGTAAAACGGGAATTCAAGGCACCTCGTCAATCACCTGCCGAAGCACGCACTCTCTGACTCCATGGCATATCCCTAGCAGAGAAATGAAGGCTTTATGAGCCAAGACGCAGTTCCGGTTCCCTAGGAGGCCGGGAACCACTTTTCTGGAAGACATAGGGCCAAGCCGAGAAGTCGCTGGTGCACAGGGAGGTGGCACCCGGATTAACGGACTGGGCTTGACCTCGAGGCACCACCTCCTATCATGCGACAGCGAATCGGCTGCCGAGTTTGCCTCGACGATTTGTCCTAAATCCGCTCGCCCAAATTGGCATGTAATTAGACAAGTCTAAGTCCGTTGAAGGGGCAGCAGGAGAGCGAGGATAAAAGCACGACCTCGCGCCGTCCATGTTTTGTCCTGGGGGTGATAGCTCGAACCACCATTTCTACCAAAAGTCTGCCAGTCACTCTCATCATGCTCAAGTCTCTCCTCCTCACCGCGGTTCTCGCGGCCGCCGTCCCTCTGGACGAGCAGATGTTCGGAAGGTCCCTCGACTTTGGCAGCAAGATCAACCACGCGGCTCGCGACAGCCAGGCAGTGTCAGCAGGCTCGCCTGAAGGCAACGGCTACCATAGCGGCTACTTCTACTCCTTCTGGTCGGATGGCCGGGGCAGCGTGACGTACAACAACCTCGTTAACGGCTCTTACAGCTCCAAGTGGACCAACGTGGGCAATTGGGTCGGCGGCAAGGGCTGGAACCCCGG
>FTIZ01751939.1_pt1 | contig 12905 bp, 10 predicted proteins | sample 1658381 | NCBI WGS metagenome assembly FTIZ01 (sample SAMEA3914822, study PRJEB12502) | metagenome | biome: forest; material: soil | place: USA | collected 2012-03-12 | depth 0.1 m
GACCGGTCAAGGGCTCGGGGGCAGAGAAGGGCGCTGACCACCCCACGCCTTGTCCTGGGCTGCCCTTGGCGTCATAGCGGACTGCACGGAACTTTCTCTCTCGACGCTAACAACGGAGTTTCCCGTATCGCTTGCACCTGATGAGTGCTCGATGGAACACGAAGCTAACGTTGAGAATTAACGTTGACGCTACCGGCATTTCCCAAACCGTTTCGGCATGCCGGAGTGGACGGTGAACGGAACCTGTGGAAAGGTGGAGTGATGGACAGAAGATCGCTTGATCCTGGCCGATCCATCCTGATCCATCCTGGTTTGTTGCGCGGACATGAGGGGCAGCCCAGCCAAGCAGAAGCCAAGCAGAAACCAGTAAGATGCCCCAGCCGAGCCAGCGAACCCAGTGACATCCAGTGAAGCCGGGAAAGTGGCAAAGTGCCCGCGCTCACCTGCATGACAGTCCCGTGTTGCAGCATACCCCAGCTGCGCATCCCGCTTCGCTCTTCCTGTGAGCCTGCTCGCCGGGATTTGGCCGCCATTCCCCGACCTCTGTGGCTGACGGGCTGCACCCCTGCTTTCCTGGTTGGAGGGTGTGATTGATGCATGCGCTGGCTCGCAGAACTGGTCGCATGGACAACTTGCAGCTGCGCACTGGTTCTTGCTGAACAGAACAGCGAGCAACAGGTCCAACCAACATCCAACAGCAGCCAACAGCCTTCACCGGAGCGCCTCTCAGCCCAGCCCCAAGCACGGCAGATTGCGAGCGAGGCTCGGGTGGTGGTCTGCCGAGAGCACATTGCAGGACGCAGGTGGCGGGAAGGACATTGCGGGAAGCTCGGCAGGAGTTCGGCATCACCTTCACCTTCGTGTCCGTTCTGGTGGTGCTCTGCTCGCGCTTTGGGCGCACTATATTCTGCGTTACTTCCCGGATCCCAGGGGGACGGTAAGGTATTGATGACCTGATGGCAGAGTAGTAGTTGGATCACACACAACGCTTGGGCCGAGCGTTCCTTTCCCCGTGTTTTCCTCACCGGGCTTGATGAATTACCAGGCTGACTAGCCGAAGAGGTCCCACGTCAAGACACGACCGCGTTGTTGTCTTCGTCGACCCTCGAATGCGCATGGCTCTTGTGCACCAGCCACAACCACGTCCTCAACATCAGAGGTCCGATGGTGTAGTTGGTTATCACGTCAGTCTAACACACTGAAGGTCTCCAGTTCAATCCTGGATCGGATCAATGAAATGAGATAATAGCGGGTAAATTCATGCTCGTCGTCGTGCTTTTTTTAGTTGATTTCTCTGTCTGGGTGGAGTTCAGGGCTCTGAAGTGGCTCCAAAGTGGCTCTAAAGTGGCTCCCGTCCCACCCCTGTTCGAGTGCATGTGCTCCAGGTTGTGCCCCACTAAAATTTCCAGCGCATCGCGGGGCATCAATTCGAGGTCGCGACTCAAACGGCCTTCAGACCAAGAATTATTTCCGACTGCGTCCACGCCAAACTAACAATCACATCATTGTGCCCGGAAACATACCCGCACATATTCAGGCCAGGCACACAATGTCACCCACACACCTGCCGGGTCGCGGCGCACCCGCGACCGACGACGACGACGACCCGATCGTGGCCAACTACTCCGTCTTCATCAAGCCGCCCCTCCCCGAGCACCGAAACCTCGTCGTCCTCCAATATGTAAACAAGACCGCCCAAGACCCCGCCCAGATCCGCGTACCCCGCATCACCGAGCTGCGCGTCAAGGCCGGCACCGGCATGTATGAGGTCGACGTGCCCATCGACACGGCCGTGGCCTACGACCGGAATAAGGGCGTGGCCTGGGGCTCGGCGCTGCAAAAGTCCATGGAGGCCAAAAAGGGTGGCAGTCTCGGACTGGCCGGCGGCTTCAACATCGTTGCAACTTCGACCACGGGGCGGGGCCGCCGCGGCGCCGGCGCCAGCAACGACGACGAAGCGCCGCTCAACTGGGCCGAGGCGGCGCGCCAGGACAAGGTCCTGCGGACACAAACCTTTGGCGGCGGCCGCAGCGCCGAGGAAGAAAACACCAAGCACATGATTGGCGTATTCCAAGGCAGTAAGAACCACCTTCTCATCCCATCCTAAACCCCACCACTAACCTCCCTCCTCCTATTAGAAAATCTGCACCTAACCCCCGTCTCCTCGGTCGTCCACCTCCGCCCCGTCCCGCACCACCTCGACGCAGCAACCGAACAAGAACGCCTAACCCGCGGCAGCACCGCCGGCCCCGCCGCCGCGCCAGAAAAAGCCGCCCCCTCCTCCGCCGCCGCCGCCTCGGCCGGCCGCGCCATCCACATGACCATCAAATCCGCCATGGACGCCGACGGCGGCGTCGCCACCGAGACCATGGCTGACCGCCTACGCAACGTCCAGACCGAGACCTGGCAGCGCCTCGAGTGGGTGCACGACGAGGCTGAGCTGGCGTGGGAGGCGTATAATGAGTGTTTGCTTCTGCGGTCTGGCGGTGGCGCCGCCGCCGCCGCTGCTCCTGCGGAAGGGGAGGAGGGGGATGGGAAGGGCAAGGAACCCGCCGCCGCCGCTGCTGCTGCGCCTGTGGCAGGGGATGAGAGCGGCGCGGCGGATCTGGTGGAGAAGGTGACGCGGTTGAGGACGGATTGGGGGGAGCAGGAGCTGCTGCAGGCCGTTAGCGGCGTGGCAGTGGCCGACGGCGGTGGGGCGGAGGCGGATAGGGGTGATGTGATGGTTGGGAAGGGGAAGGGGGCCGTCGTCAAGATTGAGGAGCAGCCGGCTGAGGGGCAGAGGGTGTCTAGCCGAGCGGGGAGGAGCGCGAATACGGCCGCGGGTGCCGCGCCTGCTGCTGCTGGCACGCCTGTCCCGAGGAGAGGGGCGAGAAGGGGGGCGACGAGAGGCAGCGCGATGGAAATAGACTAGATGCTGGGGATACATAGAAAAAGCATGAGGGAGAGGCGTGTTTCGGGTTTAGTGCTGGCGATGCTTAGGTCAATGGCCCAAGTGGAGACGGGCCATCCTCATAGACCTCCCCCAAGGTTTGGCAGGTCATCGGCAAGACTTTGTATCAACGAAGCGCCTGTTTTTTGTAGAAATCTGAAACAGATACAAAATAACCAACTGCACGAAAAGGTTCTCCTGATATATCTGCCTTTCATCACCCTTCACGCTTCCAGGGGGCCATAGAGACGACCTCGAAGTGAATGTTTACCCCTTTTTATCCCGACTATAATGCCTCCGTGTGCCAACCAATGGATCCCCCGCAACAGAAGTGCAGTTACCATCGACGAGTGTCAATGTTTCACTCCCTAAATTCAGGTATTTCTGCGGAAGTGAGTGTACTAACTACCTCAACTACAGTAGCCACATACTCGCGAGATTCGCTCGCTACGAATCACATCCGCCTCGAAATCGGCAACCCCCGAATCCCGACCCGCAACACCACTTTCTCCACCTCCTCCAGCACCAATCCCCCCTTCTTCTGGTCTGTGTCGGTGAGACCGATACTGCCGGACGAGAACAGCGCGGGCAGGATCTTGGCCTGGTCGCCGTCCGCCTGCCGCGCCGTCATCCACTGGCCATCGTTGTCCCGCTTCTTGAGCAGGAACTCGCGCGCGTAGTACTGGCGCAGGTCGCCCTTGTCGTCGCGATCAAGGAAGACCGGGCCGAGGGTTATGGAGTAGCTGACCTTGTGGAAGGGGGCGTCGTCTTTGTTGAAGAAGGCCGCGCTGTTTTGGGGGTGAGGATGTTAATTGCCAGGTGATGTAGAGAGGGAGAAGGAGGGGGCAGTTGATCACTCACCTGATGTCCTGGATTCGCACGTCGTGGAACTGCATGGCTTCCTTGTGGTCGTAGGGGACGCTGAACGGGATGTCGCGCAGTTGCCTGAGCCATGCTTTCCAGTCCGCGGGGAAAACATTCTGCGTCGTCTGATCGTCTGTTGAGAACTCAAGCTCGGGCGCCGTTTGCTCGTTGCCGCTCTGGTCAAAGTCGTTTACGACCCGAGCCTCCACTTTTGCGAGGACATCGCGGAGCTTCTCGACGCCCATCTCCGGGCTGGCCCGTACGCGGATGGAGTTGAACTGCGAGGAACGGTATTTGAGGCTCAGGAGATAGCGGTGCAGGTGGAGCACGACTGTGCGTTTCATGACGACGATGCTCGCGTTTAGCTCGCGGATCCTGTCGGCCAGGTGCGGGAGCTCGCCGTTCGGGTTGCTGCGCAGGTCTCGCGCCGCGGCCTTGATCTGCTCGACACGCTTGAGCCGCAGCTCGTTCTCGGCCACGCCGCGGAAGTAGGCGCTGATTTGGTCCTGGAACTTCCGCTGGACCTCGAGGAGGGTTTGGCCGCGTGCGATCATGTTGCACAGCGCGGTGCTGTACTCTTCCAGGCCTTGGATGGTGTCACTGCCCAGTTTGAACTTCAGCTGCGTTTTGGAACGTTAGCCTTCTGAGCTCTGTCGGGTTCTGCTCTTGGAAGAGGAAAACTTACAACTGCAAACATCTCGGTCACCGAGTTCTTGATCTCGGCCCAGTCTGCCATGAGTCCGAAGTAGTCAAACGGAGGAGAGGCTTCTGACAAGGCGGCGGATGCTATTTGCTCCTAACTTCAGTAACTTGGGGACAGCTGGGCAAGTGAGTTTTGCCGACTTACCGGTCACCGAGGCCTCCTGCATTCTCTCTTGGGCTTCCTGGCGTCTTACTTGTTCGGCTTGTCCCCTCAGAACCTCGTTGTTCTGATACGCATTCCAAGCGCTATACATTTTACAACCTGCACTGAACGCGGTTGGCCCAACCTTCTCTACTATATGCTTTGCCTTGGATGGCGAATCGGGTGTCTTGGCCCCCGAGCCTGAAGCAGAGCCTTCAGTCCCGTCGCCCTTTGACACGGCCTAGTTCCATCTCAGACTGAGTGTCCGTTCAATTTTATGGGTAACGGACGAAGGGGGCTTGCTCACCTCTGTGACCGCTGTGGTGATGTCGACAAGACTTGGGACAACGGCCGCTGGGTTGGCTAACGACACGAGTCAGATCAGCAATTCTAGGACCCCTGATTGAAGTCGGTGATCTCACTGCAAAGACCAACCACCAGTTTGAAACCAATCTGGAAAATCCCTGTCATAATGGCCATGTCGCGCTCCTTCTTCTGGATACCGAGAAAAAAATAGAGGGTCAGCAAGTTTGCTGTCGTTGAACAGTACTAAGTAGTACTGGAGGTGTTGGACGGGACCGACCTTTTGTTTTTCATACTCGACCAGCCCCTTTTCGAAGTTGTTTTTGGCTCCAATGAGGTTACCCTTTCGGTCCTGGTGACGGTCAGTGTTGCTCATTGAGTCTCATGGATGACTGACCTCTAGATCCTTTTTTTTGGTCACTACATCCCTGGCACTGGTCATCATATCGTCGTAGTTCTTGTCGTTTGGAATAGTACCGAGCCCGAGAACAGCCAGCGCTTCAAGCGACTTCGCATTAGTCTCCCGCATCTCCTGAGTCATCCGCGTCTCCCACTTGAAGTCGTTAACGGACTTCTGGACATCGTTACACCTGGCGAGTGCGGCGTCGAGGCTGCCTTTGTAGTTCGACGGGCTATCGTGCGGGACCATGTACCGGCCCATGACGGGGTCCCGGCACTGGGGCGCCGGATATCGTCGAGCCAGGTCGAGGCGCAACAGCAGCGTCGCGGCGTCCTCTCTCAGGGAGGCGTAGAGCGCACTGCGCTGGGTGCAGCGACAGATGAACGAGAGGTAGGACCTGGCCTTAGACTCGTCGGCGTCCCGTTCCGATACTTCAAACGCCGCAAGCGCGTCAAAAACCAAGAAACACGCCTGCGAGAAGAGGTAATTCAGGAGGAAGGCCAAGTTGTCCATTCCCGAGCTGTCGCGGTCGTAGATCGAGAGCGCCCCTCCCAGGGGCGCCGGCGTATCGAACTCACCCCCGGGAATCTGGCTGATGGGCTCGAGGTTTGCCGTGCCAGGCGAGAAGGCCAGAGAGATTCCCGCGATACCCCTGTTTGGACTCAGCCGGCTGGCCACGTTGGGGTTGGTCTCGATCTCCTTCTTGAAGAGATCTTTTGTTGACTCAGAGCCCATGCTGTCGAAATCGAAAGCCGCGTAGTCTCTGGCAATGACGCGAGAAACACGGTTTGAACCGATCCAGGCAAGCCCTGCAGGGACGCATTCATAGTACAAATCGACCTTGAGGCGGCTAGAGGTGACAAATCTAAAGCCGCTCACGCGGGGGCTTGTTTGGGTGAGGAAGTTGCAAGTAAAGATGTGGATATGCCGCAGCCCAGAATCAAGGGGGATCTGAATCGAAACGACACCCTCAACCGGCGCAACGCCAAATTCCATATCGACGCAGTAGATGTGCAGGTATCTAGTCCCGACAGGCAGTTCACGAAGCACCTGGTCCAAATGTAAGGTGGCACCTCGTCGGAAGACCTTCATCGTGTGAGCGAATGTCAGGAAATTCGGATGTGAGTACAGGGGCATCACTCTAGACTTACATGGCGCCCTTCCCTTGCGGTCAAATTGATCTGCGGAGGAAGCTGCTGGATTCCAACTGCCATACTGACTGATCTTGTGAATCTGGGCGGTGGTACTTAGTCAAAGGAAAGCGTAATAGATGCTGAGCAGAGCTGCTGGAGAGTCTTGAGATGCGAGTGTCAATCGAGCTCAGTCAATCGAGCTTAATCAATTAATGGCGGAGGGAGCACGGAAATGTTGACGAGAGCATGTCAAGAGGCCGATAGAGACAGGGGTTCAGTCCCCCCTGAATTTCGTCCGTTGGCCTAGGCCCGCGGCGCCCACCTACACAGAGTGGGCTATGTAGTATTCGTATCAGTCCTCAGCTGTCAAGCGTATCCAATCAGTTGTGATATTGTAGCCTGGACAGTGGGTAGCGGGACGCGTGTCTATCAAAACGGTCAAACGCCTCCGCACATCCAAACCGAGACCCACAAGCTTACGCAGAGTTGGCAATAGTGTGGGAGGTCTAGAACGGACTATTGCCCCGTTCAGCTCCTTCGAGGAATTCGTAAGCGCCAAAAGCGCAGGGTCCGGAATATCTAGGGGGAAACAGGCCTTCCTTTTTCATGGGTGAGAAAGATGGGATGGGTAAGTGATCAAGATATTACATCCAGCTTTAGGGACGAGACAGTGTTTATAAGCTTCCAACTTTTTACTTGTCACCATTGTGGTCTTGTCGCCCGCGACCTTCGGAAGCAGCTCAAGTATAATCAACAATGGATCTCATCGACAAGCTCAGCAAATATGCTCAGGAGGATGGCCTCCCCGTGGGATTGCTACAGGTAGACAAGTGTCTTATGAACGGATCCACGGGCGCAAGAGAGGACATCCGGCAGGGAGCAAAAACAAAGAAGCGCGAGCCTCTCTGGAACGATATCTGCACGACGCTCTGGGGGGGCGGAAGCGAGGGCACCACAGCGCCTGGGCTGCTCTCTGGCTTGGGTAGTGCGGTTTCAGAGACGAAGGCGAAGGTTGTTGCGGCCCTAAAGCTTTGTGATGGTAAGTTGGACCGAGGCCAGACAGACAATACGAGGGACAAATTGAATGCTAACCTCATGAGCCATGATCGACAGTGGCCCGGTCTACTCTGGACAGCTTTGGGGGGAAATGCACTAGGGCGAAGACGCCGCTTCAGCCCTCGTTTGCCGACGAAGTCCGCGCCGCCTGGAAGATGGTCAATGCAGCCCAGATTGCGTTGGAGGATGCTCAGTCCGGGACGACGTCGTCCATCCACACGGTGAGTGCCTTTACCTTTCTTTCGTGGTCTTTCCGTCCTCGTGTCACTAAGGAATCTGGCTACAGCTGCTGGCTCACCTTGACCGACGCAACAACCGCCAGTTTCAAGAATTCGATCAGCATGCCAGGGAAGTAGAGAACGCGTTTGACCTCATCTCACATGAGCGAGCCCTTTTCGAGAATGACTACGAAGCTCGGCGCTGGGGCAATATGAAACACTTGGAGCTTGACGGAAACGAGGCGTGGGCCAAGATAAATACACCGCACCACATGCGGACCAAAGGTAAGCTTGTGCTCTAATGCCTGGGTGCTTGCTGATCTGGGTCGTTGACTTGGGACGTGATCATCACAGTTTGGCCCCCGGGCGGGTCCGCGATTCAGGTGAACTACAACGAGATGGCCATTATTAAAAGAGGCGACAGCATCAATTTGATTCTTTTCGGCATGTCTCGTGACGATCCCCCAGCAGTTCTCGAGAACAATAATGTTACCTTCGAGCAAACAACACTGAGGAAGTTCGATGATGACCGTTTCATCTCGCAGTTTGGTGCAATTGCAAAAAGAGATTTCTTCCGAGTCTGGTTCCGGCAAGAGGCCATCCTCAAGGCTCTCAGCAAGAAGGACGGATTATGGAATGACGAAAATGCCGTCGAGCGCAGTGCTCAGGCCACCGTCGCTTTCCGGGAGCGCCTCAATACCACGTTGGATAAGCTCGAGGATCTGGCCAAAGGCATCAAGCTGTTTCAATCCAGTATGTCTTCAGCACTCCCAGTCTCTTCTTCTAGGGCTCTTGCGCTGACCACAACTTGTCCAACCTATCTAGTAATCATAACACCCCTTGTTGCAGCAGGGCAGGCTCTGGCACACGACCTGCATGATCTGCATGCGAACATCTTCTATGGAAACGCCGAGGACCAGCAGGAGAACATCGCCGAAACTCGGAAGTCTCTCATGGAGTGGTTTTCTGTGCAGCACGAGGCTAGCGACAAGACTGAGAGCAACACTTTCGAAGGTCTCACTGGAGAATTATCGATAGGCGAGCGCTTCGGCATTCTCGAGATTGGGAAAGACAAGCCCGTAAAGCAAGAGATGCGGTCTAGTGTGAGCCCTGACTTGGTCATCGTGGCCATTGACAAGATGGCTCAGACCAGGCGCAACAACCTGAGTGTGGTGGCCTTCTTCGACTCGCAGTCCCGCACACCGAAGATTTGTGACTACAGCAAGAACACCAACACTAGCGAGAACCAGCTACTCGCTGCCCGAGCTCGCCTGCTGGAGCTTCCCCGGTCCCAGGCGTGCGAGTCTGGCGAAGTCTCGGTCAACGAACCCTTGGCATATAACTACATCGATGACCGCGCCCGTCCCATGGGCTGCACTTCCCATCAGATCAAATTCAAGAACGGGTACTCGTCCAAGCCGGTCGTTGTCTGCTGGTTCTCTGGGATGAAAGCCATGACGGGGTCCTCGGACCTCCTCCTGCGCGTCGACTCCGAAAATGTTAGCCCGGACGGATTCACCCTCAAGATCTCGGCAAAACGGAACACCATCATGAACGGCAACATGGACCCGCTCAGCATCATAGCCTTGCAAGTTGGCGCTGTCATACCGACTCAGCTGCAAGTCAAAATCACATGGTTTGCCTACTCGCCCGACCACCCGCACGTCACGTCGGGTCGGAGCGAGTTCACCAAGCGCGGGCACCACTCGCTAGACGGCTACATGCCAAGCGAGCGGGTGACGTTTCCGCAGGGCATGTTCGAGGGTCGGCGGCCGTATGTGTTTGCCGGGTACAGCCTGCTCGAGTTCAACCACCAGACAGATATCCGAGCCGAGATCATCAAGTCGGACGTGACTACGGAGGGCATGAAGGTGGCGCTGAATGCTTGGTCGGACACGGACTGCTACATGGCGGGAATCTCGTGGTTTGCGTTTGATGAGAAGTTTTACAAGTATCGGGTTCCGGAGTAGAAGCTTATTATGTATATAACAGTGAGCTGGTATATCTAGTATGCCATTAGCAAACGGCTGTTTCCATTCCTCGATGTTGTTCTGATACTCGGCTCTCCTCCGCTCCCACGCTTGAATGTCGCTCTCGAGCTCCCCTGCAGTAGACACGGTGAACGTTGTGAGGCACTTCCTCCTTGACAACTGCCGCTGAACAAAATCGATGTTCGCCTTGAAGAATGTGGCGAGCTGAAGGTATTGACTGGCGGCGATCTTCTCGACAAAGAGGCGTAGGAGCCCGGGTCCGGACATTTCCAGCCTGTTTGAGCTCAAAGTAATAGTTGACGCCTCCCCCTATTTGACATCAGATAAACACCGCAGATAGTAACTGAGGGTCGATCAGACAGAGCTGAGCACAAAAAATCCATCGCAAAATCAAGGCTCCAATTCACATGCTCCTTCTCCACAGCAACAATATATGCATACAAAATCAACATGCTGTATTTCGTTCTCGACAAACGAGCACAGCGGGATCAACAAACAAGTGGCCCCACGCGACCGTCCCAACTAGCCGAGGTCAATGGCATCCTGAACCCGCCGTCTTCCGCGGCCGCAGCAGCACCCGTCCCATCTCCGACGTCTCCGTGTTCAATGAACTGCAACTTTTCATAAATCCAGAACGCAGGTGCTCCTCTCCGTGGTTTGCTGGCTCAACGACGCAGCCATGTAACGCCGCCCTTACTGGAGCAGCTCGACGTCCAAACCGATCGAACGCATGAACAGGTTGACGTTCTGCAGACGCTGCGCGGCCATGTCCTGGGGCAGCGTCTTGGAGAGGGCGACGGTATCCATGACACGGTCCTTGACGGCCAGGACCAGCCTCTGCTGCTGGTCGGGGCCGGCGCCGATGCCGAGGGCGGCCAGCAGCTGCCAGACATAGATGTCGTCGCCGGCGGTGACCGGGCCGGGGAACATGTGCGGCAGCGTGGGCTCGATCAGGTCGAAGAACTGCGTGTGGGTCACGTCCCTGAGAGATGGTTAGCAAATCGGAGTCCTTCCGCAGACGGTGTTAGGTATGACACATACCACGAACGCCAGGCCTGCTCACTGCCGCCGCCGCCGTGCTTGATAATTTCGGCGCGGCTCAGAATCATGGTGAGCATGGACGCGCCAATCCTGCTCTTGGCGATCACGTCGACATTACGAGTGCAGACCAAGCCAAGCACGCCGGCAACGAGGTCGAGGTCGAGCTCGTTGAGAATGTTGAAGAGGGTTGACATGACAGCAACGGAGAAGAGTTCCACATTCTCGCGCATGGCTGCGTTGAGCTGCGTCGCCTCAGGCGTCACCTGGGCGTCCCGCACAACCACCAGGCTGTCGAGGTTCACCAAAATCAAGGTGAGGATCGTGGTGCGCTGCTCGTGGGTGAGGTGTCTCGAGATGCGCTGCATTGCCTTCATGCCCTTGGTGTACGCAAGCAGAGCGATGAAGGGATGGATGCGGCCACTGTCGGGGTGGTCGTGAATCCGGAGGCTCTCCCACAGGGTGTTGTTGAGGAGCTGCGCCTCGCTGTTCCAGGCCACAAATTGCTGGATGGCCTCAGTCTCAGCATCGTTGGCCGGCGGAGGAGGCATGTTGCGGTCGTGGTCCTCCATCTGCATGAGCGTAGTGTAGACGCGCTCGATGGTGCGCAGCTCGCTCTTCCGGTCGCCGCCATGATAAGCTTGCTTGTGCGAGGTGCTGGGCTGCTGGGCCTCGCCCGTGTTCTCGGCGCGCTTTATGTTAAGCAGCGGCTTCGGAGTCTTGGCGTTGCTGAATGAAATCTTTCCGAGACTGCCCTCGATGACAAGCTGCTTGTTCTTGGGCTTGTTCTTGGCCGCTTCGACCGCGCGCTGCACCTGCTGCTCCATGCGCTGCATGTGGTTTTCCGGCCCGCGATGGTGGTGACGGCGCATACCACCGTGTCGGCTTCCCGTCTGGAAGAGATAGGTCTGCGCGAAGTTGTTTAGCGGCTGGTTGGGATTCTGGCGCTGGCTGCCCTGGATTTGGCTGTGGACCTGGTAGTAAAAGTCCTCGGCGAGAGACTCGTCGGTGCCGTGCTCGTTGGGGTTGCCGGTGGCCGAGACAAGCTGCTGGAGCTGGATGCGAGTCACAAAACTCTTGTCCTGAGGCGTCATGATGCCGTTGTCGCGCGACATGAGGAAGATCTTGTGATTGCGCTTAGCTCTCTTCGCCTCTTGCTCCAAGTACGCCGACTTCTCCTCCTCGCTAAGCTGGGAAAGTTGCGAGGGATGGGTAATAATCTGGGGCTGCCTGGAGAACGAGCCCTGCTGTCTATGGACCGGATGGGTCGGGTACCCGGAAGGCGAAGGATGCTGAAGCCTTGCAGCATCTCCAGAAAGCCGGTTGGGGTTCTGCAGAATCTGCATGCCGACGGAAGGCTGCTGGCGGTGGTGGGCCGCGGGCTGGGCCTGAGGTTGAACCTGAGGCTGGGGCGAAGGGACCTGCTTGCCATGAGGCCTTTGCAAGATAGTGACTGGATGTCCCTGTCCAGGAGCAAAGCCTTGGTCCTTTCGAGCATGGTCCGGCTGCTGCGGGCCCTGAGGCTGAACGTGCGGCGGGAACTGGTAGGCGTCATAATGCATCGGCGGCGGGACTTGCTGGTGGTGACCCGGCGGGACGACGGCCGGCTGGGGAGCTGGAGACGGGGTAGCATGCTGCTGTGTGGCCTTCTTCGCCTGGGCGCGCATCTGAGCCTCCACCTCTTCGAGACTGAGCACCTTGCGGCTAGCGGCGGGTGGGGTGGACGTAGCCTCCGGAACGGCAGTGGGGGCCGGCTGGGTGGGCTTCTTGGGCGCAACACCCCAAAGAGCTGCGTCGACTTGCAGCTCAGCGACCGGTTCATTCCCGTACTTTTCGTAACCAGTGCGAGCGGGCTTGTAGGGAGCCGGCTGAGGGGCATAGCCGTAAGACATGGAACCAAAACCCGATTGCTGGTGGAAGGATTGGGCAGGAGGCTGCGCGGCCGGCTGTGAGACCTTCACGGCGGGTTGCTGGCGAGTAAAGCGGACATGCTCCTCCTCGATCGCGTTGGCGACCTTGGCGGTTGAGCCAAAGAAATCGAACTCCTTGCCCGAGGGCCCGGCGGCCAAGCCAACAGTGTCGCCAAAGGTGTCATCGTTGAAGGCATCGCCCGTTTCCTCTAGCTG
>FTIZ01751969.1_pt1 | contig 12889 bp, 10 predicted proteins | sample 1658381 | NCBI WGS metagenome assembly FTIZ01 (sample SAMEA3914822, study PRJEB12502) | metagenome | biome: forest; material: soil | place: USA | collected 2012-03-12 | depth 0.1 m
CCACCTCCCCCTCCCTCGAAGCAGTCCTAACCTACGCCTTCCTCCGCGCCGACCTCGACTTCGTCACCGCCCAAGCCCGCAAGCCCGACCCCGACGACCCCCACATCGCGGACCACACCCCGCTCAACCGCGACGAAATCCTCGGCTCCCCGCACTTGGCTCCCTCGGGCCACGGCATCGGCGGCGCCTCTCCGGCGCGCTTCAAAGGCGGCTCGACCGCGTCCGTGGCTTTGATCTCCACCCCGACTCCGGCGCCGTTTTGGCACCCGGCTGCGCATGCGACCATGGTGGTTGCGCATGTGGGGGATACGAGGGTTTTGCTTTGTGAAACCGCCACTGGGGCGCCGCTGCCGGTCACGAGGGATCATCACCCGTCTTCGCCGGTGGAAAGCCGACGGTTGAGGCGGTACGTCGCCGACAGTCTTGTGACGGATTCCTTCGGGGAGGAGCGCATCCAGGGACTGGCAAACTCCCGCGCGTTTGGGGATATGCAGAGTAAACGCGTCGGCGTCTCGGCCGAGCCGGAATTGACAAGAGTGGAGATGCGCCCGGCGGAGTTTGCGTTTCTGGTGCTGGTCAGCGATGGCGTGAGCGGCACGCTGGGGGACCAGGAGATTGTGGATGTTGTGAAGGAGGCGGGGACGCCGGAGGAGGGGGCCAGGAAGGTGGTCGAGTATGCCACGGAGGTGTCGGGGGATGGGGATAACGCGACGTGTCTTGTCGTGAGGCTGGGCGGGTGGGAGAGGAGGAGTGAAGGGGGGGTGGGGAGCTTGGGGACGAGGGAGATGAGGGAGATGAGGAGGAGTGAGGCGCTGGATCCGAGAAGGAGGGGGCGGTAAGGTATTCTGCTGCCCTCGGCCGTTGGTCGGTTCATCTAATCATTGCACATGTGTTTTCATTTGTTTTTTTTTTCTATCTTTTTTTTTTTTGTTTTGTCTGTTTTGCCTCAGACGATAGCATTGCGTTGGGAGGTCGGGTTGCATAGCATGGCATTGCTTTTCTAACACTATCGAGTCCACACCGTACCACTACCACCATACCGGGTATATAGCACGGACTACACCGGAAAGATAACGAAGGAAGAAGCAGAAGAAGACGAACAAGACGCGCGGCCTCACGGCACGAGAGCAGATGACATGGCATGGCATGGCAGACGGCGTTATGGTGGCTCACTACCTAGACTACATCTCTCCTTGTGTAAGTAAAAGAAAAGAACGGTGGAAGAACCTCCTCAAATCAACGACGACGGGCGTCCGTCCAAATCCGGGGTCTTGTTGAGAAAGCAGATCAGTGGCTAAAAGAAACTGGCCGGATATAGCCAAGACCGCGCGATGGGAGGGTCTCTCTCAGTACCGCGGCGGATACTGCCCCCAAGGCCCCGGCGGTGGCGGCTGGCCGTACGGTCCCGGCGGCGGAGGGCCACCATACCCACCACCGCCGCCATACGGCTGCTGGTGCGGGTGGGGTCCGTGAGGTCCGTGAGGTCCGTGGTGATCATAGCCTTGGTGGTACCCCCCGGGCGGCGGCTGCTGTCCGTACCCGCCCTGGCCGGGGTATCCACCGCCGCCATACGAAGGCTGCTGCGACGGCGGCGGGGTCGGCTCGCCGTAGGCATACCCGCCCGGCTGAGGGTTGCTGCTGCCGGGGTAGTAGCTCGCTGCTTGGCCGTGCTGCAGCTGCTGCTGCTGGGGACCCTCCTGGGCCTCGCGGTTGAGGGTCTGAATCTGCGACCACAGCGAGCCGGCGGGGCGTCCGTGGCCGCCCTCGCCGTGGCCGCAACCGTGTGCGTGCCCCCCGGTGCTTTCGAGAGAGCGCGACTTGCCGCCGGTGGCGTTGTTAAGGACGTGGTTCTTGCCCTGCCGGACCGACTCCGACGAGAGGACGTGGTCGAGCCGGTTGCGGTGGGGGGTTTCCGCCACCCACTTGCGGACCGTCTCGAACATGTCGCGCTGGATCTGGACGTGCTCGTTGCGCGCGGCCGGGTGGTGGAAGGCCCGCAGGACGTCGTTGACGACTTCGTCGACGGGGACGCCGGGGTTCTCCCAGGCGTAGAGAACGCGGCTTCGTTTGTCAGTTTTGTTCTTTTTGTTTTCGTTCAGTCAGCTAGACGGAGACTTACGGGACGACGTATTGCAGGATGGTGGCGGCGACGCGGCCGGCGCACGAGTTGAGCACGTTGGTGAAGTGGTCCTTGGACAGCATCGAGTGGGTCGGGTTGTCGCAGCGCGGGTTGTTCCACGGCTCGAGCTGCTGGTTCGCGCTGGTGGCGATGACACCCGACGAGCCATCCTTGAGCGCCTTGGACACCTGGTTGATGATGGGGCGCACAAAGGGCGCAAGCAGGCCAAGGATAAAAGCCGTCAGCGTTTCGCTGATGTGCTCGAGCAGCGACTCGAGGCCGGGGATCTTGGAGATCATGTTGTTGATGGACCGCACGATCTTGTCGCGGAACTCGAGGATCGGGTAGATCTGCCCGGCCACCTTGACCGGGTCGAAGTTTGGGCTCATGCCGGGCACGACGTTGACGTTGCCGGCGCGGGTGTTTTCCTGCTCCTGGGCGGCGGATATGGCCTGGAGGTTCCTGGCCTGCGAGGCGAAGCCATCGCCCATGCCGGGGAGCTGGCCAACGAGTGAGATGAAGTCGTTGCCGCCCGAGCCCGAGCCGAAGAAGCCGCGCTGGCCGCCGCCACCGGAGGTCTTGTTGGCTTGCTCGGCGTTCTTGAGGGCGACGTCGATTTCGTCGACTTCGGACTGCGTGAAATGGTCGGTGGCCTCGCTGCGTTTGTTAGCAGATACGGATATGTGTACTGAACGAGTTGAGATGCGCCTACCCAATGACGGAGTGCAAAAAGTCAACGGCTCCAAATGTTCCTGTAGACATGCTTTCAGCGGTGTCCCTTGACATTCGACTTCATCACCCACCAGTAACAAGAGGATAGACGGTCTTCCCGTTCAGGTGGATCTGGGTAGCGTTGCCGCAGTGGGGGAAGACGCTGTGGTGGCCCATCTCCACGAGGGCAAGCTCGCAATAGTTGCTGTGGGCGCTAAAGTCCTGCTCACAGTCAGAAACCGCTCATCTACACTGACCATGGTCGACGCACCTCCATGCAGTGCAGCGCCTGGCCGAGACACCGCAGGGCTTCGCACAGATCGGGCTCCTTGCCCGAGACGCCGTGGCCGCCGCTGGTGTAGAGGCGGCCAAAGTGGATGCTGCGGGCAAAGCTGAAGCGCAGATAGCCGGCGCTGGTGGCCCAGCCGCCGGACTCGTTGGCGATGTAGTTCTTCATGCCGGTGCGCGGGTCGATCTCGAGCTCCCTCTTGTCGACGGGGCCGCGCAGGCGCGGGTCGTACTTGCGGGCGTCCTGGTCGTCGGCATAGCCAAGCGGGTTGTCGATGTGCTCCTCGGGCCGATAGACTCCCAGCCGCTCATCGGTGACCTCGAACTCCTCGGTCGCATAGCCGTTGGCCATGAAGGAGAGCACCCAGACCTAGGTGTGTCAGCATGTGGTGTGTAGCGTGGTGCCGGGAGACCCACAATGATTCTGATGGTGGCGGCGTTGATGCCCTTCAAGCTGCCAACGTCGACGGCCTGCGAGTAGTCTCGGAGCCAGTTGCCAAAGTAGACGCGGCCGATCATCATGGTGGTCCATTTCTTGCCGTGCAGAAAGGCAACCGTCTTGAGCATGTCCTCGATGTCTGGCCGGCGTCAGCAGTCATGCGCGTGCTGTTGCGATAGCCAAGCCATTGTTAAGCCCACGACTTACCTCCGTGTCGCCAGTTGTGGCCCTCGACCTGGGCGATGGAGGGGATGTTGCCGGCGCCGAACGCGGCGGCTTTGCCGGGCAGCACGACGAGCAGCATGCCGAGGACCAGGAGCGCACTGCCCCAGCCCATCCTGAATCCTGTCATGGTGCCGATGCGGTGTGATGATTTCCAAGGTTGCTTGGGTTTGAGCTCTGGTTTGGGAGAGTGGTCGAGCAGGTGAAAGGTGAAATCGCTTGGCTTGACCCCGCGCGAGTCAGACTAATGCGACGGAATTGATCTGCTATCGCAGCTGGGCAGGAGGAAAATACTATGTGACGAGCCAACGGCGGCCTCTGGTCAAGAGCTGAAGCTGAACTGGACTGGACTGGACAAACTGGACCGGCGCTGGCGCTGGCGTTGTTGTGCCTGCTCGAGGCCGCCAAGCCACCCGTTTCCTTTACGTCAGATCCCCAGCGGCGTAGGGCTGCCGCCCGCAACCTCAACCACCACCAAACGGTGACCAGAGGAGCGGGGTTACAACGTGCGATAACGTAATTTCGCCATTCGCTACCAACCGTGGAAGACGATGATACTATATACATCTGTGTTTTTGTTTTTTTTCTTTTTTTTTCCGACGTCGTGTTCACACGGGTTGCTGTAAAACAATCCGATGAGGGGGAGCTTGGATGAGCTGCCCAGTATCTTGAGGGAGGTCCTTTTTTGAGGAGGGGTCGAGCTGAGCCCCACCAAAGACGCCATGGGAGGGGCTGGGCGCCAAGATTGGAATGCCGGTTGCCGCGCTGCATCATGTGCGTCGCTCGTGGCATCTCTCTGAGCTGTTTGGATGCATGAAGTGCTTACTGTGGTATCGTGAAAAGGGGACTCGGCTGGTTGTCGCTACCTACCTAGGTATGCAGTGTCCTGCACAGTATCCTGTGCAGAATACATTCTGAGGCTTTGCATTGCCGGAGCCAGGGTGGTGCTCCTGTGTAAGTAGGTAAGCTGGCTGCTCATCAAGTTGCTTGTCTGGTTGACGGCCATTTTCTCTCATCAATCCAATGCAATCCTCGTCCTGTTGCTCCATCCAGGCAGGCATCTTGGCATCTGGCTTTTGCCCTCGTCCAACCCCGGTCCCAGCTCGGAGCGACAGTCATCCGACGACCGTGCGATCAGACGTGTTTTTTCTTAGCGTCTCTGCAGGGCCTGTCATGCTTGGCGGGCTGCTCTGCCGGTGGTAGCGCCACTGTCATCCGATGGGGCTTTCGACGTTACAGCGCCAGCTTTGCAGGCCTGACACCCGTTCGCGTCTGTGATTCGCGGACCCCTGATCGCTGGGACAAATCTCAAATCTCCATCCGCGCAATCCGGCCGCTTGTGCTCCTTCCTCAACCTGTCCCGACTCGTTCTCGACCCTCGAAACAGCCCTTTCGCTGCTCTCGCCCTTCCCTTTTCTGCGTGTGTTTGCCTCTGGTGTCCATCATCTGCGCCGCCGCCGAGCCAACCCCACTCGAGAACGAACCCCCAGAACCCGTCGTCGACGTTGTCGTTGTCCCGAGGCGGTCGTCTCTTCGGAGCAGCAAACCCAGCACAATGCCCGGCCGCATCCTGCCGACCTTCACCCTCGCCGAGGTCGAGTCGCACAACACCAGAAAGTCCTGCTTCGTCACGCTGGGCGATAATGTCTACGACGTGACCGACTTCATCGACTCGCACCCCGGCGGCGGTGATCTCGTGCTTGACTACGCCGGCAAGGACATCAAGGACATCCTCGAGGGCGAGGCCTCGCACGCACATTCCGAGGCTGCCTACGAGGTGCTCGACGACTCCCACGTCGGTTTCCTCGCTTCCGCGAATGGAAAGGCAAAGGCGGCCAACGGCGCTGCCAACGGCGCCGCCGTGCACCCCAGGACCGGCATGTCCTGTGAGGAGGATCTGAGCAAGGACACCGACATCTCGTCCGACTACAAGACGCACAAGTTCCTCGACCTGGGCCGCCCGCTGTTCCCGCAAGTGTGGATGGGCGGCTTCTCCAAGGACTTCTACCTGGACCAGGTCCACCGGCCCCGCCACTACAAAGGCGGGGAGTCTGCTCCTCTGTTTGGCAACTTCCTCGAGCCGCTCACCAAGACGGCGTGGTGGATGATTCCGACCTTGTGGCTCCCGCCTGTCTCCTATGGCGTCTACATCGCGAACAAGGGGCTCGCCGGCCCTCTCGCCACAGCGGCCTGCTTCGGCGGCGGCTTGTTGCTATGGACCCTGATCGAGTACATCATGCACCGCTTCTTGTTCCATCTTGATTAGTGAGTCTTCCCAAGTGCGCCTTGACTAGTGAGGTGATGGTGGGCTGACACTCCCCAAGCTACCTCCCGGATAACCGGGTCGGCATCACGCTGCATTTCACCCTCCACGGCATCCACCACTACCTGCCCATGGACAAGTACCGCCTGGTCATGCCCCCCACGCTGTTTCTGGCGCTCGCCATCCCCTTCTGGAAGCTGGCCCACACCGTCTTCTGGAACTGGCACATGGGGACCGCCGTCTACTGCGGCGGTGTCTTTGGCTACATCTGCTACGACCTGACTCACTACTTCCTCCACCACCAAAACCTCCCGCTGTGGTGGAAGCAGCTCAAGAAGCTGCATCTCGAGCACCATTTCCTCGACTACGAGAACGGCTTCGGCGTCACCAGCCCGCTCTGGGACATCGTCTTTGGCACTGAGCTCACCCCGAAGGACAAGAGGAAGTAGGAGGTAGATGAAGTATGAGTTAATGATTGCGTGTGCATTATATCACCATATCTTGCAGTAATGAGGCTGGCACGTACATATATGACATCTCGGCGCGGTTGTCAATGGTCGGGGGTTGTCAAGGGGCGTTTGGGGGTTTTCCCAGGGGATGTCAAGGGTCGAAACTCCTCTCCCAGGCGCGGTTGACGATGGCACGGCACTGTCTTTAGAATACCCCTAATATTAATATTGCTAATGGTTCCATTCCAATCCATCGTGCTTGTTGATATTCCGTCATCGTGATGCGCCGTCTAATGCACTCATCCGCTGACTGATCACATGCACGTTCCGTGAACTTACATGCATGCATCCTGTCACGTGACCGAGAAATCCACAGCCAAACTCGATTGTCCTCAGCCCCAGCCCCAGCCCAGGGAATTTGCTCATCCATTTGCGTTTCTAAGGCTCCCCTCTTCAGGCATCAACACTCTTCGCAGATCGACAAACTCCATCCACCAACGCCACCACCAGCCACGCAAACATCGCAACACTTGCAGATTTGCTATTTGCATCCACCAACTCGAGCGAAAAACCGCGAACGCGCCATCGCGCAATTTGCCAAAATGTCAGGCTTGGACGTGGAGGCGCTCCTTGACTCGACTGCCTCCTCCAAGGAGCAGGCCAGCAAGGCTCCCGCTAATGGTGACTCGCCCCAGAACGGAAGCCGCAGCGAGCGCGACCGGGACCGCCGCAGCCGCGATCGCAGCAGAGAGGGCGATAGAGACCGAGGCCACCGACGCCGAGACCGCAGCGGCGGCCGCTACCGAACCGCGTCGACTGGCCGAGAGACCCCCCGAAGTGACGCCGGGAGCACCAAGAGTAGGCGGCGGAGCCGGAGCCGTGATTCTGGCCGACACTCACGTCGTCATAGAACCGACGGAGACTACTACCGCGGGAACCGCGCCCGCGGTGGCCGCTCTCGCTCCCGCTCGCCTCACCGCTACCGCCCTTCCGGAGACGATCGGCGCGAGCGCGAGCGTGAGCGCGACGACCGCGGCTACCGTCGCCGCGATGATGACCGACGTGGAGCCAGGCAGAGCACTCCCCGAGATGCCTCCCCTACCGGGGACGAGCGCGACAGGCGCACCGTCTTTGTCCAGCAGTTGGCCGCCCGTCTCCGGACCCGCGAGCTCAAAGAGTTCTTCGAAAAGGTCGGCGCCGTGGCCGAGGCACAGATTGTGAAAGACCGCGTTAGCAACCGGTCCAAAGGGTACGTCCTTCCATCTCCGTCGTCCTACCAAAGCTAACCGTTTCCAGTGTCGGCTACGTCGAGTTCAAGAGTGAAGAATCCGTTGCGGCCGCCCTCCAGCTCACTGGTCAAAAGCTCCTAGGTATCCCCGTCATTGTCCAGCCCACTGAGGCTGAGAAGAACCGTCAAGTCCGCAACTCGGAATCTGCCGGTCACCCCAACTCGATTCCCTTTCACAGGCTTTATGTGGGCAACATCCACTTCAGCATCACCGAGACAGACCTCCAGAATGTCTTCGAGCCCTTTGGTGAGCTCGAGTTTGTGCAGCTGCAGAAGGATGATAACGGTCGCAGTCGAGGTTATGGATTTGTCCAGTATGTATGCCGTTCCCTCGGAGAAGTACCGCCTGCTAACCTTTTTCTCCCCTCTAGATTCCGTGATGCGACTCAGGCCCGCGAGGCTCTTGAGAAGATGAACGGGTTCGACCTTGCCGGTCGCCCGATCCGTGTTGGGCTTGGAAACGATAAGTTTACCCCAGAGTCAACTGCCAACCTCTTGAGGGGATTCCAAGGCCAGAATCAACAGCAGCAGTTCCAGGGATCCTCCTTCTCCGGAGCGGGGGGCAGGGGCCCACAGGCGTCCAACTTCGACCGCGCCGGCGGCCGAGACAACGAGAAGGGCACTGGTGCCAGCGCGCTGGACGATACCGACGTCGCTGGTGTCAACTTTAACAACTACAGCCGAGACGCCCTCATGCGCAAGCTGGCAAGAACTGACGAGCCAAACAACGGCCAACCTGAGCGACAGATTCTCAAGCCCAAGACTGAGACGAAGCCACTCCCCGTCAACGTCAGCATGGCTAGTCGCTGTGTGGTGCTTCACAACATGTTTGATCCCGCCGAGTACGTATCTCCTCTTTCCGTTTGACCCAGGCAAGGATGCTAACCTAGAAACAGGCAAGTGGGCGAGGACTGGGCCAAGGAGCTCGAGGACGAAGTCCGGCAAGAAGCTGCTGAGAAGTACGGCAACGTCGTGCACATCTCCCTCGACGCCAACTCCCAAGGCGACATTTACCTCAAGTTCGACAAGGTGTCGGGCGGAGAGAACGCCATCAAGGGACTCAACGGCCGCTACTTTGACGGACGGATGATCACTGCTGCTCCGGTTGTGGACGCGGTCTACAGCAGTTTGTTCTCTCGCACCAAGGCCATCTAAAACACTAATCACGGCGCCTTGCTGTCTGCATAGGAATCCCACACGGTATGCTCCCCACCTCCTCTGATTGCTTGCGAAGTCCTAACATACCTAGAAGGCTTTCACGTTGCCAGAGACCCGGCTACGGTTGCCAACCCCCTGACCCAGACTTTCGATGTTGACTATCTGTTGGATTGTTATTCCCTCTCCCAAGGCTTTAGGAGTCGGCTCCTCTTTTCTCGCCAGCATTACCATCGGTTTCGCCACCGCCCTCTCTCGGCCTAGTCGATAGCTGATTTTCCACCCCTAGAACCGCCTCCTTCCCTCCCCATTCGGTCACCTCGGCATCGACAAACCGTTGGCAAGATCGGATCACGAGCCTTTCCGTCGTGGCACTGGCGTTGCTGATTTTGTACCTAGGCAGAACCGACTCGCGTTCGCAGAGGCTGCCCGCAGAGCAGAGCGAGCAAAAGGTCCTCTGCGATGGGTCGCCCTGGCTTATTCTCAGGTAGCTTAATCGGAATAGAACCTGAGCCTGAGCATTGCTTCTCCATCCTTGCACTGTGTCATGTGTGTTGTGGTCTTGGGGTGGGCAGAGGCTAATTCGCTGTAGGTGTCGTGCCGTTTCGTCGTCGTTGTGCTGTTCTCGTGGTGTTTGATCTGGGAGCTAGATGGCCTTGAGACGGCTGTCAAGTGACAGTTTGATTGATATCTGGCTCGGGCTTGCCTCGAATCCTCCCCTTGCTGCCGTTTCATTTCCTCTGCGTTGCCCTTCCGCGCCATGTCTGGGCATGCTTGCCTGTCGATCAGGCCCCATTTTTGACAGGGCAGCGATTTCTCTGGTGTTTCCCCTTTTCTCCTGTCGTGGTCATCTTGTTTGGTTGTTTGGCTTGGCTTTGGTCCGTTTCTGTCTGTTTCCTTTCTCCCATTGGGAGATCGGATTCATAGTCTTGATTCTGTCCGTCTATCTTTCAATTCTTTTCCCTTCTCCCTGCCGGTTAGAATCCTCGTCTTGGTTCTGTCTGTTTGTCTGCCTTTTCCTTGTCCTCTTCTCTTGTCCTCTCCCTTCTCTTGTCCTCTCCCTTGATGGTTTTCATCCCGCAATATCGCCAAGCCATCACTGTTGTGATCCTGGCTAGAGTGCTTCTTCCATTTGCGAGTGGTTGTTGACAGGTTCTCCCGGCTGTTCTCTGGGGCCAATACTATCACCTCTTGGATATCCTGGCTGCTGTGTGTTCTAAGCATAACACATTAATTCTCTCTTTCCTTTCCTTTCGTTAGCTCTTGTGATCGTCGTTGCCGCTAGCTCTGTGGTCTTGGGCCTTGGGCTCCATGTGAGCTCATGCTGCCCATTCCGCTGTGAGCAGGAGTATCTTCTAGGCTCCAGCTCAACGATGACTGCTTCCCCAGCTTCTTCCCCTGCGCTTGGTTTTGGCATTTCTTTCCTTGCTTTAATGTCGATGAGGAGAGATGCCCTCACTCTGCTGTCACTATTGGTTGAGGGAATAGGCACCATGCAGTGTCGTTCTATGGTGCTGCGGGCTCCTTGATGAGCTGAACCAGTGCCGCTGCACTATCCATGAGCGAGATGAGCTAAACCGCACTTTGTTCGCTGCAGTCAATCTGGGCTGGAGGCTGCGCTGTTGTTGCCAGCTTGTTTCCGCGTAGAGAGCCTGAGAAGGTCACGAGCCAGAATCCATTCCTCGTCTGAACCAACAGCAAGAAAGGTGTTTAATCAGCGCACCCGAGGTGTCGAGATGGCCAAAGCATACCGACAACAGCTGATGGTTGACAGCTAGGCCTAGAGGTTCTGTAAGCACTGTCCATCAAAGGTGTTTCTAACCTTTTATGCTGGGACGCTTGGTTGGACATATGCTTCTCGGGTGGACGTCAGCTGACAAGTACCTGTCAAGGGGTTCTGTCCAAAGTCAGAACCTTTCAAGAATTCAGACCACGGCGTTGTTTGTTTAGCATTCACGCACTGTTGAAACCTTCACACGAGGGCTTGCTGCCCTACCCTAACGTCGGCCACCCCCTGGCCCCAGCGCTGCGGTTTTCAAAAGCTCCAACTACCACTGGTTCAGCACCGACGTCACTCGACCTTCAAGGCACCGAGGAAGTTTTAACTCTTTCGCCAAACCTACACGCCTCCCCGCTCAATCTCGTTCATCGCCGAGAGTTTATCGCCTCTCGGGTCACAGCCGCCAAAAAGTTCCTTTCAAAGGGCATCTCTTCTTGCTCTTCCGGCGCCGCCATCACCTACGCCATAATTTGTTCGGTTGTTTAGAAGCCCTAGCTCCTAAGGCATTTTCCGGTCCCAGGATTGAAGCCTCCACATCCCACACGGGGTCGAGCACAACATACTGCTCACACGTCACCCTGTCTCTCGGCCCTTGTTATCAACCTTGACATTTACAACCCGTCTGTCACTCTGGCAAACAGCAGCAGCGAGAGTAGTGTCTCCAGCAGCAACAGCCAGTGCCTTCTGTCTTCACGTCGACGTCGCCGATTGACACCGGCTTTCCAGGGCAATAGTGTTACAGACTGTGTCTTCTATCGCTAAGACGAGTCTGTCGCCGAGACATCAAGAACCCCAGATCCTGTGCAAGGTATCTTGGATCACCGGTCCAGGGAAACCCCTTCACCCCTTTTTGACGCCCTCGGCGCAAACAACAACAAGAAACAAGGCGGCCAGTCACAACGAGGTCCCCCCTCTCGCTCTCGCTGCGCCCTCCCGCTCTCCTCTCTTATCTTCTTCTCCCTCGGCGAGTCCCTCGTTGACGCTCCGACTCTCTTTTCTCCCAACTCCGCAGCCAGCTTCACCACCAGCTGGATTTCGTCCTGTCTCTCTTCCTTCCACTCCCCCCTCCCAAAAAATCAAAAACACCCATCATACTGCCATCACCATGGGTAGAGCTCTGTTGAGCAGTATGAGCCCTGCTAGCAGTGAGGATGGCAGCGACAGGGAGTCGGTTGGAGGAGGCGCGCCTCTGTGGTCGCCAGGCAAGCGCCCGTCGCGGGTGCAGAGAGAGGTGGATTCTTCTCCCGAAACTATTTCGCCCACCACCTCCCTGACCGGCGATTCTACTAACCACCCTCTCGCGGCGGAGCCTGATTTCCTTGCCGAAGAAGCCCCCAGGACCCCATCGGACCAGGAGATCCAAACCCCAGAGCCGTTCAAGCCGCAGCGGACTTTCTCCAAGTCGACTCTTCGTGCCGCGGCCAGGGCGCTCCTCAACAGCACGGTCACCTCGATTGGTGTTGCGCCGCCTGCTCTGACATTGTCTGCTTACCCGGGACCTGGGGCTGTTCTCCGTCACCAGCCGAGTCTCCCGATCATCATCCCGACCTCTGTTCCCGTCGCGATTCCGGCTCCTCAGGTCCAAGGTCTCAGCGCCATCTCGGGATCGACCACTCATAATTTCATCAACTCCATGCAGTCGATGAACCTCAACTCGAAAGAAGAGGACCTCCATCCGACCCAGAAGGTAAGCAAGCCATCCATCCGGTTGATCTCGTCTTTGGATCTTGTATCGTTGAATTCAGCTCCTCGGTTTGTCTCGTCGTTTCATTTGGTTTCAACCATCCACCCTCTGAGCCTAACCTCCATCAGATCCATCGCGAGGAGATCCGCAAGATACAGGCGCGCATCTGGGGCCTTCGCCAGGGAATGCAGCGTCAGAGTGCGATTCCCAAGGAATTTCTCAAGTCGTTTGACTACGACGTACACGAGCTCATGAACAACACCGCCACGATGAATCAGGTAGTTGATGACCTGGCTGCCCAGTACAAGAAGGTCTTGAACGTCCTGGAGCGCGTTAGCGGCCTTGAGGCGACCATTCGTGCCCTCGAGGGTGATGTTTCCGATTACAAGGAACGCGCCCAGAACGCAGAGAAAGCTGTGTCGAGCTTGGCCTCGCGGAGCGATGAGGATATGAGAACCATCCAGGTATGTCATCTCATCTCTCTCTCCCTT
>FTIZ01005074.1_pt2 | contig 12870 bp, 15 predicted proteins | sample 1658381 | NCBI WGS metagenome assembly FTIZ01 (sample SAMEA3914822, study PRJEB12502) | metagenome | biome: forest; material: soil | place: USA | collected 2012-03-12 | depth 0.1 m
CCAGCGCCACCCAGATCGCCCACCCATCCTTGGGATGCGGCGGCGCGCTTGCGGCCGGCACCAGACTCAGAAACGGCACGCAAAAATACGCGATGGGGAAGAACACCAAAAACGCCCGCCAGCTGACGACAGTCCCCAGCCGCGCGGCCAATCGCGGGTAGACGAAAAGCTGGAGCGTGATGCCGATGGCGCCGAGCACGGCCATCGCCATGCCGACCTCGGGAGGGCGCAGGCCTAGGCCGCCGGTGAAGATAAAGGGGAGGTGGCGGGGAAGGGCGGAAGAGGATTCGGGCGGGGTCGAGGGGTCGTAGACCGGGGTGGAGAGAAAGACGAACCAAAGCGAGTTGAAGGTGCCCACGTGGAAGGCAAGGAGAAAGCTCGCGGTCAGGGTGGAGGTGACGTTGGGGGTGAAGATGCGGCGGAAGGGAAGCCGCTGGGTATACCGGCGTTTGGTGGGTTTCGGGGGTGGCGGTGGCGGTGGTGGGAGGGAGACTGAGGTGTCACTGGAGTGAGGTCCGTCGTTGTCGTCATCATCGGTGAAAGGTGGTTCCTGGTTTTCCAAGGGCGTGTACTGGTAAGTCACCCCTCCTGAGCGGCCGCCTGACAGCCACGTGCGCAGCTTACGGCCAAGCTCCAGCCCTTTATCGTGCTTGTCCAATCGGGACTCTAATGTCTGGTGGAGCTGTTAGCAAATTGATCAAGAAAGCAAGGTTTCTGAGCAACACTTACTTCCTCCAGACACAGCCATACGCCCATCATCGCACAGAAGAGAAAGAAGGCGGAGACAAGATTCGGAGTGGCGTAGGGAAAGCGCCTGAAGAACTCGATATGGCCGAAGAGACCGGGGTAACTCCCTGCTGGGTCTGACAGGATGCCCCCGAGGATGGGCCCGATAATGACGCCGATGTTGAAGGTCATGGGGAGCAGTAGGAAGGCTCGAGATTGGTATCTGGAGTCCATATGTGAGCAGGAGCTGAATCAAGTCGGGAAGGGCAGAGGAACATGGAAGTAAGGGACGCACTTCTTTTCCCTGACTGTTTCGCTGATCCTGCACGAAAAGGTCAGTTATCGGGCCAAAGTCAATGACTGAGTCCAAGGGGCAGTCCTTACATGGTCCTCAGCACTCCTACATTCCCGTTCGTCACGCCTCCAATGGACCGGAAGAGCAAAGCCTGCCAGAACGACGTGGAGAATGCAAAGCCGATGCAGGAAAGCACTAAAAGTAAAGATTAACTCGGCTCAGGTACGTGAAGAAGCAGTGTTCAACAGAGACTCACTTGTACCACCCAAGCCGATCATCAAGACGGTCTTGCGTCCGAACAAGCTAGAGTCAGCAATCCGCCCCCACATTAGAGCAGTGATAAATTGGGCAGCCGTGAAGCTCGCGCTGCAAAAATGCTGTGTCAGTCCAACACTTATTGTTATCATCGAGCATGAGACCGGAACCAAAGGGGACAACGAATCAAAGGGGACAACGCACTGCAAAATGCCTGCTTGGCTGGAGATGACTGAGTCGGGGAGGCTGGGGTCGAACCACTTGAGCTGGTAGAACATGTAGGATTGGATCGAGGTCTGCACGAGCGGCTCGCTCAGCCGTGCCAAAGTGATGACGACGAGCTGTTCCCTGCGAGGGAGATCCCTCCATGATGCTGTCGCCATCGTCGCTTGGGTTGTGCCCCGCTTGCGGGACCTCTCTTAGGATTTCTTCAGTGCTTGGCCACAGATCGAACCAAGCAGGCGGATATCCAGATTCCAGAGAGCAGGCGGTCGAGCAAGCAAAGTTTGCAGAACGACTGGACGGGAGGCGATGGTCGTCGGATTTAACCTTCAAGTGACTGAACCCAGAATTGCGGGGCGAGCTAAGGCGCCATCAGCCTTTCGCCCTTTGCCGGGTTTGTCTGTGGGGAGGCCCGGAGAACGGCACCAAGCCCTGAGACAAGGACGGTTTGGGCGTTGAGGCTTAACCAAGATGGTAGGAGGCACGGAGTTACGAAAGTCTCGACCAGCCAACCTGGACGGTCGCAGAGAGACTTACATGCTCCAAAAGCACGTCTCGTTGAGATCTTGCTTTAAACCCGAATCCTTGGTTGGCATGACTAGACTTTGGCTTTGAGCACGTCCAATGAGGATGCCAGCGGTTGCGGGGAGTATAGAGGGCGTACGGTAGCACCATCAGCGCCTTTGCGGTGTCGGAGAGTCTGGTCCACAGAGATGTGTGTGTGATGTCGGAGATAAGACGCCATCGCCGTGGCGTGTCCGAGAGATGGAAGTTGTGTGATTGGCATGTCCAGTGGTGTCAGTGGCGCCCCGCTTCATTGCCGTCTAGCGCTGATGCTTGGCCAATAACCTTAACGTTAATTATTGATGTTACCAGGGGGGCGGACCTGGAGGCGCGGGTGGTCACCGGGTGTCTCCCTTTTATCCCGTCAAAACTAATGGTGGCGACGGAGACCTCCAGACGATGGTGTGTACGCCGACGGGATCATAAGGAGCTAGTCACTTTGAGGACCCTAACTTAGTGCCGCCTCCTTGTATATTTGTGGTATCCCTACTCTAACACCCAAAGATGGGTTAGTTAGCTGGAGCAGCAACCAGCTGCCGTGTGTTTGGTATACTCGTCCAGCGGTTGTCCCCTGATGCCCCTGATGACGAGAAGGCGTCGGTAACGAGACCATCGTCATTCCTCGCAGTGTGCTTCTCGCGCCCCAGGTTTCCGAGGTAATAATCAACCCTCGCTCAAGTAAACGCTGTCAATTATCGCAAAACTTTACTATCGTACAGGCGCTGCCCACTGCAGACGACCCTCGTCATTGCCCTGTCCCGTTCTCTATCGTTTCACTCTGTCCTCTACTGCTGGCTCCAACCCCTAGCCACCTTCTCCGCCATACCCACAAGCCTAGGGATAGCTGCGCGGTAATGGTAGACTGTAGTCTTGATCACGGAGTTCTCGCACACGCATGCTTACCCAACTCTCCACTCAAACCCGGAATGAAAAGTTAAGCACCAGTGTTCTCCACCCCGGCTGGCTTGCGACCAAGACTCTCCAACAAGCGCAAGCGTTCCTCCCCCTCCCTCTTGTGTTGGCTCCAGTCCAGCCACCACTCTGGAGGCGGCGCGAATCTGGCGTCATTCCGATACGTGTTGACCAACCATGCGGTTGCCAAGGCCTTGTCTTCAAGCCAGCTATCGGGCATCCAGTGCCTCCAAATACTGCCGCAGAAATCAACCCAGTAGTGGTAAATGGGGGACGGCGGTAGGCTGGTTGGGTTTCGTTCCCGGGGGTGGCTGCCGGGAGCAGCAGCGAAGTCGTAAATGTAGGCGTGGTTGAAATCGATGAGAACCACACTGCCGTCCGGCTTGACCATGACGTTTCGTGGCTCGACGTCCTCGTGCTTGACGGCCGCGCACCACCAGATGAACAGGCGCGCCTCGAAGACATTTTGTAGCACGCGGATTCGGAAGGACTCGGGCGGGAGCAGCGTGAAGTCGGTGGTTTGACCATTGATGTCTTCGGCGTGTTTGATCAGGTTTAACATGCAGTCGCCCTGGACCAGCTCGATGAGGATCATACGGACCCATCGCTGTTGCTGATATTGGGAACCCGGCTGGTTTCTGCTGACTGAAAAGGTCCAGGAGCCGTGGTATGCCGGCACGAAGGTTCCGCCGATCAAAGGCTGCATCGTTCTGTACGCCCAGGCTTCGATACTGTAGTCCTTGTCTGCATAGTACATACAGCCTGGTTCGTCTGGTTCACGAGGTCCCAGGGGATAGTCGACGCCGTCGTAGATTTTAGCAACGTACTCGGCGGATTGGTCTCCGTCGAGAAAGCAGGTGACGACGTGGGCACCGCCGCGCTCCCGGATGGTCTTGACGCCCGTGATGGTTAAGGTGCGCTCGAGCGGGCCGGGAGCTGCGGTCTCGAGGGGCGGGTTGGTCAGGGCGAGCTCAAAGCGGTCGATCTCCCACGATGGCTTCCCCTCCCAGCGGCTCCAGTCTGTGGGCGGGCGTGGACTTGGGCCATAGTAGCCTGTAAACGGTTCTGGCGGCAAGTGTCTGTAGATGCGGAGGGTTGTGTCTCTGCTGTAACGGTGCTCGGTGGCTGGCACGGGCATGCTGATCGCGCCGAGGGTGCTGCGGTTTCTAACCTGTTGACTAGTGAAACGCGTTGAGGATATTGCTTGTTCGTGAATGAGGAACTGGCCCTGGTCAAAGTCATCGCTCCCCTGTCTAAATTGAGACCGAGAATCAGTCGAGGGGGGTCCCACTGTCTGCATTACCAACAAACAGCGTGGTTGGTTCTTTTTTCTCTCACCTTCTGGTTGGTTGGTTGTCCGACCGTCGAAATTAGAATCATGCACACACTGAGGTGCTTGTCCTCTCAATCGATGGGAGAAAATCGGGCCACACACGGAGCGCACAGGTCATGCCCAAGGATCGGCAACCCCTGCAACCAAAGTCAACGCAGCTGTTGTCATCAAGCTGTGAGTATTTTCTTGTGAAAATTCTGATTGATTGCTGGAGTACCAGTCACTTAAGGCGAGAAGCATAAGGTCAGAGGGAGTTACTCGTTGGTTGGATGCGGCATCTCGAATTCTCGATGCACACGGCTCACTTCGGCCACGCCAGATTAGTCCAGGGGCAAGCACTCGCAGGATTTGTAACCATCCTATCGCTTTGAATCAGCCATGACAGTGCTTAAAATAAAACGTGCTACAACATCCAAGAACGATGACAGACCGTTTGAGGAGCGGTGAACTTGGTTGCTGAGGCTATAGATATTGCAGCTCTTGTTGAACGAGGTGATAGGAGCGGTCAAAGGGAGTGGACAAACTTAATTAGAGGCTACAGAATAGCCGAGAGAGAAGGAGTGAGCTTTCTTAATAATTATACATGGAGATGTCTAACCTCCCATAGTCCTCCTTGCCTCCACTTCTTGCAGTATGTCTTGTGGTCTCTGACTTTAATACTCCAGCAAACGCTGCTCGTCAGCGCAGATTTTCTCGCCTAGGGCATTATTGGTGAAGGAGTGAACTTTTTCAACTGCTACTCTAAATTTGCAGAATTTTACCAACGAACCTGCTACACATGGTATCTGTCAATATATAAGCGAGGCCTGATCAATGACTTTTGCGGTCGATATTGCCGTTGCCATGCGAGCTGATTAACAACGCTCAGCAGATAGCTCAAGGGGTCATTGGCGGAAGAGAGCGGGGCAGAAAGTTTACGATCAGAGAATCACAAGTTTCTACTTTCCGTAGCTTGCTACAATCAGCTTCTCTCCATCCTTGTTGAAAAGAAAGGAGGGTAAGGGCTCAGGCTAAGGGATCTCTTCCAAGTTGACGGGAAAGGGGTTAGCCAGGATGAAGGCCAACTTCTTTGATTAGAATCATCAAGTAGAAATCAACGGTCTCCGGGTAGGGGATTGTATTGCTACATAGCTATCTACGGGTCGTTCACATATGAAAGGTTGAATGAGTGGCCATGAAGATCCTCCACCGTGCGCATTTCGCCCCTATAATCCCTCAAATTCCAAGGTTCTAACCGCCATTCTGAACCGCGAGGTCTCACATTCTGCAAATTGGTAACTCAATTTCCGGGGTAGGCTCCCAAACCCCGATCATTGAAGCCGCCCTTGGCCTCGTATCATTCCCTCTTCCCCCCTACTTGTACCACGGGAATGAAGAACGGCTGGCCTGTCCCGCCACACTTCACACACCTCTGCTGCCTCGGCATTGTTTCCTTTCTGTGAGGCTGATGAATTCGTTGGCAAGAAGGGCGGTGGCTCTCGAGCGTACCAGCGTAGCAACCACAGGCGAAGAAGTGGTCGACAACCTTGCAGCGGGCAGGCTCGCGCTTTCTGCGCCTCCTGAAAAACTTCACCGTGGTGCTGCAGCAGCCAGTCAGCTTTGGTCGAGATAGTGGAAGGAGGAAAGGATTCACTTGAATGAAGGAATTCGAACGCCTCCAAATAAACGAAATATCCTGCGACTGGTGGTGGCGGTCGTGTTGCGGAGACTGGCAAGCTGGCCCCCGAGCCCCTGACCACGACGTGGGAAACCGAGAGCAGGGAAATCAAACCGGAAGCACAAAACGCCGGTTTCTTTAAAGACAGCCAGGATGAAAGATTGCCGTAGATACCTCTGGGAGATTCTGAGCTTTTTTGCTTGGCCCAGTCCCCACCCAGGGATCGAAGACCGCGAGGGAGGGGCGGTGAAGAGCGCTCCTAGCTCGAGCTGTTCAACAACAACAACAACAACAACAACAACAACAACAAGAAAGAAACACGCAGCGTTGATAAATATGGGCTAGCTCAAGTGGTGTAGAGTGCCCTTGAAAAGAAGGAAAACAAGAACATGTCTGGTTGCATCGAGGACTTCAACTGTATTAAGTACTCGGGCATTCAGCAGACACAGCACACCCAGGCATACCACAGAGGCCCCCAAGCCAATGTGAGTTCTGCCCACCAGGATGCCTAGGACCCCTGAATGTCGGCCCTAAACCTAGCCATCACCTCAGGCCCTGCCGACTCTGACAGTGAAAAGACAGCTCAGTACGGCTCACACATGTGGCCGGCAGCACATGCAGGCTCACACGACATTCACCGAGCAGCCACCAGCCTGTCTCTGACTGGCCACCGAGACAAGAAGCCGTAGATAGGGCCTCTGCGTCTGCCTTGGGTCCAGCTAGGTCGCTCAGGCCGCTCCCATGCTGCCCAGGTCGCACCCCGTTGTCCCCATGTCGTTTCCCCTCCCCCCTAGGCCACTTCCCATTCCCTAGGTTGCCTCCCATGTCTCATGTTTTTAGGTCATTTGCCAGACGTGAGTGAGCAGGCCTCGAGCAATGGCTGAGTATCAATGTATGCATCGTCTTTCCGAGACGGCCTCTGCTAAGCCAAACCGTCTTTCATGGCCCCCTGGTCTGGCATTGGCTCAGGAAGACCATCTTGTATGCCCCCCAGAGAGCCTTCTGGGCCTGAATACACGGGATCAGAGTCATGGTTGGTTGCCGTTGTTCTGTTCTGGAACCAAGACGGATAGCACTGCCCACTGAACCCTGTCACTGCATGCGTTCCGCACCGTACCAGATTCCCGGGACTCGGACGTGCTGGGGGTAGCGGCTGGAAAAACGCCTCAAGTTTCATGTCATCAAAGGTTGTATGGCTTCGTGGACGACGGCCTGGTGCGCAGGTGCAGTGCAACTCACTGCACGGCTGTGGTCCACGCACTTGTTCCCCATATATCCAGCCACGCCCCTGATAGGTGAGTTTTGGCCAATCCCCAACGGGCCACACCCTCCTCCCGCTGCGGACCGAGCTCGGCTCAGCGCCCCGAGACAGGGTTCAGTGATAACCAAACGCTCAAAAACCGAAGCCTCGGGCGCCAATGCAGGCCAAAGGGCCTGTTTTTGTGGCCCAGGGGACGCCAGGATGCACAACAGCGGCACACAGTCTCGGATGGCGACGCTGCACTGGCTCTTTGAACGCGAACCCCTGACGACGACCCCCTGACAGCCTCCCTGGCACAGCGCTTAGGCACAAAGGCGCCGGCACTCCGTAAAACTGGAGCCTAGGTAATTATCGAATAGTCAAACAAATCGGTCATTACAGTGCTTGTCTTCCTCCACGGGTACTTGTCGATCAAGCCCAACTCCTGACAATTGAGCAAGTATCTACTGTCGTAACTCAAACCTCACGTCCCCTTGACCAAACAAGTTCTCCAGCTGCTTCTCAACTAGGTACCTTCCACTCGTCAGCATTCTCCCACCCGCTATAACCCCACTCCCCTGACCTCTCGGATGGCGCCGGCACGACACTTCTCAAGTGAGGACAGGAACCCCCTGCCACCACCATCATCGCAAACCCCAACATGGCAGCCTGCATCTCCACTGCATCGAGTCCCCAGAATACCACCTCCCGAATCGACGGTGGAAGCAACGTCGACAAAAAACAATATCCCTCGGCCCGTTGGTGCTCAGCCCGTTGATGTTCGTCCTTCCACGCTCTTCTCAGCGCGCCGAACGCATGCCCATTCACCTTCAACACCTCCAACGCCTCAAATCCCCCAGCGACCCCCGTCGTCCCTCGCCGTGGGGCGGTATCCGCCCTAATATCTAAGACCAGCTCCCAGAGCGAGTCCTTCCTGCGCGCAATGGCCGCCCACACGTCGTTGGTCCGTCTATCGGGGCGCTCCTCGTCAGGCTCGCTGCCAAACAATCTTACCTCCTCGCTCCCGTCCCACGGAAGCGCAAACGTCTCGAGTCGGGGCGCAGCGTCCAGAGCCTCGACGAGCATGTCCATGTCGGCCGCGCATCCTACCACCCAGGTTTGCCAGACCAGCTGGCGGAGGTAAGGCACCGACGCAAAGCTGCGGTTGTGATCAGGCCACCCCTCGGGTAGGTAGAGCGAGTCGAGATTGTGGCCAGAGCCGCAAGGACCTAGACGGCCTCGATGGAGATGTCGAAGGGGTGGCCAATGATGCGGGGGTGGAGAACTCGAGGGCTTTGAGGAGATTGAAGAAGGGTGGCCGGGTTTTAGCGAGTTCCTGGAGGAGGTTGAGTCCAGCCGCGGTCCAAGGGCATATGGAGACCTTCAAGGTTTGGGGTATGGGCGAGGACGAGTTTGAGTGGGAGGAGGCGGTAGGCCGGATCAGCCTTGCTGTCGTCCCAGAAGTCGGGCACGGGAGGAAAGCCAAGCTGGACGATGCTTTCCTGGAACAATTGCTTGTGTTCAGGGTGCAGTTGCATGTCTGCGTCGTTGAACTTGATGAACCTGATGTAGTGCGAGTAAGGTCCGCGCAAGGAGGATCAGTCGACGAAAGCCGTGTTTTCTCTAGTCGGGTGGTGTTGGAAGACCAGGGGCTGTATAACGGCGCGGAGCTTTTAACACGTCCTTGAGAGGTGAGAGATGTGAGGCTGTTCGTGGTACCACTGGCCACACCCAAGCTGTCGGGCTTGAGACGCCAGGCCTTTTCCATCTCAACTATGTCTTGGGTTACAAGCGCGCGTTGCCAATGTGCAAACGTGCCGGAAAAACTCAACGGGCAGATTAGCAATGCCACGGCTTTGGTTTTCTACGGTTGCAATAACCAGGCTGGTGCGATGAGGATGTTATAGTGTGAGTACCCGGCATTGTCTTGTCCGCTTGGAACATGGTGCAAAGACGACTTCGGAGGCAGGCAATTCTGAATGCCTGGTGATTGGCTTGCTTTGCAGACTTAAAAGTAAGAGGTCGTCTTCTGTATTATGTACATCTATTCAAATGTGTGAAAATTGAACATATGTAGCACTTCCAAGCGCTTTATTATCAGTATCTCAGCTGCTCGATTATCTCGAGCGAGTTAATAAACCCGCACCGTTCCCTCAGCTTTTGTGCTTGTACCGCAGGGCTCGAGTTCACCCCGTCGATGGCCGACAGACCCTCGGACGACCCGCCAGCAACAAAGACCGAGTACGTATCATCCTGATCTTGAGAAAACGCCGGTCGGAACCCTTGAAAAGTTGTCTCACGACCATCTACGCCGGGCCGGCCCATCGCTGCAAACGTCGACCAAGAGCGGGACGCCCGGACAGCGAGCTCGTAGTCGGCGGCTGTGGGTTGAAACGGATACCCGCTGACGTTGTAGTTCGAGAGGTTGCCAAAGACGTAAGCAAACTCGGACGTGTGGACGGGCCCCCAGCCGGACACTCCGGTGAGCTGCTCGAGAATGGGGTCCAAGAGCGTCTGGTTCCACTCGTACAGAAAGACATCGTTGCCTGCCTCGGCCAGGTGTTGGCCGTACCAGATTGGCTGACAGGTCATGAGAATGTCCCTGAAGATCCTGGCCGCGCGGAAGAACTCGCTTGACAGCACAGTAGTGGCCTCGGCATCGAAGTCGGAGACCGGGTAGAGTGCGAGCAGCCCGTCCACGCTCGCTGGCGTCAGGTCGGGGGCATATGCGGCTATAAACTCGCGCGTGTCGTTGGGCGTTTTGATGGTGGCATCCGTAAACACGGTGACGTCGTTCTGGCACCAGCCGATCATGGTGGTCACGTTGGCGAAGCGGCCGGCGCAGATGAGCGCCGAGGGCGCGGCCGGGAGGAAGTCGCCGTCGACAACGGGCAGCCAGATATCGCCGATGTTGTGCGCGATATCTGACTTGTATGTGGCAATCGAGGCGTTGAGCAGAGTTTGCGTATCCAGTCCCCGCAAGCACGCAACTACTTCTGGTGTGTCAAGCCGGGTGCCACTGGCATCGCAGCCGACCTGGTCCACCAAGGCCCGCATCGCATCCATTGTGAAGTTGCCTGTGATGCCCGGTTCCAGGGCCTGACTTTGACAGATGGCTTGCTGAAAAGGAACCGGTTTGGTTGCCCCGTAGGCCATAATCTGCAGACCCACAGCCAGGCCTCCTGAGGACTGCCCGAAGATGGTCACCTTGTTCGGGTCACCTCCGAACGCCTCGATGTGGTCCTGCACCCACTCAAGCGCAAGACGCTGGTCACGAAGACCGGCATTCTCAGAGCCCTCGGACTGGAGGGCGTTGGACTGTGCAAATCCGAAGACTGTTCAGTGTCAGCATCACTCGCCATCCCAATGATCCAAGCTGAACACCCGTGTGTGTATTAAACGGAGACTCACAGCCCAGGCGGTAGTTCATGGCAACGTGAATAACAGGCAGCCCGTTTCGCACCGACTCGAGGATCATGCCGTCGGGCAGCGTGTTGGGGTCGTGGTTGTCGCTGGCCCAGAAGCTACCCCCGTGAATGTATACCATGACGGGTAGCCGACTTTCTGCTCTGGTATCCCTTGGTCTGGCCACGTTCAAGTTCAAGCAATCCTCGGATATTTCGGTGATATTACCCAGCGTGATGGGCGGCGCCCACGGGCCGAGCGGCTGGGGACATGACGGGCCGTAGGTCGTGGCCGGGATGACAGTCTGGGGCTCGTGAAAGAGTCTCTTTGGAGGTTTGAATCTGTTACATCCACCCGTGTCCTGGCCGTACGGAATACCGAGAAAGACTTCAATGCCGTTACGCTCAAGCCCGCGGTAAGTTACACGGTGCTTTTCATCCACGACACAAGGCGTTGAGGTCGCCGTGGCCGTGGTGTGCATGCCCAGAAGCGCGACACCGGCGCAGAGGAGAACTGGGGACTTCATGGCGGGCTACGGCTGGCACGCAGCCTTTTTTTGGGAAGAGTAGATCGGAACGGAAAGGCAGGTTGACGAGGACGGAAAAGTGAGGCGAAGTGAGTGCGAGCCAGAGCCCTGTCACTCGGGTGTCTCGCTTGCCAACCAGTCAGTGTGCAACGTGTAATTACTCCGCCGATCACGGAGAGATCGGCCGTGCGAAGTCATGACTAGCTTCAATGAGGATGATGATAATCATGATGATGATGATGGACCGAATTGGAGATTTCCTCAATGCCCTGGGAACTGAGAGAGTGCCCCTTATTCTTCTACTCAAACCTCTGGTTGTCCATGATCTTAACGCCCATACTGTTCCCGGTTTTTGAGTTCTTTACGGCCCGCCTAGTGCTCCATACCATCCATGATCCCGGCCTAATTGACAGGTTACGCCTAAGGACTCCATCTCCAGCAAGGGGCAGTGGCGACGTAAGCCAGGCACGGCGCCGTTCTCAAAAGTCAAGGAATATATGGTGGAGACACTCGGGAGCAACCTTGACCAGAAGTTCAACTTTATTGCAACGCAGAACCGTGCACACTCTGAAAGTCGCCTGGACGTTTACAATGCCACTATTACCCGGGAAGATCCCGGGCCACATCCCGAAGCGAACCGCATCCCGTTGAAAAAAATCCTACTAACCACCTGCCGAGCTAAGTTGCCGAAGCAAAAAGCCAACATTTCTCCCTTCTTCAGCCCGGACCGTGGAGGAGAGAGCACCCGCTATGTGCCTCCTAGTATAATTAGAATGCAAACGTGGCCAAATAAAAAGGCCGCGAGTGTCCCTCCGAGCTTCTTGCGTTACCATTGGTGGCCACATCCCCCGAAGCCATGTTGTTGCCATGCCACACCCGCCATTCGGGACTGACTTAGGACGTGGTAGCTTGCGAGGCCCTTTATTTACATATTCCACATGTTTCCCGTCCCTCGCATAGCGTAACAAGTTAATTATTCCTTGGACATACGTGATGATCGCGTCGAGGGAATGATCCCGGTTATGGTGATTAGCCGCCGTCATGACAATATTAGAAACATGAAGTGATCAAGGACTGGAGGTGACGGAAGCTGAGCGCCTCGACATAAAGACGGCCCTGTTTCGCTCCCATTCTTGGCCCATGGAACGTCAAGTTGCCCACCACCAGCTTCCAAGACCTGCAAATTCTCGGCTCCAAGCTGTCGGTTCCAATGAAAGCCCAAGTTGCGTCGGTCCTGGCCTTTGCGGCTCAGGCGCTAGGCCACGGCTATGTCTACCGCGTCACGTCAGACAATACTGTGTAAGAGTAGCCATTCCATCCCTCCTCCTAGTCGCTAAACCCTCCCCCACAGCTACCCGGGCTATGACATCTTCATCGACCCCGCGCTCTCCCCTGCCCCGTCGCGAATCGCCTACGGCGGAGGCAGCACCGGCCCAGTCTACGACGGTAAAAGCGCCGCCATAGCCTGCAACACGGTCCACACCCCTGCCCCCGGCTTCATCGCCCAGGCTCGCGCCGGAAGCAACGTCACCTTCCATTGGTCTCGGTGGCTCTACAGCCACAAAGGTCCCATCACAGCCTGGATGGCGCCTTACGAGGGCGATGTTGCCGCTGTCAACGTGAACGAGCTCGAGTTCGTCAAGTTCGCCGAGGAAGCCGTGGACAAGAACGGCGTCTGGGGCACGGTCAAGCTGATGGACAATACCAACGGCACCTGGACGGCCACCATCCCCGC
>FTIZ01058917.1_pt1 | contig 12856 bp, 13 predicted proteins | sample 1658381 | NCBI WGS metagenome assembly FTIZ01 (sample SAMEA3914822, study PRJEB12502) | metagenome | biome: forest; material: soil | place: USA | collected 2012-03-12 | depth 0.1 m
GGGTTGCGTTGTACTCGGTACCTGTCCGTAGATAGGTATCTCTCCCGAAGTGAAAGTCCGAACTTGAGTACTTCGCGCGTTTTTGACACACTCGTCATTCGTCTAAAGCTAAAGAGACGTTTTCCCCAGCTGCATTCTTGACTATTTCCCAATTCTAGCAGCCTGAACGGTAACCACACCTCCGTTTCGTGGACACAAGAGCGTTCCACCAGGAGTGACAGCACAAAGACGGGTGTCTCTGCCCGTCACCCAATCTCCTGGAAGAAAATAGTACTGCTCCATTCCAGTGCTCCTAACGATCTCCGACGGGCTTCTTCCTTGCGGCCCAACCCCTTCGCCTCCTGGCGTTGGCAGCCTCCAGGTGCAAATCCAACGGTCCACACTCAAAAAAACAAGGCGTCTTCCCGATAGAATCCCGAGAGGCTCGCGGATCCTTGAAGCAATGTCTGGAGATATGGTTTGGTACGACAGACCTCGAGGGATTCCGTGCTCAACATCACCGTGCTGCAACTCTTCAATGTCAAACAAGAGGTATTGACTCTCAAACTGCCCCGAAGACGTTTCGGATGAAATCTCCAGCAAGACTTCGGGGGAGTCGATATTGGTTATCAACCTTCCAAGCCGCTCAGTATCCCGCTGGAAACTGCTCGCGCGCGCGTAAGCAGTGGAAGGGAGTATTGAGATTGTGGACGATCTCCCAAGGCGAGGCGGGAAGTAGGTGTACTCCTCCATTTGACGGAGGTTATCCCAGCTAAACACATGTACCTTGGTGTTTCCAAAGCCGAGGAGGATGTTTGGGCTTGTTGGGTGACATGCCCATTTGACTTTCAGTGTGCTTGTTGATCCCAATTCCAGCAAACACTCCGTGACGGTTTTCGATTCTATCTCAACAGAGAAGACTTTCACCGGCGTGGCAACAAACAGCTTGCTGCTAGTGGGATGGAAAATGAGCTGGCTGATGATGTTGCCATCTTCTGGTGAGATATGGACGTCAAGCGTGTGAGAGGCCTCCCAGGTGTCGTGGCGGTCGTCAGGCCTGGCCACACTTTTAATGACGAGCCTCCCGCTTTGGTCCGCAAATGCCACGAACTTGCCGTCTCCGCCCCAGGCGATATGCTCAATTGACATGCGGCTGATAAGGCGTGCCAGTTCGCAGACTTTCCCTCGACCAACTTCACCAAGCGTCGCAACACCGTTCTCGGTGCCGTAGCAGTAAAGAGGGCCGAAGGATTGACTTGCCAAGCTAATGACGTTGTCAACCCTAGAAAGGTGATGTTCGGAAGGCAGTGAACCCCTAGAGAGGCTCTCGGTCTCACTGTTTGTATCACTGCTATGGTCTGGGCAGTCCGCAAGTCGGACGAGAGCATTTGGTTCCCAAACATTGCCGTGTGATCCTCTAATGTCGTAGAGCTGTCGAGAGTCTGCGCTGAATGAGAGGTACAGGACGGGGTCTTGTGATGACAGTTGATGAAGCTTCGAGAAGTCGGCGGTCGCAAAGATCTTGATCGTACCCACCCCATCGCCCGTTGCAACGAGAGAGCCATCCTGATTCAAGGCGAGACAGTTTCCTCCAGTTTGCACGGTGACGTCGGTTTCCTCCTCATGCGGATCCCATCGAAAGAGCATCCCAACCTGGGTCAGCCCAAAGACCTCACCGCTCAGGGGGTGCCATGCAACCCGGAACACCTCTCCCCATGTCCTTTCTTGGAAGGTCATATCTGTTTTGTTGAGACGCACGTAGCATTGCCCCAGCAACATGGGAGGCTCCAATTCCCATACAGTCAGTGGGTGATTCCGATATCCGAATGCAACCATGCTACCATCCGGGCTAAAAGAGGAGCACATCGGGAAGTTGACGATTGTGTTACGCAGGCGTTCTTCGTCGATCTGAGTTTGAAGAGTCCATTGGGTTGAACTGTCGTCGACTGAGCACGTCCGAATACATCTGTCCGCGCCACACACAACAACTGTATTCTGCTCCTCAGCAAACATGATGTTGTGCGGGGCGGGGCGTTTTCGTGGATTTTCGATGGTCTTCACACAATCGCCCGTCGCCACGTCCCACACCTTTGTCGTGGCATGCCCGTAGCTGACAACCATGTCGCCAAGCTTGTTGGCTTGAATACTCGAGACGCGCTCGGAATGCGAAAGGCGGCGCTGTTCCTCGAAGGTGGAGGAGCTGTAGATGATAATCTGGCTTGTGTTCCTGGTGATGCTCAGGAGTGCAATCCGGCCGCCGCCGGCTGTGATGATGGAGGATGCGATAGCTCCTGGAGGAAGAGAGAAGCGTGCAAGGGAATCATCCCAAGTACTGTTGGTAAAGCCGGAGACCCTAAGAGCTCGACTTTCTTTGCGCCCAAATTGACGGTAGATCATGGAGTCCTCCGGACAGAAAGGGGGAATGAGTTTGTAGATGGAGTCAGGTTGTGACCTCAGATTGTTGCCAAACTTGCCGAGGATTTTGGCGAGATCCGTGGCCCAACCTTCAACAATGGCTACCATCTGCTGGCTTGCGATTGACTCGTCATTGTTCCGCCTTCTTCGAAGCTTGGCCGTTATGTCGGCCAAGTAACGGGAGGCGACAGCCAAAGCCCTGAGCTCCCTTGACTTGGCAGCGACGTAGATCCACGTTAGGACATGCGGCCCCTTGAGAAAATTTGCCACAACTTCCAGAGTTCCGGGATTTGAAAGAGCAGAGGAGAGGCCTAAATGGTGCGGCCAAGCTGTTGTCGCATATTCGAGAAGAGGAGGCGATTTGCCTTGGTTGATTTGGCTTCGTAAGGGTTGATCCGTCAGACGCGCAATGCAGCGTCTGAGAAGCATGTCGTTGGATGACCTGATGTCAATAGCCAAAGACCGCTCTTTCTCTCTCCCTCGTGTCAAATACTCTCGAGCAGTCTCGTGGATCATGGCCACCCTGCCCTCATGGTCTACAATCACGAATCCGCCACAGAGATCGGCAATGGTGCGGTGGATCTCGAGTACGCCGGTTTCGTTTCCCAGGGCATCCCCAAGTTCCGCCACATTCAACAATCGCTGTGCGCATGTTGCCCAGCTGAGGATAGTTTGGCCGAGCTTTCGATTGCTCGCATTGGAAGCTGCCTCGAGGGAAACGGCCATTCTGTCGTACAAGGCCTCCATCCCTGAGGGAAGCTCGATCAACGCTTTTTCCACGTCCGGCCGCGTGTGGCATGAGTTGATCCTTTGAACGGCTAAGTGAATCCAGAGGAAGTTTCCATTCGCACGTTCGAGTAACTGGGTCGTAATGTGTTCCCGGTACCCGGCGTCGCCACCAAGATCCATCTCGTGGTCAATGTACGCTCGGAAGTCCATGGGGTTTCCTTCGATAGTGATTGTCGCCATGTCCACTAGCTTTGCTAGTTTTTGGAAACCGGACGATATCTCATGCGTGTTGCGGCTGACCATAATAATCCGGATAGGGAGTAATGTGGTGTGCAAGTCTGCCAGCAATTTGATGACTGACGATGGCCGATCGGCTTCATCGATACCGTCGATGACCAGATAAAGCGGTTTGCCGGGCTGACTTAGTTGAAACAGTGCTTGTTTGAATAGCCACTGCCAGATGCTCCGGTAGTCTGCCGTCTTGATCTCGGTCCCAGCGGCCTCCAACTGCTGGAGTTTGTTTGCATATGCTGGTGTTGAGTTGGCTAATTGGCACGCCAGTGACCGCAACATCATGCTGATGCCACGCTTCTCCTGCGACATGAACCGGACGAAAAAGTAGTGGCATGGTACGCCCAGCTCAAAGAGATGGTTGATGAGAAAAGAAGATAGAATCGACTTTCCACTGGCAGCGTTTCCGTGCACCCAAAGGACTCGCGGCTTTGCTCCAACGTCGCCCATCCACTTTGTAAAGGTGTCATGGTGAAGAATCCAGGAACATGTACCGGGTGTCCAGCGGTCTCGGAAAAAGTTGTAGTCCGCATCTGGTGATTCGGGAAGTGAAAGGTATTCTGCAAAGTCCCTCGTCGCTGTCTTGGTTGGGGCAGACGCCATGTCTGAAAATGGGGTTAGGTTGCTAAAGCTCCAGTGCAGTGGGAGGGATTATCACTAACCGCTTAACTTGACGTTCCCAATCAAAGTTTTCAAGACATTTCTCACCGTGACATAACGTGGGTCGGACGGGCTGGCGTATTTGCACACCCCATGGTGGTCTGCATCCAGCGGTTTGGAAATCTCCCCCGGGTAGCCCAGGACTGATGAGTCCTTCTCTAGGACCATCTAATACGTAATTATGAGTTATGAGAAACTGCTCTACACAAATAAGTGGAGTGATAGCTCGGATGCTTACAATTTGAGACTTCTTGAACACTGCCAGGGGTGTCGGACGGGTCTCATAGAAAGAGATGATGTCCAGCTTTGGAGCAACGTGCCGAAATTGCTCATTGAGTTTCTGGAGTGTTTGTGATCCAGCCGAGAGCTCAGAGATAAACTGCATTGGGCTACTAGAAAACGAGACTTGGAGAATGCGATTGAGAGTTTCGGCCAAGTTGGTACCACGGTGCGGCGTTGAAAGAAAAACGATGGCCGATATTGATTTGATGATGGCGCCGTAGGCAGGGTCGTTCTGGCCCTGCATGTATGCCTACAAAGCAAAGAACAACGAACATCAATTCAGTACTTGGCCCTTTATGGCTCTCAAGAGACACTAGACCTTGACTTACCTCTTTCACAAGCAAGCCCCCCATGGAATGCACGATGAAGATGATGGGTCGCTAGGCCATGACATGTCGGTCAGTAATCCGTCTCGGTAGAGCGCCTGGGTCATGCCTCACATCTCCCATCCGTAAGTCCTCCAGTCCGGGCATAGATTCGTCCTGAGAATACTTTAGGTCATACAAGAGGTCTTTGGCAAAGTCGAGGACGGACAACTTGTTCCGTCCACCACTTGACCGAAAGTTGGCGTTGTATCCAAAAGTCAGGATGCGTGCTTCGTTGATGTCCGGCTCGAGAGGGAGAAACTTGAGAGGCCAGAAAAAATCTGGATTACGGTTATGAGACCATGTCGTTTGGCTGCTCCCGCCCAAGCCATGCACAAAGATAAAATCAGCTCTGCGTTCGCCGATGGGTCGATGCACCACTTTTAGGCCCAGGCTGTCCTGTCTGGAGGATTCGGACCCGCGAATTGACGAATCGGTCTCTCGGGACGAGTTCCATGTGCCATGTCGTGAGACCGAAGGTGGGGTCGATGAACTTGCGAGCTCGTGATGCAAGATGGTGGAGTTGCTCTTGACAGAGCTCTCACCCGAGGGAACGTCAAGAGACGTGGAAGGGGTGTGAGAGGCATCGCGGGAGAGCGGTGACGGTGGTCGCTGCGCCTGCGTCTGCGTGTCGTCTCCGCTCCCCGCTGCTTTCTTGCGGAATAGGAACTGTCTCCTGAACTAAACGTAGGCGCACGCGAGATTGTCAATGATCAGTTCAATGGCGTCGCAGTTAGAGAAACCGTAATCAACAGGGGTCCAACGAACCATGGCCGCTCTGCTGCCTCTGCATCACACAGAAGCGGGACTCCTTTTGTTCGCCCGGAAGGGTGGAGAGATTGACCGTGGATTACAGTCGGTACGCGGAAGTAGTGGCACGGCGATGTTTGGACGTTTGGCGACGGGGAACGGCGGACCGTGGCGCACGAGTCTCAAGAGTCCCTGGGCCCAGCCCCCATTCTTAGCCGCGGGGTGCCTTTGGCGCTGGAGGCTGCAATGCGAAATCTATTGATGTCGGTTGCGTGCCGCTCGCGGCCGCGATTGGTGTATATGTTGGGGGCGTCATGCAAAGCCCCACTAACGTGCGACTCTCGCCTCTGTTCTCTTCCTATCATGAGCCGCCTGTGCCCCTCTCCCACAGTTGCCCGGCTACGGACGTGGAGGTCGGCGGTAACACAGGCCAGGTACCTCCCTTATGTAGGTATAGGGAGGACACCCGGCTGCGAAGAGGGACATTCCCTTCCTTCTGGCTTCTCTTCAAGGTGCCACTCAAGGTAAATGTACCTACCTATCTACCTGAATATCGAGTCAACTGGACAAGATTGATTGCTTTGCAAGGCAGCACCAGAAGCACAAAGACCTCCTCAACGACGATCTTCACGAACCTGGCAAAGATGGGAACTGTTCCCCCCAATTCCGATCTGCAGGGAGCAACTGCTCTAAGCTTTCTGACGTCGTCTCAACAACATCATGCCGCGGAGTGCGGGGCGAACGCGAACAGCGGAAGTCCGCCGCCTCCTAACGTGCTTCGGTCGGCCACTCCAGACACACCGGACACGGAACCTCCCCCGCCTTATACGGAAACACCAGTTACTTCCGGAGGCGGACAAGGCGCCCACCAGTCTCGGTTTGCCAAGTCAAACTCGCCCGAGAAGGCAGGTTCCATGACAATCAAGGAGATTCTCGAGCATCTTGGTGGCGTTTTCCCGATGGACGATGCGGTGGTTGATGGTGCGAACTTGATCCCGACTCTGCCCAACCCGAAACCTTACTGACGCGTTTCCAACAGCCCTCCCTCCAGGAAGTACCTTTGTCTCGGTCGAGCACTTCGGAACGAGTGCCTGGACCATCACTGGCAGGGTCACGGCGTCCGGCCCGGATGAATCTGAGGAATACTACTTTGTGAAAATCGCTTACGGAGAGACTGGCCGAATCATGCTTGGAGGCGAGTACGAATCGTCCAAGAGAATCTACGAGACCATGTCGGATTTTATTCCAAAACCCATTGGATATGGAAAGTACCGTGCGCAGGGATCAGAGGCCTACTTCTATCTCTCCGAGTTCGTCGTCATGGATGTGACCTCGGCACCCGACCCGGCCGAGTTCACGAGCAGGCTCGCTGATCTGCACAAGTTGAGCAAATCGCCGACTGGAATGTTTGGGTTCCCCATCCAAACCTGCGATGGCGACAGGGCCCATGTGGTTGACTGGCAAGAGAGTTGGGCCGTCTTCTATCGAAACCTGTTCCTCGGCGTTTGCGAACTTGATGTCAAGCGAAACGGACCTTGGCCAGAGTATGAACGGGCTATCCACCAGATAGCCTGGAAAGTCATCCCACGGCTCCTTGAGCCCTTGCAAGCCAACGGCCGGAAGCTCAAGCCATGCATTATCCATGGCGATCTCTGGGAGGGCAACATGGGCATCAACATGGAAACTGGGAGCAGCCTCCTCTTTGATGCCGGTTCGTATTTTGCGCACAACGAAATGGAACTGGGACATTGGTATGTACCCGCAGAACTCTTTCTGCAAGCATACCGTTTCGTGAAAGTTGGCTGACAAGATTTGAAATAGGCGATGCGAATTCAGCTCTGTCTTCAGGTCGGAAGCGTACACCAGACATTATCGCAGTGCTTACCCAGCCGCGGAACCGGCTGATGAATTTGATGATCGCATTCGACTGTACAGTTTGAAAGGTGCTGTCAATTATTCCGCCGGCCACTCAGGATCCGATTTGAGGAAAACGTAAGTCAAGTTCCAGCCACGCTTCTGTTTCTAGTACAGGACCCTGCTGACGACATACCTTTAATGAATAACATTTAGCGCTTACAACAACATGTGCTACCTGTGTGAGAAGTATGCCCCCATCGATGGCATCGACAAGTACGATCCTCAGATTGACCCTTCGATCACTGGCGCATGTATCGTCCCTCATCTGGCCGAGGGCCTCATCTAAGGGTTGAAATTTAGTGATATATGACTCGAACAGATGCAAGCTTCTGCCAGATGTTATCTATCAGCCTAAATGCTAGGCAGCTTTCTGTAGGGGCTGGTTGGCAGGAGAGTCAACACAAGTCGAACTCAATCTGTTAGCTACCTTGTCTTCTCATGAATATTGAGGCAGTGAAGCGGGGAATGAGCTATGGAGTGGAATATGTCATGACTGCCTTGTATCCGGCTGCCTAGCTCCCTAGCTTTCAGAATACCATCGTGATATTATTTTTCAAGAAAAAACCCTTCCTGAAGCGAGGGGGGCATAGAAGTCTGCCAGAGAGTCAAAGGGTTCTCGGCCGCCCGCAACTGCGGCCAGGAAATTGGACCCTGTGGAGAATACGGCTCAAGAACAAACTTGCAGGTTGCTAACTTGGTTCGAACATACCTGGAAAACCTGGAAAGAAAACCTAACAAGGGTCCAGGTACGAACTGAGTCGAGCACGAAGCAACCTCGTGTTGACCAATGTGGAAATGACGATGTTTGTATGAATATAATATAATATCTTTGGACCAGCCTTCACCCTTTTGATTTCTTTTATTCCCATTTCATGCTCTTCGTTGGCGAGCGAGCTTGACAGCAGCCACTCCTCTATCCATCCAACCCCCTCGTCTCATCAACTATCAAGATGCTCAGGCTGTCTCTCTTCGCCCTCGCGGCGTCGATTGTTCCCACCATTCAACTTTTAGCCCCTCCATCCGGTTCCACCGTGGCGAAGGGGAGTTCGTAAACCGTTAAATGGACCATTTTCAGCCTAACCCTCGTCAACTTTGTCAATTGAACCCCCACTACTATTTTAATCGCCACGAATGTTCAGACGTTGGCCGGCCAAATTGACGTGAAGATCTCTTGTACCGCCACCACTTCGTTTGGATTCCAGATGTGAGTGCTCCTCGAACCCCTATTCCAGCCCATCTCGGGGAACCGATGAAGCCAAGATACTGACTCTCCCTCATCAGCAAACACCATTAGTACCACCAGTACCGACACCACCTACGCACAGACTAGGCAGTTCACCCTTTTCGCCGGCTCCTGCTGCGACGTTGGCACCCCAGTCGCCGTGACATTCAACGAGTTGGTCGTCACCCAGTGATGCCAGACCATCAAGATTGTCGGAAGCATCACTGAGCTGGGTAACTGGGATGCAAACAAGGCCGCCCCGCTCAGTGCATCCGAGTACACCTCGAGCAACCCACTCTGGAGGGTCACCGTAATCCTGAAGCCCGGAGAGGTCCTATAGTACAGGTACATCAACGTCGCGCCGGGCGGCGACATGACATGGGAGAAGGACCTAAACTACACGTACACCGCGCCCGTTGGGTGCGCGACCGCCGCGGCAGTGCATCATACATGGCAACAGTTATGAGAGAGGCTTTGCTAGGAAAGGTGAAGGTGTCGCAGCCACAGGAGGTGGCTAATAGTGGCTGCTGGCCTCTCAAGTGTTTGATATCGTCTGGCACTACTTATACACAAGTATATGGGGGTTTATTTTGTAGATAGGTTGTTGTAGGGCAAAAGGCGACGACAACGTGGTGAGAAAGCGTGTCAGACGCTGTGTTGTTGTGTGTGTGTAAAGGGCCCCTCCATCTCTTGCTGTCGGCCTACCAGACTCTCCCACTCCATTTGCTTCCAAACTCTCATCCGAGGCGTGGCAGAAGGGAAGTGAGTTTGGCATTTTGTCCATATTGGCGATTTTGGCATATCTGGTTAGCTAGAACGCCACAGCATGACCCTTGAGGTACGGGGTATCGTCAAATTTTGACGTGCAGTCAAGAGCAAGGTCAGCCAAAATATCCTCGCCTTCTGTGGCTCGTATGACTATCGGTCGGCGCGGATCTTTGGCCACTACCCGGTAATAAGTGAAGAAGATGTCAAGTCCTACCGGCACCCGATTCGTACTTCGACTTCGCGAAGTTGGACGGTGAGGATCTGTGCACAGCGTGCCTGCACTTGTTCACGAAAGTTGTCAACGATATAGGCATGGATGCCTGCTTACTTTTAGAACATCTGCTCTGCCTTCCCACTAGCACATCTCCCGAGCCGGTTACCAGCAGATTCCACTTGGACTTTCCTGTCCCGCCATTCTTCTGTTGGATTAATACAGCACAACGAGCAGAGAAAACAACCGTAACATGCTTCCAAGGATGTGTAATCTGAAGAGGTACAAAGGTACTAGCGGCTCGTCCGGCTGAGCTTGGCTCGCTCTCCTCGGCGATCCCCCTACGAGCCATGGCGCTATCCTGGATTTCGGTGACGCAGCGGACTTTCTGCTCATGGCAACGGTTGCACGATTGCCTTCGCGGTATGGGAGGAAAGGGGTCGAGGGCCCGCGGGCATGATAGTGAGGCCGGCATGATGGCTGCGGTGGTAGTGGTGGTGGTCGTGGCGGTGGCCGCCATGGTGGTGTGTGGCGTCGTAGAACGTCTATGGTACCTAATTATGGACTTCATGCTTTCCACGAACGGCTTCGTGCGTCTACGCGGCGTCGAAGGCAAATTGGGGCTCTAGACACTGCCGGGCTCACTGGGAACAGGCGTTACCTAACACAATTGCGGGCGGCCATCTGTGTTCTGTAGTTGTATAGAGTATATAACATTATGGGATCACCGCCCCTTCCTATAGTCCTAGCAAATCTGGTCCGGATCGCTCGACTAAGTCCTGTAGACGGTATGTGAGCAGGTTCTCGTTCGTCGGCAGGGTTGGAGATCTATCTCTTTATTGAGAGATGGCAGGCGATGCTGCAAAGTGAAGTAATTAGGCAACCGAAAGTCGAAACTGGGCGATGGCGGTAAACCTAGAGTGCAAGGAAAAGGCCCGCTGCTCCATTTTCAAGGGGGAGGATGACCGGGCACCGTCACACTTGAAAGAGCGGTCACTAGATATGAAAGTAGTCCGTACGACCATCAAGTACACGATAGCGACGGAAGGATTAGACTAGAACGACGAAGAAGGACCGAGTCAGCCGCAGCAGAGGAGGAGCTTCGGTAACTAACACCATACAACCTCGACTAGTAGGTCCCGCTTCAGCTACTGAGGATAGGACGCTAAACACCTGGAGATCAGAGACTCCAAGTTGATCTACTAGTGATAGAGAAGAGGCATAGGGGCGTTGACAAGAGAGAAATGTAGGGGCTTGGACGAGATCAGCACAAAGCGATCGATCCGAATGTAAGGTAAGGCATCTAATTAGCTGGCGTGCCAAGGCCCTTTAGGCTCAGCGCCTCCGGGCGAAATAAAATCCATCCATCCATCCAACGACAAACTTGCAAAGACAAGGAAATCTACCTATCTTGGTGCCTGACCTACCGGCGTAGGTACGTACCTAAGGTGGCTATCCGCGCCCAGCTCGGGGCAATCTTCTGGGTCGGCGTAAAAGGTACCGCCCAGCTGTTCAAGCACCTGGCAGCGCTCCTCCATGCTGTAGGCATGGAAGACCATGCCGGCATTCCTCTCAACGGCTTCGGCCTCGGTCAGGCAGAGGACCCATACGCCGCCGGTAGCCGGCCACCCGGCCCGCAGAAAGCTCTTTTTCGGAGCCCACCTGTGCACACGAGCCAGGTCTCGATCCTCATCCCACGTGAATTCGGACATCCACCACATGGCACCCAAGTGGCGCACTACACAGCACCAAACGTCAGTAACCCTCCCAAGTCAGTACTAAGGCGATGGGTGTCATCTGCGCGCGCCTGAAGAACCCGTCCGTTCAGGACGTCAAACTTACTCTTGGTGCAGTGCGCGTCTTCGTCCGGCGCGTCACGGGGAGTGGCCGGGGATGGGTGTGGCACTGGTTTGAAGCGCTCGTAGCCGAGGAACTCGATCTCTGCTGCTGACGCTTTGAGGACTATTCGAACGACGATATGAGTCACATCTGCGCCACCGGCGTCCAACAACGAAAAGACTCGGAGCAACAAGGTTGGTGGCCTACCATATATGCCGCCAATGGCCGGCCAGCCGTACACGGTGGCGAGCGGGCCGGAACCATATGCCACCCTCACCCTATTCCAATTGACTGTTTCAAACACAACTTCAACTCCTGAGGGCCGGCGCCCCCGGTGTGTTTCCATGAGGGACGTGGGTTGCGCGGCTCGATCAGGGGCGGAGCGGTGCGCCAGCCCAAGGAGTGCGGCCGCTGCGACGAGCACGAGGGCTATTTCGAGGAGCATGGGCGGAACGAGAGTTGGCATGCAAAGGACGAGCTGGGGTAAATGTACTGTAGCTAATGTCGGGGTAAAGGTACCTGGGGTGGGTGCCAGCGGTGGGAAAGGGCAAAATGCCAGCGGTTGAACAAGGTACCAGGTATGGTCCCTCGCGGGGCTCAAGGTCGCAAGTTACCTACCTTACGTAACTGCGAACAAAAATGGCGCAAGGGAATCGGGGAAGCCAACTGCAATTCCCACGAGCGAGCGACACGATAATAACTCCGTAAGAGTAGGGTGGTTCCACCTCCATCCCACCTCAGCTCTCCGAACCACCAGGGAACGCGAACTCGACCTCGTTGGGGGGAATACAAGTTGATCCGACCATGGTACTTGTAGAAGTCCTCCAAAAGTCTAGGTTGCCTAGATTCCAACGAAAGACCAAAATAAGTTGAAATAGCCCCTTCCCCTGACCTGATTCTGTGGTATTTACTAATCATTAGACGCCCACCCGCGCTCTTGAGCACGAGCACGCCCCAACCACACCCGGGTATAGTTCAAGCAACGAAAGAGCGAAATATGCATCATTTACCACGCTTTGCGACCCATTGTGTATGTAACCGGCTCTTACACTCTGTTTTGCAAACGCTGCAAGCCCACCATCGCGGACTGGCCGCCGGGAGGCTAGATTCGCAAACAGCGCAAAACGCCGTTGCAGATTCCAGCTGCTTCAGCTCGCCGGCCTCCTTTCGTTGTCTTGAAAGTTGTATCTCGTCTGCTTTCCGGTTACTGCAGAGCGAGCATAGCTCTCTCGAAAGAGTCTCAAACTCCTTGGTCTTCTGAACATGTCTGCAGGTCTGGCCTGTCTGCGACTGGTGCGGTTGGGATGACCCGCAGCAGTGCTTGTAGTAGCAGGACGAACAGACTGTGATGCAGTTCTCGACATGCTCGGTTGTCTCGGGATCCGCAATGTTGCGGACGGTTGTGCAGTCCTTGTGGCAGTGTTAGCG
>FTIZ01751375.1_pt1 | contig 12841 bp, 17 predicted proteins | sample 1658381 | NCBI WGS metagenome assembly FTIZ01 (sample SAMEA3914822, study PRJEB12502) | metagenome | biome: forest; material: soil | place: USA | collected 2012-03-12 | depth 0.1 m
TTGGACGGCAACTCGAGCTGGCGGCACCGACGATGCTCACCCGGAGCCGACGAGTAGTATCCCACGCTGTGCGTTCTCGCCGGCGGGCAGCACAAGGTTGAAGTGGTGTGATGTGTGTCTCTCTCTCGCCCAAGACCAAGGCAGGAGGACAAGGCGCACGGCTCTCGCCAGCTATCGCCTGACAGGAGCTGATTCGCCAGCTGTCCTGGAGCGGCTGCTCCTGGCCTGGGCGTTTCGGGTCCACAAGTGCCGCTAGCGTCGCGCCAGTTGCCCACCCCGAGCCCACTTGCATGGTTCAAGACCCGGGCCCCTGGACCGTGCCCATGCCCTGAAGCGACGCCATCGCACAAGCCTCTCAGCAAACCAGGGAAGTTGCATGTTCCCGTCTTTTTTCCACTGTCATCGGTCTGGTTTGTCTGGTTTGTGCGTGGGGAGCAGCCCTCAATCAAGGTTTATGTCCGCGGAGGAACCCACCAACAATGGGGGCGGGGGTTGGCTGCGAAACTCTCCTTCAAGGTTCCGCATCTTCGAGGTTCTGCACGGGCTCGATTCCGTCCTGTATTCGGTGCATCCTCGCATCCTGTCCGACAGAAAGAAGCAGGCCAGAGACTCCGCGCAGGGTAGGGCTGTGGAGTCTGCCTCCTTTCCAATCTTTTCCTCCCATCCCCCTTGGCCTCCCCTGGGCCCTTGGTCGTCTCGAGGACACCTAGGTCAGGGAACACGACTGTTTCCCGAGCCCGACGACTCTTCTCGGCGCCCTGTTGGCGTCTATTTTCGCCTCCCGAGCCGCGCAGACGCAGGTTTGTTGAATGGCTTCATCCGATTTCCCCGTGTGGGGAAAGCTGCCGTGCCGACACGGGCTCCAGCATCCAGCAGGGCAGCATGGCGGGAACCCCGGATTCGAGCACAGCCGTGAAGTTTGTGGGCATCATCTCCAGACTCCGGTCGATCAGGATGAAGACTCGCCGTTTCTGGCTTTCGTGCCCCAGCCAGCCGAGCCAGCCAGTCCCATGCGCCACTGGAAATCGCACTGGGGGCGGGGTACCCGGGGCTTGCCAGGGGGGACTTGCGAGTGGGAGGTTTTGTTCCACCTGCGCCAGGCTTGCTCCCCGGTTGGATCCATCATTGGCATCCTCTGCAACCTGAGTTTTGTTTCCGTGCCCAGTTGCAAGTTGCGGTTTGCCGGTCCCAGAATGCGGCGCGGCGACGCATGACCACATTCTCAACGGCGCCGCAGCCTGTTGGCTTCACATCGGCCATGACGGATCGTTTCAGCCTCTCAAGTGCCGTCAGCCCAACAAGACAACACCTGACCGGTCCACAATCTCAGCCATCAAAAAAGTGGGACGGCCCCCAAACATCGAATCCCGGAGCGCTGGGTCCACTGCTTTCACCAGAGATATGAACTGGAACCCCCACGAATCCCGCGACCGTGAGCGCGAATAATATCCTGCACCCAACTTTGAGTTTTTTTTTTCCGGTTACTATGTAATGTCTGGTGCCCAGGACAAACTGGGAATTCGGTGAAGTGCCCAGGTCACGCGCGCTATTCCACGGCAACCGCAGACATTAACTTGTTCATGGTGCGGCTCGGATGTTTTAGGGACATACGGTACAGTACAGTATTACAGCGCCCACGACCGCGGCCTGCTTTGTTGGCCGCGATGGTCTGCGACGCCACCGATGCCCTTCCATTTCTGCTTCGCATCCGAGGACGAGAGGCTGCGATATCACGGCCGAGTGATTGCAGGCAGCCGTTGCATACAGTCGGCAGGCGGTGTGCAATGCTGCCCTCTTATCACGACGACCTGCGTGGGCACTGGGCACCACCTGCCTGCCCCGTCCCGTTCCCAAAAGTGGCGGAGATTGCCGGCAACTCCCAATCGCAGGTGTTATCGGCTGCCATTGGCCAATCAATGCCGTTTATCTCTGCCCCTCCTTCCCACACGTGGGAGTTCGCGTGCATCCCAACGGCTGGACGCCGTGGAAGCCACGGAAAAGGTGTGCTCGGGCCGTGTCAATTGGCCGTCCGTGGACTGTGTTCAGAGACGCCCGAAAGCGAAAGGACCTCCCAAGTGCGACGCCCGGAAAAGGTGACACCACCCTCGAAGCCGAGACATGTCGCTCACGGGACCAGCCTCGACCTCGCGTCGCGGTCCTGTGTACGGGAGCACTCCGTGTGCCAAACCGCCGTGCTTCTCCGTAAACAATGCTAGCCAGAAACACCCGTCGCTGATTGAGAGTCGCATCATGTCCGCATCAAAGCGTCTCGTCATGTCCGCCCGGGACCCTTTCTCGGAGCAAATCATGGTATGTACATAGTATCGCGTTCCCTGCCCCGTTCACTCCAAGCGCTGGACATCCTGGCCATATTAATATCCGAAACTATGCGCCAAACACGACTGTCTTCCTTCACCTCTGTCGAACGCTAGCGCGTGGCAGAAATTGTCCGTCGGACAACTTCCTCTTCGATCGATCGACTGCAGGAGGCCCCCAGCCAACCCCCCAGCCAATCCCTAGGCCTGTCGGAAGTGGCCTCATCGGAAGACGGCGACGCCAAGAGGGCCTACACCGCGCGGCACACGCTGCATGGCCCGCATCAGAAACGCATGGGTGTCTCGGCCTCGAAAAACAAGGTTGCATCAGCGGCGCCGGACAGCACCACCACACAGAATGCCCAACTTACAGCGGTGTACACTACAGCACAACCACAGGATTCCGTCATCTGTATTCTGTACAGGACGCTGCAGTGTCTACCCCCCGCGCCGGGTGAGCGGGTGTCGGCATCGACGGTGAACCCGAGTTCGAGATTGCCTCTTATGGTTTCACGGGCAAGATGGCGACACAATCGTCACGCATCGCATACAAGACACGAGGTGCCTCGCCGGGGACAATCCAGGGTTCTCGCCAAAGCATGGAGGGTCCCGATCAGCGACGGGGCTTCTCCAGCTTTTCGACTCCCACGAGTTTCCAGCTTTACCGAGGTGGTGGGTGACCACCACATGGATTCTCGATGTGGGTGGGGGAAATTTCGCGATACCGATCAAGAGAGTGGACGGGCCGGGGTGAAACGACACGCTTCGAGGTGCTGCATTGGATACGATACACTGCACTCAGCGGAGGAGATGAATACGACAAAATTGGCAGGCATGATACGACACCACAGTCGGTAACCCCTCCTGAGCGGCGGCTAGACCCAGGCCCCTTGGTGGGCTGCCCTGCTGGTGATGGTGCCGCGGCGCATTGCGTCGATGGCGGTGTGGCCCTGGTGGTGTGCAGCCCCCGGGCGAACCCAACCAGAAACTTACCTTGGTGCATTGTATGCATCCTTCCCTGCTCCTCGGCTGGGACGGCCATTCGCCAGGCTCGCCTCCGTGCTGTGTATGGGGTGTTCCAGGTTTCTGTAGGCTGGGGCAGACCGGGTGTTCTGCACGGAATGTCTGCACAGCACCGTGGTTGTGGCCTTCACCCAACCAGATGCCTGAACAGATCGCTTGTCAGCAGACGGGAGCAGCCTTCTTTGCGTGGGCAAGGGACCCGACCTGGAGGTCGCCTCTCCACTGTCGGTCTGGCACGCCATGCGAGCACAACACATAGTAGCACAGCTTCATCTTCACCAGCTATGCAGCTCACCACTCCGTCCGGCATATCGTCTCAGACAAGGCTGGAGCTGCTGCCGGGCGGAAGCACAACGACCCCGCACACGGTTGCAGCGGATGAACTCATGTCATGTCATGTCATGTCAGGCGCGCCGGCTCGGATCCAGCGGCGGATGGACCTCGTCGCCAGCAAAAAGGTGAGTCAAGATCAGGACAGATTGCAGTCATGTCGCCCTGTCGATCATAATACGCCGTCGTGATATGCAGCGAGGTCTCATGACCTCGACTCGCCCTGGTTCCGGCCCTCCACGGTTCCGTTGTTGGCAGCCTTCTGGAACGGCGACGAGGACGAGCATACGGGCCAGAAAAACAAGGGTGGCCGGATTCGGACTGGCCTGGTAATTTTCTCCTCGACGCCCTGCGGCCTGACGTCATTTCCTGCGAGCTGTCGCGTTCTCGCCTCACGCACCTCAATTCTAATCTGCAGACAACTTGGCAGAATGCTGCCTCGAGCTGCAAGCCATTTCGGTGACTGGCCACGTCCGTCGTAGCATTGTGCGCACGCCTGGACGACCCTAATCTCAATACTCGGCCGAGCATTCTGTCCTGGCTAACTGTTTTACCCTCGAGCCTTTCTCTCCTTGACCTTCTTTTCCTTTGCCCCAGCCACGCGTGCCCAGCTTGCCTCGTCGATGCCGCCCAGCCAATGAAGGGCAGGAATCCGAACTCTTCTCCTCTCGCTGGGCAGGCCGAACAAAGAACACGGTCCGGGCTCTGCAACAATTGCGCAACAGGACTCGGCAAGACGCAAGATGAAAAGCTAATAAGGTGGTCGTGCCGAAGCGCGGGCCACTCTGCAGCCTCAGCTTGCAGTGGGGGGGTTTTTTTTTTTTTTAAACTCCTCAGACCCCACCGATCGCTCGCCACCTCCAAAAGCTGCTGTCAAACGAGAACTTTCGCGGTGATCTCCCGCGTCGGAGTCGGAGCCGAATATCGGATCGCCACAGCTTGAGGTTAATTGCAAGTTGACCTCGAATTCATGAGTCAAAGAAACCATGGCGCCAAACGCCGCAGCACGCCGCATCTAGCCAATAACAAACACCGAAGAAAATTCTTCTCGCTTGTTCTTGGGATCTGGAGTTGGGGGTGCATGTCTCAGATCCCCCCGCGACCGCTCGCTCCTTGGCTTGGCTCAGCTGTGAGCTGTCTGAGTGGCGCAGCCGTTGGGCGGTTTGCATCAGTCACAGCCATGCGCCTGGGGGCTTGCGGTCGGTCGCAGCAGCCACCGAACAGGTGATTGACCCCCAATCACGCCCTGGCTGCGGTGGGGGGTGACCGGCCTGTGGGCGGCACGCAACCGGCACGTTCGCCGTCGCTTTCGCAAATCGCTCGGGACATTCCCGGACAGGCAGGTTTTCGCTTTCCAGTGCTGATTGCAGTGGACAGCAGAATATGTGGACAGAGAGGTGCAGAATATTTGTGTACCAACTCTCCATCAGGTTCTCCCACTCTTGCCCACACGGCAGAGTGGTGGACGATTGCATCATCCGCGATCAGCTTGAGAGGCGCACTCGCGGTATTACACAGCACAAGGCACTTCGACGGCGAAGTCAAGCATTGGCCAATCGAGCGCGGAGATGGCAGATTCGCCAGGAGATTGGCTGCTGCAGCCGGCACCCAATCCGTGCAACCACCACGGGCCGGAAACGGCGGTGAGGTTCCAGGTATTCCCGTCGTCCCCTCTCAGTCAGCACGGTACTCCGTAGCAGCAGCTTAATTAAAACCCCAATATGGAGCTTCTCGCCGATCAACGGGGGGCCTAGACCATCACCACAAGCCGCCCAGTGCGCATTCTGGTTCGTGCGGCGGTGGGCCGGCCACTCGCTCGATGTTCGTCGGGAACACAACGGGGCCGGGCCGACCGTGGCACGGCAACCCATCCACGGCATCGGGACCGGGTCTGCGGCCGCCGGCTGGGCTTCCGTCTTCACACGTCCAAAACCCCCGTGGCTGGTCTGTTGGGTGATGGTTGACCAAGCACACCACCAAGAACCAACCATGGTTCAAGCTAGCTTACAACTCGGCTCTGGGAGAGCGTGATGATAGCAAAGGTCCCCGGTTCCTCGACTCACCTCGCGTCACCCTGAATGCTACTATCCGGCCGGCCGCCGGGGCAGTGTCATCACCCAACGTCCATGTACAGCTCTCAGAGTCGAACTTGAGGCTCATGGTGCTCGGAAACGCCACTCGCTGTAACCCAGCCGGCCCCAACCGACACGACCCTCGGCCAGCCACGATTGCTTGAAACAAGCACTTGCAGAGCTCAAAAGACCGCGGAGCATGCGAATGCGGCATCACGTCATTTGATCTGGTTCACGATGCATTGCCTTTACCAGCTGGTGTAGAAGGGAAGCGAACGTCACAGGAGGGTCACGAGTTCAATCCTGCCGGTCCATGTGCTTCCGCTCCTCGTCTTTTGCTCTCAGCGTCGGGACGTTGCCTTATCACCCCGTCGCTGAGCTGTCAGATCATACCACTCATTTGCGGAAGCTGCCTCCTCGGCCATCGGGTCAGACGACCGTGATGGTGTCGGCTGTGGTGGTGTGGCTGCTGTCGTGGCTGCAACGCCGGTGAGCTCGCGGGGCAGCAAGTGGTGGTGCTGCAATGATGCCCACAGGCGTACCCCGCAAAGTGGCTGCTGCTGGGGCACGTTGCACAACTGATGTTGAGACGCATCCTCCTCCTTCGGTGGGAGATGCGTCCTGTAGGGATCGGGATGCTGCCGCCGGCGTCTGACAATGCCGATGATAAAGCAAGGTCTTTGCATCACGGCCCATGTCCGTCAGCATCATGGTCCTTTGGCACGGGCGGGGAGGAGGGCAGGACACGTTCTGCTTCGCGATGTCAACAATGGATACCCAAGGCGTCGGATGCGAGGATGTCCGCCGCTGCCCCGCCACCACCCCTCCTCAAGCTCGATGCACCCCTCACTTGGTGCTCCATGGTGCTCCATGGTGCTCCATGAGACAATGTTGCCATCCAACACTCTTCGCTCCGCAACCGCTTGCTAGCCGGGCCGGCGGCGTTCTCATGGAAAACGAATTCCGCAAAGCCCCACGACGCCACGCCCTGGGCTCGATGGCGTTGGTGGTGTGCGTGTGCATGGCCAAACAGCCCTCAGGATTGCGCGTCCACGGCCTCTCTCTCCATGCAGTCTCGAATCTCGATGTCAGGAGCTGCGAGCCCCCTCTCGACCCCTCGGTGGGGGGTGTCAAACTGGTGCGCCAAGTGTTCCCGCCGCGACGGCGCGGGGCTAGAAACTCTGGGCTGCTGCGATCCCAGGATGGGCAGACAAGCGGATGCCTTCTGATTTGTCCGGCTCAGCTCTGCCCTGCGAGCCCAGCACACCGACACCATCCCGCGGAGCCCGCCAATGCGCCAACGAGAAGAGTTAAACCTAGACGCCACCGCCTAAGACGCGCACAGAGAGTTCGGGGCCGGCGTCTTCGACTAAAAATTCTGCTCGCTCGCTCCATGCCGGTGGGCGTTTCGGGTAAGGTCCTTCGGTCCTCACCAGAGAGCATAGCGTCTCTCGCAGTGGCAATTCTGTCAACAGAAAATTCCTTTCGGGCAAATACGAGATTGAAATTGCGTGTTGGTTTCCCATGTTGGCATCCGCGAAATGGCCGTCAAAACCCGCCTACGACGTTAGCATCCCGGCATGTCGCAACCAGCGCGACACTTGCAGCAATAAGTCGCGATCTGGGCCCGCTCAGATGCACGGCGCCGAGTGGACGCTGGGCACTCAGCCCTGGCCCTGTGCCGGTGGACCGGATCTCACAATCCAGGTGGGGAGGCGGGGGGCAGGGGAGGAGGCGTCAAAACGCAAGTGGCATGGTGAGGAATCAGTACCCACACACCTACTGTGTAAAGTCTCATCGGAGAGGAGATCAACACTGGGTCTTTGGCATGGCCTGATATTGTCCATGACCTGATGTGCGCCATGGCGGGCCTCCATCTCCACTGCTGTCAACCTTGATGAGGGGCTCGAGTCTCCGTCTCTCAGGGGCTGGCGAGGGGCAAAAAGTCTGGGCGGAGTATACATTACCTAACCAATATCAAGAGTGGACTCAGTGGAGGGGCAAAGAGGACTTGTCAACACCGATTCGCCAATGGCTCAAGACCGCAACCTCCTATCACGACGACACCCGGCTCCGGCTCCGGACCCGGCGAGGAGTGTGTGGCACTGTCTTACGGCGGCCGGCGGCACGGTCCTTATCGGGTCGGATACTGGCGGTTCTCGCTCTCAGGGTCTGTCTTGCTTTGTTGCCCCTATCAAGCCTGTGCATCGTTCGCGCTCGCTCTGGGAGATTTTGCCCCCGTCTGACGCTGCAATCTCGACATGGAGGGGTAGCAATCAGGGTCAATTTCACATGCACCATTGCACACAGCTTGCCACGCTGCAGACGAGCCAGTTCCTCCTCCCCTCAGCCCCCCGATAGCATTGCCTTCACAGAGGGGCATACATTACCGAATCCTCGCCAATGCAGCTCGAGATGGATTTTGCAAAAATATCCGATAGCACCATGGCACCACGGGTGTTACACAGGATTCCCTGGCCATCCGGAATGCGATGGCTACATGAGTCAAGAGCTGCAAGGCAACCACACTCAAACCGGCACCAGTCCGCACAACGGCCTCAGACGTGCAGTAGCGCTGGCGCCCTGTTGGAGGGTGGTATGCGTCTCGCGTGCATGGCCACCCTTGGCCAATCGAGGTGCCGGGTCAGGCAAGGTGGCACAGTGGATGGGTGGATGGGTCGGTGTGTGTGGACACCGCTCTGGAGGGGTTCCAGATTGCAGGCTTGTTCCATATCGGGCAGTCTTTCTGTGTTTCCTTGGATGCCGGCCCTCTGTTGTTCTTCTGTGCTGTCTGGGTGTCCCACATCCGTCCACCGTGCTACCTACCACAGCCGTCCAGGATGCCCGCTTGGCTGCGTCGTGCCGCTGGGATTGCTCCCGCATACTGTAAAGTAGCGCTCGGCTGTGGTTCACCGGTGGATCGTCAAGCATGCCGTACATTGCTGTCTGCAGCCGGTGAGGCGCTGGGTCTTCCTGTCCCTGTCCGCGCCCACCGCGGTGTCAAGAGGCCAGTGATGGTTTCGTGCTGTGCTGGTGCTCCCTGTCCGACACGGGCTTCGTTCATGCCAGGCCCCGGCGTGCCACGACGGATATGGCGGGCTTCTGGAATTCTCGTTCTTCTATCGATCTGTGGACGCAGCATTTGCCATCGTCTGGGTTCCCGATTGCCATGATAAGGGAAGAGGGGCCTTGGGGGATCCTCGGGGCCGTGCTGTCAACAAAGGGGTCTTCCCGAGCCCCATTTCGGGTGGCCGCCGGCCGGGCAACCGTGGACTCGAGCCTGTGCTGTGTGTACTACCATCCAGCATAACGGCGCTATTCAAAGCAACCCCCTCCCTTCGTAATAAGCGCACCCTCCCTCCTCCTGTGTACAAACGCCTCGCACCCCTCCTCCACCTCTGATGGCGTTAAAACGGCCTGCCAGTCGCTAGCGCGGCTCCGGGTGTAGTGCAATGCAGCACTCCGCTCTGGTCAGCCTGGAAGTTTCAGGCCATCACATCTCACAAGTCACTAGTAGCATCGGACCTGACTCCTATCCACTCATCTTGACTGTGTCCGTCTCCCTCTGCATGCTGCGGGGTCCAGGCGGCCCCAGACGGCCCCATATCTTCACCGGGAGATTCCAGGTAGCAGCACGCCGGCGGCGGCACTTTGGAAATCATTCCGGAAAACGGGGTAGAAGCTGCTCCGATTCGGCAACTCTGCCTCGTATGTCTTCACTTCCGACTGCTCCTAGTTCCCTGCAAGTCATGCAGCTTTGTCCCTTCTCGAGAGCCCGCCTGCAAGAAAGCACAGGGGGGCTGGATATTTGGAGCAATAACCGCCAACCAAGATCTGGGTTCAGGGTCCGGAAAACACGAAGCACTCCATGAGCCCACGCCTAACCTCCCGGAATCTACACTCCCTCCACAGGCTGTAATGCATCCGGACCCTAAGTAACTGAACCCCTGTGAAGCTCTCTCCCCGCTCGCTATGTCTGATGGCGAGCTCCTGAAGCGACCTCGACCTTGTCCCACTCCCCTTGCAACCATATCCAACCCGTTGTCTTCTCTTCCGAGAAACAGCCGCATAAAGGCGCACGCAGCGGGACTGTCTTGGAAACACGGGGTCACGCCCCTCCGCGCTGACTGCCACCAACCTCGCTCTCAACGGTGGATGCTGGTTGCAGCAAATCGCTTGCCCGGCCAATCGAATATTTTCAAGGGTCGTTTCCGGGGCTGGCCGTGTAACCGGGAAGGTGGTGTGCAAAGGGGGCCGGAAACTAAGATGGCGTCCTGGCTAACTGGCGGGCCGGTGCGGTGGGAAGCACAAGGAGCTGACCGGTGCCCTTGGCTTTGACGCACATCATCACGGGCCGTGTGAGTTGTCTCCAGGTATGGGGTACATTGCTCGGCATTCTGGGTTGGCTAGGTATTCCTGGTGCACAGAAACGGCTCCGGGAAGACTCGGGCTGGAGTTGAGACTTCAGAGACATGAAATGACTGCTGGAATAGGAAGCAGGCATCTTCTTCGGAGGCGGACCACTGGAGGATGGCTGCGTCATGAGCATGATTTCAAAGAATCTCCACCCATCACCATGCCCACATCCCGCAGGCTCCGGATCACACCGGTCGATCCTCCGCTCCATTTCCCCTCCCGCTGCGGCGTCTTCCTCCCCTCCAAAGGTATCAGGCCGTGGATGTCATGGCGAGCACTGTGCAACTGGTTGGAGGTACGGGGAGTAGTAGAGTGCCCAGGTTCCTAACCACCATCACTTGCTTGTCTACCTTGGGGAGTTAGGCTTCTGCTTCATGACGTTACCCAACGCAGCCCAAAGAAGAGACCAGCTGCACAGTTCTCGCATGGCGCTCTTATCCACCACCGGATGCGAGTCTATCATGCTATCCCCGGCGTCGATGTTGAAGCACAGGGCCAGCCCTCCACCTTGCACAAGAGCTTCTCGAAGAAGGCACCGGTCAAGATGGCCCATTTTAGAAGATCTGTTTGGAGGTCCAACTCCGTTGTCGATGTTGGAGAAAGCTATATCATCGCACCCATAGGGACGTATTTTAACAACCGGTCAGGCATGCAGCCACCTTCGGTGTGTTCATCAGAGCACCGGTCAAAAGGTTTCTTGAAGGAGATCCATCAATCACTTGAACCGACTCAATATCAAAGCTAGCTCGGTGTCAATCTACGGACGATATATTTGATCATGGTACACACGTTTCGCGTCCCTTCGGCGACTTGCGCATGTATCGCCATACTGGTATTTTCTTGGTACCCAAACCTTTCTCAGTTTCGCGCAATCAACATGTTTCAAAACCGCCATTCGATACCCAACAATAAGACCATAACCACTGAGCGCCACCTGCAGAGGGTTCGCCATAAGACGACGTCGCCCCAGCGTCGATCTCATCCCCTCTTGCAACAACCCCACACGCAACCTGTCGCAGGTTTGATAACGGTGCAACCACACCCCATCTGGCTTTCTCAACGCCCTGTGGTCTAGATCTTCGCGCTTATCAAACTGATCGCCGGCTCATGAATCATCTGTTGATAGTGGGACGAAGGGTTCAAGTTTACACTGCCAGGGGCGCAGGACCTTCAGGATTGCTGTCTGTCCGTCATTCTACCTGATACGTGGGTAAATCGGGACATAATATCTGAACTTAGGGGATTTGCTTGGTTGACATGTTACCGTATCATGTCACTCCTTGACGGGTTAGGGGCGCAATAGGGGTTACGCTTCCAAAACAAACAATGGAATGGGCACACACCAGCCGAAATGCTCAAGAATAATACGAAATCGCGCTCGTGGAAAACCAGCTCCAGTAGTACAAAACGCACCTAACTTCAGTTGACACCTGAACCTTGTGTCTTTTCATCACTTCGTCGACGTGGCCTGCGCCCAACACACTGCCTTCATCAATCAGAGGACTTCCCTCCATTGCCGTTAGTAGTACCACTCGTGCCGCTAGCGGTGCTCCTCGCAGGCTTCACTCTGGCGTTGCTCATGGCATTGGTCCTGATGTTTGACGTCGTCGTCGATGCCGCTGTCGACTGCCTCGAACTCCTGGGAGTCCCGCTACTGTTGGTAGACGTGGTTCCGCCCGAGGGGTTGGTCCGTGTTGTGCTTGAGCTTAGGGTAGAGTTTGACCGTTGGGTGACCTCCCGCCGGGGTGTGACGGTCTCGCGGGACGTGCTAGTCGAAGGCGTAGACGCAGCGTTGCGATTCCGGCCGGGGGTCGAGTTGTGGGTCGGAGTCGAGGCGCGCTGCTGTACGGGAGCAGGCTTGGTAGACTCCTTGATGTACGCGGCAAAGGACCCGCGGAGCAAGTCGAGCGCGGCCTTGGTGTCGTATCCGCGCTTGTGACCCTCCTTGTAGAAGTCTAGCACCGTCACGCCGATGCTCTTGGCGTCGTATGTCCCGTGCTGCCGGTAGAGCTCCCAGTCGACGGGGAGGCGGACATTCATCTCGGTGGTGAACAGGGCGGCCTTTTGTTGCTTCGATTGGAACAAGGCGAGAAATTCATTGACCAACTTCGGCTTTTCCATGCTGACCAGCATGGTCAAGTGGGCTGCTGTCTTCTCGGCGGGGCCGGCGGTCTTGCTGAACTCGGGCAGCCACTCAAACAGCATTTCGTTGGAGGCGTCCGAGTGTCCTTCGACGCCGAGGAGCTGCAGGCCCTTGAAGGGGGGCTCGTAGGGGTTGAGGAGCTTTATCAGGAGCGGCTTGTTCTTGGGACTGTCCACCAGCGAGCTTTTGCTCCAGAACATGGCTAGCCGGGTCCTGCGCAGCGTGTATAACCGATAGTCGGTGGGATCTCCGTTCCCGTCCTCGGTGATTCTGATGACATTGGGAGTGCCGGAGAACTGGGCAGCCACTGACATGACCGTGTTGCAGTAGATCTCGTCAATTATCTTGTCGGTGAGCCAAAAGACGGGAAGCCTATCCCTGACGTGGCTGGATCGTAGGAACTCGCTAACGGTGTAGTGGGCCAAGTCGACCGTGTTGTCTCCACGGAGCCGGATGAGACAGCTACAGTGTTTCCGGAGCGTATTGATGGTGAAGAAGCTCTTTGCCTCGGCCTTGCCTCCAGAGCTGATCACGGCACTGAC
>FTIZ01005298.1_pt2 | contig 12791 bp, 18 predicted proteins | sample 1658381 | NCBI WGS metagenome assembly FTIZ01 (sample SAMEA3914822, study PRJEB12502) | metagenome | biome: forest; material: soil | place: USA | collected 2012-03-12 | depth 0.1 m
TATCAAACTTGTCGGGCAATCTCCTATGACTCCTCGTCGGACGACTGCATGCTGCTCGCCAAACAATGGATCCAAGAGTGCGTGTCAAGCCACACGGCGTGCGCGTACAAACCCAGCCCGCTACCAAAGAGGGTCATCTCCGTCGGAACCGCTGAGAAAGACCCTTATCTCTACGTCTCCCAAGACGAAGAGGACGGAGTGTACGCCACCCTGAGCCACTGCTGGGGAAGCAGCACGAACCATCCACCCAAGACCCTCACCACAACGGAGAAGGATGCGATGGTGGGTATTTCCTTCGCCGGACTGCCAAAGACATTTCAGGATGCCATAGTCATCACGAGGGAGCTAGGACTCGAGTATCTCTGGATCGACTCCCTCTGCATCCTGCAGGACAGCGCGGGCGACTGGTTGGAGACAGCCGCCAAGATGGGCGCCATTTACGCAAACTCGTACGTCACCATCGCGGCTGCCGACGCCAAGAATTGCCACGAGGGCTGCTTCTTGGAGCACAACAAGGCTTTTAAGCAATGCGAAGTGCCGCTCCCTGCTGGGATGGAATCCAAAGGCACCGTCTACGCACGCGCTGTGCCCTCGCTCCACAGTATGGACAACTGGATCCTGGACGAGACGACCGTGGGCGACAGCGTGCTGGACGGCCGGACGGCGCTCGACGGACGGGCGTGGGTCTTCCAGGAACGGACGCTGTCCCCGAGGACGCTGCACTACACCGCCAAGGAGCTCGTCTTTGAATGTAAGGAGCATCTGCGCTGCGAGTGCCGCGGCCGGCCTCGGCCGGCCCCACCCGACAACAAGGCGTCGCCGGCGATGTTGGAACGGCAGTCCAGGGCGGAGAGCCTCTTCCAGTGGATGGGCTTTATCGAGGAGTACACCGCTCGGCAGCTGACCTTTGACGACGACTGGCTGCCCGCTATCGCGGGCACGGCTGCGATCGTCGCCGGGCGCATGGGCGGCGAGTACCGGGCTGGGCTGTGGAAACAGGACTTGCTCCTGCACCTGCTTTGGTATGCCAGCGAAAAGTACCCCAGGGACGAGACCTTGTCGAAACACCATGAGCGCGACTACGCGCCGTCGTGGTCGTGGGCCTCCGTCATTGGGCGCAAGACCTTTGTGTGGAAGAAGAACTACAGCTACCATCCGAATCCGATCGACGTGCTGACCCAGAAGGCGGAGATCCTGGACATCAGCGCGGAGCCTGTAGATGCGAAGCTCAGCCCGTACGGCGCGGTGAAAACCGGCAGTTCCATGCGCGTCAGGGGCCTGCTATGCCCGGGTCGGATCGAGTACAGCCCCCTAAGGGATTCTACGGAGTGCGTCGATTGGAGACCGAGCGCGGATGTCGGGCTCCATGCCGTTACTGTCCAGCCTGATGTTCCGGCCGCATTTCGTCGGCTGGCTACGGCCCCGGATACGACCTTTTATTTGCTGCCCCTGTGCGCGAAGTTTGAGGACAAAAATCCCGAATTTGGGACGATATCCCTGACGGGCTTCACAATGGTTTACGGATTGGTTGTGGTGGCTGACGGTGAATCTCACAAGCGGGTTGGATATTTCGAGTTCGAGCCGGGCAATATGTATGGATGGGTTTTGGAGTGGGCGATGTGGGAGGACCTCGGAACGGAGAGGGAAATCCAGATTGTGTAAGCGGGTTGCGTTTGGAAGAAACATTTTAAAACCTCTTGCTTAAAGTGTGGGGACATCCAATTGTTGTAGACACCTTCGCGAACCGGTACACTGTCCATTTGTCATTGCCGTCTAACGCTGTGAAGTCAAAAGGATGAATCTGGTGCTGATAGTGTGGGCTTGATGCCTTTTTCGAGCGAAACGCGTGGATGCGAGGGGTCACGAAGAATAACTTCGTCCGGCAGGAGTACTGAAGCTCTCCATGAAGGGTACTACCTACCCCATTTTCGGGGGTTTGATGGCCTCTATCAGTGGGTGGTAACAAGGCAGAAAACAACAAGCCTGGTATTTGATGCATATGAATAGCTCAACCCAATATTCTAAAGCCGAAAAGATAAATTGAGCATTGCGGTAATGTCAACCTTGGACCTATGTCAGCTTATGGGTCCCACATGGGAGTGATTCTGTTGAACTTGCCATCTTTTCCGTCGTTATTGGTCTTGGCTCGATCTGTGCACAGCATTCTGATCTCGGCGAGATCCCCTTCCAGTGCAGGTATCAGCCCCGGCCAGCTCCAGTGCACTCCAGGCGCCATTGTGGGAAGGAAGAGGGAGAGGAGGTTTTCACCTTCTTGTTGGGTATAGGATGGCCCGACTGGAGACACCCGACACTGTGTTTCATGCGTCAACATGGTCGCGGAGGCAGAAGAGCGGTGATGAATGCTGCGTGAAAGTATAAGTGAGTCAGTGTGCTGATTGGGTTTGAGGTTGGCTGTTCGGCCCGTCGTCAAAAATATGACCGCAACAGGGTTGAACCTCGCACATTTAATGCCCGAGTATTAGATATTGGCAAGACGGGGACCGGCCCAAACCCCAGGGTCCGACCGTTCCAGTTTCGCCTCCCGTGCTCTCATGCTAGCATGGTCGGCTCAACTCAGATAACTGAAAAGTAAAACCATGGCCACTGCTCCTTGGTTACAGGCAGTCGCGGAAACAGCAGCCGAATTTTGCTGAACGTTAGGGGGCTTTGTCCTAGAAATGGCAGCACACCATACCGGCGCACGAAGTCCAGGATTGTAGGTGGCGATGCAGTTCAAGGGCTTGGGCCATGACAGCCATTCACCCCTGGCTGGCTGCTCCCTGTTGTTCACTGAACATCATGGGTCTTTGGGATTCCCGTCTATGGCTGCCTCGGCGCCTCTTTGGCGATTTTCGTGCGAGGCGGTGCCATTGGCGGTTGGCATCAAGAGGGGTGCTCGGTAGGACGGGGTCTTGATATGCCCCGGGATGAGACGGCTACTGCGACGTGCCAGGTTGCGTCAGGGTGCAGTGTCGGAAGGCCCCGAACATCGGACAGCGACCCGTTGCGGGCTGCCGTGAGGTCCGTGTTCCGTCCTGTAGCACCGACCGCACAAATTCCGTGTCAAGAGGATTCTGTTTTGCTGAGTGGCTCTGTCTGAAGAGGAGCAAGGGGTCAACGTGCCAGCCGTCAAGTCAAGCGCTGGGCTATGTGGCCACCACGGCTCCCTCTGTAACGGCTTTCGTCTTGGCTTCCACCTCCCTCCAAAAAAGCTTCATCGGCCGTGGGACCAAAGACAAACACCGTGATAGACGGCGAGACATCCCGCGCGGGTCTGCAAAGGGGTTGCGCAAAGCGTTGGGCGCAGCGGAATGCCAAGGGCCGTGATCAACAGATGTAACAGCTTGGCGGCTCAGAACCCGGAGGCTACCGACTGCCAAGGGAGCCACGACGGCAGATGAGGCTTGGCGGCAACGAGGGAGGTGTGTTCTGGCCCATGTTGCAAGTGGCTGCTCGACAAGACTTGGCATGGGATGGTCGATACTCTGCGGATGGGCCTTGCTTCTTCGGCGCCAAGAAGGTTGGTGTCCGGACAAACTGAGACGGCGGAGGAGTCTCGACAGCTCGGTGCCAGTCGGTGGCCGTCACGGTGAGCCCTGCCAAGAGGCTGGTGCCACTCGGGGCGGTCACTAGGGATCGTGCGGCGATAATGATGGTCTGCTTGGGCGCACAGCCAAGATGACATGGCGGCCAACGTACGTACTGCGGCGACATGCGGTGACGGAGTGTTGTCGTGCGCCAGGTTTGGCGCAAGACTGTGACGCGCGCCGAGATGAGGGACGAGGGACGTTGCAGCGTTGTTGGAGTGTGAGCGAGATAAAAGTGCGCGTTTCATGGTGGCGCGGCCGAGTTGGTGCCCACCATACCGAGTAATAGAGGAAGGTCAGTGGACTGAACGCTCCAGCTGCCTCGAGGGCAACAGCACTGCCTTCCCATATCCCATTCTGTATAATGTCAGCGGTTTGAGTGGCAGTTGGCATCTCTTGGCCCTGTCTTTCCAGGCTGCATTTCCTGGCTGAATCGGGCCGCGCCTCTCGATGCCGAGCAGATCGGCGTTGGGATGGCCGCCTTGGCAGCAAAGAGCCAAGAGAGCCAAGACGGCCAAGAGAAAAGCCACGAAACACCAAGAAATACCAAGAAATACCAAGAGGTTTGTGGTGTCGAGTCGAGACAGGAGTGTTGACGAGAAGGGAAGGAAGAAAAGAAAGGGAGAAAAAAAAAATCCTAGAATCCTATCGAGCGGGAGCTTTGCATGTTTCGCCCGGGTCGACCGGCATCCGGCCGTTGCCAGGTTGACTGACACCGAGTTGCATTCATTTCCATTTCCAGAATCCGTTTGTTCACGCGCCACTGCAACAAGGGACTCCGAAACTCGTCAACCAGAGACAAAGAGGCTAGACGTCAGACGACGCTGGAAGCCAATCCCCATTGCCAAGTCTTTGCTGGCTTGTCGCGAATTTGCGGTCCAATCTTGACAATCTGATCTACATTACTGCCACTTTCTCGCTGCGCCGGCAAATGGCCGCCAAGACGAGGACTCGGTGGGGACGGGGATTGTACCTCACTGCTGCATCAGACGCGCACACGGCGTGGTGCAACGCTCTCATACGCCGGCCATGCCATGCCCTGTCCAGGCGGAGTTGCTGGGAAATGTGAATAAATATCCCAGTGCCTCTCTGCTGGAATGCTCGCCGTCCGCCTCAGTTGACACCCAAACCCGTCCCACTTCCAGTCGTCCACTCTCCAGTCGCCGTCTCCAAGTTGCCCACATTTACCCTCCTTCTCCAACTTCCAACTGGCTGGTCGTGTGCCGCTGCAGTGCGCCATTTTCACCTCACCAAAGCCCAAAGTGTATGATTGTCAGGCCAGCATCGCAGCTCCCGTTTCTACCCCGCAGAGCCGACTGGAACAACGTCAGCTTCACACCTGCAAACCTCGCTCCTACCCCGTTACCCTTCGTCACCTTCAGTCAGCCAGCAGAGAGATTCATCATGGGTTCGGCCCTCTCCAGGTGTGCGAGCACCTCCAGGAACTCAGGGGCCGCCGCGTCTGGCTTCACCGAGATGGGACAGAAGATCCTCGACAGGCAACCAAACTGGCTGATCCCGCCAGCGAGGTGGCGCCCACAAACCTGCACCCACCAGCCCGTCCGCTACCGCACTCCCACCCCATATCCCAAGGAGGACAGAAAACGGCTCGACGAACATGCCCAACCCGCCGGCACCCTGCACTTGCCCGAAAAGGCCGTCGTCGTTGAGACGCTCGTGACAAGCCACCACGAAGTCGTCACCAACGCGACCCGCAAACAGCTCAAACCCACCACACGACCGCCCAAACCGCTACTCCAAAAACCGCCAGCCGTCATGACCATAACCTGGGAAATCTCCCCACGTCTGAACCGCTTCGAGCGGGGAGCCGCCTGAGCCGTGACCAAGCACATGACGCAGGACTGGCTGGCCAGTCCCTCACTCACACATACACAACACCAAGCCCAGCCATCACACCCACCACCCATTGTCATCACCGGGGACCGAACACTCCCCCAATGAATACGACACCGCCAAGCGAGCCATCCACCCCGCCAAGTCAAGCCATCCGGCGCGGCGCAGCAGACAAGACCAGCCAAGCCAAGCCAGACACGCAGGTTTAGGCAGATTTGCACCTTTTCCACGCGCATACATCGCACGTACACACACGCACCACCTCCGTCTCGCATCCAGCCGTGTCTCTTTTCCCGGTCCTCGCTTCACGGTAGTATGCACCGTTTGTGACGTGTGTGACTGCTTGGCTTGCCTTGGCGCGCGGCAGGGCGCTTACTTGCGCAGATGGAGGATGGATGGATTGGAATGGATCATTTCGTTTTTGGTTTTTGGGGCTTGGCTTCTTGCATGGAAGTTTCGAGGTTGGGATGGATGTCTATCCATCTACCTGGGGAGGCCTATATCGTTTTAGGGTGGGCTTGAGAGAAATGTGGGATTTGTAGGATGCGATGGAGACGGGAGGAGAGGAGGGCTGGGTTCTATCATTTCGGACTTTCTTTTGTTCGCGCGGCTGTTGTTTTGGGTATGGAGGTAGCATCATGGATAGGAGTTGTCGGCGTCCGGGGGTTGGGGGTTTCTTTGTCGTGTTGCTCTTTTGTCGCATATCTAGGGGGGTTCGCATGCAAGGATGAGTATCCAGATAGGGTCGGCAAGCATTTTATATTGTATTATTCCTCGTGCGTTAAGTGGACTGCGTACCCCTGTGACACTGGTATCAGCTCAGCTGTCTTTCGGGATATGACATGTAACGGGCTGGAGTGAAGAGGACTCGCAGTGGTTAGGTTACAGTGATGGTTTCAGGAACCTACTGCGAGGGTGTACGAAACTCTACCTACCACGCTTCCCCGAAGCCGCTACTGAGCAGTCCCCGTTTTTCTACCTCGAAGGAACAGTCTAGCCATAATAACAATCGAATTATCTTGACACGACCCCAGCATGTCTATCCAAACTTCTCATCCAGTGCGCAGAGTTCCCAGTAGGCATTAAATCAGCCGCCCGCCGGGGCTAATGGCCTCTGGCTCTTTGTATGTTTTCGGCGCCCCATCTGCGTCATAGATGAACGGGCCTTGGGAGGCAGGGCCCGGCGGTGGCTTTTTCTCGACGCGGCCTTTGAAGTCTACGTGTATGGTCTGCTTGAAGCCGTTCGAGGCCTTGGCGACAGTGTTGACGTGCGGTCTGGATGTACCGTACTGACCAGACTTGTCCTTCGTGCTTGAGGAGTCAACTTCATATCCGTGCCTATAGCAAGGATCCATTAGCAACCAGAAGATCATAGCCAGTCATGTTAAAAGGTGTTGATGAACGCCATACCGAATCGTTGCGTTCGTCCACTGCGAATTCCTCGGAGGATTCATCCTGTTCTCGTGTTCCAGGGCTTCCTTCGTCTTAGCCACGGCTCGTTCCCTGAGATCCTTCCGGGGGCGGCCTTGCATATGACCGGACGGCACTATTCCCCTTTTTTTGGGCTTCGGTGGCTCCCAGATCACATTGACAGGGCTCAGGAGCAGCTTTGTGGGCTGAGGGTTATTGGAAATCTGGGGCTGAGGATTGCTAGACATCTGGGGCTGAGGGTGGCTGGACATCTAGGGGAGGGTGGCTGGATCTGGCGGGTCGTAATGAGGGACGACCAACGCATCGGAGTTGCGGAAACATGGAGCTGGGTCAACAATACCGTTGTCCCGGAAAGGTTTATAATTTCAATACACCTGCGATGAGCCAGGCTCCCCATCGCATGCGAATGGTACCGCCACATCAATGGCCAGTTCAAGGGCCCGTTTGTTTCATGGCAGCAGACGGCCTTATGGCAAGCCTGTGCCAGCTTCCAACCTCCGACTCCGGGACCTGAAAAACAGGCACCTGCGTGACATCTTGTCCCAAAATAATTCGGGCACAGACAACCATCGTCCGTACTTGCTACGGCTAGAGACGGTGGGGGCGGGCCGAGGACGGGCTGGGGGCGGCGGGTGGTACCGTAATGGTATTGTGTTGGTTTGGGATGACGGAAAGGGAATCCAGGGGTTTGGTCAGGGGGCGGGCTAGTCACAGTGTTATGTTGGTTGCGGATGGTGGAAAGGGAGCTAGGGGGAGTGTTGTTGGTTGCAGAAACTGGAATCGAAACACAGCTGGGCTCTCTAATAATAGGTAATGCAAGTAGCGCGGGGCAGCCCTGTTGTGCAAGCTTGCCTTTGGTCAATCGGGACCTGTATCTAATTCCCGCAACAAAACTTCATGTGTTGTCAACACCAACACGCCAAATCACGTTTCCTGAAGCTTCCCACTTGCATTGAGCAAAATCTTTATTAGGTAAGGAGCCATGGCGTCCGAATTGGGCTCCGAGATATTGCAGCCATCGGCTCTCGATGCCGCCGAGGAGCAAAGGCGAGACGCAATCGCCAGTTTCCTCTCCGTTGGGCCATCTGACACCCTGAACAACCGGTATCGCCCGTTCCGCAAACTCGGGGAGGGCCAACACGCTGCTGTTTGGTTGGCTCGAGACACCAAGGAAAATAAATACGTCGCCATCAAAATCGGTGTGTACTGGATGCTAAAGGAGCAGGGTCGAGAACTGTCTCTTCTGCAGCGAATCAAAGAACACCCCATCCCGTCTCACCCAGGAAGCGACCACGTTCTGGAGCTGAAGGATGTGTTTCATCACCAAGGTCCGAGAGGAATACACGCCTGTCTCGTCTCCGAACCCCTCGGACGGCAGCTCGTGGACGCCCTACTCGAGTTCGAGCCAGAACGCCATGCGCCGTATCCCTTTACCCGCAAGGTCTCCATCCAGGCCCTGCAGGCCTTGGACTATCTTCACCAACTGGACATCATGCACGGCGACATCCACTTGGGGAACCTTGTTCTCCGACTCACCTACAACATCAACACAGACTCCAAGGCAGAAATCCGCGCGAAGAACGAGAGAGGAAACGAGCTGAAGCGTGCAGGCGACGCGTTTCATCTGGACGACAAGACGGTCATGTCCGACACGGAACCGACAAATGCGAGCATCGTGCTAGTCGACCTCGGCGCAGCCACGACTCCAGCACACTCCTCAAACTTCAACTACGCATATCCCCTCCCCTACCGCGCGCCCGAGGTCGTCGTCGGCGCCGCGGCAAATCTTAAAGCCGACATCTGGGCCCTCGGCTGCGCTATTTATCGGATAATCACCGGCCAGTTTCTCTACCCCATCGAAGGGTGGGGTGGCCCTGAGGACGCGGCGATCGAGCAGCTCTATTGCTTTGTTGAGATGCTGGGGCCAATGCCGGAGTCAGTGCGCGCGCTGTGGGCGGACGCGGACAGCCACGTTGCTGCAGATGGGACGCTGCTGCGTCCGTTTCCGGAGGATGAGAGGGAGCCGCCCCTGGATGAGTCGATACGGAATGCAAGGCCAGAGGGGATGGGCGACGACGAACTGGAGGCGTTTGTGGAGTTTATGGGGCTGATGATGCGCTTTGATCCTGCTGAACGGAAGTCGACGACCGAGATTCTATGTCATCGATGGGTGACGGGTTTTGGGACGGAGTAACTGCTTGCGGTCTCAACAGGGTGGGAGCAGGAGTACAAAAGGGAGGGGGGCCGTGGAATTGTTGGAGCCGTGGAGAAAGAAGTTGGCTGGAAGTACCAAGGAAGGGTCTAGAAGTTGATTGCCCGCAATTCTGTGGCCCACCAATTCCATCTATCTTCCCATCGCAGCCTTCACGGTGCACTGCCTCCCCGGGCACCTCCTTCATGAACAACCCCTCCACCAAACTTATAGAGACACCAACACATACAACCCCTGGAGCTCAATTGTACCAGTTCCAATACACAATTTCCCTGCCCACATGTTCTTCTCACAAATAGATTCTTGTTAACCCACTAAGCTAGTTCCGGGCTGTCCGGCGAGCCGGGTGTACATCGAGGAGGCCCAAGAAGCCGTACGGGACGCCGATGCCTCACCAGTGCACCTGGTCGCTGGGATGCCTAGCCAAGCAAAACGTTCGTCTGTTTTGCAATGAGCAACATATTCTCCATTATGCCTTTAACAAATGATGGAAGAGTCTTCCTATCCTCTCGCGGCACGTTGGCATGGTCATCCTGTGCTGGCAGGGAAGCAATCTCCTCGAGGCGACATAACCATCATACCCATCGCTGGGGGCTGAATCCGCCATGCTGAGGTAAGTCCCACAGTGGTCCTGCGGAATTAGAGGTATCGGACATGCTGGCAGCTGGTGTCGACGTCGACGCAACAGGCGGAGGTGGAGGCGGAGGCGAAGAAACAACCAGCTCTCCCAGCTTCCCAACCACGGTTGTTATCTTGCATGTTGGTTTGACGCAAGAGGAAGGCCTCCATGCCGTCTTTCCAACCTGCCGCACTCCTACCAGTTGTATCATCAACCGACAGGAAAAACACGCACGTCAAGAACCGGTCAGGCTGCCGGCAGATCTTAAATTTCCCATAAGACAAGTGTGGGAGGTGCCCCACACCTGACTGGGCACCTCCATCTTCCGGGCAGTCGGCCCGCCACAGCCTTTTTCTCCATCCCCCACAACACCAGGCAGAATACCATCACTCTTCTGCCCATCTCGCCTTTTCCCTCCACGAACAAGTGCTCGGCTGGGTGCGGACGCACCTAGATATCTACCTTCCCAGCTCTGGAACCACATCTATGTCGCGACCGCAATTGCAAACCATATAGCGGTTTTATCAACGCGATCGCTTGAATAAGTGCAGTTGTTTGGCATCCGAGAATGCCACATAATGACTAGAACGTTGACAATACTCTAACTAAGCTGTATAGAGGCACCTATCTAAATCGTGTAGAATTCCCGACTGGATCTCCGGGATAAAGTTTCTTGATATATTCGGCCACTAGAAGGTAAAGCGAATCTGGCTAAGCGTCTTTGGCAAGCCAGCTCTTATACGAACATCTACGCTCTCGGGGAGCATATACATGAAAGAAGTCCGCGTCCCCTTTTTCGACTTGAAGTTCGATGGTCCGAAGTTCAACGAACAAGTCGAACAACATAAAACCATGATAAAGACCACCACTAATCCCGATCCAGCTAATCAACCTGTTCAAGCCTATCAATTTGAGCCCATTAAACCCAATAAGCCTAACGCGGAGCCGATATTCGTTTAACCCACATAGCGTGCCACAACCCTCGAGGTAGCTAAAATTAGAATCACCCAGTCACGCCGAGCGCAGCCAACATCCCCCATGAACGTCCCTAATCCCTAATTCCCGATCCAACCCAACTCCATGCTTCCGCACTGTACTACTCACTGCTCACAATCACAACCACCACCGCAGAGCCGATCGCTACGAACATGCAGCTCACGGTAGGCCCCGAGAGCCTCGCTGCCTTGACGGCAGACGGGACGATACGATGTCTCCTCAACACGCGGTACCCGCTCCCGTCCCGGCAGTCCTCGGCCGCGTTGGCCCTTGCCGATCAATTGGTCAAGGAGCTTGCCCGCGCCGTTACCGCACAACTTAGGCCCCCTCCAGAGCCGTCATCCGCCACGGCGGCTGAAGACAGAGTCCCATCGACCGACAGCGTCACCGGTTATACGGCCGACACGCGCCTCCATGCCGTCCTGCTCGAGCGCAACCGCCTCTTTGTCTGTTTCGACCTGTTTCTCCATAACTGCAAGCCCGAGGTCCGTCGACGGGTAGACGAGAGCATAGCACAGCCGATCCACATCTTGCTCAAATCGGGTGACATATGCCGGATGATGAGAAGCCCGGGGCTAGACAGGGAGGTTGCCGGGAGATATGCCGAGTTTCGGGAGGTTGACAAGGGCCCACGGCCGTACTTCGACGACGACCTGAGCCCGGCCTTTTATGTGAATGGAAAACGTTATGAGGGTAGATTGGAAGACTATGGCCCAGAGTTTGAGTTTCCTCTCGACGAGGACGACGAGGCTAAGGACGAGACGTGGGAGCTACAGGAGGTTTGCGGCGATAGAATCGCGGATGACGGCTTCCCAGAGCTGCTCGTGAGGTGGAAGAGTGGTAGGGAGACATGGGAGGATTACGACGATCTGGCCAAGACGGTGCCCGAGGCGCTTGCCAAGTATAAGCGTCGTTGTGGGCAGACTAGTTAGGGCACTACCTAGGCTTGTAACTATTCTACTATAGATGGTGAATCGTGGCGTCTAGAAGGGAGTCAACACAGTACCCGACTCACTGACAATTGCCCGGAATTCGATTACTATTCGGCAAGCAATGCAATGGGGGTCGCTCACGAGCCACACAGTCACAATCCCTTTGGCCCAACTTCCCAACCCCAACTTTCCAAGCCCAATCACCAAAGTGCTGCGTTAGATGCCGATCCAATCATCCCATGATGAAACATGGGACGCAGCCCTCGCCGGCGTGTTTCGCAACAGGCCAAAGCCCCGGCTGTCCCTCGGGCGCCGCCGCGCGATGCGGCTGAGCGAGCGGCACAGAACAAGCCAACATGCCGATCCGACCATCCCATGATGAAACATGGGACGTGGACCCGGGCCGTCGCCCGGGCGCAGCTGCACAATGCGGCTCAGCGAGGGGCACAGAACAAGCCAACAAGGCAAATCCACAACTCCGCGAAGTTTCGAGTCCATGAATATCTGTGGACTCGGGAGTCGTGCTTGGTCTCTTGGTCTCTATATTTATTGCAATCCAGGCCGCGTGCCAAGACCGAACTTGGTTCCCAGATTGTTGGCACCCCACACCTGTGGGCTGGCCAGTGCGCAAGCCCACCTTACCTCCAGCCGTTGGGAGCCTTCCACTTCCTAGAACCTCCACACAACGCACCACTACTGCAGCAATACCAACCACTATTGCTGCCAACCTCAAGACAGATAGAGGTCGCAGGCTCGCGCAGAACCCGCAGCAAACTGGCAATCCCCATCATCAGGCTCCGATGATCGCGTTTGCGCCCAATTCTCACACCCTTGTCTATACTCCACGACGATACCTTCAACGAGGGTCTCAAGGTCACCGAACCCGTGCGCACCTTTTCCGTCAACGCTTTTACGGGCTGCTGTCGACCAATGCGGCTCATCAATGCCGCCACTCTTCGACTCGAAGATTATCTCGACGATGTGCCTCCCTACGCCATCCTCTCTCACACGTGGGGGGATGAGGAGGTCTCGTTTCAAGATATCTCGCACCCGACTTCAGTGCCAACAGCTAAAGCGGGGTACTCCAAGATTGTGGAGAGTAGCCGCGTCGCTCGACAGCTCGGACACAAACACATTTGGATTGACACCTGTTGCATCGA